>Ga0315294_10004109_pt1 | contig 15852 bp, 16 predicted proteins | sample YL17G13_40_MG_FD_203626 | JGI IMG/M metagenome (GOLD analysis project Ga0315294, IMG submission 203626) | Sediment microbial communities from Yellowstone Lake, YNP, Wyoming, USA - YL17G13_40 | ecosystem: Environmental > Aquatic > Freshwater > Lake > Sediment | place: USA: Wyoming | collected... | reverse complement strand
CGGCCACGAACAGCGCGTCTTTGACCGGGATGCCCTCGGCCAGGTTCTTGTCGAACGCCAGGATGCTGCCGCCGTATCCGGCGGAGAAAATCTGGGGGATCAGCTCGAGGTGGAATTCCTCGAGAATTGCCTTCACTTTCCTGACCCGCTCGAGGTAGTCAGGCGGCTGGCGCTCGAGGCGGTCCAGGCCGCTCGAGAGCACCATGCCGTTCAAGCCGTGCTCGGCGGCCACCCGCGCAATCTCGCGGATCTCGTCCAGGTCTTTGTCGGCCCGCAGCGAGCGGATCACGAACACCCAGCGGTAGGGATAGGTCTTTACCTGGGCCGCCAACGGCGCGGCCAAGGCGGCAAGCAGAGCGATGAGCAACAGGCGTTTCACGGTGCGAGTTTAAAGTGTAAAGTTGCAGGTTCAAAGTTCAAAAGAACAGCGATGCCGGCCGCAACTTGAAACTTGGAACTTCCATCGGTGGGCGGTGTCTGTAAACTGCACGGATACCTTACGGACGGGATTCGTCATGAAGGTCACACGAGTGTGTTTTGTTTTGGCCGGCGCGCTTTTCCTGGCCGGCATCTCGAACGCCGCAGCCGTGCCAGAGGCGGCCTGGCGCAGGAACTGCGACGGGGCGCGGCAGGCATTCCAACAAGGCAAGTACGCGGAAGCCGAGAAGCTGCTGCTGGCCGCCGCGCGGCAGGCCGAAGCGTTCGGGCCCCGCGACCCGCGCCTGGCCGCCACCCTGAACCTGCTCGGCGACACATACCTGAAACAGGACAAGCTGGCCCCGGCCGGGCTGGTTCTGCGCCGGGCGCTGGCCATCCGGGAGAAGGCGCTGGGCAAGGAGCACGTCGACGTTGCGGAAAGCCTTCACAGCCTGGGCGAGCTGGCGCTGGCCCAGGGCAAGTACGAGGAAGCCCGTTCGCTCGGCCGGCGCGCCCTGGACATCCGCAAAAAGGCGCTGGGCGAAGCCGATCCGGCCGTGGCCCAGTCCATGACGCTGCTGGCCAGCGTCTACCGCGCCGAGAACAAGCTGGTGGACGCCGAGAACCTTTACCTGCTGGCCCTCGGCATTCGCAACAAGGCGCTGGGCATCAAGCACCGCGACGTGGCCCAATCGTTGCTGAACCTGGGTGCGCTGTATAAAGCCGAGGCCAGGTACGCCGCCGCGCAACCGCTGCTGAGGACCGCCATCGAGATTCTGGAGAAGACCGGCGCCCCCGAGTATCCCGACGTCTACCTGGCGGTGATCAGCTACGGGTCGCTGTTCTTTATGCAGGCCAGAGCCAGCGACGCGGAGCCGTATTACCGGCGCGCGCTGGCCATCCGGGAAAAGGCGCTGGGGGTGGAGCACCTGGAGGTGGCGTCCAGCCTGAACAACCTGGCGGCCGTCTTGTACGCCGAAGGCAAGGCGACGGAGGCGGACCCGCTGTACCGGCGGGCCCTGGCCATTCGGGAGAAGAAGCTCGGTCCCGACCATCCCGACCTGGTGCCCATCCTGAACGCGCTGGCCGCTCTCTATTACAGCCAGCGCCAACTGCCGCAGGCGGAAGAAAAATACCGGCGCGTGCTGGCCATCCGCGAGAAGAAGCCGGGTACGGGAGACAGCGACCTGGCCGCCGGCCTTACCAACCTGGCCATGGTGTGCCAGGAGCAGGGCAAACATGCCGAGGCCGAACCCCTCTACCGCCGCTACCTGGCACTGCGGGAAAAAGAACTGGGGCCGGAACATCTGGAGCTGAGCGCCCCGCTCAGCACCCTGGCGTTCATCAACTATGCGCAAGGCAAGTACAACGAAGCGGAAGCGCTGTTCCGGCGGGCGCTGGCCGTCCGGGAGAAGGCGCTGGGGCCCGAGCACGTCGACGTGGCGGCCACCCTGACGCACCTGGCGCTACCCTGTGCCGACCAGGCCCGCTACTCCGAAGCCGAGCCGCTGTACAAGCGGGCCCTGGAAATCAACGAGAAATTCTATGGCCCGGAACACCTGGAAGTGGCCACCAGCATGCACCTGCTGGCGGCCCTGTACCTGGCGCAAACCAACTACCGCGGCGCCGAGCCGCTGTTCCGCCGCTCGCTGGCGATTCGCGAGAAGCTGCTGGGGCCGGAGCATCCCGACGTGGCCGGCAGCCTGTACTTCCTGGGCAGCACGGTGTATGCGCTGGCCCGCCTGCGTGACGCGGAGCCGCTGTTCAAGCGCGCGCTGGCCATCCGGGAAAAGGCGCTGGGGCCCGATCACCTGGATGTGGCCGTGGTTGCCCATTTGCTGGCGGTTCTGTATCGCGACCAGCAGCGGTATGCCGAATCCGAGCCGCTGTTCCAGTTGACGCTGGCCATCCTGGAGAGAAAGCTGGGCGCCAGGCATCCCAACCTGGCCGCGGTGCTGGCCAACATGGGCCACCTCTGCGTGGCCCAGGCGGCCTACGGCAAGGCCATGCCGCTTTACGAGCGGGCGCTGGCCCTGCAGAAGGCCTCGCTCGGCCCCGCGCACCCCAGCCTGGTCGCCGGCCTGGAGACGCTGGCCGACCTGTACATGATCGAAAGCCGGTTCCGGCAGGCCGAGCCGCTCTACCAGCAGTCGCTGGCCATCCGGGAAAAGACGCTGGGGTCGGACCACCCGGACCTGGCCCTGGCCATCGAGAAGTACGCGGGCCTGCTGCGCAAAATGAATCGGGCCGGCGACGCCGAGCCGCTGGAAGCGCGCCTGGCGGAAATCAAGGCCAAGGCCCGCATCAAGGTCAACAAGGAGGATTGAGCGCTGCGCGCGCTCAGACAGCAACATCTTGCTTGGGCTCGCGAGAATGCCGCACCTTGCGGCGGCACTGGCGATAAGCCCTTGCGCTTTTCCGCCACGGGTTCAAAATAAGAATATGCGCAAGACGAAAAAGGCAAAGGTTTACTCCTACCAAATCAACCTGGTTTCCGAAGCGGAGGGCGGGTACACGGTTCTGGTGCCGCTTCTGCCTGGTTGCGTGACGTACGGCGAAACAATTGAGGAAGCCGTCGAAAACGCCAAGGAGGCGATTGCGCTTCATCTTGAAAACCTGGCAGCCCATCGGCAGCCCATTCCTAAGGGGCAAGAGTCCATCCCCATGTTCACTACCCTGGTGCATGTGACGCCGTCCAATGTCTAAAGAACTGCCTTCGCTCCGGGCCCGCGATTTGGTACGCATCCTGGAAAGAGCCGGTTTCGTTGGCTGGCGCCAGCGCGGAGGCCACCTCACGCTATATCGAGAGTCTGACAACCGCACGCTTACCGTTCCCGTCCATCCTTCGAAGACGCTTCCGAAGGGCGCCATACGCGCAATCATCAAGCAGGCAGGTCTGACGCCGGACCAGTTCAGCCGGCTTCGCTGAGCGCGGAACCGATCCGCGGGAGGGGAGCTTGACAAGCGCTCTCCGCTATAGCTATAGGGAATTGACCATTTTGTTTCGCGATAGCTCACTTGGGCGCCAAGGGGCGGTGCGGGGACGCCGGCCTGGCTCTTTGATGTCCTTTGTCACGGGGGAATGCGGTCGCCCGGCACCCAAGAGGGGGCACCCGGCACTGCCCTTCTGTGGTAGCATGCGGGCATGAAAAGCCGAATTCCCCTCTTAGTGGTTGCGTGCGTGGTGGCGGTGGCGGCTTGCCTTCCGGCGGCCGACGCCGTCCAACTGAAGCGCTCGGGAGACACGGTCGAGGTCGTGATCGAGGGGCAGCCCTTCACCACCTTCTATTTCGGGACTGATTCGCCCAAGCCGTATCTGCACCCGCTCCGCGCGGCATCCGGCAAAGTGGTCACGCGCGGCTTCCCCATGATCAAGGACGACGCGGAGGAGATCCGCACCAAATACCAGGATCACCCCCATCACCGCGGCCTGTTTTACGCCCACGGGGATGTGAACGGGGTGGATTTCTGGGCGGAGGGCTCTGCCGAGAAGGGCCGCATCGTGTTCCGGTCCCTCGATCAGCTCAAGGGGGGAGCGACCGGCGTGCTGAGCGCCATTTTCGATTGGGTGGCTCCCGGCGACAAGAAGCTGCTGACCGAGACCAAGAGGCTGGTTTTTTCGGGCCGGGCCGACGCCCGGATCATCGACGTGGAGGAGACGCTGCAGGCCGGCAAAGAGGCGGTCAAGCTGGGAGACACCAAGGAGGGCACCTTCGCCATCCGGGTGGCCGCGCCGTTGGCGCCCAAGAACGGCGCCACCTTCGTCAATTCCGAGGGCGGGAAGAACGAGAAGGAGATCTGGGGCAAGCGCGCCGCCTGGGTCGATTACTACGGGCAGGTGGGCGGCGAGACGGTGGGCATCGCGGTGTTCGACCACCCCACCAACCCCAAGCATCCCACCTACTGGCATGCGCGCGCCTACGGTCTGGACGCCGTCAACCCCTTCGGCGAGCACGACTACTACAACGACAAGACCCGCGACGGCTCGATCACCATCCAGCCGGACGGCCGCTTGACGTTCCGCTATCGCGTCTACATCCACGCCGGCGACACCACGGCCGGCAAGGTGGCCGACGAATACAAAAAGTACGCCGCCGGCAAGTAGGTGAAGCTCGCTTCGCCGCTTCGAGATCCGGGCCCGGTCCGGGCGCCCGCGGCACGCCATGGCAGTTGACATTCGACAACTCGTTTCGCAGCTTCTGGAAATCGGGAAAGAGAACCTGGCTCGGGATGGCTACCTCACACCGGTCGCGTTCCTGGTCACACCTCAGGATGTGCTGCTGGTGGAGGTGCGCTTCAAGGGGCAGGAGGAGAAGCAGGCGGCCTACCAGGCGGTGGTGGCCGCCGCCCGCCAGCACAACGCTCTGGCCGTTGTGACTTTGAACGACGCCTACTACGCCCGCAGGGGCCAATCCGAAGACTATTATCCGGGCAAGCTGGCCGCCGAAGGCGCTTCCGAGTGCATCTGCGCGGTGGTTTCGGGCCCGGATTTTACCCCGTGGAGCGTCTCCGTTCCTTACCAACGGACCAAGGAAGGCATTCGCTTCAGCAAGGAAGAAGAATCGTCCGACATTCAGGTGGGATTGCTGCCCGACTGGGCCGCCGGATCTACGAAACCGTCATGAGCATGCCGGGCGCGAGGCCCGGCGCTACAGGGGCATGCCGGGCGCAAAGGACAAATCTCCCTTTTCGCGCGCCTGTCGGGCGCGATCTCCATTGCCGACAGGTGATGCCGTGCTATCCCCGCCTCGCCCGCTTCTTTATCCCCGCCTCGAAGCCCAGGGGTCAGCTACGAGATGCCCATCCGGATCAGCTTTTTGCGGAAACCCTCACGAGTGAGTCCCACCGCCGCCGCCGCATGAGTCTTATTCTGGTAACGGTTCATGGCCTCATCGACCAGCAGATACTCCCACTCGAACATCGTCGGCAGCCGCTTGAACCAGCGTAGCCAGGCTCGAACCGCGTGATATTTCGGAACCGAGCCGCGGACAGGCCTGCGCGATTTGCGCTTGTTGGCCGTACGCGCCTTTGTGCGCTGTGCTTTCACCTTGCCTCCTCTGCCTCAACAGCACTTCCAGGCCTTGTGGGGGTGCCACTATTCTAAGCGAATTAGCGCGGCCTGCAGCCAAGTTTTTGGGTGCGAGCGCAATACCTGTTGGCAGATGCAGAGCCCGTCACCACCGGCCGCCGGCCGCCTATAGTAGACTACCGGTAGGGGCGAGGCGCCGCTAACCTTTTTGCTTCCAATTCGTCCATTCCACTGGAGCTTAGGAGCACGCTGGGTCGGAACGAAGTCCGGCCCGGATGGGGAAGCGAAGGGCCGCAGGCGCCCGCGATGGCCACGGATTGTCTAGCCGCAGGAGCCCGGGTGAGTCAGCCCCAAACGGCACGAATCGACGACGCCGCCCTGATCCGCGCGGCGCAGCAGGGCGATCAGCTCGCCTTTGAAGAGCTGGTGCGCCTCTACGACCACAGCGTGCTTCGTTTGGCGCTGAACCTGGTGCGCTCCCAAGAGGACGCCCGCGATATCTATCAGGAAGCGTTCCTGAAGATCTATCGCTCCTTGGGCACGTTCCGCTTCGAATGCAGTTTTTACACCTGGGTGTACCGCGTGGTGACCAATATCTGCCTGGACCATCTGCGGAAGAAGGCGGTGAGAAAAGAAGACCATCCCGTCACCAGCCACGAAAACGGCGAGACGGATTTTGTTGATCTCGTCGAGGAGCCGCGGCCCGATATGCACCCGGAGCGGTCGCTGCTGAGCCGGGAACTGGCCTGGCGGCTGGAGACGGCCATGAAGCGGCTGACGCCGCGGGAGCGCATGGTGTTCGAGCTGAAGCATTACCAGGGATTGAAGCTCCGAACCATCGGCGACATGCTCTTCACCACCGAGGAAACCGTGAAAAATTGTTTGTTCCGCGCCACTCAGAAGCTGCGCGGAGCGCTCGAGGGGGCCATATGAATTGCGACTGGGTAAAAAGCCAGATCACTCTGTACCTGTACGCGGAACTGGACGACGCGGAGCGCATCGAGCTGGAGCGGCACACCGAGCGCTGCGCCGGGTGCGCGACCGAGGTCGAGCAGGAGCGGCGGCGGCACCGCCTGCTGGACGCGCGCCCCGCGCCCGCCGTGGACGCCAACCTGCTGGCCGCCTGCCGCCTGGGGCTGAGCGAAGCGCTGGAGGCGGAACCGCCGCGGCGCGCTTTCGCCTGGCCGCGCCTGCGGCTGATGTTCGGGGCGCTCAGCGGGCTGCGGCCGCGCCTGCAACCCGCGCTGGCCATCGCCGCCGTGGTGGTGGCCTTTATCGGCGGCTGGACGCTGGCCGCCCGCCGCTCCCAGCCCGGGGCCCTGCCCGTGTTCCTGCAGCCGCGCGAGGACGTGAGCCTGGCCAACATTTCCAGCATCCATGCCATCAACACCGGGGCCAGCGGCCAACTGGAAATCGTGTTCGACACCACGCGGCGGCGGGTGCTGCGCGGGACGATGGAAGACCCTAGGATCGAGCAGGTCCTGCTGTACGCCGCCCAGGGCTATTCAAATCCCGTGATCCGGCTGGACTCCATTGAATTGCTGAAGAACCGGGCCGGCGACCGGGAGATCCGCCGGGCGCTGATCGCGGCCTTGCGCGCCGATCGCAATCCCGGCGTGCGGCTGAAGGCCCTGGAAGCGCTCCAGGGCATGGTGGCCGACGCGCCGGTCAAGCAGGCCCTGCTGGACGTGCTGCGCAGCGACGAAAACCCGGGCATGCGCATCCAGGCCATCAACCATCTCAGCAAGCTGCGCGACGCCTCGACGGTGCCGTTGCTTCAGCAGCTTGCCATCGGCGACCCCAGCAATGTCGTGCGCATGCGCAGCGCCTCGGCCTTGAAGGACCTGAACGCACCGGACGTGTTTTAGGCTGTGGGCTGTGGGCTGCAGGCTCAGGCAGCGGGCGATGATCTCCTATAGCCCACAGCCTACAGCCTACAGCCTACAGCCTAAAGAAGAGGGAAGCATGAAGTGGTCAACGGTAGTGGCGGTTGCTTTGATGATACCGGGACTGGCGCTGGGCGAAGCGCAGCCGGCGCCCCAAGCCCTACCGGCGCCAGGCGCGCCGCGCGCGCCCCGAGTTGCGCGCGCCGCGCGCCCGCGGGCGGCGGAGCAGGCCCCGGCCGCGCCCGGCGTCGTCTCGCGCCAGGGCAACAACTGGGTGGAAGAGGTCACGGGCAGCGCGCCCGCCGCGCCACGCATCCGCATCGTGGCCGATGTCGGCGCCATCGAGCTGCGTGGCGCTGAACAGCGCGAGGTGGTGTACCGGGTGCGCAGGCGTGTTCCCGCTTCCAGCGAGGAAAACGCCCGGCGGATTTTCGCCATGCAACCGGTGCGCGCCGAGCGGCATGGCGACGTGCTGGTGCTGACCATCGAGCCGCCCCGCGGCCGCGCGCTTCCGGCCGATTACCAGGTGACGGTTCCGCGAGGCACCTCGCTGGCCGAACTGGAAACGCGCGCCGGCCTCATTTCGGCGCGGGACCTGGATGGCAGCATCCGCGCCGAGACCGCCGGCGGCGCCATTGACGTGGACAACATCGGCGGCGCGGTGCGCGTCGAGACTATCGGCGGCGCCATCACCATCGGCGCGGTGAAGGGGAAGGTGGAAGCGGAAACCGCGGGCGGCGCCATCAAGCTGGTCTCCGCCGGCGGCGATGTTCGCCTGGTCAGCCAGTTCGGGGAAATCGAGGTCGGACGGGCCGGCGGGTCCGTGCGGGTCGAGACCGCGGGCGGCGGCATCCGCATCGGCACGGTCGCCGGCGACGTGTTCGCCGAGACGGCCGGAGGCAACATCACGGTGGGCGAGGCGGGCAAAGTCACGGTGGCCACCGCCGCCGGCAACATCCGCGTCGATCACGCCCGCTTGCTGCTGCGGGCCGAGAGCGCCGCCGGCAGCATCCACCTGGGCCGCTGCGCCGGGCCGGTCCGCGCCGAAACCGCCGCCGGCAGCATCCAGGCGGTGATCGCCGCCAGCCGCGGGGCCTGGGCCGAGTCGCTGCTGGAAACCGCGGTGGGCGACATCTCGGTGCTGGTCCCGCGCGACCTGGCCATGACCATTCGCGCCGCCGTGCAAATGGCCGGCGGCCAGCACCGCATTTCCACCGACTTTCCGCTGACCCAGCGCGGCGGGCAAGGGCCGGGGCCCCGCGAGATTTCCGCGGAAGGAGCAATCAACGGCGGGGGCGCACCCCTCCGCCTGCGGACCGTATCCGGCAACATTGAAATCAGGAGTCAAAAATGAATACCAGGCACAAGCTGCAACTGATGGCTATTGTCCTTGCCGTGCTGCTGGTCCTGCCCTGCCTGGCGCTGGCCGCGCCCGGCTGGCTGGGTGTCAGTACGGCCGACGTCACCTCCGACAGGCTCTCCTCGCTCAAGTTAAAGGAGGAGCGGGGCGTCGAAATCCTCAACGTCATCGCGGACAGCCCGGCGGCCAAGGCCGGCCTCAAGGAGCACGACGTGATCCTGGAGGTGAATGGCACGCGGGTGGACAGCGTCGAGCAACTGCAGCGCATGGTGCGGGAGCTGCCGGCGGGCCGCACCGTACCGCTGCTCATCAGCCGCGACGGTAACACCCAGACCGTGCCGGTCAAGCTCGGCGAGAGGTCGCAGTACCAGGGCCGCCTCGGCGACCGCGACTTTGTCTTCCGGATGCCCGAGTTCCGGATGCCGGACATTCGCATCCCCAGCCCGAACGTCCAGGCATTCTCGCTGACCCAGGGCGCGCGCCTGGGCATCGATGTGGAGCCGCTGGGCAAGCAACTGGCCGAGTATTTCGGGGCGCCCGGCGGGGAAGGCCTACTGGTTCGCTCCGTGGACCGCGACAGCCCGGCGGAGAAGGCGGGAATCAAGGCCGGTGATGTGATGGTGAAGATCGACGGCCGGAAGGCGAGCGATGCCGGCGACATCCGCTCGCTGCTGCGCGACACCCGCGAGAAGCGCACCTTCCCGGTTCAGCTCATCCGCAACAAGAAAGAAATAACGGTGAATGTGACCGTGGAGCCGCCGGAGCGCTCGCGCGTTCGCACTCGCATCGGCGGAGAGAGGCTGTAAGTTCGAGGCTGGAGGCCGGAGACTGGAGGCTGGAGGGCCGGCCTACAGTCTCCAGCCTCCGGTCTCCATACGTCAGGTCTGCTGGCGTGCGCGCAGGCGCGCCGCTTTGCCCTTCAATTTCCGCAGGTAGTAGAGCTTGGCCCGCCGCACCCGGCCGCTGCGCACCACATCGATCCGGTCGATCACCTTGGAATGGACCGGGAAAATGCGCTCGACCCCCTGGCCGAAGCTGATCTTCCGCACCGTAAAGGTCCGGCCCATGCCCTTGTTCTTGATGGCGATGACGGTGCCCTCGAAGGCCTGGAGGCGTTCCTTGTCGCCTTCCTTGATTTTGACGTGAACGCGCACGGTGTCGCCCGGCCGAAACTCCGGCAGATCTTTGCGCATCTGCTGCTGGTCAATCTTCTCAATGGGATTCATGCCCGTTTACTCTCCTCATTAATTTCGAGTAGCAACACGCGGTCCTCGGTGGTCAGCGTGACGCGCTCCAGAAGTTCTGGGCGGTTGCGTACCGTTTTTTCCAAGGCCTTCTTGCGGCGCCAGCGCCGCACCTGCTGGTGATGGCCCGACAGCAGCACCTCCGGCGCCGCCAGGCCGCGGAACTCCGCCGGCCGGGTGTAATGCGGGCAGTCCAGAATGTCCATGGCCGCGCCGCCGAACGACTCGCGCACCGCCGACAGTTCATGCCCCAGCGCGCCCGGAAGCAGGCGGCTGACGGCATCGACGACCACGGCGGCCGGCAGCTCGCCGCCGGTGAGCACGTAATCGCCGATCGAGAGCTCTTCGCCGGCCAGGTGCTCGGCCACCCGCTCATCGACGCCCTCGTACCGGCCGCAAATCAGCACCAGGTGCTCGAAGCGGGCCAGTTGCGCGGCCCGCGCCTGGTTGAGCAGATGCCCGCGCGCCGACAGCAGGATCACGCGCCGCCCCTCGGCCGGCGCCGGCGATGCCGCCAGCAGAGCCTCGACGGCGGCAAAAACCGGCTCCGGCTTCAGCACCATCCCTTCGCCGCCCCCGAAGGGCCGGTCGTCCACCACCTGGTGCTTGTCGGTGGTAAAGGCGCGAAGGTCTTGCACCCGAACCTGGATCACGCCCCCTTCGCGCGCTTTGCGGATGATGCCGTGATCCAGGGGTCCGGCAAAGAACTCAGGGAATATCGTCAGAATATCAAACAGCATCGATTAATCTCGGATTGCGGATTTCGGATTTCAGACTTCGGACCAGCGGAAGGAAATCCACAATTCGAAATCCGCAATCCGAAATTCACCGGTTTAAGTCCAGCAATCCCTCCGGCAGTTCGACTTCGATCAGGCGGGCGGCCGTGTCGATTCGCCGGCAGATTTCCGAGGCGAACGGGACCAGCAGCTCGCCCTGCGGCGTGTCCACCACCAGCAGGGGTGTGCCCACTGTGGGGTCCAGGTGCCGCACCGTCCCCAGCTCGCGGCCGCCCTCGACGACCCGGCAGCCCTTCAGCTCGCTCCAGTACCGGGCCTCGCCTGTGAGCGGCATTCGCCCGGCCAGCGGAACCTGCAGCTCGCAGCCGGCCAACGTCCCGGCGGCCCCCATGTCATCCACGCCGGCGAACTTCAAAACCACGCCGCCCTTGTGGAACCAGAATCCTTCGAGCACGGCTTCGCGCCGCGCTCCTTCCCGGTCCAGCAGCCAGACTTCTTTGAGGTCCCGGAAGCGCTCGGGGAAATCGGTGAACAACTCGGCGATGAGCTCGCCGCGGCGGCCCTGCGGCCGGCGCAACCGCGCAATCGTCACGTACTCCATCGGTCTGCAGGGGCCACCCCACGGGCGCGCCCCAACTTCAGTCCAGGATTTCCAGGCTGAAGCGCCTCCTGCGTTTCACGCCGGCGGCGTTCAGAATGGCGCGTATGCTGCGCGCGGTGCGTCCCTGCCTGCCGATGACTTTGCCGATGTCGTCCGGCGCAACACGCAACTCCAACACCGTCGCCTGGTCCCCCCCGACCGCGCGCACCTCGACCTGGTCGGGGTGATCCACGAGCGCTTTCGCGATGTGCTCGACGAGTTCCTTCATAACCGCCTTCCCGCCGCCCCGGATGTAAGGGCGCTGCTTACGCGGCCGGCGCCGGCGCCGGATGCTTCTCGATCAACCGGCGCACGATGGCCGAGGGCTTGGCCCCCTTGCCGATCCAGTACCGGATGCGCTCGCTGTTCAAGTGAACGCTGGCCGGCTTGGTGCGCGGGTTGTACTGACCAACGATCTCCAGGAAGCTGCCGTCGCGCGCGCGCGCTTTCTCGATTACCACGACGCGATAGCACGGGGCCTTCTTGGCGCCCATTCGCGCCAAACGAATCATCAGCACGTTCTTCTCCTTCGGAGAGTTAAGAGTTAAGAATGGCCGTTCGATGTGCCGCGATCCTCAGCTCATAACTCTTAACTCACAACTCTTAACTCATCTCAACGCGGAGGGAAGCTTCAGCTTCCCCATGCGCTTGGCCATGAAGCCGCCGGACAGCGTCCGCATCATGCGGCGGGCCTCCGCGTATTGCTTGAGCAGGCGGTTGACCTCCTGCACGGTGGCGCCGCTGCCTCGGGCGATGCGGCGCCGCCGGCTGCCGTTGATCACCTGGTAGTGGTTGCGCTCGCGCGGGGTCATGGAATCGACGATGGCCTCGATCCGCACCAGTTCCTTCTCTTCCAGTTTCACCTGCTGCAACTGCCGGAACGGGCCGACCTGCGGCAGCATGCCCAGGATCTGGTCCAGGGGCCCGAGCTTGCGCATCTGCCGGAGCTGATCTCGGAAGTCTCCCAGCGAAAAGCGGTCCGAAAGCAGCTTGCGCTGCATCTCTTCGGCCTGCTTGAGATCGACCGTTTCCTGGGCCTTCTCGATGAGCGACAGCACGTCGCCCATGCCCAGGATGCGGGAGACGACGCGCTGGGGATGGAACAGCTCCAGGGCATCATACTTTTCCCCGACGCCGACGAACTTCAGCGGCTGGCCGGTGACCGAGCGGATGGAGAGCGCCGCGCCGCCACGCGCATCGCCGTCCATCTTGGTCAGGATGACGCCGGTGAGCCCCAGCCGCCGGTGGAATTCGTCGGCGCTCTTGACCGCGTCCTGGCCGGTCATGGCGTCGGCGACGAACAGGACCTCGGCGGGCTCGAGCTGCTGCTTGAGCTGCTGCATCTCGCCCATCATCTCGTCGTCGATATGCAGGCGTCCGGCGGTGTCCACCACCAGGACGTCGCGGCCGGTATTGGCGGCCTCGCGCCGCGCCAGCCGGGCCAGCTCCAGCGGGTCGGCCGGCCCCGCCGGGCCCTCGAAGATGGGCAGGTCGATGGCCTCGGCAATGACCGTCAACTGGCGCCGCGCCGCCGGCCGGTACACGTCCACGGAAACCAGCAGGGGCCGGTGGCCGTGCCTGGACAGCCACCTGGCCAGCTTGCCGCCCGTTGTTGTCTTGCCCGATCCCTGCAGGCCGGCCAACAGGATCACCGTGGGAGGCTGCGAGGCAAAGCGCAACTGCGCCGCCCCGCCGCCCAGCAACTCCACCAGCTCGTCATGGACGATCTTGACCACCTGCTGGGCCGGCGTCAGGCTGGTCAGGACCTCCTGGCCCAGCGATTTTTCCTTGATCCGGTCGATGAGCTGCTTGACGACCTTGAAATTGACGTCGGCCTCCAGCAGCGAGATGCGGATGTCGCGCAAGGCCTGCTGGATGTTCTCCTCGGTCAACTTGCCCTCGCCGCGGAGGTTCTTGAAGACGCGTTGCAGCTTTTCCGTAAGGTTTTCGAACATGAGCGTTCCAGGCCCTATTCCGCGCCGGGCTATCCCAGGCCACACTACTCCGTCCTACCGAAACACATCATTTTATCATGCCCTGTCGCTTCCCGGGAAAAGAGCGATGGATGCGAAGGACAGGGGGAATTCGCGCGGCCCAATCACGCCTGCCGGAGACAGCACAGGAGATCGCGATGAGCCGGGCGTGCAGCGGGGGCTTTTCCGAGTCCGCAACTCCGTTGAGGCGAACGGTGATCCAGTCGCCCGATTCCAGCATGTGTCGCGCCATCTGGGCGTTGGCCGCAGCCACATCATCGAGCAGCGACGGGGGGCTGACCGTGCAGCCCAGAAAAATGACAACCGCGACAGAGACGACGATCAGGCCATGGTGGGAACGGAGGACCATACCTGGCGAGTTTCCTCAGCCACCGACACGGTCTCTACTTGCCACCTCTTCATCCAAAGAAAGAGCGTCATCAAACCCCACAGGTGATAGCCGATGTTCTGCCGGCCACTCAGATGAGCCTCAATCAGGGAGCGGATCGCTTCCCAGCGAAACAAGCCCGTTCGTTCAACGGCTTCCGCGGTCAATGTGTCCAGCAGGAGGGGCCGCAGCACGCCGCGCAGCCATTTGTGGGCGGGAATATCAAAGCCCTCCTTCTTGCGGTGAAGAATGGGAGCCGGCAACTTGTCCCTCATCAAGCGTTTCAGCAGGTATTTCTGGCGAAAGTGAGAGATCTTGAGTCCCTCTGGAAGCGAGGCGGCGAACTCAACAATGCGGTGGTCCAGAAAGGGCGGGCGGACCTCCAAGGAATGGGCCATGCTCATCCGGTCGGTTTTGTAAAGAATGTCGTCCGGAAGGTAATAGCGCTGATCGAACCAGAGATAGCGGTTCAGGCGCCCTCCAACGACGGACTGGGGCGGTACCTGATCGAGCAGCCGTCCGACAGGGCGGTGGTCCGCCGCCAGGCAGAACCCGCGCTTTTCTGACTCGGAGAATGTTCCGTTCCAGAACAGGTGCGCCTGGTCGGGCGGCAGCAACGAACCTTCCAGGAAGCGCTTCAGCTTGTATTCGAAGCTGATCTTCTTGTCCGACACGGGCCAGTATCGGAGCAGCGCCAGCGCCAACCGCCGTGCGCAGGCGGGAATTCCGCGCGTGGGCCGCGACAGGGAATCGGCTGCATAGGTGAGATAGCCGGCAAACAATTCGTCGGCCCCTTCCCCGCTCAGTGCCACCTTCACCTGCTGCCGGCTCATTTGTGCCAGAAACCAGACAGGGAGTGCGCCGGCATCCGCGCTGGGTTCGTCGGAATAATAGGGCAGTTCTTCGATCACGCTCCGCAAATCGACCTCTGGATTCAGGTCGAACTCGTAGTGCTCGGTCCCGTACCGGGCAGCGATTTGCCGGAAGTATCTGGATTCGTCGCAATCCTGGCGGTTGAAGGAGACGGAGAAGGTCTTGAGCTTGGTAGGCGACTCCTGCGCCGCGTAATGCAGTATGGTGGAAGAGTCTACGCCGCCGCTCGCCCAGACGCCCAGCGGCACGTCGGCCACGAGCTGCTCCCGCACTGATTCCCTCAACAGACGATCCAGCTCCTCCTGGGCCGAGTTCTCATCCCAACGCGGTTCCACTCGAAACTCGGGCTGCCAGTAGGCCTCCAAACGCGCCTTCCCGTTCCGCCACTCCAGCAGGTGGCCAGGGGGGAGCTTTTCAATGCCGTCAATCAGCGTATGTGGGCAGGGCACATAGTTCAGAGCCAGGTAGCAGTTCAGGCCCTCGAGGTTGATCCGGCGCTCGACTTCCGGATGTTCGAGGATGGCCTTGAGCTCGGACCCGAAGAATAGCTCCGATCCCCGCCGGTGCAGGTACAGGGGCTTGATGCCCATGCGGTCGCGCGCCAGAACAAGACGTTTCTGCGATTCCGTCCATAGGGCGATCGCGAACATTCCGCGCAGGCGCGAGAAGCAGGCCCGATCCCATTCCAGGAAGGCGTGCAGTACGAGTTCCGTGTCACTGCGCGAATAGAACCGATGTCCAAGTTGTTCCAGATCCTTTCGCAACTCCGACTGATTGTAGATCTCGCCGTTGAAACAGATGACGGTATCGCGGTCCGGACTGAAGATGGGCTGGTCGCCCGATTCGAGATCGATGATCTTCAACCGCGCGACGCCGAGGGATATATGGTCCGATTCATAGACGCCCTGCTGATCCGGACCGCGATGGATCAGCGAATTGACGACGCGCCAGATACGGCCGGCGGGGAAGACGGCGTTCTTATGGGTATATCCCGCGATTCCGCACACGGATTACCTCCCCCCTCTGCGGAGCAGTGGACGGCAGATTATGTTCGCTTTGCCCGCGAAGCGCCCGGCCCGGAGGCGGGCCGCCCGGATCGCGTTCCCGCCGCCGGCTGGATCGGCGATCGAGCAGCAGGAACACCCCCGCGCCGTCGGCGCACACAGCACGCGAGCATTGACAACTCCAGGGAACGGCAGGCGCCACACACCGCAGCCGGCTGCTGCGCCTCGCCGCCACGTTCTTCCCAAGCCCGAAATGAGGTTAGCCGCTTCCTGGCCGAAGCGCAACCCTGTCTTTTGGCCG
>Ga0315294_10004106_pt1 | contig 15863 bp, 12 predicted proteins | sample YL17G13_40_MG_FD_203626 | JGI IMG/M metagenome (GOLD analysis project Ga0315294, IMG submission 203626) | Sediment microbial communities from Yellowstone Lake, YNP, Wyoming, USA - YL17G13_40 | ecosystem: Environmental > Aquatic > Freshwater > Lake > Sediment | place: USA: Wyoming | collected... | reverse complement strand
AGGGGCATAGTGATGGCGGGCGGCGGATCCCTCCTGAAAGGATTGCCGAAATTACTGTCCGAAGAGACCGGCCTTCCGGTTCATTTGTCCGAGGATCCGATAACGGCAGTAGCGTTAGGGACAGGCAAAGTCCTGGGCGAGATTAAATATCTGAAAGCAGTGGCGATGAGCCCGCGGCACATAGAGCAACAGCAATAATATTAAATCTTCATAAATACAAAGCTTAGAACAGTGAATTAATGTGATTAAGCCCAAGATAATTATCGTAATGGCAGTAATTGCGATTTTTATCTGGACAATGTTCGCGCCCCCGCCCTTCCTTGTACCTTTAAAAATGAACCTGGCGAATATTGCCAGGTTCCCTTTTAGAATAATAAGCCTTTCCTTAAATTCTCTCAATGACATTTCAAAATTATTTTATATTGACAGCGAAAAGCTTGCGCTGAAACGCAGGTCTTTCTCACTTGAACGCAAATTGATAGAATTGCGCGAGATCTCGCTGGAAAACAAGCGCCTTAAAGACCTGCTCGACCTTCGGTCCAATGCAGCAAAATCTTCCATCGCAGCGTTAGTTATTGGCAGAGACCCCAATAATTGGGCGTCGGTCGTTTTTATCGACAAAGGGAAACGAGACGGCGTAGTAAAAGATATGGCCGTTGTTTCAAACCAGGGCCTCGTCGGCCGCGTAAGAGAAGTTGGGAAGAATTTCAGCAAGGTGATGCTTATCAATGACGTTGATTCGAAGGTAGCCGGGCTCCTGCAACAGACAAGGGAACAGGGGCTTTTGGTAGGGACTCCCGAAGGCAGATGTAAATTGATCTATCTTTCACTTGAAGCCGACGTAAAGAAAGGGGATACCGTCCTGACTTCCGGCGCGGGCAGCATATATCCCAAGGGCATGCCGGTAGGCGAAGTCGTGCATGTCGCCAAAGAAAGAGGCAGGCTCTCTAAATACGCAATCGTAAAACCTTACGCCGAATTGTCAAAATTAGAAGAAGTCCTATGTATAAAATAAACCGCCTGCGCGACTACGGGTTGATATTACTTGCCTTTTTAATGCAGGTATTTCTGGCTGATTTTCTTAAGGCGGGCAGCGCCAAACCCAACTTCATGATAATAATAACGGCCTTTTTTGCACTTTTCACGGATGAAAGATTCGGCCTTGAGGCGGGTTTCATATGCGGCGCGATCCTTGACATATTTGCTTTGCGGTTATTCGGCCTGAATACGATCCTTTTTTCTTTCAGCGGCTACATTATAGGCAGGTTCAACAATAAGATCTACCGGGAAAGCATAGTCACCTACGCAATAGTAGTCTTTCTGATGTCTTTTTTTATCCTGTCCTCATACCGCCTTTTTATCGGACTTGAAAACAGATTTTTGCTGTCCAGTCTGACCTTGGGTTTTGTTTTTAGCCCCGTAGTTTTTCTTGCCGCGTTGTATAACTCTTTTTTAGGGACGTTGGCGCATACTTTTCTGTCGAGGGCATTAAAGCTGGGCGAGACTAGTGTATTATGAACACAGATTTTATCAGAAAGAGCCTGATAGTTTTTTTTATGATACTCTGCTTATATCTATGGTATATGCAGTCGATCCGCGGCGATTATTATCTTGAATTGTCAAAAATGAACAGGATCCGCCTCGTTCCTTTGTTGGGACCGCGCGGGAACATCTACGACAGGAACGGCAGCCTGCTTGTGGGTAGCCGCCTCGCTTTTGATTGCATCGTCATACCGCAGGAATTTGAACCGGATCGTAAGTCCTTTGAAGAAGTCAGCCGCCTCTTAAGTGCGCCGTTAGAAGTATTAAAAGATAAAATAGAGGAAGAGGCCGTAGCGCCGTTTGTGGCGGTGGCCATAAAAAAAGATATAGGCAAAGAAGCCGCCATAGCGATTTCGGAAAAAAGCCTCGACCTTCCCGGCCTGCTTATTCAAACCCGCTCCGTCAGATATTATCCCAACAAGAATATATGCTCGCACGTAGTCGGTTACCTCGGGAAGATCAGCAAAGATGAGCTATATACTTTTAGCGACTACGGATACAAAACGATGGATTATGTGGGCAGGGGCGGATTGGAATTGTTTTATGACAGTTATTTAAAGGGCGAGGAGGGCGGCATCCAGACCGAGGTCGATTCAAGAGGCAGAGAGCTTAAGCAGCTCGGCATTAAGGAACCCGAAAAGGGCAAAGATATAAATACGACGATAGATCTGGAATTAGAAAAGTATGTTGATGCCCTTCTTGAGGGCCATAGAGGTGCGGCGATAGTAATGAATTCCCAAACGGGTGAAATATTGGCGCTTGTCAGTAAACCCGACTTTGATCCGAATGCCTTTGTCTCGGCTACCGACCCGAGTTTTATAAAAAGCTTGTTGCGAAGAAGCGACTGCCCTATGATAGACAGGGCGACGTCGGGCGCATATCCGCCGGGTTCTATTTTTAAAATAGTCACCGCCTCCGCGGGCCTTGAGTTAAAAAAGATAGGCCTGCATGAACAGCTTAATTGCCCCGGTTTCTATACGCTGGGGAATTGGCGGTTTGATTGCTGGAAAGACGGGGGGCACGGAGCACAGGTGATCACGGAAGGGATAAGAAATTCCTGCAACGTATTTTTCTATCAGCTAGGCCGCAGGGTCGGCGTAGACGGTCTTGCCAATTACGCGATGAAGTACGGTTTAGGCAGAAATACGCAGGTCGATTTGCCCTATGAAAGCGCCGGTATGGTTCCGAGCCGGGCGTGGAAGATGTATAATATGAGGCAAGGGTGGTTTGAGGGCGATACGGTGAACTATGCCATAGGCCAGGGGTATTTGCTCGTCACGCCGCTGCAGATATTAAGGATGGCAAACGGCGTTGCCACGGAAGGAACATTAGTCCGGCCTTTTCTGGTGAAAAAAATAGATTCGTTAGAGGTCAACGAGCCGCAAAGAAGGCGGCTTGACGTATCAAAAGATACGTTCAGGACTATTAAAGAAGGAATGAGGAAGGCCGTTGAAGATCCCGGAGGCACTGCCAAAGCCGCGGGTGTAGACGGCCTCAGCATCGCCGGAAAGACCGGTACGGCGCAGGCAGGCCCCAAAGGGGCTCACGCCTGGTTCGCCGGTTTCTGCCCCGTAGAAAAATCAAAATTTTCCGTGGTCGTCTTTCTGGAATACGGCGGAAAGGGCGGCGACAAACCCGCTAAAATCGCTTCGGGTATATTCGCGAAGCTGAAGGAGCTGAATTATTTGTAAGGTAAATATTGACCATTTCCCCTCGCTCAGGAAAAAATTCTTAACGCCTTTCGCTACGGGAGGTTCCTTAAAAAGGAATCCGGTATTTTTCTCGCTCGGAGTCGATTTCTTAACGGCGAAGGTCTTTCGTTCACTCGGTGGCTGCAGAACTCGCCCCGATGGTATCTCCATCGGGGCTCAGACAGCTTCGCCATCCCGAGTGTGTCCCCCTCTCGGGGGACCTCGGGATTCCCTCGCCACTCAAGCTGCTTCGCCTACCTGCCTGCCGGCAGGCAGGAAATCGACACTCGCTACGAAAAGCACCGTATTCCTTTTGAGTAACATGAGCAGTATAAAAACAATATTGATACTTCTCCGAGCGACTGCGAAATTTAGCTTCGAACAAGTCAAAAAGCGGTTTCTAACCTGCCTGCCGGCAGGCAGGAAGGGCGAAATCTGTCCGCGGAGCGGTCCCGCCGTCTTCTATTATGCCTTGCCTACAGGCCGGGATGAGGCGACACGGCAGTGTCGCCGAGTTATTTCGCACCCGCCCCCGCCAATAGCGCTTCGGGCGCCACGAGTGGAACGAGGGGTGCTTTTTGGCGAAGTGAGAAGCCTGCCTGCCGGCAGGCAGGCGTTGAGAATTTCGCTTTGGAGCGAGGAAAGTATCAATATTGTTGTATAAAGACAACCACAAAGTGGAGCAACATTTAACGGAGCGAGCGATATGTACCGCATAAATTACAGAAAAAACTTTGATCCGTTTCTAATAATATTGCCGCTCGTAATAGTCGCAGCCGGATTCCTTTTTCTTTATAGCGCTTCGCACGGCCTGTATGAATCCAACGGGACAAATTTTGCATTTCGCCAGTTGATCTGGCTGGCGGTTAGCGTAATCATACTCGTTTTGCTTGTGAATGTAGATTTCCGCCGCGTACTGGACTGGTCATACCTATATTATGCCGTTATTGCGGTTATACTTTTTTTGCTGCTTTTGGTGGGAGGCGCCCGCATGGGGGCGAAGAGATGGTTCAGTATAGGCTGGATGGCTTTCCAGCCGTCGGAATTTGCGAAGATAATCTTGATAATGACGTTAGCTTTCCATCTCGGGAATAACAGATATTCCATACGCGGCATAAAAGGGCTTCCGGCGCCGTTTTTATTGACGGGGATGCTGTTTCTGTTGATTATCAAAGAGCCGGATCTCGGCAGCGCTCTCATACTGCTCGCGATCCTTTTTGTCATGCTTCTGGTCTCCGGTATGCCGATGAAATATCTTTTTGGGCTGATTGCCGCCGGCGTTGCTTCCTCCCCGGTATTATGGCATTTCCTGAAAGATTATCAAAAGCGGCGGTTGTTAGTATTCGTCAATCCTAACATGGACCCCCTCGGCGCCGGTTACACTATAATTCAGTCAAAGATCGCCATAGGATCCGGCGGATTATTCGGCAGGGGATGGATGGGCGGGACGCAGAACCAGCTGAACTTCCTTCCGGAGAGCCATACGGATTTTATTTTCGCCGTCGTAGGAGAAGAGTGGGGATTTATAGGCAGTTTGTTTATTATATTTTTGTTTGTCTTTTTAATCAGCCGTATTTTATCGGTAGCGGAGAGGACGAACGACTTTTACGGAAAACTGATCGTCATCGGCATTGCCGGCATGCTTTCATTTCAAGTGATTGTCAATATAGCCATGACAGTCGGCCTTATGCCCGTAGTCGGCATACCATTGCCGTTCCTAAGTTACGGCGGATCCAGCCTGATCACCAATTTCATAGCGATAGCGCTGGTGATAAATATTGACATGCACCGCACGTTGTTTTGAAATGCACCAAGTGCCTTCGCAGTTGAACCAAAAGAGTAGAGACGGCAGTAAAGACAATCTGGGGACACCCTCCGTCGAATAATGCAAGTGACTTTTGGTTCGACTGCGCTCACCATTCCCTCGAATACATTCGACTACGCTCAGTATTCGCCCTGAGCCTGTCGAAGGGGCGAACCATCCCGAGCGAAGTCGAGGGATTAAGGAGAGTGTCCCCGCCCAGTGATATTATGAAAAAACAATACGAAGACTTGCTGCAATACGTAGAAAGGCCGGCGAGATACATCGGCGCTGAGATCAATTCAGTCGTCAAAGATTGGAAGAGCGCCGATTTAAAAGTAGCGCTTGCCTTTCCGGATATCTATGACATCGGGATGAGCCACCTCGGGATCAAGATCCTGTACCACCTTTTGAATCTAGAGGATGATATTCTCTGCGAAAGGGTATTTGCGCCGTGGAGCGACATGGAAAAATTGCTGCGGAGCAAGAATCTGCCGCTTTTTACGCTGGAGAATAACAAACCCCTTAGCGAATTTGATATAGTGGGTTTTTCGCTTTCGCACGAACTTAACTACACGAATGTCCTGAATATTTTGGATATGTCGGCCATTCCGTTGAGGGCGAAAGATAGAACGAGTTCGCACCCGCTTATTATTGCCGGAGGGCCGTGCGCCTTTAATCCTGAGCCAATGTCAGAGTTTATAGATATATTTCTGATAGGCGACGGAGAGGAGGCTATTCTGGAAATTGCGCAGTGTTATATTTCTTTAAAGCAAAAAGGCCTTGCGGGAAATAAGCCCGCGCTGCTGAAAGAACTTGCCGCAATAGCGGGTATATACATCCCCGGCCTTTACAAAGCGTCGTATGAAGGCGGCAGATTTGACAAACTTATCCCTCTGGAAAAATACGCGCCGCCCGTAATACATAAAAGGTTGTTGAAGAATCTCGAAAACAGCTTCTATCCTACTAAGCAAATCGTCACTTTTATCCCGGTAGTTCATGACCGCGTGAGCCTGGAGATAATGAGAGGCTGTCCCCATCGATGCCGGTTTTGTCAGGCCACGATGATATATTCGCCCGTCAGATTGCGTTCAAAAGACGCGGTCTTCGAACTCGGAAAGACGACGCAGGCGCTTACCGGTTATGACGAAATATCATTATTATCGTTATCTACGGGAGATTACCCGGGAATAATAGAAATCTTGAACCTTTTGGCCGGCGAGTTTAAATCGCAGGGCGTAAGCATCTCGCTGCCTTCCTTGCGCGTTGAAGACAGTATTAAAAGCCTGCCGTCAATCATACAAAAAATAAAAAAGACCGGGCTTACATTTGCGCCGGAAGCGGCAAGCGGAAGAATGCGGAAATTTATAAATAAAAATATTGATATTGATAAGTTGCTCCAAGCGGCGAAGAAGGCGTACGAGCTGGGATGGCGCAAAATAAAACTATACTTTATGATAGGGTTGCCCGGTGAGCGAGATGACGATGTGGATTCAATTATAAAACTTACCAACGACGTATTGAACTCGCGGGACAGGGAAAGGAAAATATCCGCCGAGATAACGTTGAGCGTCTCGTCGTTTATCCCCAAACCGCACACGATTTTTCAATGGGAGGCGATGGCGCAAAAAGAGGCATTGATAAGTAAAATATCGCGGCTTAGGAAGAATATAAAGACGAAAAAAATAAAAATGAACGTCCATGATGTCGAAATGAGCGTTTTGGAGGCCGTCTTTTCCCGCGGCGACAGGAGATTATGCAACCTCCTTGAAGCGGCTTTTAGAAAAGGCGCGCGATTTGATAGCTGGAAAGACGGTTTTAGGTACGATATATGGCAGGAAGCGATATCTGAATGCGGCATAGATGTAAAGTTGTATCTCGGAAGCCTTAGATACGAAGACCCCTTACCCTGGGATCATATCAGTTCGGGGATAGGCAAAGATGTTTTAATAAAAGATAGCGTAGTTGCGCACAAAGAAGCCGGCATAACCTCATGCGGCCATTAAAGATTTGAAAAACTTCCTATTTTCCAGGTTTATTTCGTTGGCATACATGCTAGTCTATTTACAATATATTGACCCATTCGACTGCGCTCAGGGTCAACCCTGAGCAAATCCCGCTGATGATGGATGCGTCGAAGGGTTGACAATTAGGCCTAGATAGGGTATACTTTAAAAAACTACTCGAAAAATAATCAGCCCAACACAGGAGACCGAAAATGGATTTTTTCAAAAAATTGTCGCTCATCCCCCGAAGTTTGCGCTGTAAACTGCTGATAGTTTTTTGCCTTATGTCCATAATTCCTCTTCTAGTGTCGTTGTATATCGTAAGGGATTATATATTTTCTTCGAAGGGTGACATTATCAGCGTTTCGTGGGTGATATTCTTTTGCGTGGTCATTACTTTTTTGGGCTTGGTTTTGGCAAAGCAGATGGTGGAACCCGTCATCGAGATGGCCTTTGAAACACGGCTCATCGCCAACGGCGATATAAACCGCCAGATACACATCCGCACCGAAGACGAAATAGGCGAGCTGGGCCGGTCTATCAATGAGCTTACACTGAACATACGCGAGAAGATAGGGGAACTTAAATCGTACGGCGAAAAGACCAAACTGATCAACACCGAAATACATAAAAAAGTCCTCGCCCTCTCAGGATTGCTGCAGATCAGTGAAAATATTTCTGGTTTTGCCGAGCTGGAAGATATTATAGGCCTTATCGTAGAAAAAGTAGCGCATATAATCGATCCCGGCTACGCGGTACTCTTTCTGCCGAAACCGAATGATTTAGAAACCCTGGAGAGCAACGCCTCAAGCAACGTCACTAATAATGACCTCCGCGATCTCGAAATAAAACTAGGTAACGGGCTTTTAGGGAATGCGCTTCTTAGCGGCGCGGTTATTTATGCCGACTCCAAAACAAAGACCTCGAAACAAATAGAAGATTTTAAAGAAGAAAATAATATCAAGAATTTCGCCGCCTTTCCCGTAATCTCGAGAAACAGGGCGATAGGCATGTTTTTGATCGGAAATGACGCCGAAGATTTCGCGTTTAAAGCGGACGATTTGGATGTAATGAAGATATTTACAAAACAGACTGCCATAGCATATGAAAGCGACGCGTTGACGAAAAAAGCGAAAGAGTTGGCGATAAAAGACGACCTTACGGACTTGTATAACGAGAAATATATCGCCGAGCGGCTGGAAGAGGAGATAAAAAGAGCGATCCTCTATCAGCGCCCGTGTTCGTATATAGTTTTCAATATAGACGATTTTGATAAATTCAGGTCTGAGAACGGAGAGCTCTCCACCGAAAAGGCCTTGAAGAAAATAGCGTTGGCATTCAATAAAAACGCTACGGAAATAGGAAGAGCCGCGCGGCTCGCGGGAGACACGTTTGCACTTTTACTTCCCGAGAAAAACAAAAAAGAGGCGTACAGGATCGCGGAAGAAGTAAGGCGCGAAATTGAGGGCCTGGAGCTTGATGGCGGCAGAGTCAGGCGCCTGACGATAAGCGGCGGCGTCAGCGAGAATCCCATAGACGGAACGACGGCGGCAGAGTTGATGAGAAAAGCCGCTACCAGCGTTTCTATCGCCAAAACGCAAGGCAAGAATAGAATTGTTTAACAGCCATTGAAGCCGCAACCATAAGCGATATGTTATATATACAACCAATCGGCGGGACATTTTCCGTCTAATATTACAAGTAGCTTTTAAGGAAAGTGTCCCGCGACAAGGAGAACCAATGAAACTGGACATGAATGTACTACTCGAAACATTAGTCGCGAAAAAAGCGTCAGACCTTCACATATCGGCGAATGCCCCGCCTAAAATAAGGATGGACGAACGGCTTATAAACGCCTCCAATGATATATTATATCCCGAGGACACAAAAAATCTTGCTTATAGTATGCTGTCGAAGGAGCAGATCGCTATTTTTGAAAGGACAAAAGAACTGGATTTTTCGTTCGAGCTTGCGAAAAAGGGAAGGTTTAGGATAAACGTATTTCTTCAGAGAAGCAACGTGGGCATCGCCGTAAGGCTGATCCCGTTTAAAATAATGAGTTTCGAGGAATGCGGCCTGCCGCCGGACATAGTAACGTCTTTTTGCAAAAAGCCAAAAGGGCTTATCCTGGTTACCGGCGCTACCGGCATGGGAAAATCTACGTCGTTAGCTTCCATGATAGATTTTATAAATAGCGAAAGGGATTGCCATATCGTTACCGTCGAAGACCCGATCGAATTCGTCCATACGAATAAAAAGGCGATAATAGACCAAAGAGAGATTCATTACGATACCCTTTCTTTCGGCTCGGCCCTTAAGCACGTATTGAGGCAGGATCCCGACGTAATACTAATAGGCGAAATGAGAGACCTTGAAACGATAGAGTCCGCGCTGATCATCGCAGAGACAGGCCATCTTGTTTTTGCGACCCTGCACACCTCGGATAGCGTGCAGACAATCAACAGGGTCATAGACGTATTTCCTTCGCATCAGCAGTCACAGATAAGGACCCAGCTTTCCTTTGTGCTTTTAGGAGTCTTATCCCAGCAGCTTATACCGAAGAAGGGCGGTACGGGGCGAGTATTGGCTACGGAGGTTCTTGTGGTTACTCCCGCAGTCAGGTCCTTAATAAGGGAATCTAAGATTCATCAGGTATATTCGAATATACAGACTGGCCAAAAAGAAGGCATGCGCACCATGAACCGGGCCCTTTACGAATTAAGTCAAAAAGGACTGGTAAGTTACGAAGAGTGTTTTGCGAGAAGCACGGACACCGAGGATCTCGCGAGGTTGTTTAAAAAATAAAATAGTGGAGCCCTCGGGCTCCCTCCCCCCTTGAACAGGAAGGGGAGTGCGAAGCCTCCCCGAAGGGGAGTAAACAAGGAAAACTATGTCACCGGCAAAGCGGGTAATATCGAAACAATTAGGCGACCTCCTGATCGAAAGAGGCCTGATAAAAAAGGAAGACTTGGATAAGGCGCTAAGAATCCAGAAGGAAAGGGGCGGGCTTCTCGGCGATATACTTGTGAGTATGAGCTGTACAACCGAGGAGCAGATAGCTCAGGCCGTCACTGTTCAATACGGCTTTCCGTATCTACCGCTTGCCAGCTACGAAATAGAGCAGAAGATAGCAGATATTATACCCGAAAATGTCGCCAAGCAATACTGCCTTATAGGGATAGATAAGATAGGAGATACCCTGACGATAGCCATGGCAAATCCTCTTAATTTACAGGCAACAGAGGATATCGAGCTTATAGCCGGCACGCAGGTGCAGATTTTTGTCAGTACTACAACGGATATTAAGAACGCAATCGAAAAGTACTATCATAAGAAGAAAGAAAAGTAGCTGTCGGCCCCCAGCTGAGCTGATAGCTGATAGCTGAAAGCTGAAAGCGGACACATGGCCTTATCGCTAAAGGAACGCCTTAATAAAATATTACTGGAAAAGGGGCTCATTACCGCCGAGAAGCTTAAAGAGGCCTTGAATATACAAAGAGAAAAAGGCGGCAAGCTCAGCGATATTTTAATCAATAACGGTCTTGTAGACAGAAAAGACCTGATGGTAGTCCTCAGTGAAGAGCTCGGTATACCCCCGATCAACCTATCACGTTACAAAATAGACCCGTCGTTAATACAATTGATACCCCGCAAGCTGGCATACCGTTACAAAATCATTCCCATCTCCCAAATGGGGAACCTCCTTACCATGGCAATGGCCGACCCGCTCAACGTTTTTGCTACGGACGAAATAAAATCCCTGACAGGCTTTCAGATAGGGATACTTGTCGCAACGGATAAGGATATTGATGATGCTATCGACGAATATTACGGCGAAAGCGCGCACGATGCCATAGAAGAAATCATGGAGGGCATGGAGAATGTCGGCAAGGTGGAGATGGTAGAAGAAGGCGCCGAAAAGAAGAAGGTCGATTCGACGGACCTTGTCCGCATGACGCAAGAAACGCCGGTCGTAACTATAACCAATTTGCTTTTGTCGGAAGCCGTTAAGATACGGGCCAGCGATATATTGATCGAACCTATGGAACGGACGCTGAGGATCCGTTACAGGGTAGACGGAATGCTGAAGGAGGCGAAAAATCCGCCGCTTTCTATGCACGATGCGATTGTATCGAGATTAAAAGTCATGTCTAATCTGGATATAGCCGAACGCAGATTGCCTCAAGACGGAAGATTTAAAATAAGGATACAGAACCGAGAGGTTGACTTCAGGATATCGGTTTTACCGTCGAGCGACGGGGAGAAAGCGGCGCTCAGGATCCTCGATAAAAGCCAGGCGACTTTGGATGTGGATAAATTGGGTTTCGAAGAAGCTCCTTTGAATGATTTAAAAAGAGAGTCCGAAAGGCCCCACGGAATGATACTTGTTTGCGGGCCTACGGGCTGCGGAAAAACGACGACACTTTATTCCGTATTAAAATATATCGATTCGCCGGAGAAAAACATAGTTACGGTAGAAGACCCCGTAGAATATGATTTATACGGGATTAATCAGGTATCGATACGGCCTGAAATCGGTTTGACCTTTGCCAGGTCTCTTAGGAGCATACTTAGGCAGGACCCCGATGTAATAATGGTCGGTGAAATACGTGATTTTGAAACGGCCGACATAGCGATAAAGTCAGCGCTTACCGGCCATTTGGTATTGAGCACTTTGCATACGACTACGGCGCCGGGCGCTGTAGTGAGGCTGATAAACATGGGAGTCGAACCGTTTTTAATCACGTCTTCCATAGTGTTGGTTGCCGCGCAGCGACTCGCGAGGAAGATATGCCCCAATTGCAAAGAAGAATATAAAATCGATAAGGCCGTGCTGACTCAGTATAATATCAAGGGCGAAGGAAGCAATATTACTTTCTACCGCGGCAAAGGCTGTAAAGTATGCCTAAATACAGGGTATAAAGGCAGAGTCGGCCTTATGGAGACTTTGGTGCTGACTCCGAAGATAAGGGAATTGATATCTAATCGCGCTCAGGAGTACCAGATAAAAGAAGCGGCCAGGCAGGAAGGCATGGCTACTTTAAGAGAAAATGGGTTGAAAAAAGTGCTCGCCGGCACAACGACATGGGAAGAGATCCTAAGGCTTACGGCCGGGGATCAGGACGTGGATACGGTGTGATAAGGTAAAATAGTTTTTTAATCACAGATGATCGCAGATTGAAAGACACAGATGACCGCAGATACCATGCTTTTCAGCATTAATCTGTGCTAATCTGTAAAGCCCGCAATTTAAGCATAAATCTGTGATAGTCTGTGTTAATAAAGATATAAGGTAAAAATGGCAAAGACGCTAAAAGACAGATTGGCGGAACTGCTCTTAAGCAGCAAACTCATTACTAAAGAACAACTTGAGAAAGCGCTTAAGATACAGAAAAAAGAAAAGGCGAATATCGGAGAGATCTTGGTCAAGGAAGGGTTTATCTCTCAAAAAGACCTCATGATAATATTGAGCCGGGAGCTAAACATTCCGCCGATAAACCTCTCCAGATATAAAATCAGCCCGGACATAATAAAGATCATCCCGGAACGCATCGCAAAACAATATTGTATTTTACCCGTAGCCATTTTGGGCAATACCCTTACATTGGCGATGAGCGATCCTTTGAATATTTTCGCCATAGACGATATCAAGATGCTTACGCAGTTTGATATAGACCCCGTTCTTGCGACCGAGTCTGATATAAAGGAAGCCATAAATCTTTATTACGGCTCACAGGGCGGTGAGATGGCAAAGATCTTGGAAGAGGCAAAGGAGAAAGAAGGGGAGCTTGAAATTATAGAGCAGGAAGATATAGATATTTCCCGCATTACCGAGGAAAGCAAAAAAGCCCCTATCGTCAAGATGGTCGACCTTATACTTGCGGAAGCGCTCAAAAAACGGGCGAGCGATATTCACATAGAGCCGTGCGAGCGCGAATTAAGGATACGGTACAGAGTTGATGGAGCGCTCCAAGAAGCGCTTACCCTGCCGAAGAAAAATCAGAACGCGGTATTGGCGAGATTGAAGATAATGTCCAAATTGGATATAACCGAATCAAGGACCCCCCAGGACGGCAGATTTAAGATACGGCTTGAGGGCAAGGAAATAGACTTTAGGGTTTCGGTGCTTCCTATCTCGTACGGCAGTAAAGTGGTGTTAAGGGCCCTTGATAAGAGCAACCTCGGCATAGGGCTTGATAAGTTGGGATTTCTAAAAGAGGAGCTGGAGAGGTTCGAAGAAGGATTTAAAAGACCGTACGGCATGATACTTCTTACCGGTCCGACGGGGTGCGGCAAGTCAACGACACTTTATTCAATACTCAACAAGCTCAATACCCCGGAAAAAAATATTATCACGATAGAAGACCCCGTGGAATATCAGGTGGAGGGTATCACGCAGATTCCGGTCAATGCGGACATAGGGCTGACATTCGCCACCGGTTTAAGGGGCCTTTTAAGGCAGAGCCCGGATATCATAATGGTCGGCGAAATAAGGGATTTTGAAACCGCGGACATCGCTATAAAGGCCTCGCTGACAGGAGAGCTTGTATTAAGCACATTGCATACGAACGATGCGCCCGGCGCGGTTACGAGATTAATAGATATGGGCGTGGAGCCTTTTCTGGTTGCTTCCAGCATCGTTCTTACAGCGGCGCAAAGGCTATGCCGCCGAGTCTGCCCTTATTGTAAGGAAGAGACTGAGATACCGACGGCGGTTTTGGAAAGGGTGGGCATTAAGAAAGCGGAACTCGATAAGTTAACTGGAAAAAAGTTTTTTAAGGGCCGCGGATGCCCCAAATGCAACAATACCGGTTACTATGGCCGTATGGCAACGCTGGAAGTATTCATTATTGACGATGCGATGAGGGATATGATTATAAAGTGCGTGCCCGGAGATCAGTTAAAGGCATATGCGATTAAACACGGGATGGATACTCTTAGGGATAACGCGTTTAAGAAATTTATTAACGGCGATACGACTTTGGAAGAAGTGTTGAGAATAACGACGGAGGAATAAGGAAAATGGCGCTATATAAATACGTAGCAAAGAATGCAAGCGGGCAGACCGTTACGGGAGTCCTTGATGCCCCGGATAGAAACTTATTGATAGGCAAGCTTAGGGAAAAAGACCTGGTAATAGTTTCCATTGCGGAAGCCAAGGAAACTGTAAGGCAACGAGGGGCATTCTTAAGTAGAAAGTCTATAACGATTGATGATATGGTCATTTTTTCCAGACAGCTTGCTACTATGGTCGACGCCGGCATACCGCTTGTGGGCGCTCTGGATATTCTCGGGGAGCAGATGGAAAATAAGACATTTTCAGATATTATCCTCAAAGTAAGGGATAATGTAGAAACCGGCTCAAGCCTTTCCGAGGCCTTTTCAAGGCATCCGAGAGTATTCTCGGGCCTTTTTGTAAACATGGTAAAAGCGGGCGAGTCAAGCGGCATGCTTGACGATATACTCGATAGAATTGCCACTTATCTTGAGAAAACAAGCGCGCTCCAAAAGAAGGTGAAGTCTGCCTTAATCTATCCTGCTGTTATAACGGTAATGGCCATTGTCATTACCATAATCCTCCTCGTTAAAGTAATCCCCGTATTTAAGGATATTTTCGCCGGTTTCGGCGCCGCCTTGCCCCGGCCCACGCTCATTCTTATTAGTGTAAGCGATTTTTTAAGGAAGTATTTCTTTTTCGGGGTGGGGTTTATTGCGATGGTGATTTTCCTGCTTTTTCGCTATATCAATACCGAAAAAGGCCGCCTTAGGTTTGACACCCTTCTCCTTAATCTGCCTATTTTTGGCATTCTTTTGCGTAAAGTCGCCGTCAGTAAGTTTACACGCACCCTTTCGACGTTGGTAAAAAGCGGTGTCCCGATTCTTAGTTCTCTTGAGATAGTGGGGAAGACGTCAGGTAATAAGCTCATAGAGACGGCGGTCATAAGCATACGTTCTAGCATAAGGGAAGGGGAAAATATAGCGGAACCACTCGCGAAAAGCAAAGTCTTCCCGCCGATGGTAGTAAGGATGGTTTCCGTCGGCGAGCAAACGGGCGAACTTGAGAAGATGCTATCAAAGATAGCCGACTTTTATGACGCTCAAGTGGATGCCGCCGTTAGCGGCTTGACAAGCATGATAGAGCCCCTTATTATAGCATTTTTAGGCATAGTTATAGGTACGATAGTTATCTGTATGTTCTTGCCGATATTCAAGATATCGACGATTATAAATATGTAGCAATGAGGGGATAGCTACCTACAGTTTGGGAGAACAGGGACAGACACCATCGTCCCCGCACAGGGACGATGGTGTCTGTCCCTCATAAGCTGGTAGCTGTCCCTAACTACGGATACCCGGTTGCCCTTGTTTTTTTATATTTTATATGGTATACTTACGTGGTACAAGTTAGAGGATGAAACAGGTGCCAAAACCGAAACGGGCTATAATAAATACCTCCCATTAAGGAATTGGTCAGATCCTCCGGCTGTGCTAAGTACCATCCAGGTAAGGAAGGGAGGGGATTGAAATGTTATGGTTAAAAAGCAGGAAAGGCTTTACGCTCGTTGAAATTATGATCGTTGTCGCAATTATAGGTTTATTGGCGGCTATAGCTATTCCTAACTTCGTAAAGGCCAGACAGACGGCGCAGATGAATGCCTGTATCAATAACATGAGGCAGATAGAGTCTGCGAAGGAGCAGTGGGCGCTTGAAAAAGGCAAGACCAACGCTGATGATATCGTCGATAGCGAGGTCGGACTTTATATCAAAGGCGGTATGCCGGTATGTCCCGCACAGGGCACCTATACATACGGAAAGGTCGG
>Ga0315294_10004104_pt1 | contig 15869 bp, 8 predicted proteins | sample YL17G13_40_MG_FD_203626 | JGI IMG/M metagenome (GOLD analysis project Ga0315294, IMG submission 203626) | Sediment microbial communities from Yellowstone Lake, YNP, Wyoming, USA - YL17G13_40 | ecosystem: Environmental > Aquatic > Freshwater > Lake > Sediment | place: USA: Wyoming | collected... | reverse complement strand
CGCAGTTCTTCACTGCACGATCAGCGTGACGGTTCCGGAGTTCTGTAGCGAACCGGCTGTCCCAGCAATCGTAATGGTATAGGTGCCCGTCGGCGTTCCGGGATTCGTCGGGCCACCTCCGCCGCCACCGCCCCCACCGCACGCTGCTAGCAACGCAAGGAAGAGGCCCAATAGGCCTGCCGAAACGTACAGAGCGCGGGCGCGTGTTCTCGCAAACCGCCCAATACCAGCAAGGGCGATCAGGGAAAGGGCCATTAAAGTAATCCACAGTCCGTAGAGGGGCGGGGGGCCAAAAGGGCTCTTGAACGATGCAGATGGCGCCGTCGTCGAAATTGTCAGATTCGAACTAGCGCCGCTCGCGCCAGGAGTAACCGTGCCAGGGGAAAACGAGCAGGTGGAACGAGACGGCAGATTGGAACACGCCAAGGACACCGCATTGTTGTACGCGTCGTATTGCGGGTTGACGGTTAATGTATATGCGGCGGCCTGACCACGGCTGACAGTCACGCTCGACGGCGAGCCACCCACAGTGAAGTTGCTGACCGTGATCTGGACGCTGGCGGCCGGAGATAGGGTCACGCCGTTATTTGTGACCGTGAGAGTCTGGTTGTTCGTTCCCAACGGACAGGTGACGGTGGGGTTGACGCCGCTGGCAGTACCGCAGGTTCCTGTCCAATTGAAGGTCAGGGGACACCCATAGGGATCGGAGGATGCGGTTCCGGTGAGCGTCACGCTGGCACCACTAGCGCTCGTGCCGCTCACCGCTTGGTTCGGACCGGCGTTCGCGGTGGGAATGGTTCGGTTGGCTGCGGCTAAGGCGTCGATGCGACCGTAGCCGAACATGTTGTCGGGTCCAGCAGCGCCCAGGTCCACCGCGTTATTCAAGACCAGGTTCCGCAGGTTTGTGCGCGCGTTCACTGGCGAGAGGCCGCCCGCTGCACCAGCACGGAAGCAGGGAGCTGCCTGCAATAGCAGCGCGGCGACACCAGCCCCGTGAGGGGCTGCCGCGGAGGTGCCGGAGAAAGTTTGAGGGAAAGTTCCAGGCGGTGAATTACCAAACCCGCCCGCGCCCGTTACCGAAACACCGTCGATCGCCGTCACATCGGGCTTCAGACGTCCGTCGGTAGTCGGACCGTTCCCGCTGTATGGTTCGATATAGTCTGGCGTCGCCCAGCCAGCGGCACCGACTGTTATAACCCTCACGGGAGAGCCTCCGGCATCGCCGGGCACAGTGATACTGCTACGAATGGTGTTGTAGTTATGAGTCTCCTGGGTTGGGACCCAAGGGAGAGGGGGGGCCAGCACGAACATGTTGAAGTTGCGGACCGCCGCCGTGTTCTGGAAGTTTTGAATGACGGTGCAGAAGTCATCGTCAGCGCCCGTATCGTTTGTATACGACATTACCTCGACCGGATCCTGCGTTCCATTCTGGGGATGAAAACTTCCCGCGACAACCTCTGGGAAATTCAGACATCCGAAAATGCCACTCCTTAACAAAAACAGGTCGTAGTCATTGTTGGCCGCGCCGAGTGGGTCATTCCATATCAAAGAGACCACCACACCCGCTCCTGCTCGCAGATGCATTACATCTGTGACCGTTGCGCCAAGTCCAAGAACGTCATACGTCTGTGCGGTAGGCTGAAACAGGTGGAGGTTCCCGGGGTCGCCAACAATGGACGCGCCGTCCGCCCCGGAGTCGAAGAAATCTTCGCGGTAGTGCTGTCGAGCGAAGTTGCTCGGAACGACGAAGCGGGCCCGAATCGGGTTCGCGTCGCTGTTAAATGCGCTGGCCGTGTTTGTGGATACCGAGCTTGTGCCGTCGTAGGGCATCGCACCAGAAGACGGCGCGGCAATAAACCCAATGTCGTCCACGACGACATCTGCATCGGCAGAGAGAAAGTTGACGGCCTGGTTGAACTCCAGACTCGTTTCAAAGTTCGCAAAGAGCAATTGTGCACCAGGAGCGAGGTCATGGACGATTTCCAGCATGGCCGTGCCCTCGGCCCCCGTGGGGGTGCGGAGCCCCGCTTCCAAGTCAGCGTCTGCCCGAAAGGATTGTGCCGTTATTCCTCCAGTGACCGAAGTCAGGATGCCGCTGGCGTTCCGCGTGCCGGTTGCATTGGGTAGATCGCCAGTAGAGATTGGGCTGGGGGTCGCGGTCGTAGGCCCGCACGTTGAGCAGCCCGTAGCGAATATCCCGTAGATGCCATCTGAGATCACACCCACGCGGACTCCCGTGCCGTCCACGCCGAGCCTTGAGCGTACTTGGTCGGCCTTCAGGATGGCGTCGCCTTGGGTTGTGACCGAGCCAGTGCCTGGAATGCCATAGTCAGGCAACCTCACGAATCGGACAAAGGGAAGCGCCCCCACCTCTTCAAGACGGGTCACGGGAATGCGGGACTGCACAATACGTTGCCGCTTGTCCTGCAATTCGATTCTTACACCGGCGTTTTGAAGCTCACGTAGGTTCTGTTCCGTGACCTCAGTCACCAAGATGTAGACCTGGACTTCTGCATCCTTGTTGATTCGCATCATGCGAGCGCGAACGGCGTCTCGGACTGATTTCGGCAGGGTCGTCAGCGAGAAGCCCGTCGGGGGGGCAATTCGCTGCCCTTCGGGAATCAGTCCCCGCTGTTGGGGCAAGGCGCGAGCGAGGTCTGCCAAGGGTGTGCTGAGCTTTGGGTGCTTGTAGGGTCGTTGATCCTGCTGCGCGTAGACTGCCTCTGCGCAGAGCAAACACGCAACTCCCGCCCATGTCCAGTAGTGAGTCCGGGTCATGGGTGCACCTCCATGCACTGCACTTGTTCAGGTGGTCAAGTCAGACTCTAGGCCCACGTAGACGCTTTGTCAACAAGTTGTTTCCTCGCGCCGGTGCGGCATACACGCTGTTTTCTGTCCGTCGGCTGACGGACGCCGAGACCTTCCTCACGTCGTGAATCACCTGGGAGATGGTCAGCCGATAGCGCGGCCAGAGCAAAGCATGCCCACCTAAAGGTGGGCGCTACGCGGTGCGAGACTTGCGTCGGATGAGATAGGCCACAACGAGGAAGCACACGGCGGAGACGAGATTGGCGGCCACGCCAAGCTGCAAGCCGTGGCGGAGCTCAGACAGGTCCGAGACGCGCCCCACCAGTACCGGCGCCACGGTATCTCCGACCAGGTGAATGACGAACAGGTAGAGGGCAAAGGCGAAGCCGTGCGCGCGCTCCGGCGTCAGGTCGTGGATGACGGCCGTCGCGGGCCCGTGGTAACAGGTCAACAAGAAGGTCGCCACCAGAATGCAGACGAAGAATTCGAAGAGGGAGTCGGTGCTGACGGCCTGGTACAGGAAGGGCGTGCCCACCAGCAGCGTGGCGCCGATGGTGACGGCACGGCCGTAGGGCCAACGGCGCTGGAGAACATCGGCGATGTAACCGCCCAGGAGCACCCCACCCACGGAGCCCACCAGCACCAGGAGCCCTATCCAGGAGGACGCCTGCGCCACGGTCAGGCCGTGGTAGCGAGTGGCGAAGGTCGGACCCCAAGTGATGAACGCCGTGCTGGCGAATACCACGAACATGCCGCCTACCATGACCATCAGGTAGGCAGGGATCTTGAGCAGGCTGGGAACGGACGGAGGTTTCTCTGCGGGAAGGGTCACCGGCACGTGTAGGCGGTAAGCGAACAGCGCCAGAAAGAAGCCGGGCAAACCCACCAGAAAGAACGCGTGGCGCCAACCCACCCACTGGGCGAGCACCCCGCCGGCCGCCAAGCCGAGCACGCCGCCCACCAGCATGCCCAGGTTGAAGACGCTCTGGACGCGGGCGCGAAAGCTGCGGGGGAAACAATCGGAAATCATCGCCGTGCCGGCGGGCGCGTAGGCGCCTTCGCCTACTCCTACCAGGCCGCGCGCGCTCACCAGGAACCGGAAAGTGGTCGCCAACCCGGAGAGCCAAGTGGCCACGCTCCAGAAGAACACCCCGAAAGCCATGATCTTCTGCCGCGAGCCGCGGTCCGACCAGAAGCCAAACGGCAGAACGGCCAGGGAGTGCACCAGGATGACCATCGAGGCCAGCAATCCCAGGCGGGAATCGCTCACCCCGAACTCGGCCTTCAGGAACGGGAACATGGGGACGATGATCAGCCGGTCGAAGTAATTGAGAAGGTTGACGAGGGTCAGGATGAGCAGCACCTCCCATTGCCAGCCGGTGAAATGAGGCCATTCGAAACCCAGGCGGCGGAAGGCGTTCGGCTTCTCTTCCGGGATTTGCGGCGGCGTTGGTATGGGAGGCGCCATGAGACAAGCTTCGCTCCCCAGCCGTCATGCGATGTTGCCCGGGGGAGGAAACCACTATTCTAAGCGGGCCAATACGCGGCGTCGAGCCATTTCCGGAGTCGAGGGACGACACAACACCAGCCGATCATTGCGCCGCGGATCGAGATGATCATTCGTAGTGCAGGGCCACGATGGGGTCCAGGCGAGAGGCCTTCATGGCGGGCCACATCCCAAAGAAGAGGCCGATGCTCACCGCCACCCCGAACCCCGCCACAATAGACCACGCGGGAACCACGGAAGGCAGGCTGGGGACAAGTGTCCGGATGAGAAAGCTCAGCGTACAACCCGCTAGGATGCCCAGGATGCCGCCGACCGCGGTGAGCGTCATGGCCTCGAGCAGGAACTGCCAGGTGATATCGCTGCGGCGGGCGCCGATGGCCTTGCGCACGCCGATTTCGCGGGTGCGCTCGGTGACCGAGACCAGCATGATGTTCATCACGCCAATGCCGCCGACCAGTAAGCCGATGGAAGAAATCCCGACCGTCACCAGGACGACGGTCCCCATGATATCGCGGAATTGTTTGATCAGCGATTCGGCCGTGGCGATGCCGAAGTTGTCGGGGTCAGAGTACTTCACGTTGCGGCGCCGCCGCAGCAGGCCGCGCACCTCGTCCATGGCCTGGTTGACCTTTCCGGGCGCGGCCAGGGCCAGGATGAAGTTCTCCTTGGCCTCCGCATAAATCTTCTTGAAGGTGAGATAAGGAGTCATAATAGTGCGGTCGCCCCCGGAATCGCCGAGAACCTGCTTGCGTTTTTGCAGGGTGCCGATGACTTCGAAGCTGTGGCCATCGACCAGGATGGTCTTCCCGATGGGGTCTTCACCTTGAAAGAGGCGCTCCACGACGTCGGCGCCGATTACCACCACGTCCCGCCGGTGCAGATTGTCAATATCGTTGAAAAGGCGGCCATCCTTGAGTTCGGCGTTGATATTCTTGAAATGCTCCGGAGTGGGCCCGGAGAAATTGGTGTCCAACATTTCCTGGCCCTGATACTTTGCCCCCATGGCCGGTCCCCAGCGAAAGATCTCCACGGACACCGACTCCACCGAGGGGCACGAGTCGCGGATAGCCATGGCGTCTTCGTAAGTCATGGGCTTACGCATCCGCTCTTCGCGGGTCAAGTGCGACCGGAATCCGGGCTCAAACTTGAAGATAAACAGGGTACGCGTGCCGAAACCCTCGGCCACCTCGACCACCTGCTGGTCCAGCCCTTTGAAAATGGAAGCCACAGCGATGACGGTGGCGGTCCCGATCAGAACACCGAGAATGGTCAGAAAGGCGCGGAACTTGTGGGTCCGCAGCGTGTCGAGGGCGAGCAGCAGGTTTTCCCGAACTTGGCGCCGTTGGACGTTCATGCTTAAGCCTCCGTGCGCAGAGCCTCGATGGGGTCGAGTCGGGCGGCCTGGCTGGCCGGATAGATGCCAAAAAAGAGTCCCACCCCCGTCGAGAGAACCAGGCCGATCACAACCGCATTCAGGGGCACCGAAGATGTCAAGAAGATATCCACGATCTTGCTGACGATGAGAGAAAGCACCACGCCGGCGGCGCCTCCCGTGGCGGCCATGACGCTGGACTCAATGATGAATTGCATCAGGATGTCGCGCCGCCGTGCCCCCAATGACTTGCGAATACCAATCTCGTGGGTGCGCTCGGTGACGCTGGCCAGCATGATGTTCATGATGACGATCCCCCCGACCACCATGAACACGGCCACGATGCCGATGGTCACGGCGAAGATGGCGCCGGTGAGCTGGCGCCAGGCATTCATAAGGGTCTCGGAGGCGTTGATCCCGAAGGTGTCATCCTCTTGGTAAGGGATGTGGCGCCGCGCCCGCATCAACGCCCGAGCCGCGTCTTCGAGGACCATCATCTGCTGCCCATTCCAGGCCTGCACGCTCACCGCCAGTTGCGGTCGCGCCACGAAGACCTTCTGAAACGTCGTTAGCGGGATATCAACGAACTTGTCCTGACTCTGGCCGAAGGTCGTGCCGATTCGGGCGGCGACACCAATCACCCGGAACGGAATGCCGCGCACCGTGACTTCTTTGTCCAGCGGGTCCACGGTGGGGAAGAACTCATCCACCAAGTCCTGCCCGATGAAGCAGACCATCGCGCTGTGGTCGTAATCCGATTCGGTGATGTAGCGGCCGATCTCCACTTTCGCCTGCCCAATGTCGATCATGTTGGGGGTGGTGCCGCTCAGGCTGACATCGTAAAGGATGCGTCCCTTGTAGCGTGCGTCGGTATCTCCCCGCATGCGCGCCTCGGCGCCGATGTTCTTGTAGTTGGCCAGGTTCTCTTTGAGGAATTCGTATTCCTCGAGGCGGACCGGCTGGTTGCGGCGCCGGGCCTTCAGCCAGGTCTCGTAGCCCTGCGCCCACTGCCACTGGTGGATGATGAAGACGTTGGAGCCCAGGTTCGCGATGCGGTCCGCGATGTACAGGTTCATGCCGTTGACGATGGACATGACGGAAATGAGCGTCGTGGTGGCAATCACCACCCCCAGCAGGGTAAGGAAGGAACGCAGCTTGTGGACGCGCAAGGTCTCCAAGGCGAGCCAGAAGGCCTCGCGCGTGGTGACCCAGAGGCTGACGAATCCGCGCCGCTTGATCACGGTTGGGCTGGGTTCTGCCATCGAGCCTTCCCTCCGCCGCCTGTTCGCCGGTCTTGGCCCCACCTAGCTGACGCGCTCGTCCCGGTCGATCTTTCCATCGCGGATATGCAGGATGCGATGGGCGTGGGCGGCGATGTCGTGCTCGTGAGTGACGAGCACAATGGTGTTGCCAGCCTCATGGAGGCGGTCGAGCAACTTCATGATTTCTTCGCCGGTGGTCGAGTCGAGGTTCCCCGTAGGCTCGTCCGCCAGGATGATGGACGGGTTGTTGACCAGGGCGCGCGCGACCGCCACGCGCTGGCGCTGGCCCCCGGACAGCTCGTTGGGACGGTGATGCATGCGGTCCGCAAGTTCCACCTTGCGCAGAGCGTCCTCGGCCTTTTCCAGGCGCTCCTTGGCCGGCGTCCCGTTGTAGATGAGCGGCAGCTCGACGTTGTGCAGGGCGGTGGCGCGGGCCAGCAGGTTGAAGGTCTGAAAGACGAATCCGATTTCCTTATTGCGGATGTAAGCCAGCTCGTTGTCCGAGAGCTCGCTCACCAGAGCGCCGTTCAGCCAGTAACGCCCTCGGGTGGGAGTGTCCAGGCAGCCGATGAGGTTCATCAGTGTGGACTTCCCGGAGCCGGAAGGGCCCATGATGGCAACGTACTCCGCCCGCTCGATCTCGAAGGAGACCCCGCAGAGGGCGTGGACGGCAATGGCCTCGCCCATATCGTAAGTCTTCCAGAGATCTTCCGTCCGGATCATGACGCTATCCTGCGGCGTCACGCCTTCCTGCATGGAGGATGGAGCAACTTGTGATCCCATTGGCGTTTCTTTTCCCCTTCCCTCCGGCCAGCCGTTTCCCGGCCGGGCGAACTAGGCTCCGTCAGAGGCGGGCCCCGCCACTCTCGCGACTAGGCACCGGGTCCGCCAGCCTTAACGGCGCTGTTGTCCACCTTCACCTTGGTGTTATTTTTCAGCGTGCGCAGGACGCTGAAGCTTCCCGTCACGATTTCGTCGCCGGGCTTGACGCCACTGAGCACTTCCATGTCGGTGGGGCCCATAATGCCGGTCTCCACCGGGGTGAACACCGCGCGGCCATCCTTCAGGACGAAGACTCCCTGGACTTCTTCCTTGCCCTTGTCCTTTTCCTTGCTCGGGCTGCTGGCAGGGGCTGGTTGCGTGGCCGCCTTGACGGTTCCCTTGGCCCCCTTCCCCTTGGCGTCCTTCTCAGCTTCCTCCAACTCCCGCCTCATGCGGACCGCAAGCGCCTGAATCGGTATGGCCACCGCGTCCTGGCGGGTGGCCGTGGTGATCTTGGCGGTGGTGGAAAGGCCCGGCCGCAGGCCCGGCGGGGGCTCATCAAGGGTGACGACCACCTTGAAGTCTTTGGCCTCTTCTGTGGTAGTGGAGCTCTGCCCGCTGGTCAGCCCGGAAGTACGCCCGACGGCGCTCTGTCCGATCTCCGTGACGCGCCCCTTGAAAGTCTTGTTGCGGACGGCGTCAATGGTCACTTCCGCCGGCTGGCCCAGCTTCACATTCACGATCTCGGTTTCATCCACCTTGATTTCCGCCGTGATGGTGGAGAGGTCGGAGACCTGGTAGAGCAAGCTGCCGGGTGAGTTCTGGATTCCGGGCACGACGTTCTCGCCCGCATGTACTGGGAGGGCCGTGACAATCCCGTCCAGGGGTGAGGTGTAAATGGTCTTGGCGCGCAGGTCGTTGGCCCGCACCAGCCCGGCGCGCATCTGAGCGACACGGGCACGCGACATATCGGGATTGAAGGTGATCTGTTGGTACTGCGCCTTGGCTTGCGCCACGCGCGCTTCGGCCGCCTGGACGTTGGACTGGGCCACCTCAAAATCGCTGCGGCGCTGATCATAGAGTTGCTGGGCAATCAGGCGGTCCTTGAGCAACTCCTGCGCGCGCGCCCAGTCTTCCCTGGCGCGGTTGAAATTTGCCTGCGCGGTCTGCAAGTCGGCCTGCAGGGTCTTCAGGCTGGCCGACGAGGACTGGACACCCGCTTCCGCCGCCGATACTTCGGCCAGTTGCGTCTTCAATGCGGCCTGCTGAGCGTCGACGTCAGCCTCTTGCTGGACGGACTCGGTCTTGAGCAGGAGCTGGCCTTTCTTTACCGGGTCGCCTTCCTTGACAAAGATCTCCGTGATCTTGCCGTAGGTGTTGGCGTTCACGTTGGCGAACTTGGCGCTCGGCGGGCGGATCTGGCCTGATGCAGACACGACGGACGACAGCTCCTGCTTCGCTACCTTGCCGGTCTGCACCGTCACCACGCCGCGCTTGCTCCAGACGATGCCTCCCACGACCAGGCCGACCAAGACTATTGCTCCCAAGCTCAAGAGCAGGATTTTCTTCCAACGTTTCATGCCTTCTCGCTTTCGGGGAAGGGGTGCCTTGCGGGGCTCGGTTTCCTCCAGTTCTTCTTCGATCTTCCCCAGTCCCAACTCGGTAGTCTGACCCATTGAACTTCGCTCCTCTGTGCTTCAAGTTACGGTTCCTGGCCTCTTCTCAGTGTCTCGCGAGGGCGCTCCTCCGCGTCCTCAAGCCTAGGGCGCACGAACAAGGCACAGAAATCCCGCGTCCTTCCAAAGACTCGTCCACCTTAAATGCTATACGTTTCTGGGCCTGAGAAAGTTTCGCTTCTAAGACGATACGCAAACCCACCCTCCCGAGCCGGAAACTGAGCTTGCTGATGGGTGCCCCCCGCCAGCCGCACCACTTGCCTCTACTTGTGGGACGGGGGAGACCAGCAGACCCAACAGCAGTGTGCTCAAACTATCTTACCCCATCTGGCGAGCCGACGAAAGGCCTCCCAGGGCCCAGTCAGGGGACGCGGCCCCCTTCCCGCTCACACCGCACCCGGCGGCAAGCTAGGGATTGCAGGCCTCAAGGGCACGCCAGCGGGCTCCCCGCTGGACGCGGCGCGGCCCTCCACCTCATTTGACACCGATCCTCATCGGAAGGGTAGGTTGGTGGCTCGCGGCAAGCCACCCTTTTCAGCTGGCGCGCATCCCACGGGGTGTCGCGTGTTGGGTGCCCGAGGGGAATCTCTGCCCAGGGGATGAAGGCGCTTGACTTCTCATACCTTGAAACCTAGAATCTGGTATCCTCAGGATGAGATGCCGGGTCACGAGGTCCGGCACCGGGGACTTTCCATGTTTGCTTGGGGTCAACGTGATCGTGCGATAGCCTTCTTGGTTGTCGTGCTGATGGTCGGGAGCATGACTGCAGCCTCGCTCCATGCTACGCCCCCCAAGGAAAAAACCAGCAAGGAAGAAAAGCGGCGGCAGAAGGCTATCCAGAAGGAAATGGAGAGCCCATATAAGAAGTGGCTCTCGGATGAGGTCCCCTATATCATCACCGACGAGGAACGGGGGGCCTTCAAGACGTTCAGCACCGATGAAGAGCGTGAGCAGTTCATCGAGCAGTTCTGGGAACGCCGCAATCCTAATCCGGGCAGCCCCGAAAACGAATTCAGAGAGGAATACTACCGGCGCATCGCCTACTCCAACGAGCGTTACGCCTCGGGCATCCCGGGCTGGAGGACCGATCGCGGGCGCATTTACATCATGTACGGGCCCCCGGACGAAATTGAAGATCATCCGAGCGGTGGAACCTACGACCGGCCCCCAGAAGAGGGCGGCGGTCAGACGTCAACCTTCCCCTTTCAGCAGTGGCGGTATCGGTACATCGAAGGGATCGGTAGCAATATCATCTTGGAATTTGTCGATCCCACGATGACCGGCGAATTCCACATGACGATGGATCCGGGCGAGAAGGACGCCCTCTTGCACGTTCCCAACGCTGGTTTGACCCAGATGGAAGCCATGGGCATGGCGTCGAAACGTGACCGCTTCACCCGCACCGACGGGATGACCATAGGGACGCCCATGGGGGGCCAGTCCGAGCGCATGAACGAGTTTTCGCGCTTGGATCTCTATGCCCGTATCTTCAAGCCGCCCTCTGTCAAGTTCAAGGATCTGAAAGCGGTTGTGACCTCACGTTTGACGGCGCAACTCTTGCCCTTCGACGTGCGTACGGACTTTATGCGGGTCACCGAAGAGAGTGTCCTGACTCCCATTACCATCCAGGTGGCCAACCGTGACCTGCAATTCGAGAACAAGGACGGCGTGATGCACGCCGTGCTAGACGTCTTCGGGCAGCTTACCAGCCTGGGGGGCAGGATTGCCGGCACGTTTGAGGATTCTGTAGTTCTGGACGTTCCCGAGAACGACTTCCAGCGTTACGTGGACCGTAAATCGGTCTACCAGAAAGTAGTCCCCCTGCGCCCCGGGCGTTACAAGCTCACTGTGGTGGTCAAGGATGACATCAACGGCCACATGGGTTCGATCGAGATCGGAATCCAGGTCCCCCGCTTCGACGAGGAGCAATTGGCCAGCAGTTCGCTCGTTCTGGCGGATCTGATTCAACCCCTCCCCACCGCCCAGGTGGGAACAGGGCCGTTCGTCATCGGCGGCACCAAAGTTCGGCCCAGCGTCAATCAGAAATTCACCCGGGATCAGAACCTGGGCATCTATATGCAGGTCTACAACCTGGGACTTGACCCGCAGACGAACCGTCCGTCTGCGGACATCCAATACGAGATCGTCAAGGACGGGAAAGCGCTCCTGAGTCAGACAGAGCAGGCGGCGAAGCTGCCCAACGCCTTTCAGCAGATCACTTTGCAGAAGACCATGCCGCTGCGGGCACTTGAGCCCGGCAAGTACACCGTGCAGATCAGGGTTACCGACAACGTCAAGAAGCAGACCGTCTCACCGACGGCGACTTTCGAGTTGCGTTAGCGCTCCTCGGCGTACTCCCGGCACGCCGGGACGAGGATGCGCCCCCAGAATTTTGGCGGAGCTTATGAACCTGCTTCAACCACGAAACCGGGTGCTTGCAATCCTCCTGGTGGGCGGTCTGGCCCTTCCGTGTCTCACCGCCGCTCGGGGCAGGGCAGCGGACTACGGTCGAATTGCCGGAATCGTCACTGACGCGCAGGGGGGTCCGTTGATGGGGGCCTCGGTCTCGATTATCGGCCCCTTGCTGACGGGACTTCAACCCATAGAGAGCGCGGTGGCGCAGGTGATTACCGACGCCCACGGTCGGTTCGCGGTGGAGCGGCTCGTTCCGGGCTGGTATTCCCTGCAGGTCACCTCGGCCATGCGACTGCCGATCCTGCGCAGCAGAGTGCGGATAGAGGCAGGTCGGACTTTGCAGGAGAACCTGGTCCTGAGCGATATCCTCGCGCCCCTGCGTTTGAAGGTTCCGGCGGGCAGCGTGTCGAGCTGGGGCGATGACTGGAGGTGGGTGCTGCGGACTTCTTCCGCCACCCGGCCTGTCCTTCGCTTCCAGGAGGTTTCCAAGAAGTCAGCGCGATCCAGGATTGCCAAGGGCCCGCTTCCTGCCACCCAGCGGCTGGTTGGGATGATTCCCGGCTCGACGCGGCGCAGCGGTGTGGTGGGAGGCCCGGGCATCGACAGCGTCCTGGCGTATCTGCGGCCACTCTCGGAGGACGCCGACCTGCTCGTGGCTGGTTCGATGGGAACCAGTGGCCTCCAGGCTACCTCTCTCGCCACTGTCTTCCGCAGAGACCTCCTGAAAGGTGATCCCCAGGAACTGGCTCTGATTGTGCACCAGTTGAGTTTTGCCGACGGATTGCCCTTGGTGTCTGGAGGGGGGCGCGACAGCCTCAGCCATGCTCAGGCGCTCGTGGTTAGCTACGCGCAGACTCGGCGCATTCTTGATTCCATGGTCCTGACGGCGGGGATGGAGATTGATTACCTGAATGCCGTCCAGGACGCCCTTTCAATGCGCCCGAGCATGAAGCTCGAGTATCGAGCCAGCCCGTCGAACGTCTTCGCCGTGCGATACGGCGCGCTGCGTGTGGATGGAGGCGGCTCTTTGCTGGAGCGGGTCGGAGTCCTGACCGCCTTCCCGCGGGTGACCATGCGAGGCTACCGCCCGCAACTGGAAAGACTGAATCACGCCGAGCTGAGTTACTCTCGTACTCTGGGTAGGAACTCGCGGCTGGAGTTCGCAGCCTATCGCGACTACTTCGAGAACGCGGCAGTCTGGGGCCTCGGAGGGGCGGGTGTGCTGGGGGGACTGACCGGGAATTTCTTGCCGAACCCTGCAGCTAATGGCGTGACCCTCCACGTCGGAAACTACACCTCTTCCGGGCTTCGGGCCGCTTACACGCAAAGCGTTAGCAGTTACATGCAGATGGCTGTGCTCTACGCCCTCGGCGACGCCCTTTCGGTTGGCCCCACTTATGCGGTGGGGGAGGGCCCAGTGAGCAACTTGCGCTCTTTCGTCCGCCCCCGCCAGACTCAAATCGTTGCGGGGAAAGTCACCGCCCGGCTGCCGCGCTGCCGGACACAGATCACCACTTCATACGAGTGGCTGCCTTCCGGCCGGGTGACAGACGTGGACCCTTACGGACAGGCCGACCTGCAACTCCAGCCCTTCTTGGGTATCCAGATTCGACAGCCCCTGCCCTCCCTCGCTTTTCTCCCCGCACGGATCGAAGCGCTGGCTGATTTTCGCAACCTGCTGGCCCAAGGCTATGTGCCGGTTTCCCGGTCAGGCGACGAGACGCTGCAGTTGATGCCTGCCTATCGGAGCTTCCAGGGCGGGTTCTCCGTGCAGTTCTAGGCATTTTGCATAGTCCATTGGTGCTTAGTCGATCACTTTCGCGAAACGTAGTCTGGGGACTGAGAGGACCAGTTTTTGGAAGGTGCTCTCTTGGCAGGGAGATTTTGCCCCCGTGATTACAGAAATCGGGAGCCCATATCCAAAATTCCGTATGGAGTGCCACACGGGATGGACAACCAGGCTACTCTATTGATTTGGCGGAACTTATATATCACCAGTGGGCTGGCTGCTGGAAGGAAAGTTGCTGTAGAATGGTGCGTTGGCGTGTGTCCTTCCGATTCCGTTTAGCGGGTTAGGATGGGGACAACTCTTACGTTTCGGTTCACGACTGTTTTCCTGGCGCTGTTGAGTCTGGCGCTGGTGGTTTTCGGCATCCTCAACTTCCAGCAGCGCAGACTCTACCAGCTGCCCGACGACGGTGTCTCGTGGGTGGACACGCCGCAAGGTGTTGTGGCCTGGATTGTGGCACCGGATAGCCCGGCGGAGCGTGCTGGCATCAATCAGGGCGACCGGCTGGAAGCTGTCAACAGCGCGCCTGTCAAGCGGGCAGTGGACGCGGTGCGCGAAGTCTTCCGGAGTGGGGTCTGGTCGCAAGCTACCTACGACCTGGTCCGCAATGGCCAGAAGTTTCGGGCCGACGTGGTTGTTTCCCCCCAAAGCGACTCGAAATCGCTGCGCCATTACCTTGAGTTGGTCGGTCTGATCTACCTGCTTATCGGGACCTTCATCCTGGTGCGGCGATGGACGGCGCCTAAATCCTTGCACTTCTATGTCTTCTGCCTGGTGTCTTTCGTCCTATACACTTTCTCCTACACCGGCAAACTGAACGTGTTCGATTGGACGATCTACTGGCTCAACGTCCTCGCTCTGGTTTTGCAGCCGGCGCTCTTCCTCCACTTCTGCCTGAGCTTTCCCGAACGCCCCTCCTTTCTGCGCAGGCGGCCCGCCGGGGTCCTGCTCCTCTACCTGCCCGGGGCGCTGCTTTTGGGAATTCATGTTTTGGTGGCCACGGGTATCCTGGTCTGGTCGCTGCCCCTGCTGGTCACACGCTGGATGTTAGACCGCGCGGAGTTGATCTATCTGGCTATTTACTTCCTGGCGGGTGCGTTCTGGCTCCAGCGCTCTTATCGCCGGACCAACGTCCCGCTGATCAAGCAACAGTTCAAATGGGTGACCCGTGGCACCTTCCTGGCCATCGTTCCCTTTGTCGCGCTTTACGCGCTGCCTTACTTCCTGGGATTCGTTCCCACGCCGTGGATGAAGCTCTCGGCCCTCTCGCTGATTTTCCTGCCCCTCACTTTCGGCTACGCCATCGTGCGCTACCGGCTGATGGACGTGGACATCATCTTCCAGCGGGGGATTGCCTACACGCTGGCCACGGCGGCCATCGTAGGTCTGTCCTTTGGCCTCATCGCGTTATTTGCTGACGTCTTCCGCACGACCTTTCCCGCCACGAGCCGAGGCGGCTGGATTCTGGTCATCATCATCACGGCGTTTCTCTTCCAGCCCATCGTAAACTGGTTCCAGGCGCGGCTGGACAAGCTCCTGAATCGTGAACGGTACGATTATCGCAGGACGCTCCTGGCTTTTGCCCGCGAACTCACCTCCGAACTGCATATGGATCGCCTGCTCGACCAGGTTGCCAGTCGGCTCGCAGAAACCCTGGCGGTTGACCGGCTGGCGATATTCCTCCGGACTGAATCGAACGGTTTCCGCCTGGTCAAGTCGCGAGGCATCTCCTCGTCCGGCCCGCTCGAGCTGAGTTTCCTGGATCCGCAGCGGGCCGAGCTGCAAAAGGGTTATCTCTTCTATGAGAGCGTCAAGTGGGTTTTCGGTGTTTCGCCCGCTGCCCAGGCGACCATCGAGCACCTGGACCTGCATTACTACCTGGCTTTCAAAGTGAAGGACCGCACGCTCGGCTACCTGGCCTTGGGACGGACACGCAAGGGCGATTTCCTTTCCACCGAAGACGTGGATTTGCTTCAGACGATTGCCAGTTACCTGGCCATCGCGCTGGAAAACGCTCGGCTTTACGAGTCCCTGGAGCAGAAGGCGCTGCAATACCAGGAACTGCGGGACTTCAGCGAGAACATCATCGAGTCGGTCAGTGTCGGGGTGCTGGCCTTTGACCTGGAGCAACGGATCAAGGGTTGGAACTCCGCTATGGTCAAGCTTTACGGGATCTCCCGGGCGGAGGCTCTCGGCGGCAGGCTGGACACCATCTTCCCCCCCGCGCTGTTGGCGGAACTGCCGCCGACGTCCGACCCGCATCGTATCGTCAGCCTCT
>Ga0315294_10004102_pt1 | contig 15871 bp, 11 predicted proteins | sample YL17G13_40_MG_FD_203626 | JGI IMG/M metagenome (GOLD analysis project Ga0315294, IMG submission 203626) | Sediment microbial communities from Yellowstone Lake, YNP, Wyoming, USA - YL17G13_40 | ecosystem: Environmental > Aquatic > Freshwater > Lake > Sediment | place: USA: Wyoming | collected... | reverse complement strand
GCCGCCGCGTCATGTTCTCCGGCGTCGGCCACCACGACTGGTTCTCGGGCTCCATCGGCATCGTCGACCCCGGCAAGGGCTTCAACTTCCCGCTCGGGCTGACGAAGGTCACCTGCGACCTGCCGTGGCCGGAATGCGGCACGCCCCCCGAGGACCCGCACGAGTCCCCCGACTACCACGCCTCCGGGGGCTTCACCGGGTACAAGACGCCCTATCCCCTGTCCGGGGAGGACTTCCTGGTGTCGGCCCGCGGCGAGGACGACAAGTTTCGCCTCTACCTGATGGACGTCTACGGCAACCGGGAACTCCTGTACGAGGGGGCCCACAACGTCTGGCACGCGCTGCCCGTCCGGCCGCGCCGCCCGCCGCCGCGCCGGCCGGACCGCGTGGCCTGGCCCGGCACCGGCCAGGACCGCCGGACGCCCCAGGTGGGGACCTTCTACAGCGCCGACGTGTGCCAGGGCGTCGGCGACCTGCCGCGCGAGAAGGTCCGGTACCTGCGGGTCCTCCAGACGGACCACAAGACGTACTCGACGTGGCGCAAGACGTACCGGCACTCCGGGCCGCCCGTCTCGATCATCCAGGAGGAAGGCGTCAAGCGGATCCTCTCGGTCGTCCCGGTGGAGGCCGACGGGTCGGTGTACTTCGAGGCGCCCCCCGGCCGGGCCCTGCACTTCCAACTGCTGGACGAGCACTACCGGTGCCTCCAGACGATGCGGAGTTTCACCGGCCTCATGCCGGGCGAGCAGCGGGGGTGCATCGGGTGCCACGAATCGCACAGCACGGCCCCGCCCGCCAGAACCGGCCTGGCGATGCGCCGGCCGGCGCGGCCGCCGACCCCGCCCCCCTGGGGCGACGAGAGCATCGGCTACGAGCGGTTCGTCCAGCCCGTCCTCGACCGCTACTGCGGCAAGTGTCACCAGGGGGACGGCGAGGGCCGCAAGACGGCCGACCTGACGCTGCGGCCGGGCAGCGGACCGTTCAAGGAACCGTACCTGACGCTGGTGGGCGCGGCCGGCTGGGGCAACCCCGTCCAGGGGACCGAGGGGAAGGGCTACGGGTTCGCCGGAGCCATTCCCGTCGAGACCATGGACCTGTCGACGCGCGACCCGAAGGCCTACGGCACGCTGCGGCCCATGCAGTTCCTCTCGTACACGAGTCCGCTCATCGAGCGGGCGATGAGCGGCAAGCATCATGAGGTCCAGGTCGATCCGCTGAGCCTCCAGCGGCTGATCGCCTGGGTCGACGCCTGCTGTCCGTATCAGGGCGATCCGGAGATCCGGGCCCAGGACGACCCGGACTTCGCGTGCATCGACGAACTGCCGATCCGGCCGCGGGTCAAGACGGCCCCGGTGGTCCAGCGCCCCTGAGTCCGCCGGACCGCCGCCGCCGACAAGGCCGCCGACGAGCGCGCCAAGGACGGCCGGGCCCCGGCCCGGCGCCGCCGGCGTCGCTGACCCTCCGGCGCCGGCAACGCGCCGGCACTCTCTCCTCGATAGGAAAGGCCTCTCGACACGTGCTCGGCGGCGCGTTGACAGGGGCGCGCGGACCCGGTATAAGCGCCTGCTGCATCGCTGCAACGGTCGGCGGCGAGCAACGGGGGCAGCCCATGACCTGCCGGGCCGTGGCGTGGGGGTTGGCGTGCCTGGTCGCCTGGTCCCTGTCGCCCCCTGCCCGGGCTGACGACGCCGAGAAAGCCGCCGAGACCTTCCAGTCCCTCTTCGGCGCCGACGTGAAGCGTGTCCGCGAGACCAGCGACGCGCGCGACGACGTCGACCTGGCCAAGCGCCTGCTGGAGGCGGCGCGGAAGGCCTCGGACCGGCCGTCGTTCCTCGCCCTTCTTTGTGAGCGGGCCTACGAGTTGGCCACCGCGCACGCCACCGGGTATCCGACGGCCGCCGAGGCGATGGAACTCCTCGCCGCGCACGTCCCCGACAAGGCGGCGGCCTGTGCCGAGCGGCTCCTGGAGGTTCGCCAGAGACAGTTTGACTCCTCGCGCGGCGACGAGCGGAAGGCCGCCGGCGAGGCCCTGCTCGCCCAACTTCTGCCCCGCATCGCGGCGAAGGAGGAGGCCGGGGCCGTGGTCGAGGCGGCCGCGGTTGCCCGCCGCGCCCAGACCATCGCCCGGGCCATCGACAGCGCATCCCGGGCCGAGATCGAGGCCCGCGTCGACGCCCTCACGCTGAGGTTGCGGCTCGCGCGCCAGGTCGCCGATCTGAAGGTCCTGCTGGAGAAGAACCCCAAGGACCTCGCGGCCCGTGAAGGCCTCATCCGCCTCCTCGTGATCGACCTCGACAATCCCGCCGGGGCCGCCAAGTTCCTCGAAGGCGCCGAGGACAAGGCGCTTCTGAAGTACGTCCCGGCCGCGGCCAAGCCGATGGGGGACGCGCCCAAACTGGCGTGCCTCGAACTCGGCGAGTGGTATGCCCGCCTGCTCGACACGGCCGCGCCTCACGCCAAGCCCGCCATGTACGCCCGGGCCCGGGCCTACCTGGAACGCTTCCTCGGGCTCCACGCGGCCCAGGACCTCGATCGGACGCGCGCGACGGTCGCCCTGGCGAAGATTCAGGACGCCGTGGTTGCCCGGACGGCGCCGGGCCCGACGCCCGCGCGCCAGAGCCCCTTGCCGGCCAAGATTACCCCCGGCGAGGGGTGGTCCGACCTTCTGGCACTGGTTGATCCGGCGCGCGACGCCGTCCTGGGCGACTGGTCGCTGAAGGACGGAGCCCTGGCCATGACCGGGCCGGGCGGCACGCGCCTGGCCGTTCCCGTCGCGCTCGAGGGGGACTACCAGTTCCAGGCGCAGTTCGCCCAGATGGCGGGAGACAACGAAGTGGCCTTCCTCTTGCCCGCCGGGGACCGCGCAACCGCCCTCCTCATCGGCAAGGAGGTCCGCCGACGCAGCGGCCTGTTCTGGGCCGAGAACGGCGACACCATGGTCTCCCCGGCGCCCTTGAGCGTTCGCGAGGTGCATCTGCTTGACGTAACGGTGCGAAGTGCGGACGACAAGGCGGACATTGACGTGAGACTCGACGGCCAGCCCTACTTCCACTGGCAGGGGCGGCTGTCGTCTCTGACGGTCTGGGACGCCTACCAGTTGCCGGACGGAAGGCGCGTGGGGCTGGGCGCCTGGGGCGGCGAAGTCGTCTTCAAGAGCGCACGGGTACGGATGCTGTCCGGGCATGCCCGGCCCCTGCGGCCGGCGGGCGCTAACGGACCGTAGGCGCGGGTCAGCGCGCCGACCGGACCCCCTCGGCGAACGCCTCCAGGTCCTTGTAATTCCCCTGCCACGTCGTGTACATGATCCCGTTGACGCCGGGGACCTTGGCGGCCGCCTTGAGCCACGCGGCCACGTTCTCCCGGACCTTGGCCGCATCGTCGTAGTAGCCCGCGATGATCTGCTGGTGGCCGCGCTCGCCGAAGAACGGCAGTGACTGGTCGCGCTTCTCGAAGTACCAGGCGCCGATGCGGACGTCCTTGTCGAGGCCCTCCCAGGAGCCCTTGAGGGTGCTGCCGACGAGGTAGTAGTTGTCGAGGGCGTTGTGGTTGGGGTCGAACATGTCGCTCCAGACGAAGATCTCGGCCTCGGGGTCCACCTTGCGGATGATGGCCGTGCAGTGCCGCACGTTCTCGGCCAGGACCTGGCCGGCCGTCTCGCCCTCCTTCTTGCACAGGCCGCACTGACCCGCGACGCGGAGTTCGTCGTGGCTCATGAAGTACTTCTTCGGGGCCAGGTACTTCTGGACCTGGCGGACCTCCTCCTCCATGTACCGGAAGACGTCCGGGTGGCGCAGGCACCCGCACACCTGGTCGCCGTAGATGACGACCGTGTGGTAGAAGGAGACCTTCAGGCGGTCGCCGTCGCGGATGGCGGAGCCGGCCGGGATGCGGATGGGCGGCGCGGGATGCCACGCCTCGTAGCCCCCCGCCCAGGGGACGCGGCCCATCTTGGGGTACTCCCACCGCTCGTAGTCCTTGCCCTCGGCGTACTCGGTCTTGCCGTCCTCGCCCGTCACCCGGACGGGACAGCCGTCGCGCCGCAGGAGGTTCACCCCGGCCGTCTCGCGGAGGCTGAGGTCGTCGATCCAGACGGTGCCCGTGCGGCCGCCCCAGAGTCCGACGTAGAGGTTGACCTCGGCGTTCTCGAGGGTGTTGAAGATGACGTGGTGCTCGGTCCAGTCCTGGGTCGGTTTGACGCCGAGGTTCGTGTAGCACAGGGTCCGCTTGTCGGCCCCGATGGGGTTGACGCGGAACTCGCCGGCCCCGGCCAGGTCCTGCGTCTTGACCCAGAGGGAGACGTGGTACTCGTGCCAGGGCTTGAGGGCGAGTTTGCGGACGACGCGGGCGTTGCCGTGCGACTCCTTGTCGCGGAACCCCGCCATGCGGGCCGACGCGGCGCCCGCGTGCTTGGCGTCGGCGTCGCGCGTGACGCACGCGTCGTGCCAGTCCCAGCCGTCGAAGCGGTTGCCCTGCATGGCCTCGAACCCGCCGCCCGGCAGGCGTTCCTCGGCGTCGGCCACGGTCGCGCGGCCGTCCTTGACGGCGAACACGCAGTCCTTGACGGCGATGCCCTCGGCCAGGTTCGGATCGTTCTGGAGGATCGCGTTCGAGTAGCCCACGTCCATGACACCGGCAATCAGGTCGATGCCGATGTCGGCGGCGGCCTTGCGGGTCCGCTCGAGGTTGACGTAGTAGTTGGCCGGCCGGCCCTCGATACGGCCGAACTTGTAGTCCGAGACGAGCAGGCCGTTGTAGCCGGCCTTCTTGGCCCGCGCAGCAAGCGCGATGAGGTCATCGACGGCCTTGTCGACCTGGAAGTTGCACGGGGCGTAGACCCACTGCCAGCGCAGGGGCGGCTGGGCGGCCTCCTCGGCCCGGGCGAGCCCGGCGAGCGCGAGCACCGCCATCACCCCACACGCCGCCGGCCATCCGCGCATCGATTGCATCTCCGTTCCTCCTCGGAACCCGCCGGCCCTGCCATCACAACGCAATGTTGCGCGACGGGTACGGAGACCCGCCGCGCAAAGCACGGAGCAGGCATGTCCGTCCGTGTTCGTCGGGCACTGGCTGCAAGCAGCCAGTGGCACCCGGCGCGGCCTTACAGGTTGATCTCGACGGGTCGGCCCGACCGGACCGACTCGACCTCAGCCTCGACCAGCGCGACCGCCATGGCCGCGTCCTGGGGCGTCACGCGCGACGGCTTGCGCCCGGACGCGACGCACTCGACGAAGTAGGCGAGTTCGTCGCGGTACCCGTCGTCGGCCGGGATGGGCGGCTGCTCCTGGCCCTCTGCAGTGTAGACGGTCAGCGTCGGCTTCTTCAGGATATCGAAGTCGAGCGCCGCCGACTCGAAGCCGATCCTGGCCGCCATCTGGAAGGGGAACGTGGACGGCAGGTCCCATCCGCCCTCGGCCACGACCGCCGGACCGTCGTCGTAGTAGTACTGGGTCACGAGGTGCGAGACGCCGCCGCCCGCCTCCACCGTCCCGACCGAGGAGACCCAGAGCGGCTTGCCGAAGTACCACAGGACCGTGTCCACGTCGTGGATGTGGAGGTCGAGGGCGGCCGAGCCGCTCCGCGTGGCGTCCGGCATCCAGTTCTGCCACGACCAGGCGGGCGTCGCGCTCAGGCGCGTCAGGACGGCGCTCCGGACCGGGCCGTAGACGCCCGAGTCGACGATCTCCTTCATCGCGAGGTACTCGGGCCAGAAGCGCAGGACGTGGCCGACCATGAGCATCCGGCGGCCCGCCTCGGCCGCCGCGACCATCTCCTGCGCCTGGGCCGACGTCCGGGCCATCGGCTTCTCGCAGAAGACGTGCTTGCCCGCCTCGAGGGCCCGGATCGCCATGTCGGCGTGCAGATGCGTGGGGACCGTCAGGTCGACCAGGTCGACGCCGGAGGCCAGGAACTCGGCGTAGTCGGCGAACCGCTGGACGTTCGAGAGGTCGGCCTGCCCGCCCGACATGGCGTCGATGTTGCCGACCGCGCCCGACCAGTCGCCGGCGAGTCTCTTCGGCTCCGGGTCGCACACCGCCACGACCTCGGCCCCTTCGATCCGGCGGTAGGCCTTGAAGTGCACCGCGCCCATGCCGCCCAGGCCGGCAAGCCCCACTCGGATGGTCATGATCGTCGCCCTTTCCCGTTCCCTCCGCCCGGCAGGATGCGGCGCAGGCGGTCCGCCGTCGCGGCAAGGAAGGCCCTCTCATCGGCGTCGCCCGGCCCGGGGAACACCTCGGCCGTCACGGGCCCCTTGTACCCGATCCGGGCCAGCATGGCCAGGCTTTCCGCCAGGGGCACGTCGCCGTCGAGCAACTGGCAGAAGCCCTCGACCGTGCCCACCGCGCGGCGGTAGTCCTTCACGTGCACCCGCTGGATGAGGCGGCCCAGGACCGCGATCCAGTGCTGCGGATAGCCGTAGGCCCAGACGTTCCCGACGTCGAAGTAGACGCGGACGCGGGGGCTCCCGACCTCGCGGATGAACCGCCGGAACTCCAGCGGGCTCAGGAGGAACTTGTTCCAGACGTTCTCGACGCACGCCGTCACGCCGACCTTCGCGCCGGCCTCGCCCAACTTGCGGCAGAACGCCAGGGCCCGCCGGTAGCACGCGTCGTAGGGCACGACCTCCGCCTTCGGGTCGAAGAAGACGTCGACGTGCCCGGGCAGGACCAGAAGGTGCCGCGCGCCCAGCGCGGCCGCGACGCGCAGGCACCGGCGCGTCGTCTCGAGCGCCTGGCGGCGGACCGCCGGGTCGGCGGAGGCGGGGTTGGCACTCCACAAGAGTCCGCTCGCCACCGAGCCGATGCGCAGGCCCAGCCGCTTCGCCTCGCGCGCCAGGCGGCGGCACTCCTCGGCTGGCGCGTCGGGCGTGAGTTCCCCCTCGGCGGAGACGGCGAGTTCGAGGCCGTCGAACCCCGCCTCGCGCGCCAGCCGCATCGTCTCCACGACGCTGCGCCGCCCGGACCCGCCGTCGCGGAATGCCCAGTAACTGATCTGCGCGTACATGGCCCCTCCCGTCTCAGGACGCGGCCGTCTGGAGGTCCTCCGGCCTCACTTGCCCCGGAAGCCGATTTCCTTCAGCCAGTCGGCACACAGGACCGTCCACGTCCCGACCACCGGGTCGTTCTGCGCCAGGCCCATCCCGTGGTCGCCGTGGGGGAAGACGTGGAGGGCGAACCGCACGCCGCTGCGGTGGAGCGCCTCGGCAAAGAGGAGGCTGTTCTCGACGGGCACGGCCCCGTCGTCGCTCGTGTGCCAGAGGAACGTGGGCGGGGTCTCGCGCGTCACCGAGTTCTCGAGGCTCAGCATGTGCCGCAACTTCTCGTCCGGGTCCTTCCCGATCAGGTTGACCATCGACCCGTCGTGCCGCTTCTCGCCGAACGTGAGAACGGCGTAGCAGAGGATGGCCGCGTCGGGCCGGCTCGACAGGCGTTCGATCGGGTCGGCGGCGTCGGGCTTGCCCTTGTCGAACAAGGTGGCCGCCGAGCCGGCCAGGTGGCCGCCCGCGCTGAAGCCGAGGATGCCGACGCGCTTCGGGTCGATCCGCCACTCTGCCGCGCGGGCCCGCACGGTCCGGATCGCACGCTGGGCGTCGCCGAGCGGAATGGGGTGCTTGTAGGGCGCGACGCGGTAGTCCAGGACGACGGACGCCACGCCGATGCCGTTCAGCCACTGGGCGATGGGTCCCGCCTCGTGGGGCGCGCGGCCGCTGTAGCCGCCGCCCGGGCAGACGACCACGCAGGCGAACGGGCCGTCGCCCTTGAGGAGGTAGGGCGTGATGCGCGGCTTGTCCTCGGGCCCGTCGCCCTTGGCGCCCGGGGCGCCGTCGGGCCACAGGAGGACCGGTGCGAGCACTTCCGACGGCGTCATCGCGTTCGCTCCCTCCTTGCTTTCGCCCGCGGGGGCCGTGGCCATCGCGACCGCTCCCAGGGCCAGCGCCAACCCCGCGCCCGCGGCCCACCGCATCCCGTGCCGCTTCCGAGCCATGTGTGCCTCCTTCGGGCGGCGTGCCTCACGGCAACCGCACCGTCGCCTCGTTCGGACCCTCGCCTTTCAGGTGAAAGGCCGCCTCGGCCTTGCGTCCGTCGCGTTCGGCCGTCACGCGGTACGTGCCGCGGAACCCGCGCAGGCGCATCGCGCCCGCGGCGTCGGTCCGGCCCTCGGCCCGCGTGTGCCACTCGTCGTGGATGAGTTTCCGGAGCGCCTCGTAGACCGGCTTCGGGCTCAGGTCGGCCCGGAGCATGCCGCCGCCCTTCAGCCACGAGCCCGTGTCGCAGAGGTCCCACCACGTGATGCCCGCCACGGCCGGGTGGGCGAAGCACACGCGGTAGAACTTCGCGGCGTAGTCGGCCTGGGCCGCTTCGTCCCACTTGCCGTGCAGGTGCGACCCGGTGATCGGCTCGCCGCCCGAGCACGGCGTGAACTCCGTAATATGCAGGTCCTTGCCGAGCGCGGCGTAGCGGTCGAGGATGCGCCGGACGCGGTCGAGGGGGAACCGCTCGGTGCGCGGCTCGTGGGCCTGGATGCCGATGCCGTCGAACGGCACGCCGTCGGCCTCGGCCTTGCGGAGCATCTCGAAGAAGGCGGGCTGCCCGTCGGCCATGACGTAGTAGTCGTTGACGATGAGGTACGCCTTCGGGCCGGCCTCGCGGGCCCAGCGGTACGGCTGGTCGATCGGGAGGTTCGGCAGGTGCGATGGCTCGTTGACGACCTCCCAGAAGGTGATCTTGCCCCCGTACCGGCGGAGGATGTCGAAGACCCGCTGCTTCTGGACCTCGGGCGGCGGCTGGCCTTGCGACCACGGCGGGATGCCGTACTCGCAGCCCCACAGGAGCGGATGGCCCTTCATCCGGATGCCGCGCTCCAGGCACCACGCCACGACCTTGTCCGTGTACGCGTAGTCGGGCTTGCCGCGCTCGGGCTCGTAGGCCCGCCAGTAGAAGCCGACCGTCGCGTAGTTGAACAGGTCCTCGAACCGCTTCTGGTAAGCGGCGTTCTGCTCGGCCTTCCCGAAGCGGTCGAACATGTAGATGTTGCAGCCGAAGAGGAAATCGTGGCGCACGAGTTCGGCGGCCACGGCCGCGCCGGCGACGGGCCTGCCGTCCGGCCCGACGACGCGGACCACGGCGTCGGCCTTGCGGTTCTTCTCGATGGCGGCGGCGGTCGCGCCGACGACCTCGTCCTCCCGCTTTGCGGCCGCCATGTCCACCTCCTTCCGGTCGCCGGGAAGCGGCGCGGGCAGGTCGCCCGTCGCGCGGACCTCCAGGGCGAGCAGGTAGAGGTTCCGGTCCTCCTGGCCGATCACCGCGTCATTGTCGAAGGACACGGTCACCAGGCGCGTGCCGCGCTCCGCCTCGACCTTGAACGGGTAATCGGCGGCCTCGGGCCGGTCGACCCGGACGCTGGCCACGACCGTGCCGTCCAGGCGCAGGGACACCTGGGGCCAGACGCCGCCGGCGGGGCTTCCGAAGGCCCGCACGACGACCTCGTAGGCGCCGGCCTTCTCGAACTTCACGTAGTCGCCGACCTCGCCGTTGGACCAGAGGTTCCAGGCCTCCTTCTGGGCGCCACCCTGGGTCCGGACCGCCGCCTCCTGGGCCCGGATAGTGAGGGCCGGCGCGGGCGCGGCGCGGCCGGCCAGGAGCGCGGCCGCCAGCGCCGCGATCGGTGCGAAGCGCCTCATGCCGCCTCCTCCACGACCTGTCGCGCGATCCGCGTCCACTCGGTGAACCGCTCCGGGTGGTTCTCACACGTGTGCGTGTCCTTCAGGATCATCTCGAGGACGCAGCCGTGATCGCGCGCGACCTGGACCGTGTGCCCGAGGTAGGCCCGCAGCGCCTCCGGGCCGAAGTGCCCCACCAGGTGCGACGGCTGGGGCTTCCACGAGAAGATGCACCGGCCGCCCAACTGCGGCGCGCAGCGGTCGACGTCGGCCGACGGGGCGATCGAGATGCGCCGGATGCGCGGGATCGTGAGCACCCGGTCCAGTTTCCGCGTCAGGTCCTCGCAGCACCCGTAGCCGTTCAGGGCGAATGGCTCGAGGAGCGGCTTCTCGTACCGCAGCGAGAACGCCTCGTGCATCTCGGGCGAGACCTGGGCCAGTTCCTGGGCCTCGGCCGACGCCCACAGGTCGCGCGGCCGCACGCGCCCGGGGTCGAAGCCCGCCTTCGGCAGTTCGTCGGTGTAGCCCACGCCGCCCGAGGAGTGGTACGTCCCGTCGTTGTTCAGGCTCCACAGGTTCAGGTCGGTGTACTGCCGGATCAGGCGCCGATGTCCTTCCTCGAGAAAGGCCATTGCGTCGTGGACCAGGCCGGGGTCGTCGGCCATGTCCATCATGGCCTCGCACAGGCCGCGGCGCATGACGTACATCTGCATCAGGTGGAACGAGATGTGGGCGATGCCCTTGAGCGTGACGTCGAGGATGTCGCCGAAGAGGTCCTGCGCCTCCGCGAGGGCCGCCTGCGTGGCCGCCTCGTCGACCGAGACGTCCGGGAAGCGCATCTTCCGGAGGTCGGCGGGCCGCTTCAGGACCGGGTCGAAGGCCCAGGCGCCCAGGTCGTCGGGCGCGGGGCGGCGCTTCGGCTCCAGGCCCCACTCCGTGTGGTGGACGGCCTTCGAGACCACCCACGTCTTCTCGATGACCGTGTCGTCCGCCAGGTGCGCGTGGTGGTAGAGGCGGGTCCGCAGTTGCCACTCGATGCCGCGGGCCTGCTCGCCGGCGCAGACGAGGGCCGACGCGGGCAGCAGTTCCCGCCACGCGCCCTCCGGGAAGACGAGGATCATCGGCCGCCCCGCCCGCAGGGCGTTGTGTCGCTTCCACTCGCGCCGCCGCTCGGCCATGACAGGAAGGGCGGCGGCCTCCGCGACCTGCTTCGCGAGGTTCCTCAGGACCGCGCGGTCCGCGCTGGCGATCATCCCGCTCCCTCCCGTCCGGCGGCGCGTCAGGCCTTGGGCATCGGCACGAAGAACCCGCCGCGGCACTGCTTCAGGTGGTTCAGGGCGTGGACCTGGCCCATCATCTCCAGGTCGCCGCGATAGACCGGGTCGTGGTAGCCCTCGATGTCGATCGAGCCCTCGAACCCGCCCAAGCGCAGTTCCGTGATGATGTCGGCCCAGTTCGAGTCACCGAAGCCCGGCGTCCGGTGGAACGCCCACGGCACCGGCCCGCGGATGCCGTGCTCGCGGATGACGTCCCAGCGGATCGTCGCATCCTTGCCGTGGAGGCAGAAGATCTTCTTGACCCACTTGCGGAGTTGCGGCAGGGGGTCGATCAGTTTGACCATCTGGTGGCACGGTTCCCACTGGAGCCCGATGTTCTCGGCGGGCAGGGCGTCGAACATCATTTCCCAGGCGTCGGGGGTCTGGGCGATGTTCCAGTCGCCGCGCTCCCAGTCGCCGCCCATCTCGCAGTTCTCGAACGCGATCCGTACGCCCCGGTCGGCGGCCCGCTTCGCCAGCGGCCCGAACACCTTCTTGTACTTGGGCATCGACTCGGGGATGGGCCTATCGACCACGCGGCCGGCGAACCCGGCCACCAGGTCGCAGCCGAACAGGTCGGCGGCGTCGATCAGGCGTTTCCACGACGCGCGCGTCGCCTTGCCCTTGGCGTCGTCCATAAGGGGGTTCCCGTAGACGCCGACGCAGGAGATCACCGCGCCGGACCCGGCGATGGCCTCGCGCACCTCGGCGGCCAGCCGCTTCAGGTCCGTCCGCCCGATCGTCTGCCAGAACGTGACCGAGAACGACTCGAACCCGTACGGCAGGATCTCCTGGATGAACGCCTTCGTCCCGGGCCCGCCGTTGACCAGCGTGCCGATGCGGATCTTCTCCTCGAACATCGACGTCCTCCTTTTCGAGCGCGTTGCGTGCGCGGCGGTTTCCACCTCGCCGCGGCCCGATACTCTACCGGCCGCCCGCCGCTCCTGCAACGCTTCTCGCGGACGCTTCCCGCGCGCCGCCGCCGGGAGCCCTGGCGGCCGGTCCGTCGGCGCCCGAGGGTGCGCCTCGCCGGGGGGCGCCGCGGCACCCGACGGAATCCTTGACGCGGCGGCCGCGCCGTGTGATGATGCCGCCTGCACCCACATTCCCGGCGGACGGCGCGGCCGCCGATCGGCCCGCCCCGTCGGAAAGCCGGCCGGAGGTCCCGGATGAGAAACGCATGCGTCACCCGCGGGGCCGCATGGGCCGCCCTGGCCGTCCTGGCCGTCGCTTTTGCCGCCACGACGGGATGCGCGCCCGGCGCCCCCGCGATGCGCGTGTCGGCCATGACCTTCAATATCCGCTACGGCACGGCCCCCGACGGCGACAACAAGTGGGCGAGCCGCCAGGACCAGGTCTTCGACCTCATCCGCCGCCAGGCCGCCGACTTCGTGGGCGTCCAGGAGGCCCTGCCTTTCCAGATCGAGGCGCTCGACCGCGCCCTGCCCGACTATCGCCACGTCGGGCGGTCGCGCGAGGCCGATCCCAAGCAGGGCGAGGCCGTGCCCATCCTCTACCGCCACGACCGCTGGGACCTGGCCGCCAGCGGCACCTTCTGGCTCTCCGACACGCCCGAGGCGCCCGGCTCGAAAACCTGGGGCAACAACCTCCCGCGCGTCGTGACGTGGGGCCGCTTCGTCGAGAAGGAGACCGGCCGCCCCGTTTACGTGTTCAACACCCACTTCGACCACCAGTCGCAGCCGGCCCGCCAGGAGAGCGCCGTCCTCCTGGCCGCGCGCATCCGCGACATCGCCGCCGCCGGCCCGCAGGATCCCTCGCCGCCGCCCGTCCTCGTCCTGGGCGACCTGAACGCGAGCGAGTCGAACCCCGCCGTCCGCTACCTCAAGAGCCAGGCGGGCGCGACGCCCGTCCCCCTCGCCGACACCTTCCGCCTCCTCTATCCCAGGGCGACGGACACGGGGACGTCCCACGAGTTCACCGGCAAGACCGCCGGGGACAAGATCGACTACGTCTTCGTGCGCGGCCGACCGAAGGTGCTCAAGGCCGCCATCCTGCACGACCAGCGCGACGGGCGCTACCCGTCGGACCACTTCCCCGTCATCGCGGAGGTCGCGTTCTGAGGCCGGCGCCTCGTTCGTTCGCCGAAGGAGGATGTCATGGCCATCAGCGTCACCGAACCCATCAGCGCCGCCCTCGCGCGCACCGGCCGCATCCTGTTCAAGCCGTTCGACGTGGGCAAGTGGTTCGTGCTGGGCTTCTGCGCCTGGCTGGCCTACCTCGGCGAGGGCGGGGGCCCGCACGTCAACGCGCAGGTTCCCGGCGGCAACTTCAGCGGACGGCCCGGCCAGGGCCCCGGCGAGGTGCTGAACGGGGCCCGGGAGTGGTGCGAGGCCAACGCCCCTCTCGTCATCCTGCTGGTCGCCCTGGTCATCCTCGCGTTTCTGGTCCTGACCGCCATCGGCCTGGTGCTCACCTGGGTCCAGAGCCGTGGCAAGTTCATGTTCCTGGACGGCATCGTCCGGAACCGCGGGGCCGTCGTGGAGCCGTGGCGCCAGTTCAAGACACAGGGCAACAGCCTGTTCTGGTTCCGCATCGTCCTGGGGCTGATCGGCCTCGGCGCCTTCGTGCTCATCGTCCTCGTGGGCCTGGCGATCGCGTCGCCCGACATCTTAGCCGAGCGGTTCGGCGTGGCGGCCGTCATCGCCATCGCCCTCAGCGTGATCCTCTTCCTCTGCTACATCGTGTTCTTCGGGGTGATCGGCCTGCTTCTCGAGGACTTCGTCGTCCCCGCGATGTACCTTCGCAACGCCAGGGTGATGGCGGCGTGGGGCCTGTTCCGTCGCGAGTTGCTCGCCGGCCACGTCGGGACGATCATCCTCTTCTACCTCATGAAGATCGTCCTGGGCATGGCCATCGTGATCATCGCGGTCATGGCCACGTGCATCACCTGCTGCCTGGCGGCCCTGCCCTACCTGGGGACGGTCATCCTGCTGCCGCTTTTCGTCTTCGGGCGATGCTATACCGTGTGCTTCATCGAGCAGTTCGGCGAGCCGTGGCGCTTCTTCGCGCCGGACGCCGCGGCGCCGGCCGCCGCAAGCGCCGGCGGCCCAAGTGGATAGACGAGGAGTTACGGACCGGACGCGAGAGGTCGCGGAACCCGGAAACCCGATGCCCCTGCGGGGGCCATCACGCAACCGACTGAAAGGAGAACGTCGCATGACGCGAACGCATCGGTGGTTCCTGCTGACGGCCGTCCTGGGCCTGGCCCTGGCCGCCGCCGGCCCGGCCCTGGGCGCCGACAAGATCAACCTCCTGATCATCGACGGCCAGAACGGCCACAACTGGAAGGCGACCACGCCGCCCATCAAGGAGATGCTCGAGAAGACCGGCCGCTTCGCCGTCGAGGTGGTCACCTCGCCGCCCAAGGACGCCCCCAAGGAAGACTGGGACAAGTTCCGCCCCGACTTCTCGAAGTACGCCGTCGTCCTTACGAACTACGCCGGCCAGCCCTGGCCCGACGAGGTGCGCGCGGCCTTCGAGAAGTACGTGCGCGACGGCGGCGGACTGGTCGTCTACCACTTCGCCGTCGCCTCCTTCCCCGAGTGGGAGGCCTACAACAAGATGATCGGCATCGGCTGGCGCGACAACAAGTTCGGCGACCGCATCGCGCTGGATGACGACGGCAAGGTCGTCCGCCAGGCGAAGGGCGAAGGCCCCGGCGCGGGACACGGCCCGGCCCATCCCTTCGAGGTCACCGTCCGCGACAAGGACCATCCGATCACCAAGGGCATGCCCGAGAAGTGGGCCCACGTGTCGGACGAACTGTATCACGGCCAGCGCGGGCCCGCTCAGGACATGCACATCCTGGCCACCGCCTACTCGGCCAAGGACAAGGGCGGCACCGGCATGAACGAGCCGATGGCCTGGACCATCCCCTTCGGCAAGGGCCGCGTCTTCACGTGCCTCCTGGGGCACGACATCCCCCAGACGACCGCCCCGGACTGCGCGACGCTCCTCGTGCGCGGCGCCGAGTGGGCCGCCACGGGCGAGGTCACGATTCCCGTGCCGCCCGACATGGCCGGGAAGAAGGAATAGCGCCGCCGCGAGGGGGCGCAGGACCGCACGAGCGCCGGGTGCCACGGGCGGCCCGCCGGCAGGTAGGCGTGTGCGCCAGTGCTTGCACCGCGCGCGCTTAGGCGCCGCGCCGCGCGCGGTTCCGCGCATCGAGGAACCCGAGGAGCGCATAGAGCGCCGCCATGCGCGGGCACGCCGCCCCCGCCTCCCGCGCCGCCCGCACGGGACGCCCGAAGATCGCCTCCACCTCCATCGGCCGCCCCAGGTCGTAGTCGATCTTCATGCTCGTCCGGTACGGCGTCATCTTCTCCGTCAGGCCGAGCATGTGCCGCAGGAACCCCTCCTCGATCGCCTTGCCGCAGGCCCGCGCCCCGTCGGCAACGTCGCGCATCAGGTCCTCGGCCAGGCGGCGGGCGGCCGGGTCGGCCATCAACTCGGCGCTCGTCGCGTCCAGGACCACCGACAGGCCGCTGAACGGGACGTTCCACACGAGTTTCCGCCAGCGGGCCAGCACGAGGTCGTCGGCGAACTCCGTCGGGATGCCCGCCGCCTGGAAGTCGGCGGCGATCTCGCGCATCCGGTCCGTCACGCCCGGCGGCCGCCCATCGGCCGCATAGTCCGCCAGCGTCACGAAACCGTAGTCCAGGTGCTGGATGCGGCCGGGCCCCGCCTTGTTCGAGCACAAGAAGCACAGCCCCCCGGTCACGCGGTCGTGCCCGACGGCGGCGGCCACCTCGTCCTCGTTCCCGAGCCCGTTCTGGAGGACCAGGACCGCGCCCTCGCCGACGAGCGACGCGGGCAACAGTTCCGCCAGGCGGCCGTTCTCGGTCGTCTTCACCGCCAGGACCGTCACGTCGGCCGC
>Ga0315294_10004100_pt1 | contig 15880 bp, 19 predicted proteins | sample YL17G13_40_MG_FD_203626 | JGI IMG/M metagenome (GOLD analysis project Ga0315294, IMG submission 203626) | Sediment microbial communities from Yellowstone Lake, YNP, Wyoming, USA - YL17G13_40 | ecosystem: Environmental > Aquatic > Freshwater > Lake > Sediment | place: USA: Wyoming | collected... | reverse complement strand
CTTACGCCGGCCACGGTCCATACCCTCAGCTCGCCGTACTTCGGGTCAATGTGGTCTGACATACCGTGTATCTCGTCAGCCAGTTCCTGCGCGCCCTTAGCTGAGGTCTTGAAAGTACCGGGGAAGCGGGCCATATCGAAGTTGGAATAGTCTATTTTACCATCGTACGTCGAGACCCAGCACAGTTCGCCCTCGACCGCTGTAAAAGTCTGCTCGGCCGCCGAATCGGGTTTGGTCGTTATTCCGAGGACGTTCCTCAGGCCTTCATTTGTCGGGAAAATCACGCCAACTATCCTGGAGGTCGACTTCTCGGGGTTCTTCGGGTTGTCATACTCGGGCCAGATGTCTTTGAGCAACTTTTCCAGGAACCTCCTTGTCGCCTTCTGTTCGTCTGTCATGAAGAGGTATGCCTCGTAGACAGCATCAACTGGCGACTGGCTGTTAGATACCACTGCCAAGCCGGTCTTCGGGTCTATGCGCACGGCCTGGTAATGCCTGAACTGGTCGAAGGGCTCGTTCGGATCGAGCGGGCGTATGCGGATGGAGCTCTCGCCCGGAATGAACTTGGTGGCGTATCGCTGCTGGCTGCCGGGCGAACGGCCCGAGCCGAAATAGGCAAACGCAGGCTCGCCGCTTTTCAGGGCACCAAGAAATATCTGGCGTCCGGGGTAGTCGCCGGCCGGATTTGGCATCTGACCAATCGTCGCCAAAGAGATTTATACATGCTGGCAAGGGTCGCGGCGCTGCCGTGACCAATTTAAAGCTTGCCTTCCCTGTAGAGGGCATGCCCGGAGAACTTGAATCATTCAAGAAAGCGGTCGGCGATGCTGAACAGTTGTGGCGTGACCTTTCAAGAGGCGGCGAAGCTACCTATGTCGATGTCGTTTATGCGTTGAGTGTGGCGGAAACCAGACAGCACGACGCATCGGAGAAAAGGGGTTCATATTCGACGGACAAAAAAGGGGAGCTTGACAGGCTTTCCAACATCCTGAGGGACATGCGAGGCGTGATAGTAAAGCCGAACATGAAGAGAGGCACGCAACCATACCCAGGACCCGTAAACATAGTTTGACAAACAAAACGGTCCAGAAACGTCAAATCTTCTGACTACTCGCTGCGGATTGCCATCAGCATCTTTCTTCCTTCGATGATCCAGTAGCTTATCTCACTGCCGGTGACCAGCTTGTCCTTCATCTCCTCGGGAATCGGGGCATCAAACGTCTCGTAGCTCTCAAGGTCCATGAGCTGGACGTTCGGTGGCATAATGGCAACGACCTGGGCGGTCTTCTTCTCGACTATCGGGACCTCCATCTCGGTATCGGCAGGCTTGACCACGGAGCGGTGTCGGTTGTCGAACAGGCCTATGGCTTCAATACGGGCCTTTGCGCCGCCGTGCTTGCCAGGCACGGAAATGGAGATGTCCTGCACCTTGCAGGCATCGCCATCTATCATGACCAGCTTGCCCGGCTTGAGCGTCTTTATGGTCTGACGGACGGTCGTCATGAGCAAGCCACCAGCGCAAGAACAAAGCTCCGCATGGCCCAAACACCATGGAACCCAAATATATAGTTGAGCCCGAGGGAAACCTAGGTTTCCCTAAGGGTTTACCTTTCCTGAATTGGCTTCGCAAGTTACGCTTTCTGCTTGCCGCTGACCAACCAGATGTCCTCAGCACTTACCGTTTTGCGGCCGGCGTGCTTGGCGGCCTGGGTTGCCTCAAACGCCAGCTCCCCGGCTATCTCGTCCAGGGTCTTCTGGAGCTCAACAAGGGCGTCCTGGCCCATCCGCTCGACGCCGGCTGCTTTAGCAACCCTTTCTATAGCGGCTATCGGAAGGCTCATCGTTTGTTATTTAAGGCCGGACAACTGATAAAGGCGCATGGTCGGCAAACGCAGAGGTAAGAAGAGCGCACTCAATAGGGCGATTGTCAAGGCCGAGAAGGCGTCTGTCATGGGCGAGGAAACGGCCACAACGGCACCCAAAGCCGCCGAACGGCAGCTGCCACCTGCCGAAAGGGATGCCAAAAAAAAGGAACTGCAGGAGGCGTACAAGGGCGAGCTGGGCGAGATAATGGAAACGGCCCGCAGGCGCCGGGAAAGGGCAAAGCCGAGGCAGCTGCAGGAGATACTTCTGTGGGAGATGGACCAGATCAGGCACGCGGACGTCAAGTTCAAGTCGGCGGTTAACGCGCTGATCAAGGACGTCCGGCCGGCCCTCGGGCCCGAGGAGAAGCTTCCAAGGTTCCAGGAGACGGCATCTGACAAGAGACCGAGTCACAAGGCGTCCAGGCTGAAGGTCGCCGAGTAGCAGGTTCCTGCCTTATTGTATGGGGAAACGCTTTCCTTCGGGAAGGAAACAGAAAGGTTTAAATAGGGCGGACATAGTAAGTATAAATACTAGTGTGTTCGCTGTTACTATAGGTGAGTAATAAAATGCCTCCTGTAAACCTCCGTCTGATACGGCACCTTTCCGAGGCTGCCAAGCTTTCGGCGATACCGCTTGAGGATATCTGGAGCAACTCCCCGCTGCCCTCCTCGAGGGCCAGTTGTGCTACACGTAGCCAGTACATTCCGTTACCAATAATCTACGCATCTGGACCGCACATGCCCTACGGGGCATTCATGAAAGGGGGCATCTGAATGCCTGCCAAAAAACCTGCCAAACAGGTTCAGTCCGGGCCGAAAGGCAAGGTAGCTGGCAAGGGCAAAGGGCCAACAAAGTGCCCCGAATGCGGAACTTCGCACTTCTTTGAGGACGAATCCAGGGGAGAAAGGGTCTGCGCCAAGTGCGGTCTTGTTTTGGAAGAGGGCATGGTCGATACGAGCCCTGAGTGGCGTGCGTTTGACGACGACCAGAGGGGCAAAAGAACAAGGGCAGGGGCACCTCTAACAAGGACAAAGCACGACATGGGAATGACCACCGAGATAGGCAGGGGCAAGGGCGAGCTGTTCCGTGTCACACCGGAGAAGCGTGCACAGTACCACAGGCTGAAGATATGGCAGAAGAGGCTTGTCGAAAGCAAGGACAGGAACCTCAGCTTTGCACTTAGCGAGCTTCAGCGCCTTGTGAGCTTCCTTGGACTGCCAAAGTCTGTCCATGAGGAGGTCGCCAAGAAGTACGAGCAGGCCGTTGACCGCGGCCTTGTCCGTGGAAGGTCCATGGAAAGCGTTATTGCAAGCCTCCTGTATGCGGTGACCAGGGAAATGGGCACCCCGCGCACGCTGGAAGAGATAGCTGAGGCTTCTGGTGTTGAGAGGCGCGAGATTGGAAGGACTTATCGTTACATTGCACGGGAGCTCAAGATCAGGATACTGCCCGCGCCGCCCGAGGACTATGTTCCAAGGTTCGCGAGCATGCTCGGACTTAGTGACAAGGTGCAGGCGCGCGCGATACAGTTCCTGAAAGCAGCAAAACGCAACGAGGTTACTGCTGGAAAGGGCCCGACTGGCGTCGCTGCTGCTGCTCTCTACATTGCTGCTGTTCTGGAAGGCGAGAAAAGGACCCAGCGCGAGATAGCTGATGCCATAGGAGTAACAGAAGTGACCATCAGGAACAGGTTCAAGGAGCTCGTGGAGAAGCTCGGCATCGAGGACGAGGTCGAGAAGAAGGTCCGCGAGGAAGGCACATAGGTTTATATGCCCGAGTTCGTCAATAAGGGCAGCGCGATTTCAGGTGGAAACGACATGGCGGCCGCTAAAGTAATTGATTATCAGGAAGTTGCAGAAGCGCAGCCAAGGCACCCGGAGATAAGGCCCGGAAAGAGCTACTTCATGAGGGCATCGGACGAGAACAAGGAGGCACTGGCGTTCCTTCAGGCATACAGCGGGAACGGGATGAGGAAATCGTTCAAAGGGGCAGTCCTCTATTCAAGGCGCCCACGTGACCTGTTGGAAAAGGAAGGGTACCATTTCAAAGACACGAAAGTACGCTGGATGACGACAAACAAGGATGAGAGCGCGATAATGCCGACCGATATCTCAAAGATATCACAGGCGATAAAGGACGAGCTCGATGCCGAGATGCTGGTAGTCATAAACGCGTCCGAATACATCATCACGCAGAATGGGGAAGAGAACGGGTTCGACTGCTTCCTAAAACTTGCACAGTACCTATCCGATGTGGCATCCGTCAGCAAAGGCGCACTGGTGATAAGCGCCGACCCGGTAGCACTCGAAGAACAGGAGACACGCCTGGTTCTACGGACAGCGTGTGTCGGCGAAATTTAAGGACAAGCAATCGCCTTTATATACTACTCGGCAGTAACTATTGTAATGCCTGGACGTACCGAAAGGGGATACAAGCCGGACGGGGTGGAGATGCTAATCGGGAACCGCGGCTACCTGCTTTTTGATGAAAGGCCCGGACGATCAAGACGGGTGTTCATAGACAATCTTGGGGCGCACAACAACGGTGTCTACCCCACAGCCCTTTACGTAGGCCCGATGGAGCCAGCTCGTATACGCGATGAATTCAAGGGAATAGCCCGCGTCGAGTACGACAAGGACGCCAATTCCGATAACCCCGTGCTGCCAACGAAGATAGACGAGATGGCCTGCAGGCAGCTGGTCGCCAACATCAAGCATGAAAACCAGCTGAGTGCCAGCGATATATCCAAAATCAACAAAGCGGTAACCGACCACCTGAACCAGAAAGCCGAAAACGTCGTGCTGGTCGAGGCGGACTACCTGTTCGCGCAGAACACTCAGCAAGATACGGTTGTACGCGCGATTGCGACCCTATGTGAGCATGCCCAAGGCACTCAAGGCGTGCTACAGGTGCAGATGGATCCAGAAATCATGGAAACGCGCTTCTACAAACAGATGAGGTCAGTCGGCGAAATTTACGAAGGCCGCTAGAAGCGCTTCAACTTCTCTTCTATCAGTTTCAGCCTGTTTTCGATGACGTCGAGCTTGCTCATGATGAGGTCGAGCCTGTCGGATTCCAGGTGGATGCGCGGCGGCCTTTCCGCATGCCGGCCTTCGGCCGGAGGTGTAGTCGGCTGCTCCCACGGAAGCTTTTCAGCGGACGGCGTAAGAGCAGGTGCAGTTATTGGCGGCGGGGTCCGGGGCGGGATGACGAACTCCTCCATTTCCTTCACCTCGGGCTCGGCTGAGCGGCGCTCGCGCCGCATGATCGGTTCGCCTATCTCCTCTTCGGGAAGCTGTTCGATGGGAGGCAGGCGGCCTTCGGGACCCTGCCTTGCCTCCTGGACATCGTGGCGGAAGCGTGACAGCTCGTCGCCGCCCTCCTGGGACTCGGCCAGGCCCTTAACGCGGGACTCGTATGCCCCTTCAACATCCTTCTTGCGCTTGAACAGGTCAATCAGGGCCATCTAATGCACCTTACAGCTCCCTTGTCGTCGGGCCGTGTATCTCCCGGCGGCCAATGCCGAGCATGGTGCGCACCTCGTCATCGAACTCCTGCACGCGTACCTGCTCGAGTCGGATGGTCTTGCGCAGCTCGTGCTGGTAAAACAACCTGAACCACATGTACCACAATGCTCCCACTATTGGATTGTTCCATTTAAACTCGGTCACCATGACGGGCTTGATCTTGATGGTCACGTCACCCATCTTGGTCTTCTTGTCATACGTCCCCTGGCAGATCACACGGATAAGGACCTTGGTGAAGTCGTCGCGTTTATCACGGAAGCGCCATTCGCCGTACCAATCGATAGGGTCGGTGGTCACGTCCCACAATATCTTGTCGGTATAAGCGCAGGAGGAGGGCACGCGCCAGTTGGACTTGCCCATGAGCAGCATCTCGGGGGCCAGCTGGGTCGGCCGCGACACGTTCTTGTATGTCGCAATGTACTCCTTTTCCGGCGCAATCACGTCGGTGCGGATCGTAATCTCGTGCATCGCCTACCCCCGTTATTCGGCGCTCCACTCGCGGATGAGCCTCTTTAGCTCATCGACAAAGACGGAAAGCTGGCGGCGGCCGTCGCGTATCCAGAAGTCGCGCTTCCTCTCGTAGAAGAGCGTGTGGTAGACCATCCGCAGGACCTCGTACAACAGGGACCTTTCCCACTGGGTCTCCTGCGGATATTCTGTCCTCAGGGTGCCGTCCTTCAGCGAGATGGTGGCCGAGCCGTAGCCCTTGCTCTCGCTGCCGGCCAGCTCCAGTTCTATGTAGTAGTAGCTGAACTTGTCAACGTCCTTGTTCAGCTCCCAGAGTATGGTGAACTTCTCGGTCTCCCCTTTTGTCCAGGAAATCTTCTTTTCCTGGACCTCGCCGGTCTGCGTGCGGAATGCGGCAGCCAGCAGGTGGGGTATTTCCTCGTAAAGGCGGGCCGCATTGGGTCCGGTGTACTTTATCCTGAACGCCGGCCTCGGCCTGAGGAGGTCGTCCTGTATCATCAGCTTTGTCCGCGCGATAACCATGGAACCACGTTTCTAGAGATTGCCCGAGACAGCATATAAGGTTTTATAACGGAAGCGTGAAGTCTTATCGATGCCCAGCATCATAGAACGCATCTACTTCCTGCAGCAGACATCGCGGGCACTTGCCGCGCTGGTAGTGATAGCGCTGATAGTAATCGGCGTATCCCTGCTGTCACTCAAGCTGCTAGGGGTGCTGATGGCGGCAGCGGGACTGGCGGCCATGATATGGTTCCCGGGCTTGACGACGCACCAGTCGCCGGCGTTCACCGATTTCATGATAAAGTTCGGGGCGGCCCTGATACTGGTCGGGCTGCTGCTGATATGGTTAGGATGATATTATGGCGGAAAAAGAATTTTTCCCGACGCTGTTTGGAAAAGGGCCCAGCCTCAAATGGGGTCACGACCTGGCGGGGCAGGACAAGCCAGGAATTCCAGCTACCACTCCGGTCTCGCCGTGGCTGGGACGCTACATGAACATAGGGCCGTTCCTGAAGGTGACCCAGGAATGGGACAGCAACCAGTTCATCTATCTGGACTTCACCGGCCCGCCGGGCACGGCCACCGGGATATACTACAGCCTGTGCTTCCATATGCCCAAGCTGCAGTGGCACGTCGAGAAGGTGGACGAGTCGATAGAGGTCAACCCGACGCACCGTGAATACTATGAAAGGACCATAGCGACCAAGGGCGCCATTGAAGGCACGATAAAAGAGGGGCTCAGGAGCGCGGCCCAGGCGGTCGCAGACTATGAGCTGCTGAAGCACGACATGAGGAAGTACAGGGAGATAATGGACTACTTCACTGCCGTAGCAAAAGCGAAGACCCTGCCAGAGAAGGCCAGGCAGGAAAAGGTGGCCGCGGCCGAGCATACGTTGAAGGCGATGTACGTGGACCAGGTCGACGTGCATACAGGGCCTTCCGCACTCGTCCAGATGGCGCAGACGCGCTGGCCCACCGTCATCACGGACTTCATGCGCGTTACTGAGGACATGGACACCGTGGAGAAGATAAAGAAGGGACTGGACATCAGCGGAGCAGAAGCGGTCATACTGATGACCAAGAACAAGCTGTTCCGCGAGTGGATGAAGCTGTTCGGCGACGCGGTGCGCGAGCGGTACGAACGGCTGAGCGGGCTGGTGGCGTCAAGGGACAGGAGCATCGAAGAGTACAGGGAATGGCTACGGCCCTACTTGCTGAGGTTCAAGGCGATAAAGCCGGGAATCTCGACGAAGCAGTTCCGCAGCTTCTTCGACATCACCGGCCAGGCAACATTTACCAACAACATCCGACTGTGGGTCTGGCAGCCCTTCAAGGCGATCGAGATAAGGAAGGCGCCGATCATCAAGACAGAGAAGTTCGCAATCGAACCGGCAGACCCTTTCGCTGTAAACCATTTCATAAAATCCCCTGTTACCGGCCTGGCGCACAAGGACTACTATCCGTGGCTGCTGAACGAACAGGCCCCGAAAGGCAAAGCGTCCGACTACCCGTGGATACCGTCCGAGCAATGGACCGACAAGGTCACCGTGGCCGACAACATGATACTGCAGATAAGGAAGGACTGGATAGCCGGCAAGATAGACAAGGTCTCGGGCGACGACATGTACTACCTGATGCTCGACTTCAAGATAGAACGAACAGGGATCAGGTCGCCGACCGGGGAGATGGAGGACATCATTTTCGAAGTAAGCATGTGGGTACTCAGCCAGAACATAATGCTGGTCAAGCTGCTGGAGCTGGAGTGCAGGAACAGGGAGATAGGACGGTACATAGAGGAGATGCTGGGCGTGCAGAAGGACGAGAGGCCGATACAGGAACTGGTGAGAGGGGAGTTCCCAGAGCTGTTCGGCGTAAAGCAAGCAGAAGCACCGACGCAGTTCGAGCTGTTCCGCAAAGAGTGGCAAGAAATAGCAAAAAGCCTTTTAAGCCCGTTCCGCGCGCTAAGCTCTACCATGGGGAAGCCGCCCCCGTGGCTGATCAGGGCCGGGCCGTACGAGACCAACTGGGACGAAAGGATAACGAAGCAGTACCTCATCCCCAGCGGGCGCAAGATAGGCGAGGTCATGGGCTTCCTGCTCGGCAAGATGGGCTTTGAGAGCTAAGCCCGAAGGGAACCCAGGTTCCCTTAAGGGTTTATTCCTCCTTGTATTGGCTTCGCCATATCATGGCTGCGTCTGCTTTTTTAATCGAGCCTGACAACTCTGACACATGCCCTACAAGCTCGGCGTTTCAACCGGACTGTTCAGCATAGCAAAAAGCGCAGATCCGGAGGGCAGGCATGAATACCTAGGGATACCGCGCAAGGCGCTGTGGAGCATAACAAAGGGCGTGAACTTCGCGCAGGTGGACCTGGAAAGCATGGCCGAGTTCATAGAGCCGGACCTTGACAAGAAGATAAAGGACATTGAGGGGATGGGCGTCGAGATAGGCATCCACGGGGAGGCGAGGGAGTACACCAGCGTTTTACCATTCCTGGACAGCGCACTGGAGGAGGAGTGGCACAGGAGCCATGAAAGGCTGGTAAAGAGCTTGGAGGGTTCGGGCCTTGTCAAATCGAAGTACTTCCTGCTTCATGCAAGCGCCAGCATGAGCTGGCAGCTGCTCTGGAGGGACCTTCAGCCGACGAAGCTGGCGGACATCTGGGGGCGCGGGCTGAGCTTCTTTTTCGACCAGAACCCCGACGTCCTTGACTGGGCAGTGGAGCAGGACTTCATCACGGACGTCATCCGCGGACTGAGAAGCAAGCAGAACATAGCTCACGATGCGTTAAACGAGATGCTGAACGACTGGCTGAGCCACAACCCCGGCAAATCTCTGGAAGAAGCGGCCAAGGCCGAGATGGAGAGGAAGGCAATAGACTCGGCCGAGCAGTCCTATCGGGCCACCATCAAGCACTTCGTCAGCTCGAGCGACGAGACCTATGGCAGCGAAAGAATAGCATACTACGCCATAGCGAAGTGGATGCAGGACAGCAAGAACTGCCCCCAGCAGCTCAGGGAAGTATGGAAAGACATATGCAAGGACGGCGACATCGACGACAAGAAGTGGCGCGAAGAAAAAGGAGGAAGTAACTGGGTGCCGGCGGTCACTTGTGCCTATACTTGGGGGCACGTCAACCCAGAAAAATGCGCGAAGTGGCCGCCAAAGACGAAGCAGCCGACAGACCCAAAGCCGATATTGGAGAAGCACAAGATGTATTTCGTATTTGAAACTCCCATGACCGGTGCAGGAGAGGAGGAGCAGATGAGGCTCGGGCGGCCGATACACATGCTCGCGCTGGTGAAAAGGATGGGAACACCCTGGGGCGGGCTGGCGTTCGACTGGGAGCACCAGCTGTCTGGCAACATCGACCCTATGCAAGAGGCGAAGGATCTGCCGGAGGGGGCAGGCAGACTGGTGAAGGTCATACATGCAGGTTATCCGGCGGTCGTTTCACCGGCGCACGTCCCCATCCCGATGGGCAGCGAGGCGCAGAAGTACGCGTATGACATCCTCTGGGAGCTGCGGAAGAAGGGGTTCAAGGAGGGATGGATAATATTCGAGCGCGGCGGCGGGCAGGAACCGGTCAAGGAAAGCATACAGTCCTTGCGACTCTGTGTCAAGTATCTTGAGATGGACATCCCCCCGGACAAGCTGCCAGACGCGTTCTATGGTTTCGAGGTGGGCGGCATACGGTGGACAAGGCAGCAGGTCGCAATCAGGGATCATGCGCTGGAACCGCTGAAGGGCCTTCTCAGCGTACCAGAAGAGGAGTACGGCTTCATGTCAACGGCCGCGGCTGCGAAGGGCAAGCTCGAGGAATGGAAGAAGTCCCAACTGAAGTAGCGCTGAGATTGTGTTTTTAAACAGCTGGGAGTGAGAATGATTATGCCAAAGAAGCAGCGGGACGGTGGGGCGAAGGCGCCAGCGCCAACAAAGCCTGCTGCATTACCAGCCGTGCCGGCCGAGCTGGCAGAAAAGGCAAAGATAGATGAGAAGGCCGCACCGGGCAAGAAGCTGCCGATAGGGCAGAGGCTGCGCAAGTTCTCGCTGGAGACGAGATTGAAGTCAGCGAACACGCTGACGGACAAGATTCTGGGCATGTTCAAGGGCTACATCAAGGCCGTTGTGGTCTGGGGCTCGATAACACGCGGGGACTTCACCGGCAAGAGCGACGTGGACATCTACGTAATCTTCGACGACACCAAGATGCCGCTGAAGAAGTTCGACGAGATTCGCGAAAAAGTGGACAAGGACCTCTACAAGCTCGCTTCAGAAACGGACCCGCGGCTGCACGTGCAGCCCGTTCTAGCACTGACAGAGTTCTGGGACGGGATAAGAGGGTGCCATCCATTGTTCTACAACATAGTCCGCGAGGGTTACGCTTTGCATGACACAGGATTCTTCATACCGATGAGGAAGCTGCTGGAGTGGGGCAAGTTCCCCGCGACAGTTGAAGCTGCAGAGATAAGGATGGAAGGTGTACCAAAGCGGATAAGCAGGGTCCAATCAGTGAAGCTGTACATGATTGCCGAAGATTTGTACTATGCCATAACGGACGCCGCGCAGAGCGTGCTGATGTACGTGGGAGTTGCTCCACCTGCACCGAAAGTTCTAGCAAGAGAGGTACGCAAGCACCTTATAGACACCAAGCTGCTGGAAGAGGAATACGCCAAGCTGATCGAGGACGTGATGACCTTCAGGAAGGCGGTCGAGCACAAGGAAATCAAGCAGATAACGGGCCAGGAGCTGGACAAGTGGATAGAAAGAACAGACAAGTACGTCAAGCGCATGGAGAAGATGCTGGACCAACTGGAAGACGAAAAGAAGGCGTACGACATAAAGAAAAATTACGAAGTGATGATCAAGGCGAGCGTTGCAGCACTCAAGGCGATAAACAAGCTGCCGCCCGAGCCCGAGAAGCTTTCTGAAGCGTTCAAGAAATACCTGGTCGAGCCGGGCCTGGTGTCACCGTGGTATGCTGATGTCTTTGGAAGGGTCATAGAGATGAGGAAGATGCTGGAAGACAAGAAGATGGAAAGCATTCCAGAGCGCGACGTGTACATGAGCAAGGAATACGTCCGCAGATTCATCATGGACATCAGAAGGGTGATTGAAAGCAGGCGACCCGAGCTGAAGACCGAGGTACCGGAGGGGCCGGCCGAGAAGATGGAACGTGCCAAACAGACCGTTGAGACAGCAAAGGAACTGGACACCAAGGTCGGTGACGCTGCAGCAGGCGTGTGCATGCCTATGGACAGCAAGCTGGAGAAAGTGGAAAAGAAGCTGAAGGCCGAGGAAAAGAAGCACGATTCTGGCAAGCGGGCGAAAGCGAAGAAGTAGAGTTTTAAGTTCTGAGCGGCGGGAATAGCAGCATGCCCAAGGAAAAACCGGGCGAGATGCTGGCCCACGGGATGCTGCTGATGGCGGCGTTCATAGCCGTGAGGATGTTCTCTGTGCCAAGTTACAAGTACCTCGTAGGCGGCCTCCATCCGTTCGCCTTGGACGTCTACTCTGCAGTGGCTGGCACGATACTCTTCGGCTTCCTTGCAGGATGGAAGCTGGACTGGCTGTTCAGGATGAAGAAGCCGCTGCTGCGGCGCTTCCTCATCTTAACCGGCCTTTCAATAATCGGTTCGCTGTCTTTCGACATTTCGTTCATGTTCGTCAACGTAAAGACGTTCGCGGTGCTGGCCAGCGCGATGCCGGTGGTGGTCGGCATCTATTCGGCATGGCTGCTGAAAGAGAAACCGAGTGCCTGGCTCTGGGTAGCGGCAATCTTGGCGGCGGTGGGCACTATCGTGTTCAAAGGGGCGGAACTGCAGTCGTTCGGGCCCGGAGAGATTGCAATCCTGGGCGGAGTATTGCTCTTCTCACTGATGCCAATAATGAGCAGGCAGTACGTTGGAATAGTGGGCAGAAAGAACCTGTCATGGTGGTCCTACGTTAGCGTCATACTTCCGATAGCCGCGCTGAACATAGTTCTTGGCACGTTCGCGCTGCCACCAGCCAACCTAACATACCTGGCCATAATGGTGGCGTCGATATTCCTGTGCGGCATACCGACCGTCTTCCTGTCGATAGCTGCGCTGAAGCACCTGCCGGCGCCGACTTTCATAACAATCACCACCGCCCTGATACCCATCGGGCAGGTGCTTGTGGCGATGACCTTCCTTGGTGAAACGCTGGCAGGCAATGAGATTCTCGGCGGAGCCATAATGATTGCGGCAGCACTGCTGGCAGCAAGGGCGACTAGCGCAGCAAGTAAGTGACGCCCTTCTGGAACAGGAAAAGGAGGGCCAGAGCGGTCAGTAAACCGATAGAGAACCAGTCGAAGAGGGCGGAAACGAGCAAAAGGCCGCATAAAGCATCAGCAAAGCTCAGCGGGTTCTTGAAAAAGCCGAATAGAATACCCTTTCCGACGAAATACAGGGCAGCATAGAGCGCGGTGAGTGGTTCGAACATGCCGAGAAGCATGTGCAGACCTATGATTGACGCACCGCCGAGTTGCAGTACGCCCAAGAGCTTGTACACATTGTCAAGAAATGGTGCAAAACTTAAAAACGGCCTGTTTCGGGGAGCATACAGCAGTTGCCGAATGGCCGTAGAAAAGCTTTAAAAAGGTCGGCAAAGGCGCCAGCCGATACCCTTAAATGTCCATCTGTCAACTATAGGCGAGAAAAGAGAGGAAATGATAGGTGAAATGATAGCGATGGTAGACACCAAGGGCATTATCGTTACCTACCACATAGCCTATACGAAGGAGGTGTTGGTAAGGGTACCGGGTCTGAACGACCGCCGTAGCGCTGCAAAGCTCGTGGGCAAGAAAGCGACCTGGACGGACTCTAAAGGTGTAAAGTATGTTGGCATGGTCAACGGTCTTCATGGTACGGCAGGCACGGTCAAGGTCAAGTTCAAGTCGCCGCTTCCTTCCAACGCCCTTGCAAAGCCCATTTCCATTGAATAAGACGCACAAAGCTACTTTATCCGTACGACCTTGTCGACGCACTGACTGATGAAGGGCAGAAGGCTCTCGGTCTCGCTGTCCATGCCGATGAAGACCCCAGAGATGCCTTTCTCACGAAGCTTGCCGGAGAGGAAATGCACGAAACGGGCTACCGTGCCGGCATTATTGTAGACGAGCAGGCTGTTGACGCTGTCAAAGTAAAGGAACCGCTCTCCTTTGGGCAGGGCCTCTACGGCTTGGTCGATGGCGATGGAAAGCTCGTTCAGGAACTGCGGGGAACCGATGAACGTGGCATTGTCGGCGTGCCCGCTCTGTCCGCCGACCATCTTGGTTATTGCATCGATGAAGAACATCCGCTCGGTATCCACCTTTGCCTTCTTGAGGTCGGCAACGATCGCATCATAAGGGCGATTGACGGTGACATAGATGCCGCTGCACTTCCTGCACGATAGATGGTTCACTATCTCAGTATTTGCATGCCCGTACCGCATCGGGCCAACAAGCACCAGACCTATCCTACCGGGACCCAACTTACCAAGCTGGCCGGCTGTTGTTGACATCGGTGTAGATGGACAAAGCATGAATAAATAGCTTTGGAGGGCACCTGAGGTTCTTTATATGCCCGTTTAACAAAATAATGTTAAACAAAACGGTCGAGCCCATGCCTGCTAAACTGGAGCTTCCACACGGAGAGAGCATAGTCCTGCGGATAGTGACAAAGCAAAGGCAGGCAGCTGCGGCCGATATCGCCCAGATAATATATCCGGGGCTTGACCACGGGGAAATAAGACCCAAGATCAGCCAAGTAAGCGTGACGCTCAAACGGCTGGAACAGAAGGGCCTGCTGGTCAGCCACAAGATAGGCCGCAAGAACTTCTTCAGGGTGCTTGCATGAAGGGCATAACAAAGTTGGCGGCAGTGGCGCTCGTTGCAAGCATAGTCATAACTTCGGGCATGCTCATCGGTGCAGCGTTCGCAAAAGGTGCAGGCCCGTTCGAACCTGCAGGCGGGAGCGCCAATGGTGCGACAGCCCAAGCCATGATGGACGGACAAGCACCCGCATTCATAGCAGCGACCGATCCTGCGATTCCCTTTGTGGGCTTCATATCGCCGACGCCGGCCGACGGGACTGTAACGATAAACACCAGCGCGCGAATGAGCATCAACATAACCAACGCCTCCAGCCTCAGCGAGTTCAAATGGAACTGGAACGGGACGAACTACACCTCCTATGACAATTCGCTTGTCCTGATGATGGACATTGACAATGTTTCTGCACTTGGCGAGAACTCGACCTATTTCATTGATGCGTCAGCAAACCAGAACAGCGGGACCTGCTCCGGGGCGACCTGCCCGAGCTACACTTCCAACGGCAGGTACAGTGGCGCCTACAAGTTCGACGGGACGGACGATTACGTACGGATAACCAATGCTCCATCACTGAACATGTCGCAGAACATGACGATTGCCATGTGGGCGAACATATCGGTGGTGCAGGAATCCGACCTCCTGCAGAAAGGATATGGAGCAGCGACCGGGGGCTACACGTTCTGGGTAGGCAACCTTGGCGGAAGCAACCAAATTAACTGGGGGGCGCAGGCAACAAACAACTGGGTCTCGACCACGGCCCTGCCAGCCACGAACAGCTGGACATACGTCGTCGGCACTTACGACGGCACGACGCTGAACATCTACATCAACGGCGCGCTCAACAATTCAGCGAACTTCTCATTCAGCTTCGTCGATGCCGGTGATCTGGTGCTGGGGTACGGCTGGGACGGGTACGCCAACAGCGCCATCGATGAGGTAAGGATATGGAACAGGAGCATGACTGCGGGCGAAATAAGGCAGCAATACTATTCCAACCTAAACAAGTATGCCGCGGACAAGTGGCGGTTCCAGACGAACCAGAACAACCTGGCAACCGGTGACTACACCTATTACGGCGCGGCCAAGAACTCGGCCGGCGAGAACAAGACCGAAACGAGGACACTGAGCGTGGACCTCACCACTCCGCAGATCCAGTTCGCGGCGCCGACCGAAACATCAGGAGCGGCGCTCGGCCGCAACTACATACAGGTCAACGCCACCGCCTCGGGCAGCAACATTGCCAACATCACAGTGTACCTGTACAACTCGACGGCACTGGTGAGCTCTGCCACTACAACGACCTCACCCAACTTCGCCAACTTCACTGGGCTGGCCGACATCACCTACTTCTTCAACGCCACGGCGGTGAACCTTGTCGGGAACAGCAACACGACATCCACAAGGAATGTCACCATCGATGCCACACCGCCTACAGTGACACTAAACCAGCCGGCCAACGGTGCGGGGTCGCTACCGCAGAACATCACCTTCAACTTCACGGCCGTTGACATCCTAAACCCTCCCACCAACTGCACCCTGTACGTGGACAACGCTGCCTCGGGCAGCAACAGCAGCGTGGCCAACAACACCCGCACCGGGATAGCCGTCACAAGCATAGCCGAGGGATCGCACAGCTGCAACGTGACTTGCAGGGATTCACTGAACAACCCGGGGAGCAGCA
>Ga0315294_10004099_pt1 | contig 15881 bp, 9 predicted proteins | sample YL17G13_40_MG_FD_203626 | JGI IMG/M metagenome (GOLD analysis project Ga0315294, IMG submission 203626) | Sediment microbial communities from Yellowstone Lake, YNP, Wyoming, USA - YL17G13_40 | ecosystem: Environmental > Aquatic > Freshwater > Lake > Sediment | place: USA: Wyoming | collected... | reverse complement strand
CTCCTGTTAAAAACGGCCGACTCCGCCGGCCAACCCCTCGATTATGCCATCTCCCGGAAATCTGGGCACGCCCTGTGGAGGAGGGCTGCACGAATTTTCTGGCTACCGGGCGGTTCTGGGGTATGATTTAGGCAGAAATTCAGGACCGTTGGGTCAAGTACAGCAGCATGTCTGCAGTCGGTCCTTGGATACCATCTGGATGTTTGGCGAAAGGAGATGTCATGAGTGCGGTACGCGAAGGGCGCGTTCACTCGCGTAGTGTTTCTGAAGGTCGGCGGGGAGGGCGGTGCTCACCGGAGGTTGAGTTGCTGGAGGGGCGTTGCCTGCTTTCCGCGGCGATTGTCCCGGGCCTGGCAGGCTCAGCGGCCAGGGGGCATCGGGCCAGCGATCGAGTTACGGTTGACGAGGTCCCCAACGATTTGAAACCCAGCAAGCTGTACGGCATGGTGAAGATCAGCGCTCCGGCCGCCTGGGACATTACGACGGGCGCGACGACGGTGGTGGTCGCGGACATTGATACGGGCATCGATTACACGCATCCGGATCTATATCTGAACGTCTGGCTGAATCAGGGCGAGATACCGCCCGACGTGAAAGCCGGCGGGCTGACCGACGTTGATGCGGACGGCATCATCACGTTCCGCGACCTGAACGCCAGGAATGCGAGCGGGGGCCTGGTCAATGGCGCGTTCGTCACCGACCTCAACAGGACGGGCTATATCGACGCTGGGGATTTGCTGCAGGACACGCGATGGGCAGACGGCGACAACCAGGACGGGAATAAATACGTGGACCCTGAGAGCCATGGGACCGTTCAGTGCACGGACGACCTGATCGGGTGGGACTTCGCGAATCTGGACAACGATCCGATGGACGACCGAGGCCACGGCACGCACACGGCGGGCACGATCGGAGCGATGGGGAACAACGGCATTGGCGTGACGGGCGTGAACTGGGTGGTCCAGATCATGCCGCTGAAGTTCCTGGATATCACGGGCGTGGGGTGGGGCGACGATGCGGCCGAGGCCGTCAGGTATGCCGTTGATAAGGGCGTTCGCATATCGAACCACAGCTACGGCGGCGACGGCGGCGCGACGACGGATCCACTGTTTCAGGCGATCCAAGACGCCGGCACAAAAGGCCACATGGCGATCTGCTCCGCCGGCAACCTCGGTGCGAACAACGACTATTATCCGCACTGGCCTGCGACGTACCTTCTGAACAACATCATTGCGGTGGCGGCCACCGACAAGAAGGACGCCAAGGCGAAATGGTCCAACTACGGGCCGAGACTGGTGGAGTTGGGCGCGCCCGGGGTGGACATCCTGAGCACGGTTCCCGTGTCAGGCCCGGCGAAGACCAGGAAGGGGTATGAGACGAAAAGCGGGACTTCGATGGCTGCGCCGCATGTAACGGGTGCCGCGGCGCTGCTGCTGGCGAAGAACCCGAGTCTGACATGGGGGCAGATACGGGGGCTGTTGGTGGGCAATGTCGATCCCCTGAGTTCGCTGGCGGGCAAGACGATCTCCGGGGGGCGGCTGAATGTTTACCGCTCGCTGACGGCCGCGCCCGCTATGGCGGCCGGCTCGTCGGCAAGCAGTGCAATCTCGGTGAGTCGATCGCTGTTTTCCACGAGGGCGATACGGAACCCCGCTGTGGCGGCTGTGGAGGCCGTGTGGAAGTGGCCGCTCGCGGTTTAGCGGTGCATCGTTTTGAGAAAGCCCGCGGTGCAGATAGGCCGCGGGCTTTTCCTTATGGCCGGGAGGATTTCCGGAGGGCTGTGTTCACGCCGGCCCGGCGGGCCGGTGGGCATACTGCTGTGCCAGTTCCACGCAGCGTTGGGTCACCTGTCGCATGTGCTGGATTTCCTGGTCGGTCACGAGCCGCGTAATGCGGCCGGGCGCGCCGATCACCATCATCCGATCGGGGACGTGGAGATCTGGGGGCAGCAGGGCGCCAGCGGCAATGACGCACTCGCTCCCGATGCGCGTTCGCGAGAGAAGCACGGCACCCATTCCGATCAGAGTTCCGCGTCCGACGAACTGGCCGTGCACGAGTGCGGCGTGCCCGATGGTCACATCGTCCTGGATGATGCTTTCGATGTCGGCGTCGCAGTGTATGACGGCGTTGTCCTGGACGTTGACCTGCTGGCCGATGAGGATCCTGGCGACGTCGCCGCGGACGACGACGTTAAACCAGAGGCTGGTGAGCCTTCCGACAGACACGTCGCCGGTGACGACGGCGTTGTGAGCGCGATACGATCCGTCGGCGAGTTCGGTCATCAGTTGCACATTCCGGAGTGTATCGTGCGGCGTGTGGCGGCACCACAGAACCCGGGGGGGGAGGTTGAGGGATGATCTTCAACATCCGGCTGATCCTACGGTAGCACGAGGAGACGGGCATGGGTCCACATTCCGGGAGACATTAGTGTGATGAGTACAACAGCAGAAGCGATAGCCTCGGCCGCGCTCAGCGATGCGGATCTTCAGGCGGTTGAGAACCTCAAGACGGCACGGGCCGCCATCAAGGCGGAGATGGCGAAGGTCATCGTTGGTCAGGATCAGGTGATTGACGAGATCCTGATTTCGATTTTCACTCGCAGCCACGCGTTGCTGGTGGGGGTTCCAGGTCTGGCGAAGACGCTGATGATCTCGACGCTTGCGCAGACGCTGCATCTGTCTTTCAAGCGTATTCAGTTCACGCCGGACCTGATGCCTTCGGACATCACGGGGACGGAGGTGATTTTCCAGGACCCGGCGACGGGCGAGCGGCAGTTCAGATTTCACCAGGGTCCGATCTTCGCGAACGTCATTCTCGCCGACGAGATCAACCGCACGCCGCCCAAGACGCAGGCCGCGATGTTGGAGGCCATGCAGGAGCGCAAGATTTCGGTGGGTGGCGCGGATTACAGGCTGCCGGACCCATTTTTCGTGTTGGCGACGCAGAACCCTATCGAGCAGGAGGGGACGTATCCGCTGCCGGAGGCGCAGCTCGACCGGTTTATGTTCATGATCCTAGTGGATTATCCGTCGCAGCAGGAGGAGCGGTCGATCATGAAGATGGCGACGGGCTTCGGGGGCGCCGAGCCGCAGCCGATCCTGACCGCGCAGGACATTCTGACGTTGCAGCACACGGTTCGGCGGATGCCGGTGGCGGAGCACGTATACGCGTATGCGGAGAAGCTGGCGCGTGTGACGCGTCCGAAGACGCCCGAGGCACTGGATTTCTGCAAGAAATGGCTGACGTGGGGGGCAGGGCCGCGTGCGAGCCTCAACCTCATTCTGGCGGGCAAAGCCCGTGCGATTCTGGCGGGTCAGTTCCACGTGAGCTGCGACGACGTTGCCGCGGCGGCGCTGCCGATTTTCCGGCACCGCATCATTCCCAACTTCGCCGCGCAGTCCGAGGGCGTCACGGCGGACGACATCACGCGGAAGATCCTGGCGACGATTCCGAAGGACGCGAAGCTGGATTGAGCAGTTGGCGGTTGGCAGAGGCGGCGGCGCTGGCAACTGACCACCGGCAGGCAACCCCATGGCCAAACACCTCCCGACTCTTCTGGACCCCATGGCGATTCAGCGCGGCGAAGCTCTCGGGCTGCACGCGCGATTCATCGTTGAGGGGTACATGGCGGGGGAACACAAGTCGCCGTTCCGCGGGTTCGCCATCGAGTTCACTCAGCATCGGGAGTACGTTCCTGGCGACGACATCCGCCACCTGGACTGGAAAGTCCTGGGGCGAACGGACCGATACTACCTGAAGCAGTATGAACAGGAGACCAACTACGTCGCGCACATTCTGCTGGACGGCAGCGAGTCGATGAAGTATGGCTCCGGGGCCATCACCAAGCTCCACTACGGCAAGATGATGGCGGCGTGCCTGTCGTATCTGATCCTTTACCAGCGTGACGCGGTGTCCGTGGGCGTATTCGACACCACGATGCGGCATGCCCTGCCGCGCACGGGGAACCTTGGCTCGATCCATAACATCATGAACATGCTGGCGGCATTCGAGCCGCAGGAGCAGACCAGCATCGGCACGATTCTGCACGAAACCGCGGGGCAGATCCGCCGAAAAGGCATCACGATCCTCATCAGCGACCTTTTTGACGATGAGGACAGGATCCTTGAGGGCATTCAGCACCTGCGTTTCGGCGGGAACGAGGTCATCGTCTTCCACACGCTCGATCCCTTCGAGCTCACCTTTCCGTTCCAGGGCATGGTGGAATTCGAGGGCTTCGAGCGCATCCCGAGAATCATGACGCGTCCGAAGGAGATCCGCCGGAGCTATTTGCGGGAGATGGACGCATTCCGGCGGCGAATCAAGGAAGGCTGTGAACGGAACAACGTGCACCATATTCTGGTGAACACCTCGCAACCCCTCCACGAAGTGCTCAGCGGTTACCTGGCGTTCAGGCTGAAGACGACAACGAGGTGACGGCGCACATGTTCCTGAACTTCGCCAACCCGCTGCTGCTGTTCGGTCTGACGGCGATCTCGGTGCCGATCGTCATTCATCTTCTGAACCGGCGGAAGTTTGAGCGTGTGGCGTGGGCGGCGATGCGTTTCCTGCGTATCAGCGTGGAGCAGAATCAGCGGCGGATGAGGATCGAGGACATTCTGCTGCTGATCCTGCGGTGCCTGCTGATCACGTTGCTGGCGCTGGCTCTGGCGCAGCCGGTGCTTCGCGCGGCCTCTTCGATGTTCACGCAGGCGCGTTCGACGGCGGTGATCGTTCTAGACAACTCGTACAGCATGACGCAGACGGACGGGGTGCAATCGCGTTTTGACGGGGCCAAGAAGGCCGCCGGCGAGGTCATCCGTTCGATGCCGGTGGGCTCGTCGGTGGCGGTGCTCCTTGGTTCGGACAAGGTTGCCCCGCTGATACCGGAGCCGACGTACGACCTGTCTCTGGCGGGGCGGCAGATTCAGGACGCGCCGCTGTTCGACCGGACGACGAACCTTTTTCCGGCGGTGAAGGCGGCGTTCGATGTTCTGGCGGGGCGTCCGGCGGTGCGGAAGGAAGTGTATATCATCACGGACGGGCAGGCCGCGGGCTGGCGGCAACTCAACGAGATCAAGGCACTGCTGGAGACGCACAAGCGGGAGGTTCGCACGCATCTGCTCATTGTCGCCAATGCAGAGCAGCGAAACCTTGGCATCACCGCGCTTCGCCTGGAAGGGGGGCTTTGTCCGGTGAATGTCGCTTTGCACCTGGAAGTTCGCGTGCGGAACTACGGCAAGCTGGAGGCGAGGGACGTCAACGTCGCCATCGCCGTTGATACGGATCCGCCGATGGACCAGGCGTCGATCAGCGTGATCCCGGGGGGGGAAGAGCGGAGCGTTTCGCTCTTCGCGAAGCTCCGGAGCGATGGGCACCATACCATCACCGCGAAGATCGATGCGGACCATCTCCCCGCCGACGACGCGCGGAGCGTGGCGTTGCGAGCCGTCAAGGAAGTGAAGGTACTCCTGATCGACGGCGACAGCGGGCGCGAACCACGCGAGAGCGAGGTTTTTTTCCTCAAAGCCGCTCTCCAGCCGGTTCCCCGTGCCGAACGCGATGACTACTTCATCAAGGTGGTGACCAGGAACCCGACGGAGCTGGACGCCATCCGCTTTGAGGATTTCGACGCGGTCATATCCGCGAACGTCACCGACTTTGGCCCTGCGGCGTTGGCGCAGCTCGCCAACTACGTACGCACCGGGGGGGCGTTGTGGGTCTTCCCTGGCGACAACATCAACGTGAACTTCTACAACGAGCAACTCTACAAGCGATTCCACCTGCTTCCGGTCGCGCTGGGGCAGACCCGCGGCGACGCCGCCTCGCAGGAGAAGCTTTTCAACCTGCAGGACCGCAACCACGATCACGCGATCGCCTCGCTGTGGCGGGACCCGGCGTCGGGGACTCTTTCGTCGGCGAGGTTCTTCAAGGCGTTCGATCTGGTGGAAGAGAAGGCCAAGGCTTCCGGCGCGCCTTCGGCGGAGCTGGGGCCGCGGACCTCAGCCCCTCGGGTCGTCCTGCGTTTTCAGGACAACCAGCCCGCGATGATCGAGCAGGACGTGGGGCAGGGCCGGATCGTTGTTTTTGCCAGCACGGCGGACACGGCATGGAACGACCTGGGCGCCCGCGCGGGGATCTTCGTTCCCTTGGTTCACCGCACGCTTGGCCACCTGGTTGCGCGGCAGGACGAGCATCTGACGGTGGCGGTGGGCCAGCCGTTCGTACACATTTCGCCGGTCGAGCTGATGGGCAAGGACGCGCTGATCACGAAGGCTGCTCGGCGCTACGCGGGGAAGGAGCAAGGGGACGAGCTTCACGAATCGCGGCGGATCGAGATGCTCAACGGCATTCCGACGCTGCAATTCAGTCAGACGGATTACGCCGGGGCGTATGACATCAAGGTTGGCGACGCCGCGCACATACGCTTTGCGGCGCAGAGCAACCCTGAGGAGTCGTCGCTGGAGACGTTGACGGGCGAGCAGAGCAAGCTTCTGGCCGAGACGGCGCATGTGGTGAACTGGCAACCGGGCACCCCGCTGCGCGACGAGCTGGAAGAAGGGCGCATCGGGACGCCGCTGTGGTACCCGCTGGCGCTGGCGGCCCTTATTTTGGCGGCTCTGGAGACGTTCCTGGCCCACTGGTTCAGCAAATCGAAATGACAAAGAAGAGGCAGGTAACAACCCCTGAATGACGGACTTTCTGCTCAAATTTTTCGGCATTTCGGCCACGGACGCGGCCAACGTTTCGCGTTGGTCGGTCGCCTTCTACGGGCTGAACCCTCTGTACGTGTTTCTCGCGGCGGTGGTGTTGGGCGTCGCGGTGGTGTGGATGTACCGGCGTGCCGCTTCCGACATCTCGCCCTTGCGCAGGTACGCGCTGGCCGTTCTGCGCATCGTGTTTCTCGTGCTGATCCTGATCATGCTGCTGCGGCCGGTGCTGAGCGTGACGTTGCAGTCGAGCGTCCGGCGGACGGTGGTGATGCTGTTCGACACGAGCGCCAGCATGAACGAGGTGAAGGACCAACGGAGCGACCCGAACGACCTGAAGCGTGTTGCGCTGGCGAGGAACATTCTCGACCCTGGCAAGGGCCTGTCGCAGCCGCTGTCGGCTTTGTCAGGGCTGACGCAGGTCCCGCGGCTGGATCTGCTCAAAGCGGTCCTGAAGAATCCGAGGCTCAATCTGCTTCCCTCGCTGGCGAAGAACTACGACCTCGCAGCGTACACTTTTGACCGAACACTGACTGAGATACCGGCGGCCTCCTACAAAGCGAATTCTGAATTGGCTGAAGAGAAGCCGGCGGACGGTCAGGGCGGGGTGCTGCCGGCCCTCAATGCCGCCTGGGTCGGCAAACTGCAGGCGTCGGGCGCGTACACCGCGATCGGCGACGCGGTGCAGGAGGTGATCTCCCGCAAGCGTGGTCAGCCTCTGGCGGGGATCGTTCTTGTGACGGATGGCGCGAGCAACAGCGGGGTGCTGCCGCTGGACGCGGCGGCTTCCGCCAGCCGCGAGAAGGTACCCCTCTATGTCTATGGCGTCGGCATCACCTCCCCCAGAGACATCGTGGTGAGCACGATTTTTGCCCAGGAAGTGGCGTTTGCCAGGGATGAAGTGCCCATCACTGTGCGTGTGCGCTCGATGGGCATGGCCGGTGAGACGGCCAGGATGATGGTCCACATGGGCGAGGAGAAGACCGAGAAGGAGGTCACGTTCAACGCCGACGGCGAGCAGCTCGTCACGGTTTTGCTGACGCCCAAGTTCAAAGGCGAGTTCGACATTCGCGCCTACATTCCGCCGCGTGATGACGAGGTGGTCAAGGACAACAACGCCGCCACGCAGCGGATTCGCGTGATCGACGGCAAGATCAAGGTTTTGTTCATCGAGCAGTTTCCGCGTTGGGAGTACAAGTATGTTCAGGCGGTGCTGATGCGGGACCGTCGCGTGGAGGCGAGGTTCATCCTTCTGGAAGGGGACGCCTCGATCGCGCGCGGGGAGAGCACTCCTTACCTGCTGGAGTTCCCGCGGAGGAAAGAGGACCTGTTCAAGTACGACGTGGTGATCCTCGGCGACGTCGACCCCAAGAGCTTCTCGCCGGCCCAACTCGACGCCATCAACGAGTTCGTCTCGAAGTTCGGCGGCTCGATGATCCTGCTTGCCGGCAAGCGTCACAGCCCCAATGACTACCGGCAGACGCCCATTGAGAAGATGCTCCCCGTCGAGCTGGAATCGATGGTGGACACAGCGCTGTCGCCCGGCGCCAGCAAGCCTCTTAAGCTGGAGCTTACCCCTGCGGGCAAGGCCGCCAATATGCTGCGTCTGGAGCAGCGGGAGCTGGACAGCATCGCGCGTTGGGCGCAGTTGCCGCCGATCTACTGGGCGTGCAAGGTTGCCCGCGCCAAGCCTGCGGCCGAGGTGTTGCTGGTCGATCCAGACCCCGTGAAGTCCTCGCGGTACGGCAAGATGCCGGTGCTGGCGGTTCATCAGTATGGTCTGGGGCAGGTTCTGTACGTCGGCACGGACAATTTCTGGCGGTGGCGTAAGAACGCCGGCGACCGCTACCACGCCGCGCTCTGGGGCCAGATGGTGCAGCGGATGGCGCTGCCGCACTTGCTAGGCGCCTCGAAGCGGACGCAGTTGACGAGCGACCAGAAGAGCTACACGACGGGGAGCAAGGTGACGATTTTCGCGCGGCTGTATACGGAAGGCTTCGAGCCGATGAACGACCCGACGGTTCGGGGGTTCTATCAGGATTCGACGGTGTCGGCGGTCGCGCGTGAAGCAGGGCTTCGCCCCATCCCGGATCGTCCGGGCATGTACCGCGGGGAGTTGATCGCGCCGTCGCCCGGCAACTACGTCTTCACGGTCGAGCATGACAAGAGCAGCAAGCTTGAGTTCTCCGTTAGCGACCCGAAGCAGGAGCTGGCCGAAGCCGCCATGAACGAAGCGTTGCTGAGGCAGATGGCCGAGGCGAGCGGGGGGGCGTTCTTTCGCGAGGAGGACCTGTACACGCTCCCGATCAAGATCGGTGCCAAGACCGAACGGCTGGAATCGACCCTCGAAGTCGAGCTGTGGTCGTCCCCGTTCTACTTTCTGCTGATGCTTCTGGTGGTCACGGCCGAATGGATTGGGCGGAAGATGGTGCAACTGAAATAGCCTCAGGGGCCGGTTGGCCCTCGGTGGCTGCGTATAACAAGAGGATGGCGCGGAGGTAGTTAGAAGCGAGACATCTGTAATGAGCCGGATCTTAGGGTACAAACTCTCTGCGCTTCGGAGCAAGCACGTGCGTGTGGCCGCGGGGTCAGGCTTGGCATCGCTGGTCGGGCTGGCTGTTCTGCTCCTGGCCACGGGCATGTTCCTCGACTTTTTTTTCGAGTTGCCCCGGTGGCTGCGGGCGGCGTTCCTAGCCGTCGATCTATCGGCGTTGACTTACATCCTGTTCGTGGAGGTATTGGCGCCGATCGTCTTCGGCCCCGATGATGAAGATGTCGCGCTGATGGTGGAGCACGCCATTCCGGAATTCCGGACGCGGCTAATCGCCTCGGTGCAGCTCAGCGAGGCCGGCGCGATCCCCGCGGGCGGGTCCAAGTCGCTGGTCAGAGAGATGATACGGCAGACGGAGGAGTTTGCCGCGCCCCTGGATTTCTCTGCCATCGTCAATACCGGGCCGTTTGTGAGGAGCTTCCTCCTGGGCCTTTTCCTGAGCACTCTGGGGCTGAGTGCATTTGTCTACACCCGCGAGGTCAGCGGCGACCTGCTGAAGCGGGCGTTCCTGGCCGACGTGCCGGTCCCGCGTAAAACCCGCGTCACCTGCCTGACGCAGAACCGGACGATCGCGATCGGCGACAGCGTGAACCTCGAGGCTCTGGCCCAAGGCATCATTCCCTCGAGCGGCAAGGTGAAGATCGAGTATAAGTCAGGCCGCGAGCAGACTTTCACGGTCGAGCCGAAGCCCGACAACCCCCGTCAGTTCGTGCGTAGGATCGAGAACGTGCAGGAGTCTTTCACCTATTACATTCGCCTGAACGACGGGCACAGCCCGGACTACAGCATTGAGGCCGTGGCGCGACCGGCCGTCACGAGCATGGACCTTGAGCAGGTTTACCCCAAGTACACGCGACGTGCTCCGGAGCGTCGCTCGCCCGGGGACCTGCTGCTTCTGGCGGGCAGCGACCTGCAGGTCAAGCTCAAGGCCACCAAGCGCGTTAAACAGGGTGGCATCCACCTGGTCGGTCTGGACCGCGAGATCGCGATGGCGGTGGCCGGCGGCGCCCGTGAACAGGTCGCGGGCACGATCGAGAAGATCCCCTCCCGCGGGCTGACCGGTTTTTCGATCCGGCTGACGGACGATTTTGAGATCTCGTCCGCCTCCGAGACCGTCTATCCCATCGATGTTCTCCTCGACAAAGACCCGACGGTCCGGATCGTGTGGCCCGACCGCAAAGAGGAGCTGGTCACGCAGCAGGCCAGGATCCTCGTGGCCTTCGAGGCCACGGATGACTTTGGGCTCGCCAGGATCCTGCTGCACTACCGCGTGGACAAGCCGGTCACGGCCGAGGTCCTTGCGCCCGGGGAGGAGAAGTTCATCGAGCTGGATCTATCGAAGGAGAAGCCCGATGACCTTCGGCGTCTGACTCGGCGTTACGAATTCGACCTTAGCGTCCTCAAGCCGACCCCTCTGGAGGGCAGCGCGATCGAGTATTGGCTGGAAGTTCGGGATGGCAATGACGTTACGGGTCCCGGGGAAGCTTTCAGCGACCGTTTTCGGGCCAGAATTGTGAGCGAGATCGCCAAGCGAGCCGATTTGATGAACCGATTGAATGATCAGTTAGGTACAATCGACACCGTAACGCAGGATGAGGAGAAGCTCAATCAGAACCTGGGCGCGTTGCTGTTTGAGAAGCCCCAGAAGTAGGGCCCGCTTTGCGGACCGTGCAGGAGATCGAAACATGAGCAAGTCATCGCTGTCCGTCGTCGTGGGCGCTCTGCTGGTCGGCGTGCTTGCGTGCCTGTGCGTTGGCCAGACCGTGGCGCTTACCGCCGACAAGATCCGCCAAGGCGAGGCCAAACAGCAGCAGATCAAGAACCAGACGCAGCAGGTTGCCAGCCAGCTTGGCTCGATCATCGAGGAGTTCAAGCGCAACGGGCTGGATGGGGATGACGTTCAGGTGTTGGGGGCGATCCGGTCGGTGCTGGGGAAGCTGTCGGAGAAGGAGATGCAGCGGGTGATCGATCTGCTGCAGAGCGCTCGCAGCGTGAGCGATCCCGGCGCCTCGCGGAAACATGTGGCGGGCGCGGTCACCGACCAGAAGTTCATCGTGGTGCAATTGCGGCAGCTTCTGCTGGAGTATCAGCGTCAGCAAGCTCTGTATGAGCTTTCACTGCGTCTGGCGGCTCTGGCGGAGCGTCAGAACGGGAATCTCAAGGTCACCGTTGATCTGGCGAAGATCACGCAGGGGCGCACAGGCTCGCAGTTCGACGACAACCAGCGCACGTCGCTGCAGGTTCAGCAGGCGGAACAGCAGGCCTTGAGAGATGAGGCCAATCCCCTTCTGAGCAAGCTCGAGGGCATCGCCAGGGATTCAGAAGGCCCGACGAAGGATCGGCTGACGAAAGCGATGCAGCTGGTGAAGGACAGCGGCCTGAAGCCGACATTTGACTCGGCGATCGAAGACCTCAAAGCCGGCAATCTGTACCGGGCGGCGGGCAGTCAGAAGACGATCCGCGACCAGTTGCGGGAGCTGGCGCGACTGGTTGCTCCGCCGAAGGATGCGCTGGCGGCGCTGAAGCAGGCGGCGGCGGAGATCCAGAAGTCGATTGAGCAGCAGAAACAGCTCATTGATGACACGAAGAAGATGGATCGTGAGAGGGAGAAGCTCACGCCCGCGGAGTTGGAGAGTCGCCAGGCGGATCTTGTCGACAAGACGGATCAGACGCGTAAAGAGCTTCAGAACATCGCCCCTGAAGCCGCCAGCCAGCTCAAGGGCGCGCAGGAGCAGATGCAGGAGGCGCGAGCTGATCTGAATGAGCGTCGGCGTGAGCCGGCGGTGGAGAAGGAGAAGGAAGCGCTCACCAAGCTTGAGGCGGCGAAGAGCGCCGTGGAGGAGGCGATCGCGAAGGCCGAGCCCGCGAAGGAATTTGGCGACAAGCTGGCGGCAGCGAAGGAGCTGCAGGCGCGTACGCGGGAGCTGATCCAGAAGGAAGAGGAGATCAAGCAGGCGACGAAGACCAACGAAGGCAAGCAGAAGGAGCTCAAGGCGATTGCGCCCAAGCAAGGGGACGTGGAGAACCAGACGCGCGAGCTTCAGAAGGATACGGCGGCGGAGGTTCCCGAGGCCGCGCAACCGATGGGCGATGCCGCGGAGCAGATGGACAAGTCGGAGAAGAAACTAGCCAAGGCCGACGACCCGAAGACCGCGCAGGAAGCGCAGGCCGCGGCGATTGCGTCGCTGAAACAGGCGGACGAGGCGCTGGGGAAGCGCATTGGCGAGCTTGAGAAGGCTCAGGCGGAGCTGGCCAAGCTGCAGGATGCTCGGGAGAAGGTGGAGAAGATTATCGAGAACCAGAAGGGGGTGGAGCTGGACACGGGCAAGGCGGCGGCAGCGGCGGCGGGCGCCAAGGAACTAGCTGAGCCGCAGGGGAAGCTGGCGCGGGACACGGAGCAGGTGCGTCAGGAAGTGGCGGACGTGGCGAAGGACGCGGCCGCCCCGCTGGGCCAGGCGAAGCAGGAGATGTCGGACGCGAAGGGCAAGCTTGAGCAGAACAACGCCAAGGGTGCTCAGCCCCCTCAGAAGGAAGCGATGGCCGATCTTTTCAAGGCCAAGGACGCACTCGATAAGCGGATTGAGGATTTGCAGAAGGAACTGGGCCAGGAGCCGCAGGACGGCGCGGCGTTGGCGGATGCCGCTTCGAGGCTCGAGGAGCTGAAGAACGACGTTGGGCTGGCCGCCGAGGAGCTGGCGGGCGATCCGTCGGCGATGGCCAAGAGCCTCGAAGAGCAACAGAAGGACATTGCGGAGGCATTGGGGGAGATGAGTCCGGACGGCGGCTCGCCGTCGGAGCCGCTGGGCCAGGCCAAGGAAGCGGCTGACAAGGCTGCTGGGGAGCTGTCGCGGGGCCAGTTTGCGCAGGCCGCCAAGGCGATGGGGCAAGCGCAGGCGGGCATGCAGGCGGCGATGAAGGCGCAGCCTGCTCAGCAGGGGGAGCAAGCTGGAGCGGATCTACCCAAGCTTTCCAAGAAGCAGGCGAGGCTGCAGAAAGCCGCCGAGCAGCTTGCGTCAGGCCAGAAACCGGATGTGATGCAACAGGCGGCGCAGGACCTTGGGGAGGCGGCCGCCGAAGCCACGGATCTGGCGGCCAATGATGAAGGTGAGCTTCCGAGCGGCGCCGCGGGCGCCGTTGAGGAAGCCGCGCAGGCGTTGACGGAAGCGGCGTCTGCCGCCGGTTCAGCGAACAAACCGGGCGCCGAGGCTTCCACCGCCGCCGCCCAGGCCGCTCTTGCGAAAGCCTCGGCGGCGCTGGAGCTGGCGCAGGCGGGTCTGAGTGGGCAGATGGCCTCGGCGCAGGCGGGCCAATCGCAAAGCCAGGCTCAATCTAAGTCACCAGGTCAGGGCAAGGGAGAGAAACCCGGCAAGGGGCAAGGCAAACAGGGCAAGAAACCTGGTCCGGCGACGGCCTCGCGGTCGACCGGCAACGTCGGTTCGCGTGGGGGCGCGCCCGGCGAGGGCGTTCGACGGGATGAGAAAGGCGCCAGCGCCTTCATCGCACTTCCTGCGCGGGACCGCGCCGCGCTGACCCAGTCGCAGAGCGACAAGTACCCGGCGGAATACGCCCCGGCCGTCGAGCAGTATCTTCGCAACCTCGCCGAGCCTGATGAGAAATAGCGACAAGAGGCGATGGCTGATGAAGGGTGCGCTGATACGCACCAGGGATGATTGGAAACTCCGATGAGACTTCTGACGGTCATTGTGTTGCTCGTTGTGGTGACGCCAGGGGCATTCCTGCACGCCCAAGGCACGGGCAAGGACCCTGGGACGCCCTCTCAGGCCGGCCTCGGCCAGGACAAGGTCGTCGTGGACGAGAAGACGGAAGCCGTCATCCGTGGCGCGCTGAAGTGGCTGGCGTCGAAGCAGAACGGGAACGGTTCGTGGTCCGCGACCGACGGCGGGCGTTTTGAGGTTGCGATGACCGGGTACACGCTCATGGCGTTCCTGGCCGCGGGCCAGCTTCCCGAGGAAGGCGAATACGGCAAGAACGTGACCGCGGGCATGACGTTCCTGCTCAACACGATCAAAGGCGACGGGGTCATCCAGGCATCGGGCAGCTCCGGCAACGAGATCATGTATGGGCATGGCATCGCGACGATCGCTCTGGCGGAGCTCTATGGGCAAACCAAAGACCCCCGGATCAAACCGAAGCTGGAATCGGCCGTCCGACTGATCATCAACTGTCAGAACAACCAGGGGGGGTGGCGATACCAGCCGCGTGCGGGCGACGCGGATATGTCGGTCACGGTGCTCCAGGTGGTGGCCGTGCGTGCCGCGAAGAACTCGGGGATCGACGTTCCGCAGGCCACCATCGATCGGGCCATCAAGTACATTCACAGTTGCTACGACGATGGGAGCGGGGGATTCACGTATCAGCCGGGCAACCGCTCGCCCGGGTTCGCCCGCACTTCAGCCGCCATCTACTCGTTACAGGTCTGCGGCCAATATGACGATCCGCGGGTGCTGAAAGGCTCGAAGTACATCATCAACATCGGAAACAAGGAGCGGGAATGGTTCACATACGGCCACTTCTACGCCGCTCCCGCGCAGTACATGATGGGGGGCGAAACGTGGGAGCGGTGGTATAAGCAGATTCGGGACAAGCTCGTTCCCGCGGTGAAGCAGCAGGGCGATCTGGTCTGGTGGGAACCCAATTGGGACAACCGGCGCGAAGGGGGCACGCTCTACTGCACGGCCGTCTACACGACGGTGCTGGCAATGCCGTATCACTACATTCCGTTGTATCAGCGATGACCGCCCATGCTGACCGCGTCCGCGCATTCTCACGCAGGACCTGACTTCCTCGCGTCGTCCATTGCCTGGTGCGTCGGGCTGATGCTCCTGCTCTTGCCGGTGTTCGCACGCGCCGGCGTCGTGCGAACGCTTGACGGCAAGACCTACGAAGGCCAGATCGTTCTCGAAGACCAGAATCAGCTCGCCGTCAGAACCCGCGAGGGATCAGCCATCCGGCTGGCGCTCGAAGACATCTTCTGTGCGCAGTTCGGGGCGGCTGTGCCCACCCCCGCCGCTCCGTCGGGCCGATGGATCGGCCGCGACATCGGCCGGGTCTCGACGGCGGGGAGCGCCCGGTTCACGGCGGACACGGTCACGGTCCGCGGTTCGGGGATGGACATGTCCGGGGCGACTGACTCCGGGTATTACGTTTACCAGACGGTGGAGGGGGACGCGCAGATCGTAGCGCGTCTGGCGGCGTTGCAGCAGACGGACCGCTATGCCAAAGGCGGGCTGATGATCCGCGCCGCCACCGATCCGGTCGTGCCATACGCGATGGTGCTTGCGCAGGCCGGCGGCGGGCTTCGGTTCCAGTACCGATCCAAGGTTGCGTCGCCCGCGCAAGGCACGGACAGCCCGAACACGACGTTTCCGTGCTGGCTGAAGCTCATCAGGAAAGGCCACACTCTGTCCGGCTACTACTCGCCCGACGCCCGGAACTGGGAATTACTGGCCTCGGAAACCGTCAGCCTTCCGGCGACGGTCCAGATCGGGCTGGCCGTGTGTGCCCGCAGCAGGAGCGCTCTCTGTGCCGCCACGTTCGAGCGCGTTGCGGTGAGTACCACCGCTTCGAGAACGGACCGGGCGTTCGTGGCTCCTTCTCGCGGA
>Ga0315294_10004098_pt1 | contig 15882 bp, 11 predicted proteins | sample YL17G13_40_MG_FD_203626 | JGI IMG/M metagenome (GOLD analysis project Ga0315294, IMG submission 203626) | Sediment microbial communities from Yellowstone Lake, YNP, Wyoming, USA - YL17G13_40 | ecosystem: Environmental > Aquatic > Freshwater > Lake > Sediment | place: USA: Wyoming | collected... | reverse complement strand
AATCGTGTTCAACTTCATAGTTGTCGAAGGTTGCCTTTTGGGGCAGGATGGTTTCCAGCAGTTCTCGCAGCTTGGGGATGTCCCACTGCTTATTGCCCAAGTCATAGATAAGCTGTCTCACGGTCTCTTGAGGATTTACCTTAAAGACTTCATAGAAGGAGCGGCTGGCGGTGACCACCCTTAAATCCTGATCCAGAATGATCAAGGGCTCTCGCACGGTGTTGATGATGCTCTCGGCGTATTCGAGGGCCTCATCTGCGGATTTCTTGATCACTTCCAGTTCTTTGCGGGTTCTCTCCAGACCGGCTTCTATTTCCTTGCGCTCGGTGATGTCCTCGATGGCAAGGAGGATTATCCGTTCTTTTCCCAACATTCTTTGCATTTGCCGGGCATTCAAAAGCATGATGCGTCTGCCAATGGTGGAAAAATCGTGTTCAACTTCATAGTTGTTGAAGGTTGCCTTTTGTGGCAGGATGGTTTCCAGCAGTTCTCGCAGCTTGGGAATATCCCACTGGTGATTTCCCAAGTCATAGATAAGCTGTCCTACCGTCTCTTCGGGTTTTACCTTAAAGACTTCATAGAAGGAACGGCTGGCGGTGACTACCCTTAAATCCTGATCCAGAGCGATCAAGGGTTCACGTATGGTGTTGATGATGCTCTCGGCGTATTCGAGGGCATCATTGGTGGATATTTTCGTCATTTTGGGGGTCATGGGTTAAACCTTTCGCCAAATTCATTGTAAAGGGTCTTGCCAAGGCGCCTGCCGCTGGATACGACACCGCGAAGGAAATCGACTGTGCCCTCTCCGATGTCCTTCAGGGGTTCCTTGCTGATAAGGCTGGTGGGCGCAGCGTCCCAATCGCCGCGGATTCGCACGCGCATCAGCCTGTCCTGCAGGCGCACGACGAGTTTTACGAGTGGGATCGAGTCGAGCACGTCATGCAGCAGTTTGACCGGCGCCACAATCGCGTACAGATCAAGATAGTGCTTCTCGATGTCCACTTGCCCGCCAGGCTCGACGTCGATCGCGGCGATCGCATTGGCCACGCGCGCCTTGTTCAGCGTAACTACAGGACCTTTGACCGCGAAAGTTGCCTCGACATCGGTGGATTGGAGCGCATCAAACTGCGAAATACCCACAAAGTTGAATAGACTGGTGAGAAGCGGCACGTCGCCCAGGTGCGCGTCCGTAAGATAGATGTAGCCCCGCCCCGCCGTCTCATTGGGAGCGCCCGTGCGGCCATCCATGACGAAGATGTACTGGAGTTCTCCTTTGCGGGTTTCCTGTCTGCCGCTCAGAAGTTTTGACATTTCATCGAAGCTGACGCCTTGCGCGTCGGCCTTGCAGTGGTATTTCACCGTGCCGTCCTCGAGGGCATTCGCGGTCAGATTGCCCTTCATCTGGCCCTTGCAGAATGACGCGGACCATTCGGCCACGGCGCTTGGGGGCGTCTGCCCATCGAACCGGACTTCCCCTCTCAAATCCGTCATGAGCGGACCGCGCGCGCAAGACACACTCCCGTCGGCCAAGGCGATGGCGCCGGAAATCCTGATGGCGGAGAAGGAGGAGAGGAGGTCGGAGAGCCGTCCGCGCAAGTCCACTTTCACATCCATCTTTCCATCCGCCTGCGTGACGAATGGCGCATTCAGCGCCGCGAAGATGGCCGCTGCCTCTTTCTGAACGACCGTATGCTTCATGACGACATTCAGGTCGGCCTCCAGCAATTCGCCTTCCACTGTTCCGTTCACGAAGAGTTCTTCCCCAGGCACGTTAGTCATCCGTTTCAGCTCAATGCGATGACTCTGCCTGTCGCGGCGGACCGTGAGTTGAAGACCTCCCCAAGTAGATATCGTGTTCCCATCCGCAATGATGCCGATGGACATGTTCCGTATCGTTATGGAGCGGAGATCAACAGTCGCTTTCCCGCCCCGGCTCAATGGGGCGGGCTTGAGCGGGAGTTGAAGCGCGCCGCCCGCGAAGTATCCTTGCAGGTCGAGAGCCTCGACCTCCACCTCGCAAAGAACCGGATGCAGCCCGGGCCAGTCGCGCGGCGTCAGTTTGACGGACCCGGCGCGGAGCCATTCCCGGCCGGCGGCGTCGCGCAGTTTGACACCTCGCAGGTAGGACGGGCCCGTCCAATTGAAGTTGACGGCGCCTATGGTCATCTGACCGTCCCACTGCTTTTGCAAAGCCGCCGAAATCTGCTGACGCAGCACGAAAGGAACGAGCCAATACTTGCCAGCCAGGACAGCGGAGACAACAGCGAGGACAAGCGCCCCTCCCGCGATTGCCAGTCGTCTGAGCCACTTTCGTTTCATCTTGTCACCTTTGCCGTGAATTAGCAAAGAAAGACAGAAATTAGGGTCAATCTACCAAAAATGTATAAAATATTTTGTTGCAATATAAATCATTCATCAAGAATTTCGGGGTCGGACCCGCCAATTAGTTCAAATAAATATTGATATGAAAATCACTCTGAAATTACCGCTTATTTTATGGCAAATACATATTCCGCCTTGTCCTCCATGTAAATATAATTGTGATATATTATCATTCTCGCCCCTGGATTTTTTCAGGGCGTCCTGAATCGCCGCAAACGAGGAATGCGCCGCATCAGGCAGATATCTTGTGAATCTTGTTAATCATGTCAAAATTTCTTAAGAATTTATTTTATCAATTCAAAAATAATCGGCGTGCCGGGGCGGGATGAGGCTTCTATCCAGACCGGTCCTTTTTTAACATCGCCCTTTTCCCCGAACCGTCTCCATGTCCCCGCCGGCAGATAAACACTGCGCCCCGCCGCACCCTCCTCAAGAACCGGCGCAACAAGAAGCGACGTCCCGAAGAGATACTCCGTTGCCATGTCCCATGTTGCGGGGTCATCGGGATAATCCATAACGAGGGGGCGTGCGAGGGGAAGCCCGGCATCCGCGAGTTTCTTGTATGATTCAATCATATACGGAATGAGGCTTTCCCGCAATCTGATGAGGCGGCGCACTGCGCGCACCGCCCCTTCACCAAAGTGCCACGGCTCGCGCGGCGTTGTTCCATGAAAACGGGCAAGCGGTGAAAGCATCCCCCATTCCGCCCAGCGCAGATAAAGCTCCGGCGAGGGCGGTCGCCCTGTGTAATGGTGAAAACCGCCGATATCGCTTGCCCACCAGGGGACGCCGCTTGCGGCAAGGCTTAACAGACCGGCGAGGGTGGAGCCCATGGAATAAAATGTGCTCTGGCTGTCGCCCGCCCAGCAGCCGGGGAAACGCTGGCATCCGCTCCAGCCGGGACGCGCCCACACCATCGTATCCGCCTCTCCGTGCGCCTCGGCAATCGCCTCCCACGTGTTTTTCAGATAAAGAAAGGGATACACATTATGCAGGGCGTCGCCGGGGGCGCCCTCGCCGTAATCAACCTTGAAGGCGTCCGCGCCGCGTTTGAGAAGCGCGCCGAGCAGGCGTTTGCGCTCATCCCATGCCGCATGCGATGTGAAATCCCACAGCCCCACGCGCTCCAACCTTTGAACAATCCCATGTCCGCAAAGGGGCGGTTCAGATTTTGCCGGACGCCCCTCCTCATCCTTCAGCAAAAAGGGCTTCAGGCGCTTGTATGATTCGCCGCCGAGCCAGACATGCGGATTTTGCCAGAGACAGAGTTTGAATCCTCGCCCGTGCAGCCATGACGAAAAATCTTCCAGTCTCCCGAAATTCTCCTCACTCCACACAAAGTCGCAGGCGTCCCACTTCCAGGAGGGGCGGTTTTTGAGCCAGAGCGGGTCAAGACCGATGACATCTCCGCCGATGCGGGCGCGTCTCAATTCATCCACAACCTCTTTCACCTCTGCGGCGTTTTTATACATACAGCGCGACCACCAGACGCCCAGACCCCAGCGCGGCGGCAGAGGCGGTGCGCCCGTGAGCCGCCAGTAATGGCGGATGATGTCGCCCGGTCCGCCCGGCATCAGAAAAATATCTAAGCACGGCTCCTCCACACGCAGGTTGAAAGAAATGAATGAAGTCGCTCCGATATCCGCCATGACAGGATAATTCGTGCAGGCGAAGATGCCCCATCCGCGCGGGCTCCAGAAGAGCGGGATGTGTTTATAGGAATAAGGCGTGGAGGTGAGTCCGCAGGGGTCGGCGATACGCATATGAAGTCTCTGGCGGCGCTTGTTCAGATATCCAAAGGTCTCGCCGCCGCCATAAACCGGCTCATCCGGGTGGAGGTGAAAAGAGATGTCCGCTGAAGATTTATTCAGGGCGAGCGGCGGCGCAAAGGTCCTGGGACCTCGAAACGAAATGTAATAATCATCCGCTCCCCGCAATAACAACCGTCCCTTGTAATGCCACTCCCAGAATCCCGACGGATTCAAAATGAAGACCGACCGTCCCGACTCAAAAGCAATCCCGTCGCCTGCCGGTTGCGGCTTGATTGGCTTTCCCCGCCCCAGAAGAAAAGGAGGACGATGCTCCGCCGGCTCCGGCTGAACCAAGACACGGATGACGCCCTCGCCCCAGTCTTCCGCCCTCAGATGAAAGCAAGCGCCGCCTGATTCAATCAATACAACCCCATCACTGGAATGCCATTTCCATGAAATCGGCTTAAAATTCATTTATATCACTCTCATCAAAGGATAAGGATGAATATGTTTGGTAAAAGGATTGTAAAGTCAAAGGATTCTGTGTCGGTGTTTGGCGCTCATCAATGTGAGGATTATTGAATATTTTTGTATGAATATTTTAATATTATTGAAATTGCCGTGATTCGATACGGGATATTTTTTCAAGTGGGCTATGAATAATGAAATATAAAACCCCGCGGAAGAACTGACGCAAACAGGCTGGTTAATTGACGAATTCAGGATTCTCGAGGCAGGAACGTCTTCTGCGCCAGCAATGGGCATTATAGCCTATTAGCGAGCCACATCGATGCTCCCCGCAATTTTATACATTTTTATAGGGGTCTGACCCTCTTGGCTTCAAGCGGCGGCAAGCCGCCGCACTCCACATAAAATCGGCTCGCCCAAGCAGAAACCCCGAGCCCTCGCGCCGATGCCATGAAGACGATTCGAATCCTGTTGAACTTTTCTCTCGAATAAAGTGAGCCGTCCCCGAAACTCTAGTATTCAGTACTCGAAAGTTTTATCAATCACGAGTGACCGAACCATAGTGACGAATGATGACAAGTGCTTAATATAGTCGCTCTGGTCCGCACTGTAGGCTAAAACCACGTAACCCGTCTTAGTCAGCCTTAGCGCGGTTAGCTGCTTCATGGAGCCGTAATTCTCCACCTGCGCACTTATTTCCATCCATATGATCTTGAGCTCGGAGTCATAAACAGACGGGCCAGCTCTCACGTTGGAAAGCACCGAAGAGTATTGCTCAGCCGTAATTGTTCCGTGTTTAATCCCTGATCTCCATTCCTCATTGTCAATCGTGCGTAGCACTTCATCGGGCATGCGCCCCGAATCGATGACCATAACAAGAATTCGGGGATAATCTTTGGTCAGGTCGAGTCTGAAACCACAGGCTAGCGGGGGGAGGCTCTTCCCGGCAGATTTGGCGACCGACTCCTGAATTTGGTGTAACTCATCAATATCTTTCTGTGCCAAAAGATACCACCCAACAGGGATTTTGATGGTAAATGGGCTATGTTTTATTGTGCGTGTCTCCGTCGAAATCTGATCCCGTGAGAGCGTAAACGTTGTCGCTGGATCCGTCGCCAGTAAATGTGCGTTCGTCTGGCCCTCAGCGTGCGAGAGCAACGATGTGCTAATAACTACGATGAACGCAGCAGTGTAAAACGAAAGCAGATTGCCATTGTTCATTTTTTCGCCTCCTAACACGTAGGTCAGACTGCAACGAACCTAGCGACGAGCATCCCTAGTCGAATGAGTGACATGGACGGGCCCCAGCCCGCGCATGAACAATTGAGGGTCAGAACAATAGAAAGTCAGAGCCCAATAAAAATATATAAAATTTCAGTGAACGCTAATGCGCCATAGTATCAAATCTTTTTCAGCTCAGTTCGATAATAAACAATTTCTCTTATCTTTGGTTTGGCGGGAAGTCAACAACTCATTCTATTTTCTCATCAGTAAATTATTTATAGGTTTTTTATTCATATTCATTTCCTCCCTTGAATATAAGTATTCTGCATTTTCGGGGTTTTCGTGCGGAGAGCGCGGATGAAATGAAAAGCCCCGGGAAGCCTTATTTTTATTGACCTTCCGGGGCGTTATGTCTGGTGCGCCATCCAGGACTCGAACCTGAAACCAATGGATTAAGAGTCCACTGCTCTACCAATTGAGCTAATGGCGCAATTTTTTTGTCCGATACCGGTAATTTATTAATCGAAATTTCCAAGTGTCAGAACGAATCGTCCCATGTCAAGTTCAGAATTATAACATATGATTATGAAACCGCCGATGAACGCCGATAAACGCCGATGGACATTGTTCCAGAGCATGTTTTTTTATCTGTGTTCATCGGCGTTCATCGGCGGTTAATATTTTTATTAAAACAGGTTTAGACACTGACCGCCGGTGCGGCGCGTTCAATTGCGCTCTCAATCTCGAAATATTCCTCTTTTTTAAATCCGAAGATTGAGGCAATGATGTTGGAGGGAATGACTTCAATACGTGTGTTCAGGTCGCGCACATTGGCATTGTAAAACCGCCGCGCCGCCTGAATGCGGTCTTCCGTGTTCGCCAGCTCCTCCTGGAGCTTTAAAAAATTCTCGCTCGCCTTCAGGACGGGATAATTTTCCACAACGGCAAAAAGGGATTTTAATGAGCCGACAAGAACATTCTCATCCTTAGCCTGAGATGCCGGCGAACCTGTGGAGGCGATGGCGCAGTTGCGCGCCTCAACCACTCGCTCAAGCGTCTCACGCTCATGCCCCGCATAACCCCTCACCGTCTCAACAAGATTGGGAATCAGGTCATAACGCCGCTTCAGCTCCGTGTCTATGCCCGACCATGATTCGCGGCAGAAATTCCTTAACCGCACAAGGGTATTATACATCGCTATGAACCAGATTAGGGGAAAAAGGACAACGAATAAAACTATCAGAAGTGGGACAAGATTATGTTCCGGCATAAAGACATCTCCTTTGCTTTTGGGATAACTTTAAAAACCTTCCTTTAATTGTTTAACCAAATAATCCGGCAGGCGGTCGAGGATGCCGCGAATGACCTCTGCGGCGGCTTCAAAATCCAGAACGGAAAATGTTGAGGCGCGCCAAGCCGCCACTGCCATCGGGATGAACTGAATGGTAAATCGCGGGCTTCCGAGCAGAAATTCCATTGTGCGCGTATGGATTACATCATAAGCCCATTTACGGTCATTCGCCTTGACGTAAAATTTCCGGCTGAATTCCGCCGATTCGAAATCGATATCATCGATGCCAAAAAATTCTGCCACCTTGTCGAACAACCCCTCGGGACGTATAAAGAGTTGTTTCAGAGGAAGCATAGAGCCGACGACAACGGTGGAAAAATTGTAATGGTGTGTCTGGCGGCGACCCTTTGAATCGTGGGAATGGGTTTCATATTGGTAGTCAAAGGCGGTGACGGGACGCCCTGCCCAATCCCCCTCCATGACATTACAGGCATAGCGGTTTTCCCCCTGCCTGAGGGCGGAGAGTTCTGGAAAACGCGCATCCATGCCATAATTTTTGCCGGCGGAAAAAATCAGTCCCTTTGACTGCGCCCAAAGGGCGAGTTCCTTTCGCCGCTTGACTGAAAAATACCAGCTTAAAACAACTGAAACAACACAAAGGAATATAAATAAAATCACTATAAAAAAAGGGTCAATCTTCATTATATCCAGACCTTACTTTCTTTTGCATCATATACGCCTCAATTTCGTTGGTGTTGATGAGGAGCGGCGCCATGATGCATAGCGCCGGTGCGGGCTTGTGTCCGGTCTCAGCCCGCCCCCCGATTTTCCATTGAATGGAGACATATCTGTTTGCATAACGCGCGAGGTTTCCTCTTAATTGAAACGTTTCTGAACGCCTACCATAATCTATCGCACCGGAAAATATTTTCCCCGCCTCCGATGTCGCCTCATCCACCAAACCCACCTCAAGAGGATATACCCCCTTCTCCGAATACCACGGCACCACAGGTGTAAAACGAAGGACAGGTCGCGCGCCAAGCCGAATATGATGATAGGTCACGCTTGAACCGATAGTGAGGACAATGGAGGGGGCGTCATTATGGGAAACCCATTGTCTGCCGGTGTGCGCCTCTCCCGAAATCTCCCCACCGCCAAAATTCTTATAAAAGCTGAAAAAACCCCGCTCCGCCAGCATCCGCGCCGAACCGGCATATATCTCCCGCGCCTTGATGTATTGCCCCGCCACACTAAGGTGCTCATCATACATCCCGCCCGTGAGATACAGTGCGGGCACTTTCTTCATCTCCTCCGCATACACAGGCATAAGGTCAATCGCAGGCACCTTTTCCTCGCCGAGGATTTTAAGAAAATGTTCCTGATATTCCCTGACACCGAAATAATTCATGAGGGGATAACCCCACCGATGCATCTGATACTGATGCGGGGTTATGACAACAAGAAGGGGAATATCTCTCTCTTTCAGGAATTGGATAAGCTGGAGCAGGACAAAATCATACTCCTTCCATGCATCGGGGTGTCTGGATGGATACATTGCCATATCCATCATATCTGTGCGGTTGGCAGGGAAGTAGCGTCCCGTCTTTACAAGGATTGTGATAATGCCGGTGCGGAGCGCCTGGAACAGTGAGGATTTGAGCAGGATGGAGCGGAGGGGAGTATAGGGAACTGCGGTTTTCCTGAACTCACGTTGGGATATCCAGCCTGCCTCGGAGCGCCACTTCTTTTCCGTGACATCATTGTAAAATATCTCAAGGACGACGAGCGTGGGCTTCAGGGCGGCGCCTTTTTCCTTCATATATGACATCTCATCATCAATCGTGTAACCGATGGAGGCGGCATTAATGACGTCAAAGACGCCGGGGAAGTCATCTTCAAACCAGCCGCGGAGGAGGTCGGGGGCGGTGTATCCCTCATCGAGCCCGTGTCCCATCATCGATGAATCGCCAAGGCAGAGGATTCGGCAGGGGCGCTCACGTCGGAGACGTCCGGCGCCGCGGAATCCCTGCTCATTGATGGCAATATGGTATGAGATGCCCACGGCGGGACTCTCCTGGATAATGTCCTGACGGGGTGTGAGGTCTCCGGGGACATTTTTATAGACCGTGGGGTCAATCTGGGGAGAGCCAAGCCCGAGAATACGGAGAATAATCTCTGCCAACAGGGCGAGCATCGCCGCCGGTAACAGGATGAAGGCTATCCTCCTGCCCGCCTGATGTGGACTCAGCTTCCGCCCGCGCAGGGCAGTTTGCTTCTCTTCTTCCATTTCTCCGGGCAAATTACATTTCTCCTGTCATGGCAAGTGTGGCGCACAGGGCGGCGATGGGCGCCGTCTCCGCCCTCAGGATGCGCGCCCCAAGGGAACAAACGAGGACTCCATGTCCCTTTGCCGCCTCAATCTCATCCGGCTCAAACCCGCCCTCCGGTCCCGTCACCAGGCAGATGCCGTTCACCTTCGCCCCTTCCCTTTTACCTTCAGGGAAAAGACCCTGCAGAACCTCCGAAATGCGGGGATAGCCGCCACCCTCATATAGCAGAATGACGCCATATCGGGGTGTTATCTCATCCACAATCTCTTCGAATGAAAAAGGACCGAAAATCTCAGGAACCACTGTCCGACCTGAAAGGCGCACCGCATCACGCACAATGTCATGCCATCTTTCCTTTTTGCGCGCCACAGCCGACTCAATCCGTCCCGGAACACACCGCCGGCAGTGAAAGATATAAAATGCCGACGCGCCAAGCTCTGATGCCATGCGCAGCGCCGTTTCCAGCTTATCAGACTTGAGATATGGCATGGCAAGGGCAACGGGCAATGTTAGTTCGCGGCCACCCGCGGGAGGTTCGCATCTCTGCATGATGCGCACCCTGACCATGCCCCGTAAAATAGACTCAATCACCCCCCGCGCCTCGCCGCCCGCACAATCACAGAGGATAACGGCATCGCCGGCGCCCAGTCTCAGGACATGCGTCAGATGATGGCTCACCTGAGTAGAAAGGGTAAGCACCGTCCCCTCATCAAGGTTGACATTATCCACAAGGACGCGGCGAATATGCATGAAGTCACCCGTAAAAAAATATTGCACGGCGTCCGCCTGAGGCGGATATAAATATGTATGTTTTTAAAAACAAGGCGCAAAAGAAGTCAAGCCTCAAACCCTGTTGGAGCGTTCTGAGCCATGCTCTGCCCTGAATGCAAAAAAGATATTTCGATAAGCGTCAATTTCTGCCCTTATTGCGGCGCCAGCATAATTGAGATTCATCAGAGCTACGTGGATGGCATACGCTATTTCTGCGAGGGGAAATATGACCAGGCGCTCCGTAAACTCAAGGTCGCCTGTCTCACAGACCCCACAAACAAGGAAACCCTTAAAGACTGCGGTCATGCCTACCTTCACAGCGGCGACCTGACAGGCGCGCTCGAATGCTATGACAGGGCGGAGATGCTCGGGGGAAATTTCATAGATATTAAATACAACCGCGCCCTTCTTCTACTGAATGAACGCCGCCTTGACGAGGCGCGCCTCCTGTTGCGCTCCATCGTGGATGAACCGGTCAGTTTTAAACCCGGCCAGTTCTACCTCGGGCTCATCTTCCCCGAGGTGAATCACTTCCTCTCCGAATGCCACACCTACCTCGGGCTTGTCCTCAAGGAAAAGGGCGAATATGAAGAGGCGCTCCACCACTTTAAAAAGGCTTATGAACTGAATGATGAAAAGGTTTCCGCCCTCCATAACATGGCTGACCTCTATCTCCAGATGGAAAAATATACAGGCGCCATTGAGACCTATCAGGAGCTGATGAACCTTCTCCCCACCGGCGAGGAGCTTATCGACATCCATATCAACCTTGGACGCGCCTATTACGGCAACGGGCAGACGGAGGAGGCAATAGGGGAATTTTACTGGGTTCTCCAGCAGGACCCTGCCAATCCCGCCGCCATCCACCATCTGCACATGATTTATGAAAAGGAGGGCATCCTTGACGGGGCTCGGAACCAGAAAAGCCGCGTTAAGATTGTCAACCTGGCGGAAGGCGCCTCACCCATTTTCGGTCTGACCAAAGGGGACGGGACAGAAGGGGCGCCAGGCGGCGATGAGGTCAATATCCGCATCATAGGCAAAAGCCAGGGGATGCTGCGCGTGATGCGCCATGCGCGTCTGGCTGCCTCCGCAGACTCCACCGTCCTGCTCATCGGTGAAAACGGAACTGGCAAGGAACTCATTGCCAGGGCAATATATTACAACTCCCCACGGCGTGATAAACCCTTTGTGATAGTCAATTCCGCGGCAATTCCCGAAACGCTCCTCGAAAGCGACCTGTTCGGTCATGAAAAGGGCTCCTTTACCGGCGCCTACACGAAAAAGATGGGGCGCTTTGAACTTGCCAATGAGGGAACCATCTTCCTTGATGAGATTGGCGACCTCTCGCCCCAGCTACAGGTCAAACTCCTGCGCGTCCTGCAGGAAAAAGAATTCACGCACGTCGGCGGGACGGAAACCATTAAGGTTGATGTGCGCATCATCGCCGCCACCAACCGCGACCTGAAAAAGATGATACAGGAGGGGATGTTCCGCGAAGACCTTTACTACCGACTGAACGTCCTCCCCATTTACATCCCGCCCCTCAGGGAGCGCAGAGATGATATTCCCCTCCTTGTCAACTTCTTCCTGAATAAGTTCAGCCGGAGAACCCCCCATAAAATCCGCCGGCTCTCAGACGAGGATATGGAAATCCTGAAGGAACACCACTGGCCCGGAAATATCCGGGAGCTGGAAAACATGATTGAGCGCGCCGTTGTTATGGGCACAAACAGCAGTCTCTATATTGAAGAACTCGCCAAGATTAAAAGACTTTCACAAAAGGCAAAACTGGAAAGCGTCGCCCCATCCTTACCCCTCTCAGCCTACTCCGCCGAAGCGTTTGCGAAAGCTGGGACCGGCGACACTCTCTCCCCTGAACAGGAAATGACCCTTGCAGAGATGGAGCGCGAATATATCCGCCTCATACTTACAAAAACCGGCGGCAACCAGAAAAAGGCGGCGCGCATTCTTGGCATTAATCCCTCCACACTCTGGCGTAAGATACGGTCTTACAACCTCAGTATCGAGTCCCTCACGCGAAAGAGCTCCCCAGGCGTCTAATTGTCAATTGTCAATTGTCAATTATCAATTGACATTTGTATTGCAAAAAGGGGGGCGGTCATTGAAAAAGGCTTGTCTTTTTGAAAATCCGGTGTAAAAGGGTTTTTTCAATCTTTGCAATGAAGCGCATCCGAATCAGCCTAAGGCGGACATTTGTCGCTCTCTTGCTCATCGCACTTTCATCCGCCTTAGGCGGACATGCAAACGTCCGGGGAGAGGTCAGGATGGAATATCTCGAAAACAGACTGGCGGTTATTCACAAAAAAACAAAGGCAACCAATATACTTGGCGTTGTGTGCATTATAAGGGCGGGTTCTGCCTATGAAAGGAACGAGGAGAATGGAATCACCAGCCTTGTCCAGGCTCTGCTCATGAAAGGGACTGAGCATTATACCGCCGCACAGCTCGCACTCGCCATCGAACGTGAGGGAATCATAATGGAAACCGATGCCTCCGAGGATTACGCCACACTCTCCGTTGAGGCAACGGTGGACCAGTTGGACCGCATCCTGGAACTCATGGCGGAAATCCTCTTCAACCCCACCTTCCCGGAAAATGAGGTTGAGAAGGAGAGGCGGAATGCCATCGCCAATATCCACCTGCAGGAGGATGACAAATTTTACCTGACTATGAGGAGACTGCGTGAATTGCTGTATGAAGGTGACCCTTACTCGCGACCGCCGGAAGGAAGTCAGGAAACCCTCGCCGCCCTTAAACGCCAGCACATCATCGATTTTCACTCACGCTACTTCCAACCGGAAAATATGATTGTCTCAATTGTGGGCAATGTAGAATATGGCGAGGTTAAAAAGTGCCTCATGCGGCATTTCGGCTCCCGTCCGTCCCTGAGTGTGAATCTCTTCACAACCACCAAGGTAATAAAACCAACGCTCCGCAAGGCGGATGTCAAAAAACCGTTAGAGCAGGGGTTTATCATAATTGGATATAATGGTGTGACGATGAGTGACAAGGATTATCCGGCGCTGAGGGTCGCTTGCGCCCTTCTGGGCGAAGGGATGGCATCGCGCCTCTTCGTGCAACTGCGCGACCAGCGGGGTCTTGCCTATGCCGTGGGCTCTTTCTATCACAACCTCAGACTGCACGGCTCCGTCATGGGATATATCGGCACGCGTCCCGAAACGCTCATGCCTGCCGAAAAGGCGATGAGAGGCATTTTTGAGGAGCTTGCGGAAAAAAAGATACCGGAGGATGAGATTGCTCGCGCCAGAAACTTCATCGTGGGGAAATATCTGATTGCCCATCAGACAAATCTGAGACAGGCATTTTACCTCGCATGGTTCCATGCATATGGCATGGGGCTGGATTATGATGAGAAATACCCCGCACTGATTATGGCAGTTACGGGCAGGGATGTGCGGCGCGTGGCGAGGAAATATCTCAGCGCACCCGCTATTGTAATCCTCTCCCCGTCCGCCTCAGGCGGACAGCCGAGTCATCCCAAAAGAAGTGAGTGAGAAGTGATGAATGATGTGAAGATGGAAACGCTGGTATCCCTTTGCAAAAGGCGGGGGATTATCTTTCCCGGCAGTGACCTTTACAACGGACTGCAAGGCACTTTTGATTACGGCCCGATTGGCGTGGAACTGAAAAATAATGTTAAAAAGGCATGGTGGCGCTCCGTCGTGTATGAGCGGGATGATATTGAAGGACTTGATGCCGCCATCCTGATGCACCAGCGGATATGGCTTGCTTCGGGTCATGTTGAAGGATTCACCGACCCGCTTGTGGATTGCAAGGTCTGCAAAAAAAGATTCAGGGCTGACCATGTTGAGGAAAAGGATTTCCACAAGTTCCGGGTGCTGATACAGAAGGAGGGGGATGACTGGGAAGACACGGGTCAGACTCTTTACGCTGAAAGTAAAAAGTCTGCGAAGGCACAACTCACTTCCGGCGTCTTTGCCATTCCGCAGGAAAAACATATCCGCGTGGAGCCTGTCGAAGGAGATGTGTTCCACGGGAAACGATGTCCCGAATGCGGGGGCGAACTCACAGAGCCGCGCCAGTTCAACCTCATGTTCAAGACCTTTATCGGACCGGTCGAGGATGACGCCGCCCTGGTCTATCTCCGCCCCGAAACGGCGCAGGGAATTTTCGTCAATTTCACAAACATCATGGACACCATGCGGCGAAAGATTCCCTTCGGCATTGCACAGATTGGCAAATCATTCCGTAATGAGATTACGCCCCGCAACTTTATCTTCCGCACGCGCGAGTTCGAGCAGATGGAAATTGAATTCTTCTGCAAGCCGGGCACGGATGAGGAATGGTATGAATACTGGGTCAATGAGCGGTTTAACTGGTATCTTCGTTTCGGCATCCGCAAGGAAAACCTGCGCACCCGCACGCACGAGAAACAGGAGCTGGCGCATTACGCCCGCGCATGCAAAGATGTGGAGTATAACTTCCCCATCGGGTGGTCGGAACTGGAAGGCATCGCCAACCGCACGGACTTTGACCTCAAACAGCACCAGAAATTTTCCGGCAAGGACCTCACCTATTTTGATGAGGAGACGCGGACGCGCTACATACCTTATGTCATTGAGCCCTCCGGCGGGGTTGACCGCGCCATGCTTGCCTTCCTGACAGACGCCTATCGGGAAGAGATCGTCCGCGACAGGCAGCGCGTATATCTGGCGCTACATCCCTTTTTGGCACCTGTGAAGGCTGCCGTCTTCCCACTTCTCACAAACCGACCCGAGCTCGTCGCCATTGCGAAAAAACTCACCGCCGACCTCAAGAAAGAATTTTACACCGTCTATGACGACACCGCCGCCATCGGGAAACTCTATCGCCGGCAGGACGAAATCGGCACGCCCTTCTGCATGACGGTGGATGTGGAAACACTTTCCGACCAGGCAGTAACCATCCGCGAGCGGGACACCATGGAGCAAGAGCGCATCGCCCTCGACAAAGTCGCCGCCCGCCTGCACGAAAAATTCAAGCTATGACAGTGAATTTATAGACGCAGATTTACACTAATAAACGCAGATTTAATCTTGACTGCGCATGACCTTATATCAAATTGTGAATGCTAATATTTCACAACTATCTTTCCTTAACCATAGAGGGTAAAAAAATGATTCAGGAAGAAATTGAAAACCATGTGATAACAGACTCACGCCTCTGCGGAGGACGACCCTGCATCCGAGGCACCCGAATAGAAATCGCCGTAATTCTGGATGCCCTTTCAGAAGGGCTGAGCATGGATGAAATTATAGACCATTATCCCGTCTTGAAAAAGGAGGACATCCAGGCTGCGGCGGCTTATGCGGCGGAACTGACTCGCGAAAATATCTGGAAAGCCACCGTTTTATGAAAATCAAACTGGATGAAAACCTTTCCTGCCACCTGAAAGACTTTTTACATTCCCTCGGTCATGATGTCAAAACCACTTATGAAGAAGGACTGACAGGGAAAGAGGATAACCTTGTCGCCGCCGTTGCACAAAAGGAAGAAAGGATGTTGCTGAGTTTGGACAAGGAATTTGCCGACCTTCGAAAATATCCTCCGGGAAGCCATCCGGGAATTATCATATTTCGGCCGAAACAACTCGGACCTGGAACAGTCATTCCATTAATTC
>Ga0315294_10004097_pt1 | contig 15882 bp, 14 predicted proteins | sample YL17G13_40_MG_FD_203626 | JGI IMG/M metagenome (GOLD analysis project Ga0315294, IMG submission 203626) | Sediment microbial communities from Yellowstone Lake, YNP, Wyoming, USA - YL17G13_40 | ecosystem: Environmental > Aquatic > Freshwater > Lake > Sediment | place: USA: Wyoming | collected... | reverse complement strand
TTATTTATTCTTAATGCTACCTTATCATATCCTGCGTCTGGGAATTGGGTAGTAAGAAAATAAAAAAAGTTATCTTCCCAAGTTAAAGTGCCAGAGCGACCCATTACGTGAGTCAGTTTAAATGTCACCGCCGGTCTTCTCAAACTTGTTCCTCCTATGCCATAATCTTCGGGAATAGTAATCTCTGGTGGTTTTGCGCAGTCGCTATCGGGCCATTCAGACGAGGATATTCTAAGGTTTTCAATGTTCTTAAAAGCGGCTGCAGCTAGAACAATATCAGTAGGATTTGTTTTGGTTTGCATGGTAAATTCAAGAATTTTATTGAACCAGCCAGCATACTCATACTCATGTGTTGAAGGAAGGGGATGGCCCGTATTAGTATTGCTCGCAATTAAAAAATATTTATCCCCTTCCTTGAGAAACATCTTGTTCTTTCCGAAATTATCCACTACATAAAAGATATTATTTGCGTTAGGATGTTGGGATACAAGAATCCATGAAGATATTGAGGAGAAAAACGGACTAGTCCCATCTTGATTTTTAAATTTATCTATCGCTGTTCTATCTTGAATAAATTGCGGGCTAGTATAATTAATTGTTTTTTGAGCGCCATCGAAATGATAAATATGATCTATTGTGTCACCAGGGTTTACCATCAACCAATCAGTAGTTTGCTTCATTTCAAATTTAGGAAAAAAATCAGCGTTGGGCGGATAACCTCGAAAGAGATATGTATTTACTTCCAGATAAGTCGTTGCACCTAAAGCCGGCGAATTCTTACCCGTTATTAAAAAAGAAATAAAAAAGAATCCTAATATCAACCAAATGAGAACTTTTTTGAGTTTTTTACCAATAACCAAAACCCCTCCCGCCCGCCATCGCTACGCTCAGGCGTTGCGGGCGGGCCGCTCCTGAGCATTACTATTGGCGGGTTATTACATCAAAAACTACGAATGATATCGCCTTTATAATTTTATAATATCACAAATCGATTATTTTTTCTTAGTCAGGTATTCATATTTCTCGCGGGCTTTTTGGGCGGAATCAATATCGTCAGTTTGCTCATAGGCCATCGTCAGATATTGATAAGTTAAGGGATTGATGGGATCGAGTTTTTCCGCCGCTTGCAAAGAAATCAAAGCCGTTTCAGGATCGCTATTTTGGAGTTCGGCAATGCCTAAATAAAGCCAACCATCGCGATAATTCTTTTCAAGTTCGGTCACTCGTTTGAAATTGATAATGGCGCAGTTTATTTGATTGCCACGAAGCAATTGCAAGCCAGAAGTCATCAAGGCGTTGACATCGGAGTGGCTTTCAATTTCGGCCGCGTAGGTCTTTTCCAATTTTTTGGTGATATTTCTCTGGGAATTAAGCCAATTGTTCTCCGTCGCCGTGGCAATCGTTTTGCCGCCCAAATAAAAAATCGCGATTGAGCAAATACCAATTAAAGAGAGGGTGAGAATTTTTTCTTTGTTCATTTTGGCCATTGAGCCGTAATTAAATTTCTATCTTCAACTAACTTATCCTGATGTAATGTTTGCCAGATTTCTTCGGTAATAAAAGGCATAAAGGGATGCAGTAATCGAAGTGAAGAAGTGAGAAGGTGAAGAAGGATAATTTGAGTATTTTCATTAAGTTTAGGATTTAGAATTTGGGATTTAGAATTTTCAATATAGATATCGGCGAAATCGTGCCAGACAAAATCATAAAGATCGTGGGCGGCCTGGCCGAAGCGGAAGTTGTCAAGATTTTTGTCGGTCGATTTGATGATCAGGTTTAATTTATCAATTATTATCTTATCGCTTTCAGTTTTAAGTTGCAGTTTTGAGTTTTTCGGCCCGAGGCCGACCAGCCTTGGGCTGGGAGTTTTGAGTTTTGAACTCGCGTTTTGTAGAACAAAACGCGCGATGTTCCAGATTTTGTTAGCAAATTTCTGTCCGGCCAGAATCGCATTTTCATCAAATTTAATATCTTGAATACCAGTGTTGATGTAAGCTAAACCAAATCTTGTCGCATCAGCGCCGTATTTTTCAATCAATTCCAGCGGATCAACGCCGGTGCCGAGCGATTTGGACATTCGCTTGCCTTCGAGCGTGAAAATCGTCGGATGAATGTAGACTTCAGAAAATGGCTTTTCTCTCATAAATTCGAACCCCGAAAAAATCATCCGGGCCACCCATAAATAAATAATATCGCGGGCGGTTGAAAGAACGGTTGTCGGATAAAAATAGGTGAGATCTTTGGTTTTTTTAGGCCAGCCAAGCGTCGCAAAAGGCCATAAAGCGGATGAAAACCACGTATCCAGAACATCATCACTTCCTTCAATCGGGATTTTGTGGCCCCACCAAATCTGCCGCGAAATACACCAATCTTTAAGATTTTTCATCCAATCAAGATAAACCTTCTTCCACCTTAGAGGTGTAAACTTTATTTCATCTTTTTCAACCGCTTCAATTGCCGGTTTGGCCAATTCTTTCATCTTCAAAAACCATTGCTTGGAAATAAGCTGTTCAACTTTGCCGGCGCAACGATAACAATGCGGCACTTCGTGAGAATAATCTTGGACTTTTTCAATTAAGCCTTGTGTCTCCAGATCTTTGATAATATTTTCACGCGCCTCGAGCGCTTTTTGGCCGGCATATTTGCCGCCTTGTTGAGTGATTTTGCCGAGTTCACTTATTACTTTTATGCTTTGTAATTCGTGTCTTTTGCCAATTTCAAAATCATTCATATCATGGGCGGGAGTAACTTTTACGGCTCCGGTCCCGAATTTGGGATCAACGGCAATGTCGGCAATAATTGGAATTTCGCGGTTCATTAAGGGTAATTTTATCTTTTTGCCAACCAAATCTTTGTATCTTTTATCGTCTGGGTTTATTGCCACCGCCGCATCACCGAGCATGGTTTCGGGCCGGGTCGTAGCGACAGTAATATTATCGTATTTTATAAACCAAAGTTTACCCTGAACTTCTTTGTGTTCGACTTCAATATCCGATAGCGCGGTTTGGCAGCGGACACACCAGTTAATCACCCGTTCACCCTGATAAATCCAGCCCTTGTCATAATAGTGCTTGAAAGCGGTTTTGACGGCTTCGGAATATTCCTCATCCATCGTAAAACGCTGCCGGCTCCAGTCGCAGGAACAGCCAAGTTTTTTTAATTGATCAATAATAATATGGCCGTATTCATCCACCCATTGCCAACACACATCGATAAATTTCTCACGGCCTAATTCTTGTCTTGTAATGCCTCTTGCCTCGGTACGCCCTAAAAGGCGAGACGGGTCTTTGGCGAGCTGCTTTTCAACAACATTTTGGGTGGCAATGCCGGCGTGATCAGTGCCGGGTACCCAAAGAGTGGGAACGCCTTTCATGCGAGAGCGTCTGATCAAAATATCTTGAATCGTATTATTTAACGCGTGGCCCATATGCAAAGACCCCGTCACATTCGGCGGGGGAATGACAATAACAAAGGGTTTAGGTGCATCAGGGGCAATAGGAGCTTTAGGTGTGAAAGCACCAGATTTCTCCCATATACCATAAATTCGCCCCTCAGTTTCCTTGGGGTTGTATTTTGTTGGAAGTTCCTGCATAAATTTATCTTATCATTTCGAGCCTATAACTTCAAATTCGCATCGGCCCCTCGATTGTCTCGGGGTAAACTATAATTTTAAGTTGGCGTTTGCATTTATCTTATCGTAAGTCGATGCCTTGTCTAAATGATAAGCGGCCGCGATGCCGATCATGGCGGCGTTGTCGGTTGTGAGGGCCATTGGAGGACAGTGAAAAGTGATGGAGTGAGGAAGTGATGAAGCAGCTTTTTTCATTTGTCCGCGGAGTTCTTTGTTGGCGGAAACCCCGCCGCAGAGGCAGATCGATTTAGGACGATATTGATAGGCCGCTTGGATGGTTTTGCCGATTAGGATATCGATGACAGCTTGTTGGAAAGAGGCGGCCATATCAGCTTTAATTTTACCGGTCATTTTATGTTTTTTGCTCTCGTAAAGAACAGCAGTTTTCAAGCCGGAAAAAGAGAAGTCAAAATCTTTTCTGTCTAACATTGAACGGGGGAAATTAAACGCTTTTGGATTGCCTTCTTCGGCGGCTTTTGATATCGCTGGGCCACCTGGATAGCCGAGATCCAAAACTTTCGCAACTTTATCGAAAGCCTCACCGGCGGCGTCATCCAAGGTTTGGCCAAGAGGTATTATCTCATCGTGGGATTTCATTAAAACAAGACCAGTATGCCCGCCGGAGACAATTAAAATTAAAGCCGGGAATTGAGGAATATCGCTCGCTTCAGCCCAATTTGAGTAAATATGCCCGAGCCAGTGGTTAATGCCAATTATCGGGAGATTCTTGGAATAAGCAAAAGTTTTGGCAAAATTGACGCCGATGAGTAATGAACCAATTAAACCCGGGCCCGTCGTCACAGCGACAAAATCGATATCGCTCGGCGCAGCCACATCAAAGATACCGGACTCGATTTTCCCAGCGTGAAAATCGGTCCTAAGCGCTCGGCTCGCTGACCATGCCGCTCGCCTCCGCGATTTACTTTGAGTGGCATGCGCCTCACTAAGTGCTTCTACTGTTACGGGAATTATCTTCTCACAATGGGCTCGTGAGGCATGTTCGGGGAAAACGCCGCCGAATTTACGATGGATTTCAATTTGGGAAGCGATGACATTTGATAAAATACGGACATCTTTTCCGTCTTTTTCAACAACCGCTGCTGCCGTTTCGTCACAACTTGTTTCGATGGCAAGTATACGCATAATAAATTGACCTAATTAACCTAATTATTCTAATTTCTAATAAAATCCCAATGCTTTAATGACTAATTGGGAATTCAGAAATTGGGGATTGATTAGGTCAATTAGAGCAATTAGGAATTAGAAATTTAGTTTATTATATCCTAAAAATCTGCTACAATCAAGCCATGCAATCATTACTGCAGACCCAAGAATGGGCGGATTTAAAAGTATCTCAAGGCTGGCAAAGCCATGAAATTAATGGTGTTTTTGTCTTAGAAAAAAAATTACCTTTGGGAAAATCCTTTTTATATGCGCCGGAAGTTGATTTTAACAAATTACAAAATATACAAAATTTTCTTACAAAAATACAAAAAATATCCGAAAATTCCAACTCCATATTTTTTAGGTTAGAGATTTTAGACGAATTTGATGAAAAATTTGTCGAAATTATCAAGCAAAACGGCTTCATCAAAGCTTTTGAAGAGCTCCAGCCGGAATGGCGACAAATCATCGATCTTTCAAAGACTGATGAAGAAATTCTCGCCCAGATGAAGCCCAAGGGCCGTTATAATATTAAAATTGCCCAAAGAGAAAATCTAAATGTAAAAAAAAGTGAAAATATTGATGATTTTTATGAAATTTTTCGTAAAACTGCCAAACGAGATGGCTTCAGTATTCGACCGAAAAAATATTTTGAAAATTTATTGAAATTTTTGGGCAAAAATGTTGAGTTGCTGGTGGCCCGCCTGCCATCGCAAGACTCAGACATTTGCGGGCAGGCTGAATATCAAGGTAAAATAATAGCGGCGGCGATTGTTACTTACTACCAAGATACCGCCAGTTATTTATATGGCGCCTCATCTAACGAATATCGCAATCTAATGGCGCCGTATTTATTACATTGGCAAGCGATTCGACGGGCTAAAGAAAAAGGCGGCAAATATTATGATTTATTGGCGGTGGCGCCGGCCGGCGCATCAGAAAAAAATGCCTTAAGGCACAAATATAGCGGCATCACCCGTTTCAAGGAACAATTCGGCGGCCGAAAAGTCCACCTCGTAGGTGGCTGGGATTTAGTCTATCAGCCGACTTGGTATAAATTATTTAAAATTGCCGAGAGAATAAGACGATGAAAGATTATTTAAGAAAAGTTTTACCCCAATCCTTTATCCTCTGGACCCACAAAGCCCGAGGAATGCTGGCGGCCCTTATTTATCAATTTCCCGCTCGTCACTTAAAAGTCATTGGTGTCACTGGCACCAATGGTAAAACAACCACTTGTAACATGATCGCCAAAATTTTAGAGAAAGCCAATTATCGAGTAGCGATGGCGACAACGATCAATTTTAAAATTGATAGAAAAGAATGGAAAAATTTGACCAAAATGACCGTTGTTTCGCCCTTTGCCTTGCAGAAATTTCTCTCGGATGCGGTCAAGGCCGGTTGTCATTGGGCGGTTTTAGAGACGACTTCACACGCGATTGCTCAATATCGCAACTACGGCATTGATTATGATATTGCTGTCCTGACCAATATAACTCATGACCATTTGGATTATCACAAAACCTATGAAGAATATCGTGATACCAAAGCCCAAATTTTTTCTACCGGGGAAACCATCAACATTTTAAATAACGATGATAAATCGGTCACTTATTTGCGTGATTTTCCTTCAAAAAAAACTATTACTTATGGTGTGGAAAATCCCGACAATGGCCGCAAGAATCGGCCGGACATTTTGGCCAAGAAAATTATTTTAGAGCCAACCGGTTCGCTTTTTACCGTCGTCACGCCTGATAGCCAAGTGGCGATCGATTTGAAATTGCCTGGCAAATTCAATATCTATAACGCCTTGGCGGCTTTGGCTTGTGCCTATGTTTTGAAAATTCATCTAGATTTAGTCAAAGCAGCTTTAGAGGCGATCGCGGTGATGCCTGGCCGGATGGAAAAAGTTGATCTGGGTCAATCGTTTACGGTTTTGGTTGACTATGCTCATACGCCCGATGCCTTGGAAAAAATTTATCAAACTTTGACTTTGGCCAAGCGGGGCAAAATTATCGCGGTTTTAGGAGCGACTGGCGACCGTGATCGCTCGAAGCGTCCCATTCTAGGCGCCTTGGCCGGCCGCTTTGCCGATATTTGTCTTATTACTGACGAAGATCCTTACACTGAAAATCCGGTAAAAATTATCGAAGAGGTGGCCGTCGGTGTGCTGCGAGGCTCAGATCCCAAAAATCCCAAGATCCCTGGGCAAAACTTTTTCAAGGTATTGGATCGCAAGGAGGCAATTGCCAAAGCCATTAATCTTGCTCACAAAGATGATATCGTGATTATTACTGGCAAGGGGGCGGAAGAATGTATGGTCGTCGGCCACGAAAAAATCCCTTTCTCCGACCGCAAAATTGTCAAAGAATTTTTACTCAAACGAATGGGACAAGCATCTATTGAATAATTTTTTGGATTGCTCTAGAATATAGCCAAGTCCTCGCCCGGGGCGGGGAGGCTCTTTTCGATACTAACTCTCCTAAGGAGGGAGAAAGATGTCAACCGTTGATTATGGTTGGATTCCCGAGCTCGAAAAGCGAGCCGGGAGGCTCAATAACCTTCTCGATGTCTACAGTGTTCTGAGCATCGTCCGCAGACATGTGCCACTGGTCAAACACAGGGTTGATGTGGGTAAAGTCCGGGATTTGATGCGAAGCTATAGCTCGGCAAAAGGATGGGTGCGTCGTTTTTTGGCCTTGAGCCCCATGGTCAAAAGACGTCTCGTCACTAACTTCGGTGGCTGGCAGCTGGCCGATGCGCCGATCCGCGCCGCAAGATATGCTACCAACCTGGGTGGCCCTTTCCTTGGCGCGATGTCGCCGCTGCAGGAATGCAATTTGCGGTGCGAGGGTTGCTATGCGGGCGGTCGCGATCAAGAAGGCCAACTCTCACATGAAGATTGTGATCGGTTGATGAGAGAAGGCAAAGAGATTGGCATTCACCTCTGGACGATTATCGGCGGTGAGCCTTTCTTGCGCCCAGACCTTCTGGATCTTTATCGTGATCACCCGGATGTTGTCTTCCAGGTTTATACGAACGGGACACTATTTACCCCGGAGCTTGCTCAGACCTTGGCGGAATTCGGCAATGTCATCCCTTGCATTTCGCTGGAGGGATATGCCGCCGAAACCAACGCCCGGCGTCACTTCTACCGCGGCCGGCCGGTCTATGACTATGTCATGGATACGATGGATATGTGTCGGGAGGCGGGTTTGCTCTTTGGCGGTTCGCTTACCTCGACCCGGAAGAATTATTCGACCCTCTCGCAAGTCGAATTCTGGCAGATGCTTTGCGACAAAGGGGCGTTGTTGGCTTATGTCTTTACGATGATGCCAGTAGCCACCCACGAGCCATCGGTCTTCGACGAACTGATGCTTTCCAAAGATCAGCGTTGGCAAATGGCAGAACACATCTGGCAGATCCGTAAGGCCTTCCCCATTTTTGCCGCTGACTTTTGGAGCGACGGGTCATTGACCCAAGGTTGTATGGCCTTCGGCCGACTGTATTTTCACATCACCCATCTGGGCGATGTTGAACCGTGCGTTTTCTTCCATTTTGCCACGGACAACATCCACGAGGTGTCTTTGGAGCAAGCGCTCAATTCACCCTTCTTCAGGGCTGGTCGGAGTATGTTTCCTTGGACCGATGATCTTCGCCATCCCTGTCCGGTGATAGACCACCCTCATGTTCTACGAGAGCTTTTAGCTGAACACAAGGCTTATCCAACTCATAAGGAAGCCGATGGGATTACCACGACGCTCAAATGCCGCATCGATCAGTATGCCGCCGAAGTGCCAGCCTGTGCGGCTCTTTAGGATTTTCGGGAGAGAACAATCGAGCTAGATGGCTCGTCTGTGATACAATGCAGACGAGCCTTTTTTGAAAGGGGGTGAACCTTAAGATGAAAATCGCCTATGTTTTGCCATCTAGGACGGAACTTCCCGTCAGGATGCATAGGAAGTCAAAAGCTATCTTTCCGCCAGGCTCGCTTATTGAAGTAGCCGGCGCCACTGATCCGGAGTATGAAGCGGTTTTGTTTGATGAGTTGGTTCATGGTCCTATGGTTGGAGAGCGGATACCGAAAGCGGATTTGTACGCTTTATCCTATCTTTCCACCGCGCGCAAAGGTGCCTATCGAAGAGCGGATGAACTCCTTTGTGAGACGGGCAAACCCGTCATTGCCGGCGGGATGGACGTCACCTGTCATTTTCTTGAGGGTAATCAGGAAGAAATGCTTTCTCATTACTCTGCTATATTCTTAGGCAGACTGACGAAAGCAAGCTGGAGAAAAGTCCTTGCTGATGTGGCCAGCGGCAATTTGCAGAAGGTCTATCAAGCCGATTCTTCGGAACCGTGGGAGTTTATGTTGCCGCGGCATGACTTGATCGATTCCAGGGATTATTTCTTCCCGGCAGCGGCGCGCTCCAGCGCCGGTTGCAACGAAGCTTGTCCTTTCTGTACCGTTCATGCGATTATCGGGGAAAGACGTCGCGTTATGGTCAAGCCTCCGGAGTTGTATGAGCAGGAGATAGCGATTCTGCCAGAATCGAGGTTTTTTGCTGATACGGCGGATTCGTTCGGCGCAAACTATTCTCACACTCTCGATATTTTGTCGATCGACAAGAATAGCCAGAAGGAGTGGCTTACCGAGATAACCATCAAGAATCTTCTCGGTATCCCGAGTAAAGATGAATACCGCGAGCCATTAGTTGAAAGAATGGGCCAGAGCGGTTGCGCTTGGGTGTATATCGGCATTGAAAGCATTAAAGGTCCGATTGGCGGCAAATCGCCAGACATTCGAGTAGCCGAAGAGGCAATCGCTCGAATCCACGCCGCAGGGATGGGAGCCGCAGGCTCTTTTATGCTTGATGTCACAGGCCGTGAGGTAAGAGATGATTTTAGGCGGACGGTTGATTGGGCCAAAAAAAACAAAGTGGACTACTGTCAGTTTTCTCTGACGGCACTTCTTCCTGGAAGCGAAACGCGCCGAGTCGCTTTGCTGAATGGATGGCTAACCAGCAGGAATCCCGAGCACCTTGACGGCGCCTGGCCGACCAAGATGCACCCGATTCTTTCGGAGGCAGAGCTCATTGACGGCATCAACTACTGCTACAGACGGTTTTACTCGTTACCAAACATTATCCGTCGCGTTGTCCGCGCGCCATGGGGGCGGAAGTCAATTGTGGCGAAGGCCAACGCCCAAGTTCACCTTACGGCTAAAGGATGGGCAAAGGTCGCAACTTACGAACACTGGTTAGAAACTCGTGATCTCAGTGGGTAATTTTCAGCCCCGCTCCGATTTCTCGCGGCGGGGCTTTTCTTTTTGTTACGGCAGAAACCGCATTATTTTGCTTCTCTTCGAAGCAATAAAATCGAGAGCATTAAAAAACAGAGTAAAAAAGCGGCTAAAATATAGATATTGGTTGAAATATCTGGCCAACTGGCATTGGCCATATTGATTCTTCGAGAAGCATCAACGGCATAATAAAAAGGATTGATTTTCATGGCATAAGGGAAATATTTATAGGCAGTTTCCATCGGCGCAATTATACCAGTTGTGAGGACCGATATAAAAAAGGCATACATCGCCAGTTCAACTGATTCAACCACTGTATAGGTGATCGAAGAAATAAAAAGTCCCAAGGTGACCGAAGTCGCCACCGCCAGGGCATTGATCAAAATTATCAAGCCAATATTACCAATATTTATTCCGAACATTAGGTATAAACTCAAGGTTCCAACAAAAGCGACAAAAATACCAATGCCGAACTGGGCTAGAGCTTTGCCGAAAATAACATCGAATTTAGTATATGGCGTCACAAATAACCTTTCAAAAGTGCCTTGAATGCGTTCTGAAGTAATCGAGATACTAGAAAGATTGATGACGACTAATAATATTAAGAGCACCATCATGGCTGAAGCAAAATAATCAAAATGTTTAATCTTAAAAGGAGTAAGATCGTTCGTTGAAATGTTGATGGCTTCAATTTTTTCGTTCGTATCAGCCACAGCCTTGGCGACGCCTCCTTCAACAAAAAATTTAATGGTCTCACCGGCCGGATCGTTTAAGATTTCAATTTGACCTCGCGGAACATTAACATCATCAATATCTAAGATGACAAAAGCCCGGATTCTGCCATTCTTTATCTCTTCATCATCAACTTTAGAGTATTCTTTAATTTGAAATTTATCATTCTCTTTAAGCTCTTGTGATATTTGATTAGAATAATTGTTGGGGTTTTTATCAATTAGGCCAATTTGAATATCTTTTGGATCTTGATAAGAAAGAAGTCCGACAATCAAAGCAATCACGATCGGCTGGGAAATGATAATTATGATCAGCCGATAGTCACGGATTAATCTCTTTAATTCATAATAAGCAATCGTGAGCAGTTTCATTTTTCCTTCTTGATTATTTGGGCAATAACTTCATTTAAATTTTTTGCTTGGTATTTGGAAAGAATTTTTTGAGGTAGATCAAGTTCTAAGATTTTTCCTTGAGAGAGGATTGCCAAACGATCACAAAGCTTTTCTGCCTCATCCATATAATGGGTAGTAAAGACGATTGTAGTTTTTTTCTTTAGATCTTCAGTTAATTTCCAGATCTCATAGCGTGAATTGGGATCAAGACCCATGGTGGCTTCATCTAAAAATAGAATCTTTGGTTCGTGGACTAAGGCTATGGCGATCGAAGCCCTTTTGGCCAGCCCGCCGGAGAGATTTTTAACCAGAGTGTTTTTTCTTTCTTCAAGGCCAAGGTTTTTGATAAGATTTGAAATATTTTTTATTCTTTGGCTGTTTTCGAGGCGGTATGGTTTTGAGAAGATATCTAAATTCTCCGCCACTGTTAGATCACCATAAAGGCAAGCGCCCTGAGGCACATAGCCAATCACTTCTCTTATTCTATTGGCATCAGTCTCGCTCAGTTCTTTCCCATAATATCTGATTATCCCCGAAGTCGGTTCTAAGATTGTCGCCAGCATTCTTTGAATGGTTGTTTTGCCCGAGCCATTGGGGCCGATTAAACCAAAAACCTCATTTTCCCTAACATCAAAAGAGATGCCGTTGACAGCTACGGTGTTATTATTAAAAATTTTGGATAAATTCTTAACCTCAATTACTTTTTGCATATTACTAATTAAAATTCTATCATATAAATGATATAATTTAATATCTTATATGATTAAAAAGGATGCCATGATTACAAGGCGCTTTGTTTTGATTGACGCTTTTGCTTTAATTTTTCGGGCCTATTACGCCTTGCCGCCGTTGACGAATAAAGAAGGCGCGCAGCTTAATGCTGCCTATGGATTCACGTCGGCGTTATTATCCGCTATCAAAAACTTAGAGCCGGAATATTTGGCAATTGGTTTTGATTTGCCTAAACCGACCAAGCGGCATAAAGAATATGTTGAATATAAAGCCCACCGGGCGCCAATGCCCGAAGATCTGATGGCCCAAGTGCCTTTTGTTAAAGAAGTTCTCAAAACGATGAATATTCCGATGGTGGCGGTAGAAGGGTATGAAGGGGAAGACGTGATTGCGACGATAGTCGCAAATTCCAAATTCCAAATTCCAAATTCCAAAATAATGGAATTTATTATTGTCACTGGCGATCTGGATACACTCCAGTTAATTGACGAACAGACAAAAGTTTATTCGATGGCGCGGGGAGTAAATCAGGCGGTGATGTACGATGAAGAAAAAGTCAAAGAACGATACGGATTAGAACCTTCTCAATTTGTTGATTTTAAGGCGCTCAAAGGCGATCCAAGCGATAATATTCCCGGCGTGCCGGGAATAGGGGAAAAAGGCGCGGCGAAATTAATCGCGGAGTTCGGAAATTTAGAAAAAATTTATCAAAATTTAGGAAAAATTACTGGAAAATTACAAACCTTATTAAAAGAGAACAAAGAACAAGCGTTTTTGAGCTATAAATTATCAAAAATTGCCACAAATGTCCCGCTGGAATTTAATTTAGCCGAAGCCAAGATTCATGATTTTGATAAAGGAAGAGTAATATTATTATTCAACAAACTCGGCTTTAAATCCTTAATCTCACGCCTGCCAGAATCCCATCGAAAAAACAATCAAAAATCATTGTTCTGAAATTTGACAACCGAAATAATCGTTGTGCTATAATTTAAACACATTGGAGGATTTGTGGCTAAAAAAGAAACGCCTTTAACTAAAGAAACAGCGAAGATAATGATGCAAGAAGTTATCAAAGACGCTTTTAAGGAATTATTTCCTGTAGCATTTAAGAAAGCATTCGAGCCTTATGCTGTTGCTATCCAAGGGGATTTTAATAAAGTTCATTCGGATATCAAGGGGCTTAAAGAAGATGTTGGCGAGCTAAAAGAGGATCTTTCTGATACTAATAATACCGTTAACAGAATCGAACTTGCTCAAAAAGCTGAAATCAAAAGAGCAAATGGCTTTTCAATTAGATTAGAAAAGCACGCAAAACGGCCGATTAAATTAGAACATAAATTGGCCTAATGTTCTCAAGAAGTACTATTTACTTACACCCCTGGGGTGTCGGAAGGTATCATAAAGTTCAATGGCTAACAAATATCATGGAATTAAATATGATAACAATGAAAAGACAAGTGGTTGTTTCCATTTCGGTATACTCAGAATTATTTGGTCAAAAATTATTTGGTCATCAAAAAGAAAATTTTTTTGCCTGAGCTGTCATCTAATCAGGCAAAATTTCAAGAAATAGTTTGGCAAATCGATGATATGGCTCTGAAAATCAGCGAATGCGTGCGAATATTTAATGATTATAATATGGAAAAATTCAGCCATCTTGCCGATGGGACAAGGAATTTGGAATATTTTAGTACTATGGGACAAAATGAGAAAGATTTGAAAATTGCTTTAAATTCATTTTTTAACGATCTTAAGATTCAAGCAGATTGTTTAGCAAAAATAATACCATATTTCTATGGGAAAAAATTTTGGAAGAATTTGGATTGCAAGTCATTTACTAACCACATAAAACATTTTGTAAAAAAGGACAGGGAATTAGATACAGAATACACGAAAATATTGGAAAATGATTTAAAATGGTTTAAATTGTTGGCCGGCGAAGATGGTAAGGAAAGCACAGGTCATCGTGAGATATTGACTCACCACGCCGGGAGATATGAAATATACCCTTTACGAGTTGGAGATAAATTTTTCCCCAAGATCAGGTTAATCAAGGGGTTTAAGGTTATCTCTGAAGACATAATCAACGACATAAAATTTATTCTCCGGGACTATTTTAATTTTTTGGATTTGCTAACAGTTCATTTCTTGAAAAAAAAAGAAAAATTTCAGTTTGATAGCTGTTACTTCACTTTTAAGAACTCTTCTGATAACTATTGGTTGTTTCCAGAAATTTAAAATTTGCCTCAATTTTTTTTGGAAAATAGAATTTATAATTCAAAATCGTTCTAAATGTGCTAAGATTGGGCTGAAATAGAGAGGATCGAGCATGCCTTCATATCTTATTTATGGCGAAGATAATTTTCGCGCTAAGCAAAAAATAAAGCAGATCAAAGAAAAATATGTCTCGGCCTCGCTGGGAGACACTAATCTTAAAATTATTGAAGGCAAAGAGGTAAGTTTTGATCAAATCGTCCGGGAGATTTGGGCGATACCTTTTTTGGCCAAAAGCCGCCTTCTCATCATCAAGAATCTGCTCAAAGAGGGCAAGAAGGATACCCAAGAAAAAACGGCCGAATTTTTAAAAAAAATTCCTTCGAGTACAGTCGTTTTTTTTCAAGAAGACGGCCTACCGGACAAGCGCACGGTTCTTTATAAGCGCTTAAATCAACCGGGCAAGGCCCAAGAATATAAATTACTTGAAGAAGAGCAGTTAAAAAGATGGATAAAAAAAGAAGTTGAAGGCCGCGGCGGAGAAATCGAATCCGATGCCGTAGCGTTATTGGCCGAATATGTCGGGCCGGATTTGTGGCGGATGACTAATGAAATAAATAAGCTTATCGCTTATCGCCTATCGCAGAAGCCGGAGATTATTAATATCGAGGATGTCAAACTATTAGTCTCGCCCGAAATCAAATCGGATATCTTTAAGCTGATTGATGCGATTGGGGCAAAAAATTTCCGGGCGGCGATATCAGAATATGAAAAACTGCTGAAAGCCGGCGAAAACGAACTTTACATCCTCTCAATGATTGTTTATCAATTCCGCAATCTTCTCATTGTCAAAGATCTGATCGAACGCTCTCCCCGAATTGATCGTTGGCAAATTGCCAAAAAAACCGGCCTGCATCCATTTGTCGTCCAAAAAACGCTTTATCAAATTAAAAATTTTACCCTCGATAAATTAAAAGAAATCTATGGAGCACTCTTAGATTTTGACGTCGCCATCAAAACTGGTAAAATGGAAGGGAAGACGGCTTTGGTTTTAGCCATAGCCAAATTTTGTATGTAATTTTTTAAAAGGTGGGGCGGTGAATACTTGGGAACTAATTCGGGCAATTCTTCATGGTGTCGGTTTTTACTGGCGAAAATTTTTAGTCTTTGTCCTTTTGTTGACCATTGGTATCGGTGGCTATTTTTGGTGGCGGGCAAATAATGTCACCCAAGCAGCGATTGAGTTTGCCCAGGGGCCGCAATTTTCGAGTATTTCCGAACAGTCTCTCAAGATCGAAGTTAAAAGCAATGGTCAAGTTTTGATCAATGGCAAGGACAATTCTCAAGACTTAAAAATTTATCCTGAATATTATGAATTAAGAATTTTGGCTTTTGATAACCCCGGGGCATTTATTTCTAATTTCCGCGCCACAATTAAATTGCCGGCTCCAGTCAAAGAAAATGAAGTCGAACAGATTGTCTATGCTGTCCATGGAGTAGGTTCTTATCGGACCGATATTTTGAATTCCCAGACTCTTTTATATGAAGCCAGTGACATTACCAGTCAATCAACCTTAACGATTATCGCTCATCTCCCCAAAAACATTTTAACGCCGCCGTTAGGTAAAAGAATTATTTATAATCTTACCAATGTGCCGGCAAAAATTTATTTATTTATCGCCATTAGTTTGCCGCTGCTTACTTTTATTATTATG
>Ga0315294_10004095_pt1 | contig 15886 bp, 12 predicted proteins | sample YL17G13_40_MG_FD_203626 | JGI IMG/M metagenome (GOLD analysis project Ga0315294, IMG submission 203626) | Sediment microbial communities from Yellowstone Lake, YNP, Wyoming, USA - YL17G13_40 | ecosystem: Environmental > Aquatic > Freshwater > Lake > Sediment | place: USA: Wyoming | collected... | reverse complement strand
GCCTCCTTGGCGAGGCGGATCGCCTCCCCGCTCTGATCCACACCCACGGCGTCGTAGCCAATGGCTCTCAGTTGGCCGGTCAGCCACCCGCGTCCACACCCCGCGTCCAAGATGCGCAAACCGCTCACACGCCCGAAGTGGTTAGTGAGCATCCGCAGCAGCAGCCCCAACCGGACATAGTAAAGGACCTCGTTGGTCCTCTCATCCCAACCGCGGTCACCGCCCGCGCGCCAGGGGTCACTCGTCCGATGGCGCTCTTGCCAATAGTCCGCAGCTCCTTGCCTTGTGAGCCTTGTCACCGGCCCGCTCCCGTGAACGCTGCCAACGTGCTTGTTAGGTCGCCGGCCCCCGCGGAACAGCGCAACTGGCGGTCTCCGCCTCTGCCCTGATGACTAGAGCGCAACGTCTCCACCGCCGATGCTGCCTTCATGCGCTTTCTCCAGCCCTGCACCAAGACCTTCGCATCCGACAGAGTATTCCACCGTTCCCCCTCGATGAATCACTGTGTAACGGTCACTTCGCGCTGATGCCACCCACGACCGCTCGGATGGAGCTCCCAGGGTGGATAGGAGCGCCTTGTTAAGGCTTTTTTGCGAACTCACATTTGACATTCTCAAACACCCTTTCGTCATTACAGCAAACAGCCAACAAATCTAAGGCAGACTCCAAATCATGTTGCTGATAGAAGAGGTCATCAACACCATGGTTCTCCATCAGTTTTGCAAGTTCTGCTTCGGGATCTTGAGCGACAACCTTCCGAATACTTCTCAATGCACTTATCATCTTCTGCGGGAGTATTCTCTTTACGCATGCACGTAAGGACGGCCGCTGGTGAGCACTATCCTGACTTCCTGTTGATCTTGCGTTTTCACGTGCTCTGGCAAAGGACTTTGCCTCGATTGAGTAGAGTGGCTCAACAGCAAAGAGACCGAATACGCTCACTTTCCTGAAGAAACTGCCTAGCAGCGACTTCAAATCACCGTGGCTGAATTCCCGAACATGAAACCTATTCCATGGCTTCATTCCTGGATCTAACCTCAGGAGAGCATTTGGGGTCGAAAAAATAGCGACTCCCCTTGGTCTCATTACTCTTCCTATTTCACCGACGAAGATGCTGTAGTCTACAATGTGTTCAAGCACTTGAAAGCTAACAACAACATCAAATGCCTCATCGTCGAAAGGAAGAGTTGTGCCGTCTATTCTTCGAAACTCCAGTCCAGGATGGCTATATTGGTCTTGCGCAGATGAAATGGCTTTCTCTGAGACATCTACACCAACAACCTCTTTGGCGAATTTGGAGAGCATGTCCGTCCCATAACCTGTATTGCAGCCTATGTCCAATACCTTCTTGTTTTCGACCAATCGGGCAGCGTGAGCATAAGCGGCGGTGTGCATGAGATGTAAGACATACTTTTGTGTTGAACGAAGTTGATTTGTATCAACTAGATCATGTTGTTCTGCTTGAAGCCGGATCATCTCTTCGTGTGTCAACACTAAGTATTCCTCCTTTGGCCTAACGACATGCATCGCCGGCCGCGCCGAGGAGATTGCCGTTAAGGCGGCAGGCGTTGCGCATTGATCCGTTAAGGCGACCGCAGTGAGGGCAGTGGGGTGGCCAGCCGCCTCCTTGGCAAGCGCCAGAATCTGATCCACCCGGTCCTCCCACCGGTTGACCGCCAAGAAGCGGTCGATCTCCTGCCTGTCTATCGGAACCGTCATTGCGTGTCGTAGCTGGGCGATGAAGGCGTCTGCGTCGGCGGCGCTGAGAACATAGGGGTAGCTCTCAACCTGGGGCATGGGGGTGCACACCGTTGGCAACCCGAGCCCCAGGTACTCGTAAACCTTCACCGCGTCCATCGCGGCCGTCAACGGGCCGACCTTGCGCACCAGCAGGCCCGCCCGCCAGCGCCGGGCGATGAGGCCGATCTCGTCCGGGCGCTTCAGGCCCAGCAGGTGGATGTTGGGCGGCAGGGGCATCTCGGGGGCAGCGGGCCCGATCAACTCGAACGTCCACTCGGGCTTCGCTTGTGCTACGGTTGCAAGCAGCGGCCAATCAAAGCATTTTTCCGTCATGGCGCCGAGATAGCCGAAAACCGGCTTGCCCTGCCTGGGGGCGACACGTCCCTGCAGCTCGGGCCGGACGAACCGCGTATCATAGGCATTGCGGCACAGGTGCACCTGGCGGTTTGGGGCATAAGCCTGCAACTTGTCAACCAGAGTCGCGGCGGTGGCGGTCACCACATCGCAAACATTCGTCAGGTATGCCTCCATGCCCTCACTGTACCAGTTCGCCATCTGCACCTTGCTGAATTCCTCCCATTCGTCCACCGCATGGTAGTGCGTAATCCATCCCAGAGACGAGAGTTCGCCCACCCAGCGCGCACACGGCAGGCTTGGGAGGCCGGCGATGAAGAGTCGCTGCTTGCCTTCAAGGCTGAATCGCGAGATCATCTGCAGCAACTGCGGGGTGATCTCTTTCGGCGACTGGAACAGCAGTGGATCCCCGGTGGGAATGACGCGCTCCGGCCCCTTTCGGGAGTAGGAGAAAAGGACCGGGATCCCCCGCTCACGCAGGACTCTGGCAATACGCTGAAAAGGGTGGCCGTAAGGCAACTGGTACGCTACGGTGGAGGTGAACAGAACCACTACCCATTCGGCGGGCGCTCTGGAGGCTTCCTCCAGAAAAACTGGAAAGGTTGCCGGCACCTCTGCGTCAGCCATGCCCGGCTCGCGCGGCAGGCCATTCGACTTCGGCGCTCTGGGGGCGGGAGGAGAAAGGCGCAGCACCTTTCTCGCAACTGCATTGAGGAAAGCGAGGCGTTGTTCAAGGGAACCGCGTATGAGCTCGTGACGGACTTGCCGCAGCCGCAGTGCCCACCGCCAAGCCTGCGACGACAGTATCTCCTGCAGTTCGACCTGCAGCCTATACACCTCGTTCCTGAACCAAGCGTTCTCCGCCTCCGCTTGGTTCAGCCGCTGCTCGTACTCCCTCGCCAAGCGCCGCCGTTCAACCGCAAACTGGGCCCTCAGCTTCTCGAGGTCTGGGGACGGATGGTCGCCAGCTTCGTCGCCCGCATCGTGTCGGGGGGTATACGGTTGGTCGCTTCGTTCGTTGTTATCCATAGGCTCACGCGTATGCATGCGGTCGTTCCCGTTGCCCGTGCCACCGCGCTAACTGACCGCCGCGCATATCTTCTCCAGGAGCGACAGGTAATGGGCGCCTGCGGCATTGAGCGTGTACCGCTTGTGCACCTTAGCCACACCCTCGGCGGTGAAGATGCGCCGGAGGTCGCGGTCGTCGAGGATACGCTGGAGCACGCTCACCGCGGCCTCCGTGTCGTGCAGCGTATAGAGTCCGACTGCGTGCGCCTCGTCCATGAGTTCTGGAATCGCCCCCACTCTGCTGGCTATCACCGGGCAGCCGCAGGCCATTGCCTCTATGATCGTCATTCCGAACGACTCCTCAACCGACGTTACTACATGGCAGCCGCCGCTGGCGGCGCTCAGGGAGTAGATCGCCGGCATTGACTGGTAATCCACATTCTGTATCCAGCGCAAGCGGTCACACAGGCCCGCTCGAGCGGCCGTCCGCAGCATGCTCTGGGCCACCTCGTCGGGGGAGCCTCTGCCCCCGATCAGCCAGAACTCGCAATCGCCTCTCAACTGCGATATGCGTTCCGCCAGCGCAAGGAAACCACGCCAATTCTTGAAGTCATCCAACCTGCCGACCCAGATGAGAACCTTGTGGTCGGGAAGGCGTCGGGGCTCGGTAAAACGGAAGAGGGTCACATCCAGGCAATTGGGCGCGACGTAAACTGGGCGCAGGTTCTCGTACCCGTACTCGTAGAGGATGCGGTTTCGGTTGTACTCGGAAGGTGTTAGGATTGCGTGCATCGGCGCCCTGGCACGCAGATCCCAAATGTAATCCAGGCTTTCGAAGGTAGTGTGCGCCTCGTGTATGAGCACGCCCGGAAACGCAGCCGCCTCAACCGCGCTGTAATACTCGGGGGTGTCAATTACCGTGATCACATCAAATGGTTCTTCCTCGATGAACTCTCGAGTTTGTTCGAGGCCCGCAAAAAGATGTATATGAGGGTAATCGCCGTAAACCCCCCGTCCGCCGAGATCGTGGAGGAATCCAAAGTGCACCTCGACCCCGTGGGACATGAGGTGACCTAGTCGGTTCATGAGCTGGGTGCCAGTCCCGCCTACGCCGAGATACCGGTAAAGGTAAAGGATCCTCATCCGTCACGACCATCCCCTTCAAGGCCTCGCAGCGCTGGCCGCTTTCGCTCCGCTTCTCCCACCAATGCCAGCAGGTCAGCTATCCGATTTCTCCACTGGTTCTGGGCCAGGAAATCATCTATCCGCAGTAGTAGACGTCATTGATGCGGTAGGCTCGCTTGCTCGTATCATGAGCCATGCTGACCCTCGCGCACGCTGAGGCCGGATGGCCATCGCGCCGGCTTTGAGTTTAGGGCCGCCCCGTCAGGATGTCAAGCAAACCGATGCTGTGGGTGTGACCGCGGAGGATGGGGATGAACGGCGCGCCGGCGAATCAAGCCTCTAGGTGGCGCAGCCGTCCCGTTCGACAAGCTCAGGGCAGGCCTCGGCTGCGAACTATCCAGTGCGGGTGTCTCGGAGGCAGCTTCACAAGATTCCACGCCGTTCTCCAGGTGGCCGGACCGTAAACGTATCTGAGGATCACTGCACTAGGCCGTAACCTACCCGGCCCTGGAGCTATCGCCACCAGCCGCCCCGCGAGCCTCCTTTATCGCGCCGAGGTACTGCAGGGCGGTCAGGCGCACATCGTGGTCCTGCCTGACGAGCGTCTCCCCGATCGCTTGAATCTGCTCGCGCCAAGCGTGATCTCTGACTAAGCGCAGCATGACGGCGGCGGCTTCGTCTGGTTGGTCGGGGGCGAAGACCAGTTCCGCGAGAGGGCCGCTCAGCAGCTCCAGCATGGCGCCGCCCTTGGCGGCTACCACCGGGCAGCGGCAGGCAAGGGCCTGTATTGCGCCGGCGCCCGAATAATCACCGCTAGAAGTGGTTACGAGGCAGCCTCCGCTTGCGGCGGCCAGGGAGTAGCAGCGATGCAGTTGGCCAGCCGGGACTGCGTGTATCCAACGGAACCTATGAATGGACGCGTACTCCGCCGCAGCCTGCAACATCATTCTGCCCGTGGATTCATCCGCACCACCGCCTCCGATCAGCCAGAACAGAGCATTCGGCAACTGCCTTCCCACAATCGCGGCTAGAGTCAAGTAGTCGCGCCAATTGCTTTCTTCATCCAGCTCCCCCGCCCACAGGAAGACCGGGCCGGAGGGGATTCTGCCTGGTTGGGAGTAGTGGAACGTCGCTGTGTCCAGTCCCATTCGCACGAACGAAAGGAGCGCTTTGTCCCGAGGGAATTCGCTCAGAATCCGTTCCTGCATGCAGCGCGATGGGGCCACCGCCATGTGGCGGGACGGCCATTGCTCAAGTGTCTCCACCCACTTCAGGAAACCAGTGCCGCGCGCATCGTGGACAATGGCCCCCTGGAACTTGGCAGACTCCAGGGCGGACGCTAATCCCAGATGGGCGCCCAGCACATTAGCTGCGTCAAACGTCTTGGAGGATAGGTACAAGTCCAGTTCCCGTTGGCTCCTGATGTGGCATGCTACATAATGACTCTGGATGGGAGGGCTGTCTCCCAGCACCGCCACCCCGGTGTCAACGCCTTCCGCCTGTCGCCAAACGTCGAGACGCGACTTGACCCAATGGTCAAGCATATCCCCCCATGAGATGACCAGAATCCTCACTGGTCGGGACCGCCTTCCGGCAGACTGCAAGACGACGTGGCCCCAGTGGCAGGGGTTCCCCAGAGCTGGCGGATCGCTTCCACACGATGGGACCACCTGTTGGCGGTCAGGAAGCGCGCAATCGGCTCCGCATCTATCGGCATGACCATGGAATCCTCGACGGCCCTGAGGAAAGCGTCCAGGCTAGCGACACACGTAACATAGGGGTAGTCTGCGATTGGCTGCATCATGAAGCTAACCACCGGAAGGCCGAGCGCCAAGTACTCGTAGACCTTCAGCGGATCAACGGCATCCGCCAGCCTCCCCATCTTGAAGGGGATGAACGCGCAGCGCCACCTGCGGCTTATGCGCTTGATGTCCTCATGGTCCCTGGGGCCGAGGTAATGCACATTCGCCGGCAAGCGGAGTCCGGCGGGCTTGCCGCTGCCGATGATCTCGAAAACCCAATCCCGGCGCTGTTCGGCCATATGCAGTAGCGAGCCCCAGTCGAAATACTGCTCGTTCAGCTCTCCGAAATAGCCCAGAATGGGCTTCCCTGAGCGCGGCGCCAGCCGCAGCGGTATGGTTTCGGACAGCAAGGCGTCGCAAGGGGCATTCGGAACCATTACGATATCGTCACGCGACGCGAGGCCCTGCAGGCGGCTGACCGAGGCCGGGGCGCTAGCAGTCACGATGTCGCACGCCGCCGCCAGGTACTGCTCGAATGCCTTGTCATACCAGGGGGCGAGGCCACATGCCGCAAACGCTTCCCAATCATCAAGGCAGTGATAATGCGAACGCCAGCCGAGAGCGCTCAACGTGCCGACCCAGCGAGCGCAGTCGTAGTGAGGGAATCCAGCGACAAAGACCCGCTGCTTGCCAGCCAGGTCCGCCTCCGCAAGCAGTCTGAGGGCGGCCCCCAGACTCTCGATCGGGCACTGGTACAACAGGGGGTGAACCGGACGGGGGGTCGCAGTGCCCGCAGGCACGTAGGAGAACACGACGGGGATACCCTGGCTGTAGAGGGCGGCCGCCAGATGGCAGAACGTGTGCGAGAGCGGCTCCTGGACGAACGAGCTCCCCGAGAAGAGCACCACCAGCCATTCCCCTGGTGCGGCGCGCGCCGCCCGCACAAACTCGTTGGGCCCGACCATCATCCCCCGGTTCCCCAGGACTCTGTTCGAGATTCGGGACGAAAGGGTCTTCACGAATCGCTTGCGGTCGGTCCAGCTCCCGCTCAGCAACTCGTAGCGCACGCGCCTGAGCCGAAGGGCCCAAGCCCAGGCTGGGCCGTAATACAGGTCTTGCAGTTGGGAGCGATGGCATTGGAGCTGGCGGAGGGCCACGTCTAGCGAGCGCTCCATCCTGCGCACCGCGCGGGACAGTTGCTCCCGCGGCAAGGTGTCCCTTGGAGTTGGCCGCGGGGCTGGCGGTCTGGCTTTGTGGGCTGCGGTCTGCAACGACACGGGAGGGGCCGCGTGCAACGTGGAGACGATCTCCAGATACGCCTTGCCCGCCACCTCCGGGCTGTAACGGGAATGGACCTTTGCCGGCCCGTTCTCCAGGAACGGCCTCCGTGCAGCGGGCTCATCCAAGATACGCTCGACCAGGTCGGCGGCGCTTTCCACGTCGTGCACTTCAAAGAGGCAGTGGCCATGCTCCCCATCCAAGATCTCGGGCAAGGCTCCGGCCCTGCTCGCCACCACCGGGCATCCGCAGGCCAAGGCCTCGGCGGCCGTCATGCCAAAGGATTCCTCGACCGAAGTGATGATATGGCAGCCCCCGCTCGCTCTCGCCAGCGAGTAGACCTTGGGCATGTGGTCGTACTGCATGCTCGCTATCCAGGTCGTGTTTCTTTCCAGGCCATATCGGCCAATGGTGGCCAGCAACTCGTCCACCGCTGCCTTTGGCGCGCGGCCGCCACCCACGATCCAGAATCGGCAATCCTTGCGCCGCCTCTGGAGGATAGCCCCAATCCGCAGGAAGTCGCGCCAGTTCTTGTACTCATCCAACCGGCCCACCCACAATAAGATGGGGCCCATGTCAACGGTGCGGTCCGGCTGCCGGAAGCGGAAGGTGTCCAGATCCAGGCAGTTTGACACGGTGAAGACCGGGCATATGCCGTCAAACCGGTATTCATAAAGCATTCGGCGGCGCTGGTAGTCAGAAGGCCCTACGAGTGCGTCAAACGGGGGCTCGCTATGGAAATCCCAGAGATAGTCCATGCTCCCCAGGGTCGTGTGCACTTCGTTGATTATCAGCCCTGGGCAATCAGCGGCCCCGCGAAGCCCCTCGTAAGCAAGCGGGGTGTCTATCACGGTGATAACATCGAATGCATTCCTCTCAACCAAGCGCCGGATATCGCCAGGGGTGCTTAGCAAGTGAAGATTGGGATGGCGGGCGAAAGTCCCTCGCCCGCCGACATCCTGGAGGAAAGCGAGATGCACCTCCGCCCTGCTGCCCAGGTACTGCAGGCGATTGCGCAGCTGGGTCTCCGTTCCGCCCAAGCCCAGGTACTGGTATATGTAGAGGAACCGCACCGCAGGAGCCTCCTCTGCGGGATCAACCGCCAGCGACCGTCCGGTCTGACCGAAGCTATGCGAAGCGAGCGTGAAACCGTCACCCGCCGGGTGCTGTCACGCTGAGCCGTACAAGATTCTTCGCGGAGTTCATCCCTTCGTTTCACTCAGGGCAAGTTCTGAGCCGGGCCAAGACCCTTCGCGGAGTTTACCCCGAGCGCAGTCGAGGGGCTCAGGACAAGCCTTCGCGGAGTTTACCCCGAGCCGGGTCAAGATTCCTCGCTGCGCTCGGAATGACATCCCGGCGAGGCGCTCAGAATGACATCATCGCGGGCCTGCGCATAATCCGCATCTAACGGGAGGTCAGCTCCTCCGCAGCCTGGAGTCCTCTCACGGGCGAGGTCGCTGAAAGCGCCGCCTCCGCCAGTTCCAGGTACTGGTCCACGCGGTTCTCCCAACGGTTTCGCGCCAGGAATGAATCGATGACGGCGCGGTCCATCGGCGCCGCAGCCGCATGCCTGATCTGGTCGGCGAAGCTTGCGGGGTCTGAAGCGCTATAGACATACGGATAGTCCCGAATCTGGGACATATCAAAGCAGACCACCGGCAGCCCCATCGCGAGGTACTCATAGACCTTGAGCGGATCCACGGCGTCGCTCAGCGGGCTTATCTTGAACGGGATCAGAGCGGCTCGCCATCGCCTCGCGATCTCCCGTATCTGCGCATGGTTCCGAGCGCCCAGCAGCCTGACATTCGCCGGCAGCTCGAGCTGCTCGGGGCCGCCGAACCCAATTATCTGAAACTCGGCTTCTGGTAGGCTCCTTGCCACCGTCTTGAGGCCTTCCCAGTCGAACCACCACTGCCCAAGATGGCCCACATAGCCCACGATGAGCCTACCGCTCCGAGGCGCAATCCGCCCGCACAACTCGGGCCGCAGGAAGCTTGAGTCAAGCGCGTTGGGCGAGAGATGTACGATCCGGCCGGGGGCGAACCGCTGCATCTTCTCAACCAGCATGGCGGCGGTCGCCGTGACCACGTCCGCCGAGCACGCGAGCATCCGCTCGGCGCTGGCGCTATACCAGGGCGCCGCGCCGGCCTGGCGGAACTCCTGCCAATCGTCCATGCAATCGTAGTGGGTCAGCCAGCCGAGGCTGGACAACTCCCCTATGGCCTGTGCGCACTCGGAAACGGGCAGCCCGACGAGAAACACCCGCTTCTTCCGGCCAAGCTGATAGCGCGCCACCTCAGGCATTACCTGGGAAGTAAGCCAGGTCGGCGATTGGAATAATAGGGGGTGGGTTGGCTTTGGCACCGCCTCTTCCGGCCCCCACGGGTAGTAGGAGTAGAAGACCGGGACACCTCTTCGCCCAAGTTCCAGCGCGATCTGGTGGAAGCGATGACCACGCTGCTCCTGGATGAAGCCGCTGCTGGCATAGATGAAGAAGAGCCAATCGCTGGGGGACTCGCTCGCAGTGCTCAGCCACTGCCTCAAGCTTGCCGCGAACCAAGCGGGCTTCCGTGGTTCTGGGGAATCCGCCCTCAGCCTCAGCACTCGCCTGACGCAGTGGCGGAGGTAGCGCCCGCGTTCAGGCCACGAGCCTCCGGTAAGCTCTTGTCGAAAGCGCTGGATATGCAACCCCCAGCGCCACGCAGATGATGCGTGAACAGCGTCAAGCTCCGATAGAACCTGCCTCAGCTCGCGGCGCAAAGCCTCTGATTGGCTGATCGCCAGCTCCATGCGCTTCAGCAGGAAGTCGCGCTCCACGTGCTGTTGGCCCGCCTCGCCTCCGCCGCCCATTTGGCCGCCAGGCTCCATCATGGTTGCCACACGTTCACTGCCGCCGGATTCCGGGTATCGCGCCGCCCTGGTTCAGGCCGGACGGTGGTGCTAGACTATAGGCAAGCATTGATTCGGCAAACCTCCAACGCCCTCCTGCCCCGCTGCCCCGATGTCGGCGTCCGCTTCCAACCCGGTGCAATCTGCGCCCGGACTAGCAGCGCGTGACTGGCGACGAGTGATCGTGGGGCGAGATGTCTTGGTGCGGCGGTCTGTGCGTTGGTTCGCAGGTCATGCGAAGCAGCATGGGGCAGTCATGATGGGTCAGTCATGGGTTTGACAATGCCTTGCGACAAGGGATAGAATCGCTCAAGGCAGCATGACGCTCAGGAGCGACCAAGATGGAGCATTCCCCCCGGTGGGCGAGGTTTCGTTGGGCGCAGGAGGAAGCGCTGGCGGATGCGCAGTCGAGACTCGCGCGCATGGAATCCGGGCTAGTCAGCTTGCAGCAGAAGGTTGACGCCCTCACCGGCCGGGTTGATGCCCTCACCGGCCGGGTTGACGCACAAGCGCACCTCATGACCGAGACGGCAGATCGGATCGGCCAACTGGCGAATGGTCTCGGGGAGCTGACGCGTCAACTGGATCAGGTGGCGCAGGGACTGCACGAGGTAAGAAGCTCTGGGCCCTGGCGGTGGTTTCTCCGTCTGAGAAGATTTCGCCAGGAGTGCCTGCACGAGACGTGGGCGCAGCGGCGATCTTACCTCAGAGGCGCTGCAGCGCAATCGAGCGACCGTGAGCCCGCACCTCCGCCTCCCCCTGTTGAAGTCACGCTGCCAGAAGCTTCCGCGACGGAAGTCAGCATGCCTGCGCCGGCCCCGGACGTGCCGTTCGAGCAGCGCGTGGACGTGCCGTTCGAGCAGCGCGTGGACGCCTTTCTGGACCGCGTCGCCGGAGATCCGGCGATCGAGCGTTTCGTGGTCATGTTCTCATCCACAGTCCATCTCCGACCGGACGTGGGGAATCGCCCGAATCGCATTACCGAGACCCTCATCAAGCAAGGAGTCCCCGTCATCTACTCCTACTGGCGGTGGTTCGATACGGAGCCGATTCCGGTTGATGAGCATCCGCTGCTGCTGCAGTCACCGGTGGACAAGACGGTGGCCATGATGGAGCGGATCGCTCGCCATCCGCTTGGCGGCAAGCAGCGCGTTTTCATCGCCTCCATCCCGCATCTTGCGTGCGCCCGTTGGGTGAACGTCTTCAATGCTTCAGGGTGGGTTACCCTGTATGAATGCCGGGATGACTGGGACGGATTCTACCGGGCAGGCGCCGCCCCCTGGTACCAGCGATGTGTCGAAGGATATCTGGTAAACAACTGTGACGCGACCCTATGCACGGCCCGGGCTCTCCAGGACAAGATGAGGCAAATGGGGCCGGGACGAACAGTGGTGCTATCCCCCAACGCCCTTGACCCCGGTTTCGTTTCGGCCGAGAATCAAGGGAGAACCGCCCCTCGGGACGGGGACCCGATCATCGGCTATTTCGGGCATTTATCCCCTCAGTGGTTTGACTGGGGGATCCTGACCGAAGCAGCCCGGTGTGAGCCCACCTGGCGTTTTGAGCTGATCGGACGGGACGCGCCGGAAAGGTTAGAGCTCCCGCCTAACATATGTCTCTTGGGACCAAGAACGCCCACCGAGATTAACGAGATCGCGCGTAGTTGGCGGGTCGGGCTGATCCCTTTCAAGATGGGTCCCTTGAGCGACGCGGTTGACCCAATCAAGGTCTATGAATACCTGGCCCTGGGGCTTCCCGTCGTAAGCCTGCGGATGGCTCAGATTGCGGGCTATCCCTATGTATTGCAGGCGTCAGACGCGCAGCAATTGACCGAGCAACTGGCGGTGGCAATGCGGTTGCCCCTGGATCGCCAAGTAATAGATGCGTTCCTGGAGAGCAACCGCTGGGAGGACCGAGTCCAGCAATTGCTGGCGCTAGCTGATGCCAGTCGTGAGGCTGATCCGCTCAAGGGGGTCATGGCGGGGTTGTCCGCATGAGGATTCTCTACCTGGTCCCGCCCTCGCTTTCCGATCATGACGCAGCCCGGCTGGGCCTGCGGCTAAGTTGGCTTGCGGCAAACCGGGGCGCATCGCCTCACGTCGGCTTCCTGTCGCCGCCGGATCGCGAGGCTGCCTGGCCCGCCGGCATCCAGGTCCATCTGCTCACCGAGCCTTGGGAACTAGGCACCCTGCTAAACGAATGTCCCTTCAATCTGATCGTGGTGGTTGATTGGCATCGGCCCTACCTCCTATTCGAACAGGCGAACCCGCCCGTTGCCATCATCCACGAGATGATCGCAAACCGCGATCTGGAAACAGTCCTGGATCTCCTGGGTGATCCCCCGATGGACGCCATGGTGATCCAATCTCCATATCTACACTCGATGCTCGCCGCGCACTTCAACAAGCGGGCGCCGGTCCCGGTCTGTCTGGTGCCTCCTTGCGTGCCCACGGACACGTTCCGGCCGGGGTCTGTGCAGGTGCCTGCCCAGCGCAGGATCGTGCTCTGGTCGGGATCTCCTGAACGCCGCGGCTGGCTGGACTTTGTTCCCCTGGCCGACGAACTGGCACGCGGCCATGATGACTGCGAGTTCTGGGTTATTGGCGGCCAATCTATCTCCGACCAGGCGGGCAGCCATCTACTCCGCCAGGTTGATGGGACTCTCACGTTAAAGCATCGTTTCCGCTGGATTCAGCAGTTTGATTACTGGCGCTTGCCCTCCCTGCTTGCCCTAGTTTCAGGGAGCGGCGGCCTGGTGCTTGCCACCGGTCAAGAGGATTCGCTGGCTCCCATAGTGGAGGCGCTTGCCTGTGGCTGCCCGGTCATGGCGCCAAGGCAGCGGGATTACGAGCAGGCGCTGGGGGGGCAACTGGCCGCGGGACTCTACGAACCGGATGCGGTGCAGGACGCCACGGCCGTGTTCGGGCGTATGCTTGATGAGCGGGGATTACGGCTTGACCTCGCCGCAGCCGGCCGGCGCCTGGTGGAAGCCCGGTATGACCTCAACATGGTTGCTAGGGCGTATCTGGAGTTCCTGGTCAAGTGCGCGTGCGAGCCCCCGAGCGCATGTTAGAGGTACTCCTTCGTCTTCGGGCCTCGCGCGAGGTGCAGCAAGTGGCGCCAACCAGAAGGTCGTCGCTTGAAGCATAGCAAGCGATGGGCCTTCAGGTAGTAGCGGCAACTCAACTCACGCGCCGCCGGCGTCCCCGGCTTCCCCCCTGATGACACAAAGCGGTCGAGGTCCTCACCAAGAACGGCGAGGTAGGTGTCAACCGCGTCCAGCACCGCCTTGCTCACGTCCTGCGACAAACGGCTGTCCTGCTCCGCCTTGTGGCGGGCATCGCGCACCTGGCGGCAGCCATCCCTTATGGCCTCCATAGCCTCCTGGTTGCAGGGCACATCCTGCTTCACCAGAAACGGATCGAGGCCGTTTTGGCGTAGTCTCTCCAAAGTGAGGTCAAGCGGCCAAAACTCCCCTAATAAGTAGGGGGCGGAGGGCGGGTAGAGTTCGAAGAACTGGCGCCGCATGTCCTCGGGACTCAGGAGCACGCTGCCGAACAGACCGTGATGAGGATCAGAGAGAACACATGCATATGCCAGCTTGTTAGGGATGTTGAGCACCACCAAGCCACTTTCGGCGCACAGGCGGGAGAGCGTGGCGATCAGCGCATCCGGCTGCGCAACGTGCTCAATCACATCGTCACAGGTAATAATATCGAAGGGGCCGAGTTCAGCCGTTGTGGACGGTTCCCCGACGTCCCCCAGGATCACCTGTGCGGTGAGCCCATGTTCACGGATATTGGTCTCGGCAGCCTTGGCCAGGGCTTCGTCCACCTCGATGCCCACGGCGCCGGCCACTCCCTGCTCGGCGAACGCGACGAGGTAGCCCCCCCATCCGGTTCCGACATCCAGATAGCGTGCGCCCGCCAGAGGGCGATGCTTGCTGACCAGCGAGGCGACAGCGCGCCCACGCTCCGTTGTGCTCAGAGCATAGCTGACATATCGCTGATAGTTGGGGGCGCCGATCCCGCGGTCGAGGTAGCGCAGCACCTGCGCGGCGAAACCCGCACCTTGCCGGTCGCGCCCCAGGGTATCGGCCGTGCGCCCGCTGCCGCCACATTGGTGCTCGTTTGGCAGTGCTTGCACCTTGGCTGCCGTGTCGGCCGACATCTCCGCGCCGGCGAGTGATTGCCTGGCCCTCGCCTCCAGCAGCACCGCCCACCTGTAGCGCTCGTTGCGGACACGAAGAGAATCCGTGTCTTCAGTGCTCACGAGGCTCCGCCATCCTCGCTGGCTGGCGGTCGCACCGCCTGCGCGGCTGCCAGAGAGCCGAGTGTGTGCGCTGTGAACCCGGCGCTTGACCAGCGGCTGCGGTCAAGCGAGTCACGCGTATCGAGCACCATGCGGGTGCGCATGACGCCGCCCACCGTCTCCGGATCTACCAGGCGGAAATCCCGGTGATCGGTCAGGATCAGTATGCAGTCGGCGTCCTGCACCGACGCGGAGAGGGCCTCGATCGGGTATGGAAAGCGTTTGACCAGGGGATCCGTTACCGCGAATCGGATGCCTGCCTTCTTGAGCAGCGCGAGAATGTCGAGCGCCGGGCTCTCCCGCGCGTCGTCAACATCCGCCTTGTAGGCGACGCCCCAGATGGAGACCTTGGGATCGCGGATGCCATGAAGTAGTCGGGCCAGCGCCTGCACCACGAAGGCCGGCATTGACTTGTTCACCCGCCGGGCAGTGGCTATCAGCTGCGCCTCGGCGGGCGCCGCCTCCACGATGAACCACGGATCAACCGGTATGCAATGTCCTCCCACCCCAGGTCCGGGCTGCAGTATGCTCACCCGCGGGTGCCGGTTTGCCAAACGGATTACCTCTAACCCATCGACACCCAACCGCTGGCACACTGTAAGCAGTTCATTCGCAAAGGCGATGTTGACGTCTCTGTACGAGTTCTCGGCCAGTTTAACCAACTCGGCGACGCTCGCCGAAGTCATCACCATGTCCCCTTGCGCAAAACGCGCGTAGAGGTGCGCCGCACGCTGGCCGCTGGCGGCGTCTATACCCCCGATCACCCGGTCATTCTCTGTAAGTTCAGCAAGAATGTGTCCTGGAAGGACACGCTCGGGGCAGTAGGCCACATGGACGTCCTTACCAGGCCGCAGGCCGTTGTTAGCCAAGGCCGCGCAAACAACCCCCTCGGTGGTGCCGGGCGGCACCGTGGACTCGAGCACCACCAGAGCGCCTGGCTTCAGAACGCTGATCAGCGCCTCAACCGCGGCACGCACGTGAGTCAGATCCGCGCGGTTGTCTCGCCCCAATGGCGTTGGCACCGCAATGATGAACGTTTCCGCCGCCTGCGGAGTGGTTGTAGCTGCCAATCTCCCTGAACCCACTGCCGCCTGCACCAACGTACGCAATCCGGCCTCGTGGCCCGACAGGTCGCCGGAGTTGATCTCTCGGACGACTGCCTCGTTGGTGTCCACTCCCACGACGTTCAACCCGCTCACCGCCAGCAGAGCGGCAGTGGGTAGGCCCACATATCCCAAGCCGAGCACGCACACGTCAGTCATTTTCGACCCCATGCCGCAGAATGTGAGCACTCATCGAGCGCGCCGGCGCCCTCCTCGCATCCGGCCGCACCCTCCCCCCGCATCTGAACACCGATTTCAGCGGGGCTTCTCAGTGGCCTGCCCCCATGAATGATACCACGGGCTATGTTAGTCCCGGGGCGTGCACGACGAACGATT
>Ga0315294_10004094_pt1 | contig 15887 bp, 14 predicted proteins | sample YL17G13_40_MG_FD_203626 | JGI IMG/M metagenome (GOLD analysis project Ga0315294, IMG submission 203626) | Sediment microbial communities from Yellowstone Lake, YNP, Wyoming, USA - YL17G13_40 | ecosystem: Environmental > Aquatic > Freshwater > Lake > Sediment | place: USA: Wyoming | collected... | reverse complement strand
GATTGACATTGGGATCGTAATTGAGATAGTCGTCGAATACGTGGACAAATTGCACCTCGTTGATCTTCTCGAGCATGCCCAGGGTGTTGTACACGGTCGAGAACGACAACGTCGAGTACCGGCGCCTCAGCTCTTTGTGGATCTTGAGCGCCGAGGGGTGCTCGGTGTTTCCGAGCAGGTACCGTATCACCGCGAGCCGCTGAGGCGTCAGCTTGAATCCCTCGCTTCGGAGCTTCTGAATTGTTTCCTCGAATGAGATCATGCGGCCTGCCTCCGTTTAATTAGCCAACCCCTTTATATCGTGGGGGATTGCTCCAGAAGTCAATAATTATTCCTAACAACATTGTAGCACAATTACCCATCCGTCGTTAGAAAAATCTTCAGGCATGCGAATATTCCGCTAACTCTTTCTGCCCTTTGTCGTTCCCGTGCTTATCTTAAGATACAGAATGCAGAGGTTTTTCAAAAGGCAATTCTCGCACAACGGCGCTTTTCTGCAAGAGCGCTTCCCGTGCTCCACGATCAAAGCATGGTATTCCTTATAGACATAACCCCGCGCCGGGAGATTCCGTTCGAATCTTTTTCGAATCGTCTCGTACGGAGCGAGCGGATCCACGAGAGCGAGGCGTCCGAAGATGCGACGCGTGTATGCGTCGACGACGAAAAACGGGGCGTCGAACGCGTAGAGCATGATCGAATCGGCGGTCTCGGGGCCGACGCCGTTCAGCGCGAGCAGCGCCTCGCGCGTCACCGCACGATGCGACAGGAAAAACGCGGAGAGCGTCTTGAGACGCTTCGCCTTCTGGTTGAAATAACCGGCGGGGCGTATCGAGCGGGTGAGATCGCTCGGGCGCAATGCGTCCATCCGAGCGGGGCTCATCGCTCCGAGACGGTTCAGGCTCTCGATGGCGCGCGCCGCATTGCTCCACGCGGTGTTCTGCGTGAGAATCGCCCCGACCGCGACCTCGAACCGTCCGCGGGCGTTTCGCGGGCCGCCCGTGTATGCCGGATGCGTCGCTCCGCGCGGAGTGACGGGCCACCACCGCTGCGGACCGTAGCCGCGCCGCAAAATCTCGTACACGTCCATGAACCGGCTCTCCATGGGGGCGGAGTATAGCACGGCCGGGGCGTGCAAAAAAACTGTTTGACGGAGCGCCGGCGAGGTTTCATTATAGTGTTACGATTAGTCGAATTGTTGACACGCACTCCGGAGGAACACCGTGCACATCCCCGATGGATACCTGTCGCCTCAGACGGCCGGCGCGCTCTGGGTCGTTTCGGCGCCCCTCTGGGCGCTTTCCCTGCGGAATATCCGGCGCCGCATGAGCCAGCGCCTCGTGCCGCTCCTCGCGCTCCTGGCCGCCTTTTCGTTTCTCATCATGATGTTCAACATCCCGCTCCCCGGGGGAACGACGGGGCACGCGGTGGGGGGAGTCCTCATCGCGATCCTCGTCGGCCCATGGGCCGCGCTCATGGCGGTGACGCTCGCCCTTGCCGTCCAGGCGCTCCTCTTCGGCGACGGCGGCATCCTCGCGCTCGGCGCGAACGCCTTCAACATCGGCTTCGTGATGCCGATCGCGGGATATCTCGTATTCAGGCTGCTCAGGGGAGCCGCGCTCCCGAAGGATCGACGCTTCGCGATCGCAGCCGCGGCGGGAGGCTACGCCGGGATCAACGTCGCGGCGCTCTTCGTCGCCGTCGAGCTCGGAGTCCAGCCGTTCCTCCACCACCTACCCGACGGAACGCCGCTCTACTGCCCCTTCCCGCTCGACGTGACGATCCCCGCGATGATGATCCCTCATTGTGTCGTGGCCGGCGCCGCGGAGGCGATTCTCACGGGAGGGGTCATCGCATTCCTCGGGAAACACCACCCGGAGCTCTTCGAGACCGGACCGGGAGGGACGAAATGAAATACCGCACGGGATGGATCGTCCTTCTCCTGCTCGCGATTCTCACGCCGCTCGGCATCATCGCCGCGGGGGGCGCCTGGGGCGAATGGGATCTCGACGGGATCAAGGATCGCGCAGGCTTCGTCCCCGACGGAATGCGCGGGAAGGGCGCCGGCGCGAGCGAACCCCCGCTCGCGGACTACACGGTGCCCGGGCTGGAAAACGGCTTCGTGCACGAGGGGCTCGGCACGATCATAGCGGCGATCCTGGGCGCGGGCGTCACGGCGCTCGCCGCGCTGGCGCTCGTGAGGATAACGAGACATGGCCGGATTTCTTGAGAAGAACATCGCCTCGGCGGCGCACGCGCTCGAGCGCACGGTCGCGAGCGAGCGATGGAGCCGCGCGCCGGGTTTCCTCCAGGCGGTCGACCCGAGATTCAAAACAATCGCATTCGCGGCGATCATCCTCTTATGTTCCCTTACGCGCAGCATGATTCTCCTCTCGTGCCTGTACGCGCTCGCGACGCTCTTCGCGCGGCTGTCGAAGATCGCCGTGGGCGATTTCACGAGACGGGTCTGGGTGTTTGTGCCGATCTTCACGGGCATCGTCGCGATCCCGGCCCTCTTCATCACGCCGGGGACGCGGATCGCCTCCCTCGGGCCGTTCGCGATCACGGAGACGGGTGCGCGCACGGCGCTCATGCTCGTTCTTCGCGTGTCGACGTCGGTCTCGTTCTCCATCCTCCTCATGCTCACCACGCCGTGGAACCGCGTGCTCGACGCGCTCCGGAGCCTTCGGCTCCCCGGACTCGTCGTATCGCTCCTGGCCCTCTCGTACCGCTACCTGCTCCTCCTCCTGCGGACGCTCTCCGAGCTCCTCATCGCGCGAAAGAGCAGGGTCATCGCGTCGCTTTCCTTCCGGAAGGAGGCCGCATTCGTCTCGCGCAGCGCTGGATACCTCTTCCTGCGATCCCTTGCCTGCGCGGAAGGAGTACACATGGCGATGGTGTCGCGGGGCTGGGACGAGGAGGCATCCGTTGGCTCCCGCGGCGGGGGCGGAAGCGGGGACGCGAGGGAGCCCGCGGGCGGCAACGCCTTCGAGCTCAGGGACGTCTCCTATGCATACCCGGGGAACATACCGGGGATCGCGATCGATCGTCTCGATATACCGCGCGGGCGCTGCACGATTCTCCTCGGTCCGAACGGCTCCGGCAAATCGACGCTCCTCAAGATTCTCGACGGGCTCGTCCACCCCCAGGCGGGCACCGCGGCCGCCTTCGGCGGAGCGCTCTCCGAGAAAGCGCTCGGGGAGGCTCACTTCAGGAAATTCTTCAGGAGCACGGTCGGATTCGTCTTCCAGGACGCCGACGTTCAATGCTTCTCCCCGACCGTTCGCGAGGAACTCGCCTTCGGGCCGCGCCAGATGGGTCTCGGCGAGGAAGAGATCTCGCGCCGCGTCGATGCGGCGCTCGCGGCGCTCGGCATCACCGCGCTCGCCGACCGGTATCCGTACAACCTGAGCGGCGGAGAGAAGAAACGCGTCGCGCTCGCCTCGATCCTCACGCTCGACCTCGACGCATACCTCCTCGACGAGCCGACGGCGAGCCTCGACCCGGCGACGGAAGGCATACTCATCGATATCCTGACCGGTCTCGCCGGACACGGCAAGACGCTCGTCGTCGCCACGCAGGATCTCATGCTCGCGCGGCACATCGGCGATACGGCGGTCGTTCTCGGCCGGGAGAAGCGGCCGCTCTTCATCGGCCCCGTCGAGCGGGCGCTCGAGGACACGGCGCTCCTCGAAAGCGCCGGGCTCGTCCACGCGCACCGGCACCCCCACCGCGAGGCCGCGGCCGGCTCCGGCCATTCCCATTATACGGAGGACAAGAGCACATGAAGACGACCCGGTTCGGCGTCTCGATGGACGACGAGCTTCTCGCGAGGCTCGACCTCCACGTGAAAAGCAAGAAGTACCCCAACCGGTCGGAAGCGATCCGGGATCTCGTGCGGGGCGCCATCGTCGAGGAGGAATGGGGCACCACGAAAGGGGAGGTCATCGGCGTTCTCGTCATCGTCTACGACCACCGCCAGCGCGAGCTCTCGTCGCGCATGCTCAACAAGGAGCACGGGCACCACGGGGAGATCGTCACGACGCTTCATCTCCATCTCGATCACGACACCTGCCTCGAGGCGAAGGTCATCCGCGGAAGGCCGGGCGCGGTGCGCCTCATTGCCGACGAGCTCATGGCGATGAAGGGCGTCAAATACGGAAGGCTCATTCCGGCGACTGCGGGGAAGCGGCTGCGCTGATGATCTCCGCGCCGCAGGACGCGCAGAAGCGCTCGCCGCGGGAAGCCGCACCGCAGGACGGGCAGCTATCAGCGAGCACGGAACCGCAGCACGGGCAGAAATTGAAGCTTGACGGGGGGTAGGAGCCGCATACGGGACACGCCACCCGCTCGTCTTTTCTGCAGGCGAGATAGATGACGAGCCCCGCGTAGAGCGTAACGAGAACGAGGATGCCCCAGAAAACCGTCGACATGGCTCTCCGCCTCGAATCGACCGCCACCCAGTTGAAAACGGGGAAGAATCCGAACAGATAGAGGAACGCGGCGACGAAAGAAGCCTGCCCTTCGCCCCGCAGAAGCGCCGCGAGGAACCCCGCGAAGAGAACGACATTTGCGGCCGCGAGAAAGGCGATCTGGGCGCGCGACCAGCCGCACGTCCTTCCCGCCGCGTCGTCGCGCGGGAAGCACTCCTCGAGACGTGTGCCGCAAAACGGGCAGACGCGGAACTCTCTCCGGACGGGCCTCCCGCACCCGCAGCAAAACGCGGCAAGCCCCACCCCACACTCTGGACAGAACCGGTCGCGCCCCGGAACCGTATTCCCGCATGCGGGACAGCGCAGGGAGGCGCGCTCGCGGCATACGAGATACGCGATGAGCCCGGCGGGGACGGTGAAGGGTTGAAGGGCGGTCCAGAACGCGGCGGGCATTCCCCGCCGCGTTGAATCGACATGAACCCATACGGCGCTCGCGAGCATGACGCCGAAGCCGATGACGGGGTAGAGCACCCGCGCGCTTCCCTCGAGCCTGAGCGCGAGAATCAGATTGAAGAGCACGGCGGCGAGAGCGATGACGAGAAGGGCGCCCCGGTCGGATGAGCGCTCCGCCGTCGGTTTCGGCTCGCGGCGATGCCCCGCCGGGGATACGGGTGCCACAGCGCGGCTCTTCAGCGCCGACGACGTCAGAGGGGAAGGATCGTCCCCCGCGCCCGATTCGCGGCAGAGACCGTGCATCGTCTTGACCTCGGCTTCCCACACGCGGCACGGTTCACATTTCTCAAGGTGAATGGAAACGGACTCGACAACCACACCCGCTTCCGCGAACACGGCTGTCATGATCTCTTCGCGAACGGCGATGCATTCGGGACTCGCCTGTTGTTCCCGCTCAATACCGTTCTTCGTGCGGCCAAACCATTCCCTGAACATCGCGCCCCGGCCTTTCGTCAATGCCCCCGGGCTGAGCGCGCCGAAGCGGCGCCCGTGCCGGAAAAAACCCTGAGACGCACGCGGAGCTGCTCGACGGCAAAGAACATACGCGAACGAGCCGTCGCCTCCGGGATCTTGAGAATCGCGGCGATCTCTTTGAAGGAAATGTCGTTGAACTCGCGCAAAACAAAGACCTCCCGCTGCGGCGGCGGGAGGTTCATGAGCTCGCGCTCGAGCGCGTCGACGAACTCGGCATTCTCGGTCGTCCTGTCGGGGCCGGGAGCACCGTCCGGTGCAGTCTCCATGATGTCCACTTCCGAATCGTCACCGAGTCGTCGCATAGACGGAGTATGAAACTTGCCTCGCTGCTCCCTCGAACGCAGAATATTCTTGCAGTGATTCGCCGCGAGGGTGAACAGCCACGTCCTGAAGCTCAGCTTCGGGTTGAAACGGTCCAGATTCTCGATCGCTCTGAGCACCACCTCTTGATATACGTCCGCCGGGTCCACCGCTCCCCCGACAAAACGGTTCACGAAACCATAAAGACCCTTTTCGTAGCGCCTGAAGAGCTCTTCGAGCGCCTTCCGGTCTCCCGCGTGACCCCTTCGCGCCAGCTCCGAATCGTCCGGCTTGAGTATGTCTTCGCTCGTATTCATACACCTCAGAACGGGTTTCGTTTGAAACGACTCGGACAGCCTGGCTCTCAAAGGGTCGCGAGTATCTTTCCGAGGCGATCCTTGCTCACGGTGAGGAGCCCGGCCGCGGGGAGCCTCCTCAGCAGCTCTTTCCAGTTCGCGTCCCGCTCGACGACGGCCTTGAGTATTTTCACGCCCTCGGCGTCATGGCCCATATTGATGAGAGAAACGCCCTGCCAAAATGCGAGCTCGAGATTGTCGGGTGCGAGCCTCGCCGCTTCCCCGTATGCCTCCATGGCGCCCTTGAGGTCGTTTTCAGCCATCGCCTCGTCCCCGAGATTCTCGAAATCATACGCGCGCTGCATCGTGACCAGGCGCTTGAGCTCCTCGACGGGCTGCGGATTGTCCTCGACGCGCAGATTCATGACAACGTCGGACCACGGCTCGTCGCTCGCCGCTCCGCGCACGATGAGAATGGCGGCGGACTGGCGACCCCTGATGTCTCCGCCGGCCTGTTGCGCCGCTTCGAGCGCGGCGAGCATCCGGTCGGCGAGGTCCCCCGTCGCCGCCTCGAACGCCTTCGCCATGGCGGGCACGACCTGATCGGTGAGCATCATATTCGCCTGGACCGAGTATCCGCCGCCCGCGTGGTGGGAGGCGAACACGATGCACGAATCCCCCGTATGAGCTGCAGCGTTCCCCTCGGCGTCCACCATCGCCACCTGCCGCACGGCGGAGTGAGCGTCCTCCTCGACGAGCTTTTCGAGCGCTTCCCGCGCGCTCATTCCCTCTTCCATGAGATCGAGCCCGAGCGGCCCGTACGAGATGAGAACGAGGCTCTGCGTGGCCACGGCGCCGACCCCCGCACGCGCCCACGGCACGACGGGGCCGACGGAAAACCAGTGCGACTGCACCGCCACGCCCATGTCCCCCGTCACCGAATCGCGGGCGACGATCGAATAGGTATGGACGGGCCTCGCTGCATGGGCCGAGTCCGCGCAGAGGCCGCAGGAGAGCGGCGCGAGCGCGACATAAGCGACGAGCGAAAGAATGCCGAGAACTCTCTCGAGCTCGAAGTTCTTGAACATCGGCGAGCCTCCCCGGGATTGGAAACGTGAATGTATATGAGCCGGCCTGCACGTTCCAGGCGCGGCGAACCGCCGTGGAATGTCCCTCCGGATTCTGAATCAGCGGCCCTGATTCTACAACAAAATTTTCCGGTCTTGTGGTACATTCCCACCGGCGCGTCTTCACGATGCACCGAAGCGAAGGAGCGGGGTGTGCGCATCGCGTTTCTCGGAGATGGTTCACTCAATCACGTGCGGCGCTGGGCGGGATATTTCCACGAACGCGGCCACGAGGTACTTCTCCTTTCGTTCGAAAGCGTCGATGGGTGCTCCTTTCCCGCGAGAAGGCTGGCCGCCCATCTCCCGACGAAACTCCTCGGATATCTTTCGGCGATGGGCTCCGTCAGGAAGGAGCTCGCCGGCTTCCGCCCCGACCTCGTCAACGCTCTCTACGTCGGCGGCTACGGTTTCGTCGCCGCGCGGAGCGGGTGCCGCCCCCTTGCCGTTTCGAGCCTCGGCTCCGACCTTCTCGTCGACTACCCCTCGTCAATCGTCCACCGGCTCCAGATCCGCTCCGTGCTGCGCACCGCGGACCTCGTCATCACCGACGCGGAAGAGCTCTCGCGCGTCGCGATCTCGATCGGGGCGAACCCCGAAAAGATTCTCAAGGCGTACATGGGGATCGACGAGCGAATCTTCTTTCCCCGGGAATCCCACCCCGGCGACGCGGCTCACGGAAAAGGCCGCGCCCGCATCGTGAGCACGCGCAATCTCCACCCGATTTACAACGTCCGGCTCCTCGTGGAGGCGGCTCCGCTCATCCGGGAAAGGCGGGATGCGCACTTCGTCGTATGCGGGGACGGCCCCGAGCGACGGCGCCTCGAGGAGAGAGTGAAGAGGCTCGCGCTCGACGGGAGCTTTGTTTTCAGGGGAAGGCTCGATCCTGAGGGAATCGCCCGGGAGCTTCGAGCCGCCGACGTGTACGTCTCGACGTCGAAATCGGATTCGACGTCCGTATCCCTTCTCGAGGCGATGGCGAGCGGGACGGCGCCGGTCGTGACCGATCTTCCCGCGAACCGCGAATGGATAACGGATCGAGAGAACGGCCGCATCATCGAGCGCGACGACCCCGGCGCCCTCGCCGCCGCGGTCATCGAGACACTCGATGACGCCCCATTCAGGTACAGCGCCCGGAAGATCAATTACCTTGTCATCGGTGAGCGCGGGCTCTGGAGCAAGAACATGAAGCGCGTCGAGGAAGCGTTCCTTAGACTCGCATCGGGAGCTTCACACTAGACCGGGTATTTTCGGGAACAACGGGGAACGTAGAGGAGCGATCAGGCGCCGCGAAGCGCGCTTTCGCCGGCGAAGCGCAGCAATGTGAGAAAATGTCATACGGAAGCCGCGAACGCTCTTCCGGGTGGGGATTAATCCGCTGCCGCCGTTCTCGAGACAACAATTGTTCGTGAAAGGACACTCGCTTTTTTCCTGCGCCGCGCCGCACCGATTCCCGCATAACCCAAAGCAATCAAGCGCATTGCTGCCCGCGTGCCGGCCGTGCGTCACACGATCCGCGTGCGCAGTTTCTCCCGCAGGCGGCTATGGAATGCAACTTGTTCTTTACGAGGGGTGAGAATCAAGAAGAAAGGGCGATTACGACCATGCTGAACGTTCTCACCTCACTCTTCATAATGACCGCCCTCTACGGAATGGGGAGAAACAGATTCCAGGTGGGTCTCGGCCTCGCGGCGCTCATCGTCGCGCCTGCCGCGTTCGGCATCGTGAACGGCGCGGCCGGACTCACGTTCTCGCTCGTCGGCGCCGGCGCCGCGCTCTTTCTGACGGTTCCGCTCTCGCTGCTCGGATTCGTCTCGCGCACCGACATGATCATCTCCGTCGCGCTCGGCGGCACACTCGGCGCCGTCAATTACGCGATCGTCTTCTGCATCGCGACGGCGCTCCTGTTCATCCAGAGAATGCTGAGGATCGAGTCCGCGCTCCCCAGCGCCGTGAGCGATTCGTATCCATACGGCGCGGGGCTCCTCGCCTTCGACGAGAAGTCCGCCCTCGTCGAGATCGAGGCGATGCGGATGCTGCGCATGGACCGGAAGGACTCCGCCGGACCGGCCCTCGCCGAGCTTTATCAGGGCAGAGAACCTGGCTGCGAAAACACCGGACCCTTTCGCATCATGCCGTGGTGCGCCACGCTCGCCGTCGCAACCCTCGTGGTCCTCATGGCGGGGACCACGTTCTAGGAAGTGAGCCGCAATGTCCGTTTTCAACAAGACGCGCGGAACGTTGATCGCGAAGCACCTTCTGACGCTGAACACGAATTGCTACAACACGCTGAGATTCCTGAACCGCTGCGGCATGCCGCGGAATTGCGCCCTCTGGATCTCGCCGTGCCGGGCGATCTACACGGTCGGCATGAAAGGCTCGGTCGATATCGCCTTCCTCAACCAGCACGGCCGCGTCGTCACGATGTTCAGGAATTTCCCTCCCGATTGCATCGCCGATTCTTCGCGCAAAGCGGTGAGCGCGGTGGAACTGGCCGCCAACGCTTTGAACGAAAGCGACACCGGCATCGGCGACACGATAGCGCTCGATCCGAGCTGATCGCCGCCGCCTATTCCCTCTCCAGAACCAGATGCTCTTCTCCGAACGCGGAGAGGAGCGCTTTCAATCTCGCGTACTCCGCGGGGAGAACGAGGGATTCCTCGATCGTGAGCGCTTTCTTGCACACGGTTTTCCCGTCGGGCGCCGTTTCGACGATCACGCGGGCGGTGCCGATGCCGTTCTTCACGCCGAATGGCCGCGGAAAGGAAACAATTTTCCATCCCGCCGGCGCTTCGATCACGCACGAAACCTCCAGTGCGCAGGGTTCAACCCGTACGGCGTCCGCGAGGCTCGATCGCTCGGGGCGCACGCGGTCGATGCCGCTCAAACCCGCCTCGAACGGTCGCGGTACCGCAAGATAGGCCCGTTCCCCCGGCTTTGCGTCAGGGAGCTTCACCGTGAAGGTAAAGGCGATCTCCACGCCGTTCCGGTCGAGCCGTTGGGGATTCCAGCTCGCGACCGTAGCGCCTCCGAAGAGGCCGCGCACGCGGGCCTTCACGAAATCCGCCGCCTCGGTCCCCGTTCCCCGCATGAGGTAGTACGGACAGAAGAGCCCCGAGAGAACGGCAGTGCCCTCGCCTGCCAGGCCGCCATCCGCACCCTGCTTGAGGACGAGATTGAGGGAGCTTCGGCTCTCGCGGGCATCCCGCGCAAGGAGATGCATGATTGCGTATTGCCGGTCGAGGCGCGCAAGCGTCCTCCCCGCGAGACCAAACACCGGGTCGTGCTCGAACGGCGCTCCCGGATCGAGGTAGAGCTCCCCGTCTCCGGACTTCACCGCAACGAGCAGGGAATTGAAAATCTCGGGAGCGCTTGCTTCGTCCGTCCATGCGCCTCCCGCCGTGGCGAGAACGAGCGCCGGCTCGTAACCGGCGGCCATGAGCATCGCCCTGAGGAGCACGGCGCGGTCGAGCGGGCTCGCGTAGCCGCTTTCGTATACTCTCCTCGCTTCCCTCGGCGCCGCGGCGAGAAGGCCGAAGGGTGCGTGCACGGTCGTGACGCGATCGAGAGCGAAGCGATGTATCGCGAGAATCCTGTCTTCGTCGGTCCGGAGGTCTTTCGTCGCATCCTTGACGATCGGCGCGAAGAAATCCGGGGTGCCGGACTTCCCGGCGAGACGAGCGGCGACCTTCGACAGGAGCCCGGACCAGTCCGCCGCCGTGCTGTAGCAGGCGACCGGGAAATAATCCCCTTCCCATGCGCCGCCTGCGAACGGCGTTCTCCCCGCGATATCGCGCACGGTCCACTGCCGGACTCCCGGCGCCGGCATCTCGGGCTCGGGAGCGCCCCTCAAAGAGGCGCATTTCAGCTCGCCGGAGCCGCCCGCGCGGACCTCGAGCACCCGCAACTCGACCGGATCCTCGGAGCTGAAGATCTCGACTCCCGAAAGCCACGGGCCCGGCGCCTTATCGCGTATGACGTAATGGAGCTCGGCGACGCACCCCTTCTCAATGCCCACGTGCGTGACGACGGTCTCCTGCCAGTCGACATAATCGGGCGTCCGGTCAAGGGCGAAGGGCGTCGTCTGGTTGAGGGCGTTCTTTTGCGCGTCGACGATCGTTCCGTCGCGCATGTAGACGCGCGCCGCGATGACCGAGAGCTCCTGCGCGGCGGCGTTGAAGAGGATTCTCGGGTCGCCGTAGCGGTTGATCGCGTTGTCCGTGAAGAGCATGACGGCCCGGTGGCGCCGTTTCGAGATGCGATTATCAGTATCGAGCGAAACGAAGAGCGAATCAAAGAGAACGACGGCGTCGCTCCCCGGATGGCGTGCCTCGACGGCCTTGAAATCCGGTAGGCCCGCGAGGGCCGGCGAGATCGGTACCACGACCTGCTCGGCCGGCAGGGCGGCCGCATGCGCCCGCGCGGGAACCGCGTTGATAACAATCGCAAGGAAAAGCATCGTGAGCGTCATCGAAATGCGTTCAATGTTTCTCATCGCGATCCCCCTTCTCGCTCGAGAATCACTCTCCGTGTCCCGTAGTCCCTCGCTTCAGCGATCGTGCTCCGGAACTCGGGATACGCCTCGGCGGGGATCGTCCGGCGCTTGACGAGCACTTTGCCCGTGTTTCTGAGCGCCGTGCCGTCCGAGGAGCGCTCCATCGCGTACGCCGCGTACTCTCCCGTCTTTTCGGATTTCTTCGACGGCTCGCGGAGCCTGAGCCCCGCAGGTATCGCGATCGTCTCGTCACATTCGTAGGTTTGCGTGTTCCAGATGAAGAGCGGAAGCGCGCGTGTCTCGAGATCGACGACCGACGCTGCGTTGAGGAGCGGCGTTTTCCCGAATCCGAGCTTCCAGGCAGGTGAAGCAAAGTCGAGGGTCCCTCCCGCGGCGACGGCGAACCGCGGCACGCGGTACTCGACGTCGAGCGCGAACTGTTTCTTGAAATCGAGCGGGGCCCCGATCGAGAGCTTCGTCACGTCGACGTCGGGCGAGATCGAGGCGAGCCATCCCTCGACGTAGGCCCTGAGGTCGTCGCGCTTGTGCGTGCCGAGCCAGCGGCGCATCCGCTGATCCATGTAATTCGTCCCCTCGACATGGAGCGTCCCCGAGAGGTTCCCGTCGCGGTCGACGGCCCCGCGAGAGACGACCTTGAGGACGTGTTTCTCGGGAGGGCTGTACGGCGTTATCATGAGCCCTTCCCCCTCCGGAGTGCCGATCACGTAGTTCTGCTCCTGCTCCGCCGAGCTCCAGAGCTCGGTCGAGTAGGGCACCCACGTCGGGTCGAGCATGGTGAAGGTGCCGTCCTTGTGCCGCCAGGCGACGACCGAGTGGTTGAACTGATCCGCCGGCACCTCCTCGACGCGCGCCCCGGCCATGGTGAGCGCCGGCCAGACGTCGTAGCCCGCGGTGCGCATGAGGGTGACGAGCATTCCCGCCTTGTCCTTGCAGACGCCGCAGCGATCCCGATACGACATCGTTCCCGGATGGTGCGTGTACCCCTCTCCCTTTCCCATCGAGAGACCCGAGTAGCGGATCTCCTGAGCCGCCCAATGCTGCAGAGCCGCGACCTTCTCGACGTCCGTCTTGAGACCCGCCGTGAGGTTTTTCACGAGCGTTTTGATGGGCTCGTTGTCGAGATAGATCGTGTCGTGAATCGCCGCGAACCAGCGCGACTTGACCTCCCACGAGGGAAGCGTCGCGAGCACGAGCTTCGTCGCGACGTCGGGCGCCTCGGCGCTCCGCGGCTCCTCCTCGAGCGCCGAAATATCGTAGAGCCACCACGAGTAATGCGTCGCCGTGTCGTCGAACTTCTGCGCCGAGTAGAGCGTGCCGTTGTAGACCTCGTACTGAACCGGCTTGTCCTTCGGCATATGGAGATCGTAGCGCTTCTCCTTGAACGGATAGCTGTCGCGGAAATAGACGACATCGTAAAAATGCCCCCGCATCGGCGGGATGTAACGGGAATCGTCGGTCGCCGTCTGAGCTCCGCCGCGGACCTGATCCGCAGCGGGGGCCCCGACATCCTCCGCGCCGAGGTATGCAATCTCGAACCCTTTCTTGTACGTTCTCACCTCGACCGCGTCCCCCACCTCGAGACGAGGCAGGCCGACGACCTTCATGCGCGCCCCCCAGTAGATCATGGAGGCTGGCGCGTAGAGGTCCTTCACGGCCGCGAGATCGACCGTCTCGACCGCGCCCCCCTTCCTGAATACGCGAATTCCCTCGACGTCGATGAAATTGGATGCGGGATCGTAGTCGAAACGGAGCGCCGCGCGATCAAGCACCCCCGCCTCGGTGAGGATCTTCGTGAGGGTATGCCGCCGGTAATGGGCGAGCCCCGACTCCTCGACCGCGACGTCGGTCTTGTCGAACACCGACACGACGGCCGCGTCGGGATACGCCTTCGCGTCGCCCGCCTTCGCGATAAGCGATCTGGTCTCCTCATCCGTCTGCGCCGCCGCGCAGGCCGCGAAGACGAGGAGCACGAGCGCCGCGACGGGGAGCGCGGACAAACGATGCATCGAGCGAATAGCCATTCTCCTGTGCCTCCTTTTCACCAGTATCCGATTGCCGTATAGCCGACCCAGTGGTGCAAGGTCGCGATCGCCGTCGCTGCGAGTCCCACGTGCTCGAGCGGGAGCCTGGGGGGATCGACGCTCGTGCCGTAGATGAGCATGAAGCCTCGCGGCGATTTCCCGCCGGCGAGCTCGCTCAAACGTTCAAGCACGCTCAGCCCGAACGGGATCGAATACACGCCGCACCACGTGATTTTGTACGGCTGCTGAAAATCGTTGCTATCGACCTTCTCCCTGAAGACGCCGATCTTCTCGCGCGAGAGCGCCCCCGTCAGGGAGGACCGAACGACGTCACGATCCTGCGCGACTCCCTTCGCATATCCCGTCTCGTCCGCGCCGAAGGGCGCGTAGTTGCGCCCTCCCCATTCCTCGTCGCCGTAGTGGACGCAGTCGGCGGAGACGAGAATGACGACGTCTTTCCCGAGCTTCCAGCGATGTTTGCCCATGATGATCGAAATGACCGATGCGAGCGTGTCGGCGGCGTTTACGAGGCGATCGCCGCCGAGCCGCGTCACGAGAATCGGCACGATCTCGACCCCGCTCACGTAATGCATGAGCACCGGAATGAACCCTTCGAGCGAGTGCTCCTCGGAATGGATCGTGTCGTTTACGAGAACAAGGCCGGCGGGAAGCGCCGCGATGATCTCCTCGCGGATCGGCGAGACGGGACACGCGCCGTACGCGCTCTTCCATGCGGTGAAATCGTCGAATATGAGCTTGTCGTGGATGCCGCGCCGCCGCGCCGTATGCGAAACGCCGAACAGAATCACGCGGGGCGCCCGGATCTCGCGCATCACATGAACGTAGCCTCGCCCGGCGTAGAGGTAGTCGTCATGCGGGCAGATCGCACCGATCATCGGGCTCTTCTTCATCAGGGGAAAGGCCTCGGCGTTCGAGGCGTAGCGAGGGGCCTCGAGAGAATCGACGAGCCTTACGAGCGCCTCCACCTGACCGGGGCGCGTCGCGTAGCCGATCGTGTCCTTCTGCACGCGCAACGAAGACCTCGGCGCGGCGCCCTGGAAGGAACGAACGGGCAGAAATCCCACTATGAGGAGAAACGCGAGGAACGCGCATATCGAAAAATACTTTTTCATGTGCCGCCTCCCGGGAACGAGGGGTCGGAGAGCGACGGCGGGTCATGGACCCGGCCGTGCGAACGGGAAGCACCGACTATAAACCATGCGCGGGCTCGAGTCCATAGCTGGAATAATTCCCGGAGAGTGTGTATATTGGACGGGCGATGAACTCGAAAGAGAAAAGAATACTCGGTTCGGTGTCCGTTTTCCACGTCTTCAACGACGCCTCGGTCGTCGCGCTGCCGACGATCTACCCGATTCTCTATACGCAGGGCTTCCTCATCAAGCGTTACGCCGACATAGGCACGATGATGCTCATCGGGCTCGCCGTGTCGATCGTCTTCCATTTTTTCGTCGGGCATTGGGCCAAGGGGCGGCACTACCGGCTCCTCCTCGTTCTCGACGACCTCGTGGTCGGACTCTTTCTGCTGCTCACGCCGCTCGCGAAGGACTATTCGATGCTCGTGCTCCTCTACGTCGGGGTGCGCATCGGATCGAGCATCTACCATCCCGTGGGGATCTCGTGGATCACCCATACGTTCCGGGGAAAGGAATTCGACCGGGCGATGGGCACGCAGAGCGCGTTCGGCGACATCGGCGTGCTTGCGGCGTTTCTCGGAACGGGATACCTCGCGCAGAGCTTCGGCTGGACGAATCCGCTCTACCTGTGGGGAGTCCTCTGCATCGCCGCCGCGTTCGCCGGGCTCGTTATTTCACGCGGGACGGGAGACGTCGGAGATTTCGACGCGCGGGAAGAGGAGCCCGTGTCCTGGCGCGAGACGTTCCACGATCAGCGATTTCTCATACCGCCGGCGCTCCTCAGCGGCCTCTCATGGGGTATCACCCTCGCCTACGGACCGAGCCTTCTCAACCACAGGCTCGGCGCGTCGATGTCGCTCACGGGGATCGTGCTCGGGTGCTGGATCGGGGCGGGAATCATCGCATCTCTCATGTACGGGAGAGTCGTCAAGCGGATCGGGCGCTACGGCGCGATCATCCTCGGATGCGCGCTCACGGCTGTTTCGACGTGCATCATCGCCTTCAGCACCAGCATCGTGCTGACGGCGATACTGTTGGCCTTCTTCGGATGGTCCCTCT
>Ga0315294_10004093_pt1 | contig 15892 bp, 11 predicted proteins | sample YL17G13_40_MG_FD_203626 | JGI IMG/M metagenome (GOLD analysis project Ga0315294, IMG submission 203626) | Sediment microbial communities from Yellowstone Lake, YNP, Wyoming, USA - YL17G13_40 | ecosystem: Environmental > Aquatic > Freshwater > Lake > Sediment | place: USA: Wyoming | collected... | reverse complement strand
CGCCCGGACGTCATGCGGTACCCGAGCCCGGTGGTCGCACCGCAGAGTCCCTCGGCTCCCTCCTCGCCGTACTTGTAACCGATGCGGACCGCGACGCTCTGCGTCGCCGCAACCGACATCAGGTACTCGGCGCCGAGCCGGACCCGGATGAAGTTGGTTTGTACCGGTGCCAACGGAAAGAGCACGTCCGCCGTCAGCAGGGGCACATCCCACAGGCCGCGTCGCCCCGCGATCGAGGCCACTCCCCGAACGGGCGAAAGCGTGTATCCGGTTCCCAGCTTGAGCATGACGGGCATCGACGATCCCGCCAACCCGGTTCCCACGTTCGTGATCGCCAGCCCCGTCGTCAGCTGTGGAATGGGAGTCTTGTAGAGCAGGCCGGCGTCGAGCGCCACCCCGCTTCCGGATTCCACGACGAGATCCTGGCTCACGATCTTGATCGCGGCGCCCACCGACAGCGCCGGCCGCAGGGCATGCCCGTAGCCGATCGTCACCGCATTCTGCCCCACGTTGTAGGCGCCGGTAGCCACCGGTTCCCCGGACGCCCCCACGCCCATCGCGTCGCCGGCGGCGAAGAGCCGCGTAAAGCTGATGCCGGCCGTCCCGATCCGGCCCAGCGGCAGGATGGCGGCCAGGTGGTCGTATCCGATCGATTCAAGCCAGAATGCATGGAGGTAGCTGAAGCCCATGTCCTGGATCCGGGCCAGTCCGCCGGGGTTGTGCTCGAGTGACCCGATGTCGTCCGCGATCCCGACGTAGGCCTCGCCCATCGCCGCCGCCCGCGTGGACGTGGCCATGTTCAGGAACTCGCCGGACGCGCTTCCCGCGCCCGTGGCCCCGGCCAGTCCCGGCAGACAAGCCGCCACGAGCACAGCCCCGGCGAGGAATCCGCGCCCGCTCATCTCCCCACCACCAGCTTCCCCCTCGTGACCCCGCCCTCCTGGCTGCGGACGATCCACAGGTAGATGCCGGGCGAGACCGGCGTCCCGTTGTCGTTCGTGCCGTCCCATTGCCAAAGCATGCCCGCGTTCGCCGGGCTCTTGCGCACGAGTTCGCCGTTCACCGTGTAAATCTCGACCGTCGATCCGATGGAGAGGCCGTCGAATCGGACCTTCTCCGTCGACGGATGCGCCGCCGGGTTCGGATAGACCGCCAGCCGGAGCGCCGGCAAGGTGGCGCTCGCTTCCGAAGAGTAGACGGAACACGGCGGCGGACCCGAGGTCTTCAGCAGGAGTACGTAGTAATAGGTCCTCCCCGGTTCGACCCCCGTGTCGGTCCACGAAACCGCGGAGGCGCCCACCGACGCCACCAGGGCCTTACCGGACGCGCCCCCGGTCGGATCCGTACCGCGCAGGATGTCATAGCCGTCGAGCATGGGAGTCGAACTGCCCTTCCACTGCAACCCGACCGCCGGAGTGCCCGTCGGACCGGTCAGTGCGGTCGCCACGGGCTGCTCCAGGAAGGAGCAAGCCCCCGCAGTCCCCGCGCCGCTGCAATCCACCGACAACGTCGCGCACCCGTTCCGGCTGACCGCCATGACCTCGAAGCTGTAGGCCGCGGCAGGGCCCAGTCCTGTGACCGTGACCGAGAACGTCAGCGACATTCCGTCGTCGTAGGCCGTCCCGCAGATCTGCTGGACGTAGCAGTTGGTTCCCGTGGACCGGTACACCAGGTACCGGTCGACCGGGTTCCACGTCACCGCCCGGTTCATCGTGTCGCCGGGCCTGGCGAAGTCCCATGTAACCAGGATGTTCGTCGAGTTCACCTGGATTGCGGACACGTTCGACGTTCCCTCGTGCGCCAGCCCCCACTGAGGCGGATCGCAGGTGTAGCATTGCTCGCTCGACAGGCCCGAGCATCCGCCGAGGTCGACCGCATTGATCTGATAGCACCAGTTCAGGGAAGGAGATGCCCCCGTATTCGTGAACGTGTAGCACGTCGAGATGCCATTGTCGTAGATCGCGGGATAGGCGGCCTGCGGTGCCCCCGGTGCCGTCGCCCGGAAGATCAGGTAGCGGGAAACGACCCCCGTGTCCCCGGGGGGCGGCCGCAGCCATCCCAGGACCACCGCGTTGTTCGCCGGCAGTCCCGACAGCGAGAACGGCGCCATCGGCCCCGGCGGTGTGCACACGCGACATCCCGTGGCCGGAGGCGGATCGGACCAGATCGTGCATCCGGCCTGGTCGATGGCCATCACCTGGAAGCAGTGCTCCTGCGTGAGGTTCAGCCCCGAAACCGTCGTAGACAGGTTCAGCCCTCCGACATCGTAGACGGTGCCCATGAGGGTCTGTGGAAGACCGGCACCGGTTGACCGGTAGACAAGGTAGCGGGACAATCCCACGCCCGGCTCGCCCGGCGCCGGAGGCGCCCACGACACCAGCAGTGAAGCCGGGGCGCGCGCATTCACGCTCACGACCGGGATCAGCCCCGGCGGCGTACAGCCATGGAACCCGGACGGCGGTCCCGCGGTCCAGCTCGTGCACCCCTGTACGTCGACGGCCATGACTTGGTACCAGCAATCCTGCGTCAGCGCGATCCCGGTTGCCGTGAACGAGAGATTCGGCCCGCCCTCCTCCCACGTCGTCCCGGACAGCGACTGCGCCCCACCGGCCGCGGTCGCCCGGAAGACGAGATAGCGTGAAATCGGCACCTCGCCTCCGGCCACGGACGCCCACGAAACGAGGAGCGAACTGGGCGGCCGCGCCGCCAGGTTCAGGACCCCCGGAGGAGGCGGGGGCACGCAGGCGGTCGTGAAACATCCCTCGGCCGAGAAGTTCGTGCACGACGGACTGCCGTCATCCGCGACCTCGATGATCGCGCAATAGGTCGTGTCCACCGAGAGCCCGGTGGCAGTCGCGGTGAAGGTCGGACCGCCGTCCGAATCCCACACGGTGGCCGTAATGACCTTTCCGGCGAGCGTTCCCGTGGACCCGGCACCCAGCCAGACGAAGTACCTGGACAGGGGGCTGCCGCCCACCGTTGGCCTCGTCCACGTGATCGCAACGTGAGCCGTCCCGGTGACTCCCGTTGGGGTACTCACCATTCCGGGAGGCGTGCACGGCGGCACCGGCGGACAGGGATCTGTCGTCCGGAAGAGCGCCGTTGCCTCCGTCGAGCACACGCTGTCGCACGAGGCCCCCGACGCAGTCACCACGTAGGCATACGTCGTGCCGTCCACCACGTTCATGTCGTCGTAGTAGACCGAGACCCCGGGCATGACGTCGTAAAGGACCGCCGCGCAGGCTCCCGCTCCCACCGTCCGGTAGATCTTGTACTGGGCCGCCGCCACCGTGTTCCACGACAGCCGGACCCGGTCACACCACCCGACACCGGACAACACCGACGGCGGGACGAGGTCGCATCCCGTCGTCGCGCACTCGACCGCCGAGTAGCTCGAGCACGAGTTCTGGGCCACCGCGCACACCTGCCAGCAGAACGTCGTCGTGACCGGGAGCCCCGAGCTTGTCCAGGAGTAGATCGGGTCGCCGGTGTCGAAGACCTTGGCCGCGAAGATGGGGGGCGCCAGCCCCCGGAAGACCTTGTAGTACGAGATCGGGGCATCGCCGGCCGCCGCCTCCGTCCACGCCAACATGGTGTCGGTCTGGCGCGCAAGAGCACTCAGGCTCAGGATGGGTCCCGGCGGGCTGCACGGCGGCGCCCCGCCGCCGATGAAGGTCTCGCACGCCTGGTTCGAGCAGGGGCCCTCGCAGCCGCTAACGACCGCGGTCACGGTGTAGCAGTAAAGCTGGCTCAGCGAGACGGTGGTGTCGTCGTAGTAGACCGACACCCCGGGCTGGGTGGTGAGCAAGGGTCCCTTCGACGCGCAGGTGCCGGCCGTGAGCGACCGGTAGATCTTGATCGCGGACGCGCCGGGCACCGGCGACCACATGATCCGGATGCCGCCGGACCACGAGACCGCGGACGCCCCCGGCGCGCTTCCGCCGCATGTGGGCGTGGCGAAGTCCTGTTCGGCAGCGTCGCCCGCCGCGCTCTCGTTCCCGTCCGTGTCGATGGCCGTGACCTTGTAGTAGTACGTCGTCCCGTTAGCCAGCCCCGTGTCCGTCAACGGGTTGGACACCCCGCACGCCTTGTTCATGCTCGCCGGGATGGTCGGCGGCAGGGGCAGGTTGATCGCGTACGTCGCCCGGTACACGCAGTACTGGGCCACCGGGTACGTCCCCGGGCACGGCATCGGGTAGACCCAGTTCAACGTGATCTGCGTGTCGCCCGGTATCGCCGACACCGAGTTGGGAGTGCATGGAGGCGTCCCCACCGACAGGCGCAGGGCGTCCACGAGGACGGAGGTGCAGACGCTGACCGAGGGGAAGATGATGGAGACCTTGTCTATCAGGTCGAGTCGCAGTCCCTGGCTCACGAGGTACCCGAGGGTGGCCTCCGCCGTGTACCACTTGCCCGTGGTCGTCAGCGAAACGGAGGGGACTAGGACGTTCCCGCCCAGCGTGTCCGTGATCCACAGCCCCATGTCCGCCTTGGCACCGCTCTTCTGGATCTGACCGCTCACCGCGACCTTGAGGAAGCCGGACGACCAGTCTTTGGGAGCGAAGCTCTGGATCGTGACCGGATGCAGGCTGTTGCACAACGTCCCGGTACAATCCTTCTTCGTGGCCGGGCTCTCCTGGAGCCAGACCTGTCCCGACTGCGCGCCATCCCAGGACGCCAGGGTCGAGATGTAGACGGTGACGCACGGCCCCACTCCGCACGCGGGAAGCACCGCGCAGGTCGTAAGCGGGGCCGTCCAGACGCTGTACGGGGTGCCCGACGGCTCGAAGGAATTGATGATCTGGTCTGCGGCGCGCGCAGACATGCCCGCCGACAGTACGGCAAGGATCAGAACTGCGGTCTTCAGAATGCCCTGTTCCCCCTGGACCTATATTACCAGATCAGGAGGTCAGGACCGAGCTCGTGGAGGCCCCCGAGAACGTCGATGCCGCCATCCGGTTGATCAGGACGTTCAGGCATTCGTCCAGCACGGCCATGGCCCGGACGGCCGCCTCGTAGGCCCGGGTGTAGGCCAGGAGCTGCGCCTGCTCCTCGTCCACGTTGACCTTCGAGATCGCGTCCTGCTGGAGTTGGAGCTGATCCACCCCGCTCGAGAGCTGGTCGACCATCGCGTTCGCGTTCGACCGCTCCGCCTGCATCTGGGCCAGGAGGCTGTCGGAAAAGAGCCCGAACGTCGGCTGGGCTTCCATGTTGAACAGCATCGAGAGGTTCCCCTTCGTGTCCGTGATCGTGACGGGCGTGACCGGGTTCCACTGGGTCGGCACCGGCAGGGCCATGGTATCGTCCGGCTCGATCGTGAACGCCTGAGTTGCGGCGTTCCAGTAGACCAAGAAGGGCGCGCCGTCAGCCGTAAGCTGGGCATCGATCCCGAGCACGATCGCAGCCAGGTCCTGCGTGCCGTTCCAGACGTAGCTCGAAGCATGCACGGTGCCCGACGGCGCGTACCACTGGAACGTGATCTCCCCATCCGGCCCGGCTACCGTCCGCCATTCGAGATCCGACTGCCCTATCGGAACGGGAACATATGAGGGAGGGGGCGGCGGCGGCACTCGACCCGGCACCGGGATCGACCGGTCCAGCACCCCGACCCCGTTGTTCACGGCCGCGAGCGAGGAAATCCTCGTCTCGAGCTTGAGCACCTCGGCCAGGTTGCCGCCCCCCAGGGGATCGTCCCAGACCGTGATCGGACCGGTGCCGATGAGCGTGAACCGGCAGGTGTCGCCGTATTCGAAACTGGCGCGCACGGTTCCGTTCAGCTGGCTGTTGGTGTTGATCGCACCCACGAGATCCTCGATCGACATCCCGGTGTAGCCGACCGGATCGATGCTCCACGGGATTGCCACGCCGTTGATCACGAGGTTGCCGCTGGTGGCGGTGAAAGCCTTGTCGAAAACAGGAACCCCGCCTCCGTTTGCGGTGGTGACGAACATGCCGTCGTTCAGCAGCGTGTGGTTGCCGGAAGCCATGTCGACGGTCGGGTCGATCCGCCCGAGCCCGTTGTTCATGATCCCGTACGTCTGGACCAAGGCGTTCATCACGAAGCCCCGGAGGGCCGCGATCGTGGTCGCCTGCCCCGTGTCCGCCCCGTCGGTGTTGTGGTTCGACATGCCGATGTACCCGGGGTTGGCGACCAGGAGCGGGTTGAGCCCGATGTCGCCCGCGTCACTGGGCGCCAGCCCGCCGCTAGTGGCGAAGAAGTTGAGCCCAGTCGTCGACCCGTCGGCTCCGTACCCTCCCCTGTGCAGCGCATTGACCTGCGCGATCAACGAGGTTGCCAGCTCGTCCAGCTCGAGCCGCTCGTCTGCGATGATCGTATCTCGCGCAGTCATGTACCCCTTTATGGCGCCGCCCCCGATCTCGTCGCTCACGTCGACGACCGCCGACATGCCCGCCTCGCGCAGGCCCACTCCGGCGAAGGCCGGCTCGTGTGCATCCGCGAGCGGCGTAAGCGCCCCCGCCTTCGAGCCCCGCACGAGAGCCTTGGCGTTGCCGGTCATCACCAGCACCGAGCCGTCCGCCAGCTTGACCGTGTCGACCTTCATCAGCTTGGATAGGTCCGTGAGCGCCTGATCGCGGCTGTCCATAAGCGCGTTTGCCGAGCCGCCGGCGGCCTCGGCCATCACGATCCCCCGGTTCGCGTCCGCGATCTGCACCAGCAGGCCGTTGATCTTCGTCATAGTCTCGCGCACCTGGGCGTCAACGTGCGTGTCCATCTCGCGCAAAGTCGCATCTGCCTCGTGGAACAACGTGGCCATGTTCTGTGCGTCGGACAGAAGCTCAGCCCGGCTGACGGTGCCCGCGGCCAGTCCGGACCAGTCGTCGAAGAAGGTCTGGACCGCCGTTATCAGCCCCTGCCCGGGCGTCGCGTTCAGTTCCGGGAACAGGATGGCCATGGCGTTCAGCGTCTGCTGGAGCGCCTCGTGCTCACCCAGCCTCGCGCTCTCGCCCCGGATCATGAGGTCCAGGAACTCGTCCCGGACGCGCTCGATGGACACGAGCCGGACGCCCGTGCCGATCTGGCCCGGGGCGAAAACCGAATTCAGCGATGGCAGGTTCAGGGGCGCAAGCGCGGCCAGAACGGGGATTTGCCGCGAGTAGCCCTTCGTCGTCGCGTTGGCGATGTTGTTGGCGATGATCTGTTGTGCCATCGACTGCACCCGGAGGGACGTCATCATCGTGGCGAGGGAACCGAACGTCGATCCCATGGTCTAGGCTCCTTTCCCGGCGCGGCCGTTCATACCTTGCGCTCGACGGACCGGGCCGCCGTCCCCTTGGACGGGGCTCCAGCGGGGCCGTAGAGCCCCCCGCCGGACGTTCCGGACAGTTCCCGGGTCAGCGACGCGAACCTCATCCCCCCGGCCGCCAGCTTCGCGATTACCGCGAGCGACGCCCGCGCGGCCGCGGCCTCGCGCATGAGCTCGAGCCGGTCCGCTTCGGCCACGCTGGCGGCGGCTTGCCCGATGCGGCCGAGCTCCTCCGCCGCCTCGGCTGCCTTCCGGCCGACCTCGTCGAGGACCTCCCGCGAGGCGCGGGCCTCGGCGGAGAGTCGACGGCGGGATTCCACCAAGGAACGGTTCAGGAGGTCAAGGGCCCGCCGCAATGCTGCCGCGTCCGCCGCCGGCTCCACCGCCATCACTCCTCCCTTCGTTCTCTCCGCGAATACTTGTCGGACATCTTGTTGATCTCGGCTTGGACCTTCGCCCATTCCGCCGCCTTCGTTGGAAGGTTCAGGAGCCTGACCTTCGCCTCGGTCGACTGCGTCGTGTCTGGATACTCCTTGTCGACCCGGGTATACAGGTTCTTGGCGCCGTCGAAATCCTTTCGGTCCTCGGCGATGGCGCCGACCGCCAGGAGAGCGTCAGCCGCGAGCGGGCTCTTGGCGTACTTCCCCGCCAGGCTATGGTATTCGCGCAGGGCCGCGTCCGTCTGCCCAGCCTTCTGCTGGCACGCCGCCAGGCGAAGCCACGCCCACGCGGAGGTCTCGCCGTACGAGGTCGCCTTGAGGTAACCGTCGTAAAGCTTGATCGCATCGGCGTTGCGGCCCAGCTTCTCGTACGCTTCCCCGGCTCCCCGGGTGGCATCGTCCAGCGACGTCCCCGCGGGCCCCAGCTTGAGGACCTCCAGGTAGCTCTCCAGTGCCTTGGCCGACTGTCCGCCCTGGTTGAGGTTCCCCGCGGCCTTCAGCCGCCACTTGATCTTCTCCTCCGGCTCCTTGACCAGATCCGCGATCTTGAGGTGGAACTCGGCCGCGCGTCCCCAGATCTCGGCCACCTCCGCCAGCGAGGCGATCTCGACCCATTTGTCCTCGTCCGGCACCGGAGGGCCCTTCGCGGCTTCATCGATCCTGCTCTCGACCATCGAAGAAAGCTTGCCTTCGGCCCTCTTGCGCCAGGACTCCTGCCTCGCCCCGTTCTTGATCTCCCGGAAGGTAAGCGCCGCGTTCGCGAGGTCGCTGCCCCACTCGTATATCGTCCCGATCTCCCATTGGGCCTGCTGCCGCTCGTCGTCCGTCCGCGCCGCCTTCATCTTGTCCCGGGCCGCGTTCACGGCCGCAGCCGACAACTGCGTCATGCGGGAGCGCGCGAGCCTCGCGTCCACCGAATCCGGGTACTTCTTGACGACCCTGGCATAGGCGCCCAGCGCCTCGGGGACCCGGCTCTCGGCGGCGTGCAGGTCGCCAATCTGGACGAGCACCCAGGGCGCCCGCTCGTCGTCGCCCGCCGCCGCGAGGAAACGCTCGTAGGCCGCGGCGGCATCCTTGCTCTTTCCCTGCTTCTGCAGTTTCTGCGCGTCGCTTAGGGCCTGATCCGCCTCATCGGACGCGGCGATGACGCCCCCCTGCGCCAGGAACAAACACGCCGCCGCCAATATCGCCCCGGCAATGGCACGCGGCCGGCGGCCGCGCACGCCGCAGCCGCCGACCGCGGAACCTTCCCTGGCCGTCCCGTCATCCACCCGGTTGTTCATGCTCCCCCCGTCTCCGGCATCGGCTTCAAGGCCTTTACGCCGCTACCGGACTCGCCCGGCCCGGGCCAACTCCTCCTCGAGCATGCGCCCGATGCCGAACCCGCCCGACGTCGCCAGATTCCCCGACATGGCCTCGTCATACATCTCCCGGTACATCTTCGACGCACGATCGTTGCCCGTCAGCCCTGTCTCCAGCGTCGTGGACCGCATCGACCTCAGCAGTTCCTGGATGAAGAGAGCCTCGAACTGCCCGGCCACCTGGCGCAACGCCTCGCGTTCCGTCGAAGGCACCGAGGCGCGGCGTTCCCAGGCCACACCCGTCAGTGCCTGGAGGTATTGTCCCACGCCTGCCGACTTCATTACAACGACTCCACTTCCGCCTGAAGCGCCCCGGCGGCCCGGAGCATCTGGAGCACGGCCACCATTTCGTGCGGGGTTGCCCCGATCGCGTTCAGGGCGTCCACCACTTCCGCGATGTTCGCTCCCTCCGGAAGGGCGATCAGGTTCCCCGTGCCCGTCTGCCGCACCGTTGTCGCCTCGGTGTCCTCGGTCAGCAGAGTCTGGCGTTCGCTTCGCACCATGAGGTGAAGCGAGCCCTGCGCCACGGCGACCGCGCCGACGCGCACGTCCGAACCCATCACGATCGTCCCGGTCCGCTCGTTGATGACTACCTTCGCGAGCGCAGGGGCCTCGTACTCCAGCCCCGTAACCGCGCTTATGAACTCCACCACGTGTTCCGCGTAGTCCGTCGGCACGCGGAGCTTGATCGACGACGCGTCAAGGGGACTGGCGACCGTCGACAGGAAGGTCTTGTTGATCGCATCCGCGATGCGGGTGCAGGCGGTATAGTCCGGCTGCTTCAGGAGCAGGGTGACCTCGCCCTGGCTGAATACCGTGGCCGGGACCTCGCGCTCCACGATGGCTCCCCCGGGGAGGCGTGCGGTGGTATAGCGGTTCGTCGAAGCCGATGGGGTGGCCGGCGTTTCGCGCAAGCCGCCGTCCACCGTGATCGGGCCTTGCGCCACCGCATAGGCCGAGCCGTCGGCGCCCTGGAGAGGAGTCTGCAGGAGATTGCCCCCGCGAAGACTGCGTGCGTCGCCCAGGGACGAGACCACCACGTCCAGCTTGCTCCCCCCCTTGAGGTACGGTGGCATGCTCGCGGTCACCATGACCGCCGCCACGTTGCGGACGCGGACGAACTGCTGAGGCACCACGATGCCGAATCGCTTGAGCATGTTGATGATGCTCTGCACGGTGAAGATCGTGCCCGATCGCGCCCCGATGACGGTGTCCCCCGTGCCCGGAAGGCCCACGACGATCCCGTATCCGATCAGCTGGTTCTCCCGTGCGCCCTGGATGTCCACGACGTCACGGACCTTGACGGGTACGGCCATCGCGCTCGCGGCCGCGCTCACGAGAAGAACGGCAAGAGTGAACCGGCGGATCCTCATGACACCCCCCTCAGAATGCGAACAGCATCGAGAGCAGGCGCGAGATCAGGCCGAGCTTGGCCTTCTCCGTGACCGCTCCCTTGCCGGTATAGCGGATCTGGGCGTCCGCCACGAGGGTGGACATGACCGAGTTCTCGGCAGTCACATCCTCCGGGCGAACGATCCCCGTGATTTCCATGACCTGCTTCTCGTCGTTCACCGTGATGATCCGGTTGCCGTTGATGACGAGATTCCCGTTCGGCAGGACGTCGTTTACCCGTACCGTGATCCTCCCGGTCAGCGCGCCCGCCCGCGTCGATTTGCCCCCGCCCTGGAAGTCCTCCCTGCCCGTTATGCCGAGGTCCTGGAAGGGCAGCAATGCCGACCGCTGGGACCCCCACGTGATCCCCGCCGACGACGACTTCTTCGCCTGCGTATTGGTCTGGTGCGAAGCAGAAGCGGATTCCAGCACGTTCACGGTCAGGACATCCCCAACCTTGAACGCCTTCTTGTCCTTGTAGAGCGAATCGCCGCCCGCGGGCCACAAGGATTCCGCGAGCGCTATCCGCGCGGCCGCGCACACGGCCACGACCCCGACGACCCAGCGCAACTGTTTCATGCCAGCCTCCTTGATGCCCGATGCCGAGTTCATTCGAGCACCGCCTGCACCAGCCCCGCGCCCACGACGCGAGCGCGGAGCGTACGCTTCGAATTCAGATTCATGACCGTGATGATCTCTCCCGCTGCCCCGTCATTCTTCGCCTGGGCCGCGGCGCGGGCTTCCACCGCCCCGACGCGGGCCACGAGCGTCACGGGCGCGCCCCGCCGCACCTGGAGGGGCTGGGCCACCGCCGTACGCCGTATCCAGGCTCCGGCGGACACGGGACGCACGACCCGGAGCCCCACCAGCGCATCCCGCCCCGCCACCGCGTCCTCGGGCACGTCCCCGAGATCGCTTTCCACTTCGGCCAGGTCTGTCTCCGCGAGCACGGTGCCGGGCTCGAGCCCGCGCGCCGCCTGAACCCCCTTCACCGTAGTCCGCACCCGGTACGAGAGCATCACGCGCGCGAGCCGCTCGTCTCCCGCCCATACCTCCACCGCCACGGGAACCAATCCCGCCAGCCGGCGGGCGGAAACCTCGGCCCGCATCTCGACTTCGGTGTCCGGAACCGTCAACGCCCGGGGCACGTCGGGATCCTCGATACGCACCACGCCGCCCGGCCGGACGGCTTTGGACTCCAGAAACTGATGGCCGAAGCGGACCAGATCGTCGCCTGAAACCGGCTTGACCGCGGCGGTCACCCGGGCCCCCCCGGCCTGGCCGGTGAACTCGACCTTCTCGAGGACTCCGCCGCTCCTGAACCGCCGCCGCACGTCCTCGGCCGTCACGGGCTTCTCGACACCCGGCAGGGGCACGTGCGACAGCCGGAGCGAAGCCAGTTCCTTGAGCCGGGCCTCGGGAAGGCCGGAAAGGTCGGCCACGTCCCCGAGCAGGATCCAGTGACTCCGGATCAGCGCATGCGGCTTGAACGCGACCTGCAGGACTCCGGCGTCGGCCTCCGCCTTGGCATCCGCCGCCGCCGTCAGAAGACCGGCCAGCGCAACCGAGAGAGCGATCACGGTCCGCATCAGCGGCGCATGTTGTTGGCGGCCTGCAGCATGTCGTCGCTCGTCTGCACGGCCTTGGAGTTGATCTCGTAGGCACGCTGGGCGACGATCATGTTCACGAGTTCCTCGACGACCTTCACGTTGGACTGCTCCAGGTACCCCTGCGTGACGGACCCGAATCCCTCCTGCCCCGGGATGCCCGTCAGGGGCTCCCCCGACGCTTCGGTGGTCACGAACAGGTTCCTCCCCGTCGCGTGCAACCCGGCCGGGTTCAGGAACCGGGCCAGCTCGATCTGGCCGACCTGCTCGCTCGTATCCGATCCGGGAATGCCCACGCTCACGAGGCCGTCCCGACCGATGACGATCCTGGTTGACTCGGGCGGAATGGTGATCTCGGGCTCGAGAGGCAGGCCGTCCGATGTCACGATCTTCCCCGTCGAATCCCGTTTCCACGTTCCGTCGCGCGTGTAACCGATCGAGCCGTCCTGCTCGAGCACCTGGAAGAACCCCTCGCCCTCGACCATGAGGTCGAGCGGATTGTCGGTCTGGACCACCTCGCCCTGGAAGAATATGCGGGGCGTGGCCACCGGCCGGACACCCTCGCCCACCTGGATCGGCACGGGCGACTGGACGCCCGGAGCCGTGGGCGGAGAGCCCGCCGGCTTGATCGTGTGGTAGAGCAGGTCCTGGAAATCGACACGTGTCTTCTTGTAGCCCGTGGTCGAGACGTTGGCCAGGTTGTTCGATATCGTGTCCACGTTCATCTGCTGGGCCAGCATCCCGGACGCGGCCGTGTACAGCGCCTGAATCATCTCCGAACCTCCTTGTTGCGGTCCGCAACGACGCAAGTTTCCGCTGTGCGTCCGTCGCTTCGTGTGTTGCCAGAGAGGTTCGAGGGATCATGCTGCTCGTTTCCGAGCCGAGAGGGGCCGCCTCCGTCAGTCAGCGGCTCCAACCTGCAGGCTTCTCTCGGGTCGCTACCGACCCGGTGAGTCCAGCCTTCCACGCACTCAACCATCCCGTCGAACCGTTCAGTTTTCAAGAAGCCGCGGCTCCCCTCAGCCGAACCTGCCCAACTGCGTAATGAGCGTGTTGAGCGTCTCGTCCTGAGCGACAATCGCGCGTTGATTCGCCTCATACGACCTCAGGGCCTCCAGCATGCCGACCATCTCGGTCACCGCGTTCACGTTCGAACGCTCCAGCTGTCCCTGGAGGACCCTGGCCCCGGCCGCGCGGAACCGCGCACCCGGGGCCGGAGCCAGCAGGCTCTCCCCTTCCTTCACGAGCATCGACATGTCATCGGGCTCCACCACGCCGAGGCGGCCAACCGATTCGCCGTCCAGCAGGATCGAGCCGTCGGATCCGATCTCGAGCGTTCTCCGCCCGACCACGATCTGGGCCCCCGACGACGTCAGGACCGGATCTCCCGACTGCGTTACGAGGCGGCCGCGCCCGTCGAGGGCGAAGTTGCCCGCGCGCGTATACCGGCGGCCCCGCACCGTGTCCACCGTGATGAAGCCCTGGCCCTCGAGCGCCACGTCCGTCGTGTTGTCGGTCTGCATCAGCGTGCCCTGCGTCCAGTGCGGCAGGATCGCGTCGACCACGGCTCCCTCGCCACGCGCGCCGACCATGGGCACGAGATCCGCGGTCTGACCGCCGAGACAAATGAGCGAGTCGCTCAGCCGATGCAAGACCTGGGTGGGATGCGCCCGGATGACGGCCGAATCGCGCTTGAAGCCGGTGGTGCTGACGTTGGCGAGGTTGTTCGCGATGGCCTCATGGCGTGAGGACTCGGCGAGCATGCCGGAGGCGGAAGCGTACATCCCGACGATCATGTAGTTGCGAAACCCTATCTCGAGATCGAGAGCTTGTCAATGCCTCCGCAGGGGCTGGCGAGTCCGGAAAGACCGCGCTACGCTTTGAAAAGTGAGGGACGGGCTACCCACCGCCTCCCGTCCCCTGGGCCCTTCGGGCCCCTCCGATCCGAAGATGACAACCCCAAAGGGGTCAGTGCGCCCTATGGGCTGAGACCGGCTGAATGACCCTTACCCGGGCAAGGTCCGCCGAAACGAACGCGTAACCCTTACTGCCTTGGAATCGCTATGTACGTGCTCTCCTGCGAGGGCGGGCCCTCGACAGGCGGCGTGGACCGCGACACCGACCGGACGAAGATGTAGTACCGCTCGCCGGCGATCACGGGCTGTGCTCCGCTCGGACCCGGGAACTGCACCATGCGCACCGTCGTCGAACTCAGCGGCTGGGAGTTGTACCGGACATGCCCCGTTCCGGAAACCGTCGAGATGTAAACGTTGTAGCCCGCGACGTTCTCCCCCACCGATCCGCGCCACGACACCGTGATCTCGCCTTCCGCCGCCTGCTGCTGCATTTCGACGGCCGCCAGCTGGGGAGCGATCGGGGTAGCCGGCACCTCGGCACTGCGCTCCGATTCGAGGGGCGGCTGGGTGTTCGAGATCGCGGTTACGACGAAGTAGTATGTCCGGCCGTTCTCGAGCCCGATGATCCGCGCGGACGACAGCCCAACCGTGTTGATCTTCCGGTACTCGCCTCCCGGTGCGGTCGAGATGTAGATGTTGTAGGCCCCGACCTGCGGCTCCGGGTTCGGGGTCCACACCAGCTCTACCTCGCTGTCCTTGGGGCTGGCCTTCAGACCCAGCGGGGACGTCGGCCGAACGCCGCTTGCCGTGACCCGCCCGAACCTGATGGAGAACGAGGCGCGGTGGTTGTTGCCGAGGTTGCCCGCATGTCCCATATATGCGTAGTCGACCTCCCAGTCGGTCGCGCGGTAGGACAGGCCTCCTGAATACCGGCCCGGCAGGGTCGAGAAGCCGGCGTAGCCGAGGCGCACTCCGAGCGCACCCTCGAAGAACCAACCCTCTACCCCCGTGTGCAGGGTCGTCGTTGCGGGCTTCGAGACCGTCGGATCCTTGAGGTTCTCGGCATCCAGGGCAAGCGTGATCCACCGCTCGAACTGATAGGCGGTTCCCACGCGGATCACGGAGGGAATCGTCTGCGTTCCCAGATTCCCCGGCTGCCGGATCTCGGTTGAAAGATCCTGCGCCGAGAATCCGAACCTGATCTCCTTCCCGAACCTCGGAAGGGGCAGCCGGTACAGGACACCCCAATCCAGCCCGAGCCCGCTGCCGCCCACGTCCGCCAGCACCGAACTCGCGTTGTAGAACTTGACGTTCAGCCCGCCGAAGAACGTGCGATCCTCCGTCAGCGCCGAGGCGAACGTGGCGTAGAACACGTCTTCCTTAAGCTTGGCGATATCCCCGTGGAAGCCGGAGAAGTCCTTGCGTTCCCAGGAAAGCCCCATGATCCCGTCGGCGAAAACCGGGAACGCCGCAGACGCGAAGAGGTACGTGACGTTGCCGTCGTAGATGGCGGCATAGGAACCCGAGAGCTCCGCGCGGGTCAGCTGACCGAGTCCCGCAGGATTCCACCAGACCGAGCTGTTCTCGTCGCTCACCGCCACGAACGCCCCGCCCATGCCGAGCGGACGCGCCCCGATGCCCGTTACGCCTCCCTTGGTGAAATAGGCCGCCGCCCCGATGGGGAGCACCACCAGCATCATCCACAGCCCGATGCCGGACCGAAGGACTCGGGTGAGCCCGTTCCGCTGAATCATGTCTCTAGGCATTATACCGCAACGAATGCGCCGCGAGGCAAACCTTGAGAAAGGAGGGGACGGCCATGGGATCGGGACCCAGCGTCACAATACCGTAACGCAATACCGGACGTACCCCGTCTTGTTCATGCCCACCCGGCCCAGCAGCCACCGCATGTACAGCGGCGCCACCAGCCCCGTGTTCGAGTACGTGTACCACGGACCCGCCAGGCTCGTC
>Ga0315294_10004090_pt1 | contig 15901 bp, 19 predicted proteins | sample YL17G13_40_MG_FD_203626 | JGI IMG/M metagenome (GOLD analysis project Ga0315294, IMG submission 203626) | Sediment microbial communities from Yellowstone Lake, YNP, Wyoming, USA - YL17G13_40 | ecosystem: Environmental > Aquatic > Freshwater > Lake > Sediment | place: USA: Wyoming | collected... | reverse complement strand
GCTCCCCCAGTCACGTCTACCTCCCCACCAGCAATCGGAAGACACGACTATATCGGTACTGATATAGTCATGTTGCGCCTGACGAGAAGAAAGTCGTCTGGATCGGCACGTCGCTCGACGACCTTCGGGACTTCCCGAAGGATGCCCGCCACGATGCCGGCTTCCAACTCGAACAGGTGCAACTGGGTCTGGAACCAGACGATTGGAAGCCCATGCCGGCCATCGGCGCGGGCGTCGGGAAATCAGGATCCGGACCGCCGATGGAGCCTTTCGGGTGTTTTACGTAACGAAGTTCGGTGATGCGGTGTTCGTCTTGCACTGCTTCACGAAAAAGTCCCAGAAGACTGCCCAGAGAGACGTAGCGATCGGCACTCAGAGATATTCGGAAGCCAGGAAGCAGTACGAACGGGAAAGGCGAGCACAAGGATGAGCGTTTGGGATGACATCGCCGACGACGCCGCTGAAGCCGAGAACCTCAAACTCCGGGCGGCGTTGATCCGCGCCATCCGTTCACGCGTCGACGAGATCGGATGGTCACAGACTGCTGCCGCCCAGAACTTGGGCATCACTCAGCCTCGCCTGTCCGATGTCTATCGAGGCAAGATCTCGAAGTTCTCGCTCGATGCCCTGGTGGAGATCGCTTCCAAACTAGGTATCCACGTTCGGGTTGAAGTCGAGCCGGATTTCGCGGTTCCCAGCGGTACGTGAGCCGCTACCTCCCCGCAGGGGTGCTAGCGACCTCTGGCGTCCACTTGACCAGCGGTCAAGTGCACTCGGATTCAGAGCAGTTACGGCGCGTGCACAGTCGCACTTAACGTGCAGTGGCGCGCACAACGTGCGCATGAATGCCGTCGGAAGCCTGTTCCAGACCGCCGCGGACGGCCGACTGGCCCCAGATTGGTCCCAAGACCAACTTCAGACTCCTGGGGGAAGGTGAAATTGAACGCAAAACCGCTGATCAGAGCAGGTTTTTTGGTCGGGCTGACAGGATTTGAACCTGCGACCACTTGACCCCCAGTCTCAATTTCGGCGTTTGTGGGCGTTCGTCGGTGATCTGTTCGGACTGCTCAGTGCTGGTTTCCGTCTATCGGCGAACAGTGCCGAACACCCACAAATTGACTGCCGTTGCTATCCGCGTTGCTATCCACGCTATCCACACCAGCGAGCAGACCCGACCGACGAAACACCAACCGAACAAGGAGCAATTCGCGGGCCTTGACCAACTTGACCAGAGGACAGGCGCTCAGGCCCGGTGGATGGCCGGACAATACTGGCGGGTCCCCGGCTTCAGCGCCCCACGACTCTTGAAGGCTCGTACCGGCCGGTCTCCCGGTAACTCTCCTCGATCACGGCCCGAAGGGCGAATCGGATGTCCTCGACCGAGAACCAGCCCTGGCGGGTGCTGGCCACGATGATGTCGCGCAGCATCTCGGGGGTGAATCTCCGGTAACCCCCCGGCGTCCGCAGCGGTTGGACGGTGTTGCCGTCCGGCGCGACGAACTGCCCTGCCCGCAACCCCTGATCAAGCCAGCTGTACGACCTCCCGAGCATCGCTGCCGCTTCCTGGGCGGAGTAGCTCGGCTGCAGACCCAGCGCGGCTGTAGCGGTCGGCTCTACTGGCATTGTCCAAACCTCCTGCAATGCGTAGCAATTGGTGCCGGAAGGTAGGCACCTGCTGCACATTCATGTGCAAATCAGGGGCGAATTGCAGGCCCCAGGTGCAAACCAACAGCCCCTCATCTGGGAGCCAGAACCCGGCCACTCAAGTCCCGGAACTGCGGTTACTCTGCCGCCAGCTGCGCAGAACCTGCGCGGTCAAAGTCCAGCGAGGTACAACGGATTCGCCAGGCGGGGCGGTTCAGGTCGGTGGCCAGCAGCGCTACTCCTCTGGTGTATTTCACCGACGGTGAGGACGTGATCCTGACGGCGTCGAACTACGGCGGTGCGCGGCACCCCGGCTGGTACGACAACCTGATCGCCCATCCGGCTGTTCTGGGTGTCGGGCGCCCTGCCGGACTGGAGTGCCCGTGGAGCGGGATGGGCTAATTCACGGGTAGGGCGGGGGCCGGATGCAGGTGGCACCAGGGATGGGCTTCTTCGAGTTGCGCTGCCAACTGTAAGAGGTCGCCGTCTGCGCCGAGCCGTCCGACGAACTGGACGCCCAGTGGAAGCCCGGTGTCGGTCCAATGCAGCGGCACACTGATGGCGGGCCGTCCAGTAAGGTTGGCGAGCTGTGTGTAGGGTATCCAGCCGAGGCTCTCCTGGATGAGGTCATCGAGAATCCCACTGAGGGCCAACACCTTTCCGGCGTGCAGCTTGCTGATCACCCGGGATGCCGTCTGCAGGCGGCCCGATGTCGTGGTCGCACCCACCGGCAGTGGCGGTTTAGCGAGGGTGGGGGTGAGGAAGTAGTCGTAGCTCTCGTGGAACGTCGCCAGGGATTGGATGTAGCTGTTGGTGTTCTGCAGCGCGAGCATCGGCGCGAGCACGCCAGCCGATCGAGCCAGTTCGCCGACGGCCAGGGTGTCGGCTTCGAAGTCGCTGTCGCGGGCACCGAGTCGCTGTTTAATCTCGGCGACCTGTCGGTAAAGCACTGCGAACCAAATGGTGAGGAAATCGCGAGCCAATGCTGCATCGTTGTAGGGCGGGCGGACTTCCTCGACCTGGTGACCTAACTCGCCGAGGAGCGTCGCAGCACCCTCGACTGCGGCGACGGCCTCCCGGTCGGGACTGGGGTTGATCGCGGAAGAGGCGGAGTACCCAATCTTGAGGGTGCCGGGTCGGCTCCTGATGTGCTCGGCGAACGGGCCATCGGGGCCCGCGACCTGATATCCGGCGCGCGGATTGGGCCCGATGATTGCGTCGTAAAGGGCGGCGCTGTCGCGGACGGTGCGGGAGACGACGCCCTGGGTGGCCATGCCGAACATGATCTCGCCGGTTCGCGGGCCGTAGGGGGTCAGGCCACGACTGGCTTTCAGGCCGACGAGTCCGTTGCAGGCGGCGGGGACGCGGATGGATCCGCCACCGTCGTTGGCGCCTGCTGCCGGAACTATCCCCGCCGCAACGGCGGCACCGGATCCGCCCGACGAGCCGCCGGGAGTGTGGGCGGTGCTCCACGGATTGCGGGCGGGTCCCCAATACTCGGGTTCGGTCACGCCCTTGGCGCCGAACTCGGAGGTGTTGGTCTTGCCGAAGATCACCAGGCCTGCGTCGAGGAAGCGGTGCGTGACGAGCGCGTGTTCGTCCGCCACGTCATGGGCCAGTGACCGCGATCCGTATGAGGTGGGAAAGCCTCTGTACTCCTGGTAGAGGTCTTTGATCAGGAAGGGGACACCGGCGAAAGCTCCGGAGAGGTCGGCGTCGGCGGCTTGCATGTCGGCGACGTCGTCGAGGCGCCGCACGATCGCGTTCAAAGTGGGGTTGACGGCCTCGGCGCGTTGCCGCGCCAGAGCAAGGAGTTCGGCGGGGGTGACTTCTTTGCGGGCGACAAGCTCAGCCAGAGCAGTCGCGTCGTGGGCCATGTACTCGTCGAGATGCATCAGCTGAGCGTATGACCCGGACTCCCGCCGCACGACCATCGCGGCCACCTCTGACTGCCGCAATGCGGCTGGGATGGCTACTTGCGCCACGGCACTTGGACATTGGCGTCATACTTTGCCCATGCCTGCCACGCCGCCGCCGCCGGCGCCGATACCGCCCATGTCGACACTCGATGCGGTGGTGTCGGCGCTCGACTCGGTCATCGAGTGGTCAATCGCCGCGTCCAGCCGGCTGGGCTACTTCGCTGCGCTGTACAAGCGGATAACGATCGCCGTCCGTGCTGCGGTGAATAACGGTGCGTTCCAGGACGGGCCCCGGATGGAGCGGTTCGACGCCGCATTTGCATGCCGATACTTCGACGCGCTGAACGGCTACTTTCACCCGAAGCAATTCCCGCGGCCGACACGGTCATGGCAACAGACTTTCGATGCCGCCGATCGTCCTGACCCGATCATCTTGCAGCACATGCTGGCCGGCGTGAACGCCCATATCGATCTGGATCTTGGGATCACGGCCCAGAACATCGCTCCGGCAATGAAACTGCCGAAGCTGCACGACGACTTCAACACCATCAACGCAGTTTTGGCAAGCCAGGTCAACGGTGTGCTCGACGACATCAATCAACTGTCGCCAGAACTGGCCGAGCTCTACCAGGTACTGGCCGACAACGAGATCTTTCTGATCAACCAAGCCGTCGCTGCGATGCGTGACAACGCATGGCGGTTCGCGATCTTCCTTGCAGTGGTACCTGGATTCACCCGGCCTCTGACTATCTGGGCGCACGATCGGAAAGTGGCGGCACAGGCGGATCTCATCTACCACCCGCCCGGCATCATCGGCGTAATCCAGGCAACGGTTCGCGAGATCGCCGAAGAGGAAAGCCGCGACGTTATCCGGAACATTCAGGTGCTCGCCGAGATCGCGTCCACACCCGCGCCGATCAAAACTACGTTGTGAGCGCCGGCTCGATCAGCTGTGGGTTTGACTACCATCCTCGATCCGGCTCTGGCGCTTGCCAGCTCGCCGCGCTCTATCAACAACGGTGAGAATTCGCATCGAGCCTCGCCACGATCCAAACCCGCCCGCGCGGCAGCTACCGAGTCCTACGCTCACACAGCCCCGAGATGGTGTGCCAAGAGATCTGGGCGCTGCTGTTGACCCACTACGCGATCCGCACCCTGATGTACGAGGTCGCCGACCCCGAACAACTCGACCCGCTCCGCCTGTCGTTCTTCAGGACACTGCGGATCGTCCGCCCTCGCGCAGGCCGCCGCCGGATTCGATCGCCGGGTACCAGCAGTCGCCCTCGGTGAGGGTTTCCGCGGCCTCGCAGACCCGGATGTCCACGGCGTAGCCGAAGGAGAACCCCACCCCGGCGGTCCGGCAGGCCGCGGCGAAGCTGTGGGTAGCACCGGCGGAATCGCAGCGCACCACAACCTTGGGCCCGCCGGCATCCTCGGGGGTGGGCCGGTAGCCCGCGGGTAGCGACTCAAGGGCCCACCGCAGCACGGTGACGTGATCAGCGGCGGTGTTGGACCCGGCGTTGCCCGGGCGCAGCAGCCCGGCCAGCGCTTCACCGCCGGCGATCTCGGGGCGGTCCAAGAACACCAGCAACGGGTGATGGCCGAACGTCTTCTTCCACGTAGCCCGTCATGGCAAGTGGGCCGGCAAGCGGATCCGTCGATGTGCGGCCGTTTGCGGCGACCCGTTCGGTCCAGTGCGACCCGTCCCACCAGCGGAATTCATACCGGCCCGTCGGGTCGGGATGCCAGTTGCCAGTTCTGGAATCTGGCTGTCCGCCAGTTACCAATGCCTCTGTTGGAGCGGTGTTCGCTGCACCGTGGGCCAGGGGGATGCCGCCGCGCAGCCGGACAGCGCCCGGCAGGTCCAGGCTACGCTGTCGTTTGGCGACCTCGACGCCCGCGACTGCGAGCGATCCCAGGGCCGTGCAGCTGCCGGTTTCAATTTTGGTGAGCCGGCCTCGGCTGATGACGGCGCGAACCCCGGTAACCGTGAAGGCGACGCAGACATTCACCTCGATCGTGCCCATTGAACGGCCGTCCACGTACAGCTCGACCGAAGGGTGGTGTGCTGACCTGATCTGGTGCGTCGCCAGCACCACCTTCTCATCGCTCGTCGGTGCAGCAAGCGTCCGCTGGGCAGCTTGTTTGAGGGCGTCGTACTTCCTCCAGCCGGCAGACAGCAGATCGACGAGGCTCAATCCCAGGAGTTTGTCTGTGGCGCTGGCTATTTCGTCCTCGGCCGCAGTACGTGCGGGTCCGACGGCGAGGAATGGTCCAACCGTTCCGTGGTCTCTCAATGATCCGGCCACCGCGTCGACCGATGTGCCGTCGGTGTCAGCGAAGAGCAGGTCTCGCAGGGTGGCAGATTCATTCAGTGCTGTGGTCATCATCGACCTTCCGTGACAGACAGCGAACTTTGGCCCGGATGTGTTTCCACCCGGATGGCATGCGTTTCTCCACCGGGCTCTGACTCCTCGAGCAAGGAGTTGATCGGGCTGGTGTCCTCCCGCGGGACGGCCTTGACGTCCGGGAGGGGTTGGTGTTGTTTCGGCCGGCGACGGCGAACGATCTTCGCGGCGCCCAGCGCTGCGACGACAAGCACCGCGATCAGCACCCACGGGATCGTCGACGGCGGCAGTGGCGGTGGCGGCGGCTCCGGCTCGGCGAGCAAGGTGAAGTCGGCAGCCAGCAGGACACCGCCCGGGCAGCTGGCCCGCAGCGTCAGACGTTCACCGCCAACGTGTTCCGGCACCAACACGCCCGACTCGAAATGCCCGGACGGGCCTTGGACTGCGTCGGGCAACGGGGTGCCGTCATCCCAAGCTAGTCTCACCGGACCTGTTGGTGTCGTGCACGTCAACCCATCGCCGGTGGCCCGCACGACATCCCCGGAATGACCGCTGGCGGGCTGAAGCGTCAGTGTGGAAGGCCCTGCCGTCGAGTCTGTTTCGCTTGGCACGGTGAACGCCCGGCTGGAGGTGACCTCAGGGTTGGTGCGGCAGGACGCAACCACCCGGTGATCACCGACGGCCGCCTCGGGGACAGTCAGCGAAACTTCGAAGCTACCGGCCGGAGCGGCCCGCAATGAGTCCACACCGTCCCAGCGCAGGTCGACATCGCCGTCCCTGCAGGCAAAGCCGGCACCCGAGGCGGTCACGGTGGAACCCGGCAGGCCATGTCCGGGGTGCAGATTCAGGGTGGGTTCGACGGCAACCGCCACTTTGAATGACGCACTAGCGCTGTAGGTTCCGCAGTTTACAGTGATCTTATAGTCACCGCTCTCCGCTTCCGCGGGCACTTCGAACCCGAGTGTGCTGCCCGCCCCGCCGATGGCTCCGTTCAGTGGCCCGCGATCCCAGTAAAACGACAGCGGATGACAATCGCCGAATCCCGTTGCGGTGGCCGTCACGCTGGTCCCGGGCGGCCCCTTGGCGGGTTGCAGCGTGAGATCCGGCGCGATGACTTCGAACGGTGTGGACAACTCAGTGGACCCGCACACCACAGTGACGGTGTGCCGGCCGGCGGCGCTGCCCGACGGCACCTGAAAATCGAACTGCGCATCGGCGCGATTGTCCGCAAGTCGCACGCGCGAGATTGTCAGATCGTCACCATCCCACTGCGGCGCGAGCCCGGTGGTGACCGCCTGCACGTCCCCTGCGACATAGTTGCCCGCAACGCAGTTCCGGGTGTTAGTAAGGGTACCGGTGACCTGAGAGTCGAGACCGCCCGAATCGGGTGTCAGCGTTAACGCTGAGGCCGGCTCGGCGACGGTGAATGGCTGCCGCAGAACAGCCTGCCCATCACACACCGCGACAACCGTGTGCTGCCCAGACCTATCCGCGGGCACGGTGAGGTTGGCCGAGGCGGTCCCATCGGTCGTCGGCGCCGAACCGAGCGTTGTCTTGTTGTCCCAACTGAACGACACCCGTTGGTCGTCGCAGAAGACGAATTGCGTGACGGTAGCGGTGAAGGTATCGCCCGGCGACCCTTGCGACGGCGCTAGGTCCAAGGTGGGGGCTGAGGATGGCGAATGCCCCGTCGAGGTCGACTCGCTGGTGCTCGTCGGCGGGTTGGACGTGCTCTCCGATGGAGTTTCCGACACACTCGCGGTGGTTATAGCCGGGCTCGGCGTCGGCGATGGGGATGTCGGCGGCTGGTCAGCGTGCGCCAATCCCCCGGTGAGCGCCGCCATCGTCACCAGGCTCGCCGACCCCAGTGCAGCAGCAACGACGCGCCATGGGTGACCTGATACCCGTGGATGCGCCGCGGGCGTGTAACTGCGCCTCATCCCCATAGCATTGCGCTCCAGTTCGCCGCTGACGTGAGTAATCCGGCTTCTGCGACCGCGTCGCGTCGGACGGCACCTTCGATCTGTTCGCTCAGGCCCGCGAAGGACATCCCCGCCGCGCCGAGAATGGCGATCACATCGATCTCGTTCGGGGCGGCGGCGGAGGTGGCGGTATCAACTTCCACCATCCCGGAGGGAGGTGGACCTGGACAGGCCGTCCTTCGATCCCCCACTCGTCGGTGATCTTGCGCAGGAGCCCGCGTCCATCGCCGCCCTGCGCCTAGGTTAACGACGCGGCATCGACGAGCCGGCGGGTGAGTTGAACCGCCGCATATTGCGACTGCAGTCGCCACACATCGACCTGGTCGACGCGCCAAGGCTCCGAAAATGGGCCTTTGCCCCAGCTCCACGGGTCTGGAACCGGACCGAAGATCTCTCCCTGCGGTCCTCCCCCAATGAACTCCCAAATTTCTGGCCGGATTCTCGCCAGAATCTTCAACAGAGAAAACCGTGCGTCGGCCATGGCATCTCTCCTGCTTCACCACCGGCGTTGGGCACCGGTACGGATGGTTCTGGAGTCAGTCTCAGCCGCGCCGGGCGAGGGAGCGTAAGTAGTCGACTACTTCAGTTTCCGAGCGCCCCGCCAACTCGCATCTCACCCTCACGCCGCGGCATCCACTGGGAGCAACAAAATGTGGGTCAATTCGCTGAGTGAAAATCGGCGTTAGCGAATTACTCCATTCATCGGATGCGGTCTGCGGTAGTTTCATCTGCAACTCCTCAGAGGAGATGGCATGCGCATCGGACTACGCCCGGGTTGGCGAGGCCCCGCATTGGGAGCGGTTCGGGGACTGACCGCAGCCGGGCTGCTGACCGGCCTGGTCGTAACCGGATGCGGTGCGGCGGATGAGACTTCGCCGGACGAGACCGGTACCGCGAGTACGACGGGCACGGTGACCAACACGGTGCGCACGTCCACGGTGTCGTCCGGCACGACGTCCGGTTCGTCTCACGTCGGGTCTGGTTCCGGCTCCTCGGAATCACCCGACAGCGGGCTGGCATGGGCGCCGTTCGGGCCCGACGATCCGAAGTTCCCAACCCCAGGCTGGGACGTGTACTACTACTTCCTGCAGCACAACTGCCAGTCCCTGCAGAACGACGTGCAGACGCCCGACGCCGGGTTCAGCAGCCTCTACAAGGCGGCGGTGGCCGTGTGTCGGGCGGCGGTCGATGGCGAACTTGATCAGTGGAGCGTTGCGTCGGCGGCGTTCGCCGATCGCGGCGCAGGCGCTGCCATCGGCCCGGCGAGCTGCGTGGACGAGACGGTATCCAGCATGATCCAGACACTGTTGACATGGCAGGACCAACATCCCGGCAAACAACCGTCCCTGACGTTCCCGAACACCGCCGACGGCCGAACAGTCTGCTCACGCGACAACAACAGCATCGCGGGTCCGACTCCGGATTCGACCACCGAGTCCACCACCGATTCCACAACGGCGTCGTCGTCGACGGAATCCACCACGTCGTCGACGACGACCACACCCACGACGACGGCCCCCGCGTCGACCACTGCCGGTCCCGGCGGCTGAGCGGAGTTCAGCGGGCGAACTGCCAGTGCACGGACTTGTCGCCCTCCAGCACGATGATGCTGCCGGTGCGTCGGCTCCAACCGTCGTTGAGCAGGAAGAGCCGGCCGCCCGACTCGCCCAGTAACCGCAGGCCGGTCGTGCGGTAGAGGGTTTTGGACCCCACGGCGATTTCACTGGTCGCCACGTTCGGCGCGTCGATACCGAGCGGGGCTTCGCTGATCGCCGTCGCCTCAGGAAGACTCGAAATCTTCCCTTCGATCTCCTGGCCGAACCCACGTCCAACGATTCCGGCGTACTCACCAACGGCCCAGAACACCGCCAACGCGATGATCACACCGATGAGCAGGTTCTGAAGGACGACCTGCCAGCGCGGAACGGAACTCTGCGACGCGGCCGGTCCGCTGCCGAGCCGCTTGAGCTGTCGACCGTATGTGGCCAAAGCCGTTCCCCCAGCGAGCAATAGCGGGAACACTACGGTCCCCAACGGCCACTGCAGTTTCATTGCGGCAAGCGCCACACTGATACTGGCGGTCGCGATGCCGACATACATCGTCATCATGCCCGCCGCGCGCACAACCCGGCTCCGTCTGGTGTCGCCGGCCGCGACTGCGGCGCGCCGATGAAGTTCGAGCCAGACGATTCCGACAACGCCTGCGACAAGCAACGGCACGAACAGCGTGCTGATGCTGCGGAGCACGTAATCCTGCGCGGAGAAGTGGAACAGGCTGACGTCGATGCCCATCCAACTGGATTGCGCGCTGCTTCGCGCCCAGCCGAAGTAAAGCATCAGCGCCGTGATGATTGTCAGCGGCGTGCCCACGGTGGTGATCACGGACAACGCTGATCGCACGATGGACGCGGCCCCGGGTGCATCGGCTTCGTGTGGTGTCGCCACCGGCGCCGCAGCGTCCGGTTCGTGCCGCGGTTTGATCGTCAGGCTGCGGGTCGTTGTGCTAACGCGCCGAGGAGCATCCGGCCGACGCTGCGGTCCGCCCGACGTCCGCTCCGACGGCATGGCTGCATCGTACTCGGCACGTTGGGCTGATCACGGTCCACCGGCGGGATCACCGCACTGTTATCGTTAAACCATGCAGGTCGTTGTGGGCTTGGACCACTCTTGCGACGTCGAGGCAGTGACCGACGCCCTTCGTGCTGCGGGCGCTTCCTACGTCTCCAAACCGCCGCCGTCGTTACCGGACGTGCTCGTCGCCCAGTTCCCCGACGGCAGTGAGGACGACACGTTGACGCACATCAGTCATATACCCCGCGTCCGGTACGCCGAAATCGATCAGCCTCGCTTCTCGAGCTGATCACCACCCCGATGGGCCGGGCAGTAACGGAGTGGGCAGGTCGGTGGCGCCCACGGCCCGCAGCAGGGTGAGAGCGATTCCGGCCGTACCGGTCATCAACGCGGGCACCGCGCCTCCGCCGGGAAGTCCGCAAGGCCACTGGCCGTTGGCGGTGAGTTGCTCCACCATGAGACGGGCCACCCGCCGGGCGGCCTGGGCGTGAGCGTCGAGCGCCAGTGCGCGCGCGGCGACAAGCATCAGTTCCACCACCCCAGCCAGACCGTGACATGCGGTGCAGTCGCTGACCGAACCGCCGTGCAGCTCGGTACCCACACGAACCGCCAGGTTGCGCGCCGCCTCCAACGAAGCGGTCACCTCCAACAGCAACCGCGGGTCGGGCAGCAGGGCCGTGAGCCGCGCACGCGACAGCCCGATGCCGATGGCTCCGTGACACCATGCGGCCATCGTGTGGACGGCTTGGGATCCGTCGGTAAAGCCGCGCAGGTCGGGCCAGCCAGCCGGCTCAGGCTCGAACCACGATCGTTCATACTCCAGCGCCTCGGCGCAGGCGATCTGAGCCGAGGCGCCGCCGGTCTCGGCCAGCGCCAGCGCGATCCCGGCCGCACCATGGCCCATTCCCAGCAGTGGCGGGCCGCCGGGCGTGGCGGCTCCCGTCGTCCACGCGCCACCCCATGGCTGGCGGAGCGCTGCCCCCGCCACGGCGTCGCCGACACTGCGGAGATCCGGAGCCGAATCCTTCAGCACCTCAGCGCAACCCGCCAGCCCGAGCAGGGTGCCCGCCACGCCGCCGAGGAGGTCGATCTCCCCACTGAGAGGTGCGGAGGTTACGCGCGCGACGATCTTCGCGGCCAGGTCGCGTGCACGATTACGCACCGACCGATCGTCCAACGCGCGTCCCACCAGCGCAGCACCCCAGGCGACACCCGTCGCGCCGTCAAACAACCCGAGCCGGCCCTCGGCCACCATCCCGTCTGCGGCCGCCAGCGCCGACGACACCGCGCCCAGAGCGGTGGTCGCAAAGTCGCCCTCGGGGCGTGCCTGGGCGCAAGCGGCCAGCGCTGTCGCGATCCCCGCCGTCCCGTCGTACAGCGAGGGACCGATGTCGCCGCTGCCGAGCAGCAGCCGATCGCCGTCATCGCCCAGGGCGATCGTCGATGTCCAGGAGCAGCCGTCGACACCCCACTGGGCGCTCGCACACAGGTCCCGTCCGATGTCCAGGGCAGCCTCGACGATCCCGGTGTCGGTCAAGGTGTCTGCCGCCACGGCTCCGCCAAACTCATTCCGGCGCTGCGCATCCCGGCGATCAGCACCTCGCGTCGCGACCCGGTGTCCATGGCGTTCCACTCATGGCGTTCCGCCATCGCCGCCTCGGCCAGCATATGACAGCGGCTCTCCCCGTAGGAGCGGTCTCCGCCCAACTCGTCGGCGACGGCGAGGCCGGGGTGCACGAGGCAGGTCAGTGGCGGCACCGCCGGATCCAGGAGCGGCCCGAGGGTCGTCCACTTCTCGGTCAGTGCGGCAAGCAGCGGCTCGCGGGTATCCCGGTCGTGGTACAGCACCACGGCGTCGACTCGTCGGTAGGCTTCCGGGTAGATGGGGCACTTCATCTTAAATGCGAAACCGTCAAGCGCGCAGGTGATCTCGTGTACTACCCGCGGAACCGTTGCCGCGCGGGCGTTGAAGTAGACGCGACCGATGGCCGCCTGCGGTTCCGGATCGCTCAACGTCCACCACAGTCCGCGGTCGGCGTCGAGCTCGTCGCGGCGCGCGGTGAGTTCGGCCGGTTCTCCCGGCGCGGCAGGGACGCCGGGATGTGTCCGCAAGAGATAATCCCCGCTGGCGGCCCAGCGCGGTTGCCCGCTACGCATCACCGCTACACCACCGGACGGATTCACCTTTGTGACAACCCATCCCGGCGTCAAGCGCGCCGCACCTTCGTGGGCGGCGCGCAGTGGGCCGAGCAGCGTCCGATGATGGAGTGGGGGATCGGTGGTCGCCCGGGCCACCGGCTCGGCGGCCTCGGTGAACCAGCGCTCATACAGTGCGTCAGCCAGACCGGTGGATTCGGCGCCGTGGTGCGTGTCCTCGACACGCCACCGTTGCGCATCGAGGCTCATCAACGCCGCCGCACGATCCAGAGCATCTACGGTCGAATCGAGCACGACACTCACCGGGTGCCCCCCAGCGCGATGGCCACCGCATCGGCTACCTCCTCGCAGTGCTGGGCCAGCGCCGCAGCGGCGCTCAGCAGGTGGCCTACCTTCGGGTGTCTCGCATCATCGACACCCGCTGCGCACTCCATTGCCAGATGCGCTGTACGTGCACACCAGCACCCCGCCACGCGATCGGCGAACCCGGCGTCGAGATCCCCGCGCCCTGCACGATAGGCGTCCAACAATGCGCGCTCGGATCCACGTAGCCAGCTAGTCGGATCACCGCTGAACATCCCGTCATGCGCGGTCAAGCACCACGCGTCGGCCAGTGCTGATCCTACGTCCCACGCCGGATCGCCCCAGCCAGACAGTTCCCAATCGAACAGCGTCACCCGCGCCGGCGGACCCGCGTCCATGATCACGTTGTCCCACTTGACATCCCCGTGGATGAGGCACGCTGGCTTCAACAGCTGGGCGGTGGCGCGTAGCCGTGCCGCAATATCGTCATCCGCGCAGATCATGTCGATCGCGGCTTGCCCGGCCGTCGAGTTATCGCCGAGGCGTCTCGTCTCCGGTGGTGCGTCGGGCAGTCCGAGCACCCCGCAGTTCGCTCCGGTCACCGCCGGAATGTCGGCAGTCGCGTTGTGCAGAAGCGCCAACGCCCGACCCAGTGCCGCGGCCAGTGCGCGACCTGGAAAGGACTCATCGACTACCTGCGCGGCGAAGAGCTGCTCTTCCGGCGCCGCGCGCAGCACCAGTACCTGACGGCGTTCGTCGAGGTGCACGCAGGTCGGCAGCAGGGCTGCCACGTCCGGCCGCCACGAAGCCAGCCGATAGGCGTACAGCTCGGCCACTAACGATCTGCCCGACAGATGGGTGTCACGGGGCAGCACCTTAATAATGAATGCGCGCCCGTCCGGCAGACACGCCCGCGTCACCGCGTGTGAACGTGACACATCACGCAAGTGTGCGGACGCGGCCGCTGACGCAGACGCTATCCCCGTGACCGTCAGCACCGAACGCGGCGCGGGCGGCTCGCGCCAGCCGGTGACCGGTGCCCCCAACATGGAACTCACTGGTAGTCGTTGGAGTACGGGTCATAACCGTACGGGTCGTAAGCTTCCACGTCGGCCTCCGCGCCGACGCCGGGCTGACCTCCGCACTGCCCCGATGCGCACGCTAGCGACGGGCACGCTAGCGATGCGCAGACTATCGACGGGCACACCATTGACGGACACGCCGCATTCACGGAGCGCACCCGGCACGTGACCGGTGATGACGGACAGGTCAGTACGGATGGGTGGCAGCTCACGAGCTGCGACGGACAGATCGCCACACGCGAGGGCTGACACAGAGGCCCCCGGCTTGGGCAGGGCCGGGAATTGCAGATCACCGTGATGCTTCGGCATATCACCTGCGCCGACTTAATCGGCGGTGAGGCCATGTTCACCGCTGCGGCGGCCTGCACCAGGCCGTACCCGTACCGGTCATTGGGCACCGGATCGCCTGGAGCGTCACGAAGCGCCCGCGCGGTCGAGCGCAGAATGTTGGCGACCTGCGCCGCCGACGTGGTCGGTGCCACCGCCAGGATCAGCGCAGCCACCCCGGCGACGTGGGGGGTGGCCATCGATGTGCCGCTAAGTGATGCGTAGGTGTTGTCCCAGTAGGTGCTTTGCACCTGCACACCGGGCCCCGAGACGTCGATCCACGCACCGGTATTGGAGAACGACGCCCGGTGGTCGGATGCGTCGGTCGCAGCCACCGCGATCACATCCGGGTAGGCCGCCGGATAGGACGGGGCAGCCGTGTTGTCATTGCCCATGGCAGCCACTACCACGACCCCGCGGGCGATGGCGTAAGCGACGGCTTCGCGTTCTACCTGAGCGTCGCCGTAGCCGCCGAGGCTCATGTTGATGATCTGGGCGCCGTGATCGGCCGCCCACCGGATGCCAGCCGCGATGTTGGCCGACGAACCGAACCCGCTGATCCGACCGGTGGCCGTTTCGCGGCTGCGGGCCAGCACCCGCACTGGCATGAGCCGAGAACTCCAAGTGACACCGGCGACGCCGGTACCGTTGTTGCTGAGGCAGGCGATCGTGCCGGCGACGTGCGTGCCGTGTCCCACTTCGTCCTGCGGGGTGGCGTCCACACCCATGAAGTCGCCCTCAAACACCCAGCCCGCTTGGGGCACTGAACCCGGTGCCCAATCCACGAGATCCTGACCAGCTATCAGCAGCGGCGCCAGCTCAGGATGGTTCAGGTCGATGCCGGTGTCGACCACCGCCACAGTGACGGCGGCTGAACCGGTGGTGCGATCCCACGCGTCGGGGCAGTTGATCCGGGTAAGACCCCACTGTTGGGTGTACATCGGGTCGTTCGGCACCACGTACGCCTGTCGGTAGCGGTTGGGCTCGGCCCATGCGACCTCGTCGAGTTTGTTGAGTCTCTCAACGACTGTGTCGGGTTTGGTGGCTGCTTCGTAGCGGACCCGGAAGACGGTGTCCAGCCCGAAGTCGTTGGCCACTGCAACACCCGCCCGCACCTGTGTTGGTGTCGCACCGTGCAGCTTGGCGATCGATGTGACGTTCAAACGCGCCAATGCCGTATCCACGGCCGTGGTGCCCAGGGTGGTCACGTTTCCGGCGGCAGCGAGCCCACGCAGGGGCATGCTGGGGACGCTGACATTGACGGCAGCCGCGGCGTCGGCGTGCAGCGCGAACACGACCTCACCTGCAATGCTGTTGTCGTCGGTGGGTCCATAGGCAGAGCCGATGGCTGGCGGAGGACCCTCAATAAGATCAGTTATGCGACGATGCCGTGTCATGGTGCCCCTACTCAGTAACCGCCGTCGGCGCAAAAGGTCAGGCGACGAAAGGTATAACTGGCCATTTACAAGTATGCACCTCGGAGAATTGGGAGTCTAGAGTAGTGGGCTACCCGAATTTCGTCGGAAGCGATCGTCGTCGCCGCAGGGTTATCCGGCGACCAGGCCCGT
>Ga0315294_10004089_pt1 | contig 15901 bp, 21 predicted proteins | sample YL17G13_40_MG_FD_203626 | JGI IMG/M metagenome (GOLD analysis project Ga0315294, IMG submission 203626) | Sediment microbial communities from Yellowstone Lake, YNP, Wyoming, USA - YL17G13_40 | ecosystem: Environmental > Aquatic > Freshwater > Lake > Sediment | place: USA: Wyoming | collected... | reverse complement strand
AAATCCCCAAAAAAAGTTAGCCTTAAAAAGGATTACTATCCAATGGTAAAAGTATTTAAGCACATGCTTAAAAAACCGAAAACTTTATAAATGGGTTAGTTTAAAATATAACATTAAATTTTCCCCTCATAATCACTGGAAGGGAGTAACAAACTAGACAGAAAGTGCCCGCAGGCACTTTCAATCGAGAGTTGTGGTTCCATGATAGAAAAAAAGCAGAAAAACGTACCCATATGCCCTGAATGCGGTTCTGAAAAGATAAGGTATGATTACGAGAGGGGAGAGACTATTTGCAATTCTTGCGGTGCTGTTCTCAGTGAGTCCATGGTGGATCTCACGCAGGAATGGAGAGCCTTTGATGAGGACCAGCGCTCGCGCAGGGTCAGAACTGGCGCTGCTCTCACGCCCATGAAGCACGACCAGGGGATAACCACAGAGATAGGGAAGGGCAAGGGAGAGCTGTTCAAGGTCTCTTCCAAGAAAAGGGCCCAGTACTACCGTCTCACTAAGTGGCACAAGAGGCTCATAAAATCCAAGGACAGAAATCTTTCTTTTGCATTCTCAGAGCTCCAGAGGCTTGTTTCACAGCTTCACCTTTCAAGGGCTGTCCACGAGAAGGTGGCCAAGCTCTACCAGCAGGCCGTGAACAAGGGCCTCGTAAGAGGACGCTCCACAGAATCGATAATTGCCGCTTTGCTTTATACCACTTGCCGTGAGGAAGGCGCTCCCAGGACCCTGGACGAGATATCCAAGGCATCCGGGATAAATAGGCGCGACATAGGGAAGACGTACAGGTACATAGCTCGAAAGTTGCATATCAGAATCCTTCCTGCGAAGGCGCAGGATTACGTACCGAGGTTTGGTTCGCTTTTGAACCTTTCCGAGCGTGTGCAGGTAAGGGCAGTAGAGGTACTTGACGAGGCAAGCAATTTTGACGTCACTTCTGGCAAGGGTCCTATAGGGGTGGCTGCCGCGGCTTTGTACATAGCAGCCGTGCTCGAGGGCGAGAAGAAGACCCAGAGAGAGGTTGCTGACGCGATTGGCGTCACGGAAGTCACAATCAGGAACAGGTACAAGGAGATGGTTGAGAGCCTGGGCATAAAGGACGAGGTTGAAGAGAAGGTCAGGGAAGAGGAAGAGAGACAAAGCAGGTAAGCTGTTTTTAAATTCAGTGGAATCCGGGAAAGATTCCGGCATATGCTTAAATAATTGCTTGCACAAACTACTCCTTTATCGGGTTGGATTGGAGTTTAAAATTATAGGTGATTTGAATGCTTTTACAAATATACAATATTGAAGAAGGATTTGCTGCAGGAGATGGCAGAACCCTGTATATTCCATGCATAAAGAATTTTGGCGAAGCTGTAGAAGCGATATATAGTCACTTTAGCCAGTTCAATCCGGAAGAAAGAGAAATATACAATCACGTTTCCAAAAAATTGCAACAACTTTAACTCTCAAGATTCTACTTCCTCACCATCCCGATTCTGGACAGAAGGCGAACATGAATCAATGTTTGCTTTCGTTCGCCTTCATTCTATAAAGCGTCTTGTGCATCCTAACCTCTTTATTTTTTGCGCTCCAGAAGTAAGCCTCGTCCCGTGTTCTTCTTGTTATCAGGAAGATTACCCTCCCGATTTTCTGCCTGCCCACTCTTCCGCGCCTCTGGATAGAGCGGATTTCAGAGGGCACAGGCTCATAAAATATGGCCAAATCCATGGCTGGAATGTCCAGCCCCTCCTCAGAGACGCTTGTGCCAACAAGCACATTATACACCCCGTCCCGGAAATCCGAGATTCTCTGTATCTGCTCCTTCTGGGTAAGACCTTCCTTCTGTCCCACGAACTCCACAGGCCTAACCCCCTCTATATTTTTCAGGCTGGTAACTATTTCCTTCACAGAGTCCCTGTAATTCGCGAAAATTATTATTTTCGAATCAGGTTTCTCCCTGAACTGTCTGTCCACTATCTGGCAGAGCTTCCCCATCTTGGGGTGCTTGGAGCCCGACTCAAAGAGAGAGCGGGAGAGGAACATAGCATTAGATACTCTCTGGTCCTTCAGGAGATTCTTGGCCGCTCCCGAAGGGTCCTCCTTGAGCTTTCCCCAGTATTTTCCCAAGATTGTTATCCCCTGGGTTTCCAGGAGCCCGAGCGCATGCTCAAGCTTTATGGCCTGGGCTACTATGGAAGAAATTCCGAAGGCAGACTTTTGGCCCTTCCTTATACATTCCTGGGCTTTTGCCTGCAGCTCCAGGAAATCCTTTCTTGAGGGTCTCGGCTTCTTCAGGTAGCCCATGCCCTGGAGTTTTTTGGCGCGCTCCTCTATCGCCTCATCCAGATACCGCTTTATGCGCAAGAAGCTCTCAGGCAGCTCCACATAAACCCATTCTATATGCTTCTCCTTTATCCAGGGCCTCACATCATGGTCCTCATCAGTCCGGATTTCCACCGCATCCACCCCCAGGTTGCTTTTTATCTCCTGGATTTTTTCAGTAGTCCCTCCTGGAGAAGCAGTGAGTGCGAGGATTCTCGGGTGTTTGGACTGCTCCAGGTAGGTTTTTGCAACAAAAGGATAGGCATACCCCCCTACGGAATGGTGCGCCTCATCTATCACAAGAAGCGAGATTCCCTCCAGTGAGAGAATCCCATTCTTCAGGTCGTTCTCAATAACCTGCGGAGTCGCGAAAACCAGCTTCTTTCCGTAAAGCCGCTCCCTCTCCTCAGGCTTTATGAATCCCGTGACAGCCACCATCTCCTCCTGCGGGATTTTCATGCTCCTTCCAAAAACCTTGTGGTGCTGGTTCACAAGGGGCCTTGTGGGAGCCATCACAATAATCCTGGAATCCGGATATTTTTCCAGCCTGTGCGCGGCAAGCATTATGGCGATATTTGTCTTTCCCAGACCTGTGGGCAATACGCACAGGGTGTGGTTTTTTGCAGCAGTCCCGAGTATGGCCTCCTGGTAAGTCCTGGCCTCAATGGAATTCTCAACTATCAGGGGATGCTTCACGTAGTCCATATTCCCTCTTTAAGATTTCTATAATTTATACGAACCCCGCACAATAATAAGTTATGATAGAAGAGTCCCAGCTGAAGTACGAGAAGATAAAAGGAATCCCGCACATGGAGGAGCCCGGGAATTCTGTAAAAGTCCGCACAGGAGACTGGAGGGTATTCAAGCCCGTGTGGGACATGAAGAAATGCACGAGATGCAAGCAGTGCTGGCTCATGTGCCCGGACAATGCAATCCACTGGAAGGGCAAGCCCGCATGGGATCCCCAGGTGTGCAAGGGCTGCCTTATTTGTGTTGAGGTATGCCCCGCAAAGGCCATAACCTCTGTGAGGGATATGCACGAGTGATAATTCTTATAAACTTTACTGCCATAAACAAAATATGAAATACGACCTTTTCAAAGTAACTATGGGATATGACAACGAAATTAATGAAAGTGTATCTTTCATGCTTGTAGGAGCTATCCCCTCAACTTCCACCAGCCAAGTAAGGAGAGAATTTGAAAAAAGATATGGCGGGGATCTTAGAACAGGGTCATATGTTAAATCGGTGAGAAGAGTTAAGGAAATTGATTCTCTGGATGGAAAAAAACTAGCAATTTCTCTAATTGAGTAACAGAAATCTGCTTAGCCAATCCTGTTTTCGTTTTGGCGCAACGCTTTTTACTTGGCCCTTGCCGCTACTCTTCCTATGTAGATCGTCGCGATGACAGCTATGATGGTCACGATTATCGCGTAAAGCCATGGTCCGTAAGCAGTCAACCCTAGGGACTCTATCGCGCTCTTTATCGCATCATTCCACGCAAGGGCTGCCACAAGACCGAAGGCTGCTGTCATGAGCGCAGCAATCTTGTCTATCACATCTTTGCTTATTACCATAACAGGATTTGGATTCGGGATTTAAATGGGCTGCAGATTGAAGGTGGCTTCGTGCCTGAAGGTGCCAGCGGGCACCTTCTTTCTTCAGTTCCACCTTCCTTCCAAGAATCACCTTTTTATTCCTTTGGCTTTCTTATATATTATGCCAGAGTCCCATGAAATTTTCAAGACCATATCCAGGAAAACGGACGACAGCGAATTCTTCACAAGCTTCCCCAAAGGGTATGAAAAGGGGAAAACCAAATTCATAGTCATAACAGGCACTGTTATCTCAGGAGTGGGAAAAGGCACTTTCTCCTCTTCCATAGGAACGCTCCTCAAGCTGTTCCACGGCTTCAGGGTCTCTCCAGTGAAGTTTGACGGCTACCTGAACTATGATGCAGGAACCCTCAATCCGTTCAGGCACGGGGAGGTCTTCGTGCTGGATGACGGGACAGAATGCGACCTGGATCTGGGGACTTACGAGCGCATGATGAATGCCAATTTCTCGAAGGATAATTACCTCACATCAGGGAAGATTTTCAAGATGATAATAGACAAGGAAAGGGCAGGGAAATACCTTGGGAGGGATGTCCAGTTTATCCCGCACGTGACAGGTGAGATAAAAGGATTCCTCAGGAGCCTGGCAGTAAACTCGAATGCAGAGATTGTGCTTGTGGAGGTTGGAGGGACAGTAGGGGATATAGAGAATTCCTATTTCCTGGAAGCCATGAGGGAACTTGCATATGAGGAAGGGAAGGAGAACGTTTGTTTTGTTACAGTCACTTACATACTCCAGCCCCACTCCTTGGGGGAGCACAAGAGCAAGGCCGCGCAGCTGGGGCTCAAGACACTCATGGGCATAGGGATACAGCCGGACATAGTCATATGCAGGAGCGAGAATCCAGTGAATGAGAAAATCCGCGAGAAGATAAGCGTGTACTCGAATGTTCCTCTTGAGCGCGTGATAAGCTGCTATGACATAGACAACATTTACAAGATCCCGGTTTTCCTGCAGGAGACAGGCATAGACGAGGAGATAATAAAGATCCTGAGGCTTCCGAGAAGGGAAGGGAATGACAGGGCTGAGTTCAGGAAATGGAAAGAGCTTGTGGAAAAAATAAACTCCAGCCACAGTGAGGTCACGATAGGAATAGTCGGGAAATACACCTCTGTGCATGATTCCTACCTTAGCATACTGAAAGCAATAGAGCACACTTCCCCTTACCTGGGAATCAAGCCCAAAATCCAATGGATAGAAACCACTCACATAACTCCGGAGAATGTAAAGCAAAGGCTGGAGGGAGTGGACGGGATAATAGTTCCAGGAGGGTTTGGGGAGAGGGGAACAGAGGGGAAGATAGAGTGCATAAGATACGCTCGCGAGAATGACATCCCGTTCTTTGGATTGTGCTTTGGCTTCCAGATGGCTGTTATAGAGTTCGCAAGGAATGTGTGCAAGCTTGAAGGTGCGAACAGCACAGAGATAGATGATGAGACCAAGCATCCCGTGATTTACATACTTCCTGAGCAGGAGGAGATAAAAGGCCTTGGAGGGACCATGAGGCTTGGAGGATTCGACTTGCTTATCGAGAAAAACACTTTTGCACACAGACTTTACGGAAAGACCCAGGCGAGGGAGCGCTTCCGCCACAGGTGGAACGTGAACCCCAAGCATATAGAGATTCTGGAAAAGCATGGCATGGTCTTCTCGGGAAGAGCGCCTGAGAAAAAGATAATGCAGATTCTCGAGCTTCCTGACAAAAGATTTTTTTTGGGGACGCAGTTCCATCCTGAGCTCACATCCAGACCAATAAGTCCCCATCCCCTTTTCAGGGGATTTTTGGAAGCGTGCCTGAAATAGATGCAGTGTTAGTGAAGGAAATCAACGTCGTCATAAGGGAATTCCTCAGCGGCAGGCTGCTGCTGGTCGTAATGGGACCTGGGTCATTTTTGGAACCCCAGAAAAATATGAGAATAACACCCACGGAACCATTTAAAAGATTAACGGTCAATTTCCTTATATGGAACCATCAAAACAAATGCTATTACAGTTTCATGTAACTGCAAAATGCGATCAGTCTTGCAAACATTGCTATATGCACGAATGTTCTACGTATAAATCAGAATTAGAAAACGAATTGTCATTTTCAGATTGTAAAAAAGTGATAGATGAATTTGCGAATATGACCAAAGCATGGGGAGTATCTGGTAGAATTAATTTTTCTGGAGGGAATCCACTCCTAAGAAAGGATTTTCTTAATATAATAAAATATGCGAACGAGAAAAATTTATCTATCGGAATTCTTGGAAATCCCTATCACTTAACAGTCAACTTAGCAAAAAAACTGAAAGATATGGGTGTTATTAAATATCAGTTAAGCATAGATGGCTTAGAAAAAACGCACGATATGTTCAGAAAGAATGGCAGTTTTAAAGATACTATAAAAGCTATAAGAGTTCTTAACAAGGTTGGAATAACTTCAGTGGTTATGTTTACATTGAGTAGAATTAATGCAAACGAACTTCTTGATGTAATCGAGTTAGTTTCCAAAGAAAATGTTTCGATATTTGATTTTTCGAGATTAGTTCCATTAGGTAGCGGTGAATATTTGGAGAATGATACACTCACACCCTCAGAATTTAGAGGTGTTTTATTCAACGTATTGGAAAAATACAGGCAACTTACAGAAAGAGGCACAAAAACCTATTTTGGAAGAAAAGATCCACTTTGGTCTTTGCTTTACGAAGAGATTGGCCTAAATAAACCATTGCAAAAAACGAATGTTATACATGACGGCTGTTCTATAGGCATGAGATTGCTATCCATACTTGCAGATGGCACTGTTTATGCATGCAGAAGATTGCCAATTAAAATCGGGAAAGTGCCAGAAGAAAATTTAAGGGATATATTCATAAAATCCAAAGAGCTTAATTGCATGAGAGATATTAGCAAAATCAAAGGCTGCAATAATTGCGAACTTGTAAATTATTGCAGAGGATGCAGAGCAGTGGCTTATGCGCAAAATAAGATGCATGCAGATAAGGATCCACAATGTTGGAAAATAAACTAGGAGGTAATTATGGAAAGCATGAAAAGGTATTTACCTAATGTAAACGAGTTAGACATCCTGAGCAAGTATGAATTCTTTAAACCAGGAAAATACCATAAATTTGAAATGGATTGCAATGGATGCGGTGGGTGTTCCGGGTGTGGCGGAGGCGATTAAATCTTGGAGGGAGAATATGGATGAGATTAGAAAACGTTTAGCCGATATAAAAGAATTAGAGGTCTTAGGCAAATACGAGTTTTTTAAACAGTCAAAAATATACAAAAAACTCGACTTAACGTGTAATGGCTGTAACGGCTGCGGTAGCTGTGGAGATTAGAAACATATTAGAGCAGCGTTTAGTTACACCGTCATCCGCTAGGAGTGTAATATGAGGATTTGTTTTATTTGTAAATATCCTCCTATAGAAGGAGGTGAATCTTCAAAAGCCTATTGGTTAGTAAAAGCTTTAGGCAAAGCCGGTAATAATGTTTACGTTGTAACAAATTCTTGGAACGTTGAAAATAGATACAGAGAGTGTATATCACCTGATGATATAGATTACTATCAACCAAAAGGAGTCAAGGTATTCAATACAAATCCATTCCAACGACCAAAGTTTATACCATCATTTAAATGTTATACAGAAGAGTTATCAACACTGGCTATAGATGTCATAAACAGATATAATGCCGAATTAATAGATTCTTGGTATATTCTTCCATATGGAATAGCAGGTTTTATTACGAAAAATATAATTAATAAACCACTATTACTTAGGCATGCTGGCAGTGATATAAGCCGCCTTTTCGAATCACCGAATTTAAACACTCTATTCAAAGAAATAATAAAAAGAGCTGATAAGATCATTACTTATCCTTCTATGATAGAGTTTTTTAGCGGGCTTGGTGTACCTAAAAATAATATATTTCTAAACAGGATAAGTGTAGATACAGAAGCATTTAATCCAAACGTAAAACCATTTGATTTATCAAAATATACGCAAAAAACAGACATACCTATAATAACTTATATTGGAAAAGTGGGGATAAGCAAGGGTATATTCGATCTGATAAAAGCTCTAAGTAAAGTAAAAGAAGATTTCATATTTCTTTTGGTGACAAATAAAACCAAAGAACTTGAGAATTGCTTAAAACAATATCATATTGAAAACAAGAGCATTATTCTCGGATTCATTCCATGCTGGAAAATACCATCCATAATGAAATTATCCACCTGTATCGTAATGCCGGAAAGAGATTTTGAGGTAAAGATACACACACCGATATTATTCAGAGAGGCGGCTGCTGTCGGAACTTGTACTATAATGAGCAATGAACTATTCAATAAGCGGGCATTTGAAATAGAGAACAATGTTCATACTTTAACTGTAAATCCAAAAGAAAGCAAAGAATTTACAAGCAAACTAGAATTCGTGATAAAAAACCCAGACAAAGCAAATGAAATAGGAAAGGAAGCACACTCAATGTCAAAGAAGATTGAGAATTTCAATTATTATGTGAAAAGTATAAATGGTTTATATAAAGAAGTTTTAGGTATAAAATGAAACATCCCAAAACCGTTTTCAGTGTAAGCAGAATCTTTCATAATACGTTCGTTCTAGAAAAACCTTTGGATAACAAGACATATGAAAAATTGAAAGAAAATGCTAAGAGATTTGAGCGATTCTTCAGGCAGTATGAGGAAGGCATATATGAAAGATTCGATAAGTATCTAGGTGGCAGTCCTGGTGAAGATGAAATCAAGGTCTGGATTACCATCAAAGGGAAATTCCCTTCAATATCCAGTCCTCTGATATTGAAATATAGAAACGATTACAAAGTGATGCTATACATATTGATTCACGAACTTGTTCATAGATATCTAGAATTCGGAGAATATTATAAAAATATGGATGATAATGTCTGGCTGCAACCCGGAACAAAAAGCGAGGCACTTATACACTTAATAACATGCAAAGTTTTCAGGGAATTTTTTGATGTTAAGATTGTTAACACCGTCTTTCAAGAAGTGAACAATAAGATAATTGATAAGAAGGTTCAAGAAGAGATGGATAGGATTAATCTCGATTTAGATAGAAGAACCGTTCGGGAATACATAAAATCCGCTTAACCTTTTGCTCATTCTGATTATAGGCACCTTCAATCCTCTCACATCTTTATATCCCGGATAACCATAATAGCCGAGTTTCCTATAGAAGCCCTCAACATTGGGGACAACATCTTCTAATATCAATTCATTAATGCCTTTAGAAGCAGCAAAATCCTCTATATTGGAGATGAGCAGTTTCCCTAGGCCTAGGTTCTGATATTGTGGCCTAACGTATAGCTTGGCAAGACTATTACCTTTTAATCCAACCATCCCGTCGATATTTTGTTCACGCAGAAGAACTCTAATTAAGAATTTTCTGGATTGCCTTTTTAGCTGTTCTGCAGTATTTATAGACTTATAGAAATCGCATACTTCTGGAGGATATACTCTAGAAAAAGAATCATTTATAGCCTCTGCCGCCAGTTCTGCAGATTTTTCCGCGAACTCATCCCTGAAATCTATAATTTGCATGTTAATTCGTGAAACATTTACCTTTAAATGCCTAAGTCCTCTTGTTTCATCTTTAATAAACCAGATGACAAAATTGCCTTATGAAAATAAGGAAAGGGAAAAAGAAGGACTTAGCGGAAATTGCCAAAATGTGGCTCAAGTCCTTCCCTAAAGGGAACACGCCTAAGATTGCCAAGGAATACCTGAATGAGAGGCTGGAAAGGAATGAGATACTAGTCGCTCTGGAAGGCAGCAAAGTCATAGGATTCCTCACGTTCTCAAAGAATTATTTCCTTAACTCCGATTTCAGCCAGTTTCTGGCTGTGAATGAAGAATTCCACAACAAAGGCATAGGCACGAGCCTGATGAAAGAATTCGAAAAACAGGCAATCAAAAGGAAATGCCGCAGGGTATTCAGTTCGGTTGAACCCTGGAACAAAAACGCTTTAAGATTCCACAAAAAGCTTGGATATGAAAGATGCGGGTATGTGGATAATACGTGGAAAGAGGGCTCAAGGGATTTGTTCCTTTCAAAGAAGTTATAGACTTGCAGATAGGATCGAAAATAGGAGACAGGAAATGCCTTATAAAATCCTCATAGTCTGCTCCGTCAACAAGAACAGGAGCGCGGTTTTCTCTGCCTACCTTAAGCACTATGCAAAGGCAAGGTGGATAAGAGGCATAACCATCGATTCTGCAGGTTCCCAAGAAGCCGAAACCAAGGCGATAAACAGGGAATGGAAGACCAGCGCAGGGAGCGAAGTGAGAAGGCGACTCATGGAAGAGAGTATGCATGAGATCAATTCACACAGGTCGAAACCGCTTTCAGGACGTCTTGTAAAGGAAAGCGGCCTTATTCTCGCCGTTTCGGAAAGTAACAAGAAAGCTGTTGCAAGGAAATATCCCGAATCCAGAGGCAAGGTGTTCACCGTAAAGGAATTCCTAGGATTGAAAGGGGATATAGAGGATGCCCATTACCATAAAGGCGGATCTGTCATGTATGACAAGGTCACTAGGAAAGGCACACCAGAGGCTTACAGGAAGATGCTCATGGAGATAAGGGAGTTGGCAGAAATGACGCTGGACAGGCTTGCCGCCAGCAGCGGAAGGGACATAACCATCCCCCAGGCAGAGAAGCTCATGCGCGAATGCCTGAAGGAGCGGCCGGCCAAGATAGCTCACTCTTTGGCGGTTTCTAGGTTCGCTTATCAGACAGCAAAGAAGATAATGAGGAAGCACCCAGAGATGAAGATAAACCTCAGTCAGGTTAGGGTTCTCGGGCTGCTGCATGACATAGGCCAGTCCAGAGGGAACCACACCCAGCACGCTTTCGAGGCCGAGAAAATTCTTATGGAGATGGGCCTGGCCAGGTGCGCTGAAAGCGTTGTCAAGCACGGGGACACCCACGAGATTGCCGGGAGGCTGAAGATGGGAAGGGACCTCAGGCCAAGGAGCATAGAGGAGAAGCTCATGGTATATGCGGATTCCCAGTTCGACAAGCAGGAGTTCACGGGACTTGGGGAGAAGTTCAGGCGCCTGCGGCTGCTTGTGGGGAAGAAGTATCCAGAGATAGCAGGGGAGACAGAAAGAGTGATAAAGAGGATTTCCGGGATAATAAGGGAGATAGAAGGGCTATTGTGAAACCATCTTAGCTAATCCTTCTCCTGATACCCCACATTTATCAAGTCCCATATCTTCTTGGCCTTCTCCTTCCCGATTCCCTCGACTTTCATGAGCTCCTCCGGGGTGGCATCATACACATCCCGCACAGTTCCAAAATGTTTGAGAAGCCTCCTGCTTAGGACATTCGAGATGTTCGGAAGCCCTGCCACCAGGAACTCCTGGTTATGCGAGAGGGTATGGTTCTTTTTATTGCAGCGGATTTGAAGATCCTTGCTTTCTTGTACCTGCTCCCTGTATGCCATCCAGTATATCTGGGCGGCCGTCTCTTTCGAGTTGTGAGTCCAGATTATGGGAATGCGATAGTCTATGGCAATCGAGGAAAGAACTCCGCGCACTGTGTTCGCGTGCATGTTCCTTTCCAGGAAAAGCAGCTCAGGATTCCCTTCCAGGATAAGGACAGGCTTCTCGTAAGAGTCTGCCAGCTGTTCCATCTGCTTGAAGAGGCGCTGGTCTATTATTGACTGTAGGAAGTCCGGAACGGATTTCCTCTCAATAGCCACTCTTTCCGAGACTATGTAATCCCCAACCTTGAGCTGGATTTCTCTTATCTCTGCATCATGCTGTTTGAGGTGCCTTGTCACGTTCGAGGCTATCTCCCTGTGGTCTGCAAGAATTACGACCTTCTCCCCCCTGAGAATCTTTTGTGCTTCCATAGAATTCACCACTGTTCAATCTAAGAAACCTTTGAGCCCGGCTTCACATCCTTGTCCACCGTGAGCAGGCTCACCTTCTCGCCCTCCTGCGCCGCGAGCAGCATGCCCTCGGACTTCACGCCCTTCAGGATAACAGGGTCAAGGTTTGTCACCACAATTATTTTCTTACCCTTCATCTCCTCGGGCTTGTAGTAGGGCCTGAGCCCTGCAACCAGGGTGATTTTTTTATCCCCCATGTTCACGGAAAGCTTGTAAAGCTTGTCAGCGTTAGGAACGCTATCCACAGAGAGGATTTTACCCACCCGCAAATCAAGGCTCTGGAATTCTTTGAATGAAACCATAACCAATATTCCCCGTGCGAGTTTAAATTGTTTAAATAGAGCAAGCCAATATAATATATATGAAAATTTCTTGGATTGTGGCGCTTGCTTTGATTTTTGTTTCTGTCCCGAGCGCAGGCGCAATACTTCCACCTGATGTGACATTCATACCAGACCAGATTTCTGCGAATTCAAGCTTCATAATAATCGCGGATCCCCATGCATCCTCCGGGGAATCCGTGAGCGTGAAGTGGGTTGTCTATGGTGTAGAATACGGGTATTGGAGCATTAATTTCGTAGGGAACAAGTATGTATGCTATTTTTCCAACACAGACACTCCAAACATATGCGGCCCGAACATGTTCCCGGCTCCATCTTATGGGGTTCCCTATGAAACTGATGTTATTGCCGTAAACCAGAACAATCAGAATCAAACCACATCTGTTAATGTGAGCGTGGGAGGAATCCCGATAAGAAGCGAGATATCTATAACAGGAAACAATATCTACATCAAAGCATGGGCAGGTAATCCCATATCAGGCACTATTTCTTACAAAGTCTATGACAGTGCTGGACTTAACATGGTAAAAAGCGGAACGATGATAAAAAACGATTTAATTTTCGGTTACACAACCAACATAACGCTTTCCAACGGGGAATACTATATAGCATTCACAGCAAGCAGCTCCACTGATTTCGGCGGAGGGGTTTCAAGAGTAGTGGTTGGAGGTGGATCTACAGGCTCCACTGATGTAAAGGCAGACAGCATAGCCTACAGCCCTGTGATAAATCCAAACCAGGAGTTCAGGATTGAAACATTCAAAATCACGAATTTGGGAGCAGAAAATCTCACAGGCCTGAGCATTTCTGTTCCCCAGCAGATCTCTAATTACCTGACCATAACACCCAAGAAAAGTTCCCTTGAGCCGAATGAAAGCACGTACATGACTGTGACTCTTCACAATATACAGTCAAGCGCAAACATCTCCACATTCGCGACCCTCTTGTCAGGCCCAACAGAAATCAAGCAGATACCGGTTGAATTAAGGATTAGCGTGATTGGCGGAATAAACCCGGAATCCTGTGTGGGCAAGACTGACATGACGCTTTGCCTGGGCGGGATATGCTGCGGTCAGATATGCAGGACAGGAGGGGCGCAGTGCTGCTCGAGTTCTGACTGCCCTTCAGGCCAGACATGCTCTTCTGATTTCAAATGCACAACCTCTGTCACTCCTGGAGAATGCGAGGGCAAGAGCGACATGACAACCTGCACAGGAGGGGTATGCTGCAGCGGATTATGCATAACAGGCGGGGAGTGCTGCACAGATTCTGACTGCTCTATAGGAGAAACATGTTCATTCATCAACATATGCGAAGCCCAGCCTGCGAATGAATGTGATGGGAAGAGTGAAGGCGCATCATGCTCTGCAGGATACTGCTGCAGCGGTGAGTGTCAGGAGTGCTGCACCAGTGCGGATTGCACAGGAGGCAAGACCTGTTCAGATGGGATATGCACAGGTGGAACTGTTCCTTCAGACGGAGGGATTGACATCATGACTATAGCCCTTATAGGCGGGGGAGTGGCTGCAGCCGCTGTAGTGGGATTCTTCCTCTTCAAGAAATTCAGGAAGAGGGGCGGAAAAGAGGGGGAGGAAGATTTTGAGGAAGGCGGAGACGAGAAAGAAGAGGACGAGTTCTCAGACGAGGACTTCTACTAAGAAAAATTCACTATTTAATTTTATCTGGATAGCTCCAGGAATTCCCCACCTTTATCTTTCTTCCTTCTGAAAAGCATGAGGATTAAAAACACTATACCTCCAAGCGTAACAGGAATAATAATCCAGTTTAAAGGATTCGGTTTGGTTTCTGGAGTTTCGCTTGGGATCTCTTGCTCAGGCGGGATGGTCTGGACTGATTGTGACTGATTCTGCTTCCTGGCAGCATCAAGAGCCTCCTGCAGGCTTGCATATCCTGTGGTGTTGAGTCCGTACTCGGTTTTGGAGTATGAGTTGTACCAGTTTCCAACTTTTCTGTCTATGCTTGCCCGGGCAGAAGAATTTGCACCAGCCAGCACATCATCCGCATTCCTGTAAACATCAGAGACCATCTCATTGGTGGAGAGGTAGGCAGACGCGACCCTCTCTGTCCACATTGCGCTTGCCCTCACCTTTATCTCATAGAAACCTGTGGAGTTATGGGGAGTTACAGTGAAGTTCTCAGTCCTCTCCGAAAGGCCGGGGACAGTGAAATTCCCGAGCACTAAAGAGCTGTCTAGATCCAGAGGCTTCTCCACATTCACAATAAAATTAACCTCATCTTTGTAGTTGTTCTGGAGCGTGAATGAGTATGTTACAGGCTCCAGCTTCTTTATGGCAAGGTTCTCAGGGAAGACAGAAACCGCGAAACTCTCCTGCGGTTCCAGGCTCGAGACCGCAAGCCTCATGGAGCTCTGCTTGGTGCATGAGGCAAGGGAACAGTTCCTCGCCTTTGCAGTTACTATTATGTCATAATTCCCTGAATAAAGCGCGCTCGCATTAACAATAAAGCCTTTGTACTCAGAGCTTTGGCTTGTCTGGACTACAAAAGTTTTCTGGCTTAAGGAAGCCTGTGACTGGAGGGAAACATCTATGGTGAGGGTGGCCTGTGACTGAACGAGAACCTCTATCGGAACAGCCTCAGCAGGCATGGCATTCTTTGTGTAAGTCCTGAACCCCACACTGAACAGGTCCACATTATTGTTCAGGATGCTTTTCGCGTCCCCGGGTTTTTTGGATATGTCCGCATCCATGTACTTGGAGAGGCACACGCCTCCCTTCCAGGTCTTGGACAGCTTCAGGCTGGGTGCGGAAATGCTCACGGTATAGTTGGAGCATTCACCTTCCTTCATTCCTGAGGAATAGAATTTTATCGGGATTATCGCTGTATTATTTTCCTCTGTGGTGACAATCTGCTCAGTCAGATCCACAGGCCAGTTTGTGAGGGTGGTTATGAAATAATCAGCCTTGCCCGGGCCCGCTCCCACATCATCCGGAAGGATGAAATACAACTCCCCTGTAGAATTAGGGGCAACTGTAAAATACAGGCCGTCCGTGAGCCTGAGAGCGTGCGCTGTTCCCGAAAGAAGCAGAACAGAAACCCCCAAAATTAAAAAGAACTTATATGACATATCTCTTAACCCACTCCAAGAAGTTTATAGCATCCTTAAGGAGCTTCTCGGCAACAGCTTTGCTAACGTCTTTTCCTGAATAGCCGACTTCAGATCTTTTTTCAAGCGCATTTATCAGAATCTGCTTTCCATAGGAATCGTTTATAGTTCTAATCGTTTCTATGTGGGTCTTTATGGCTTCCCTGTGATCCTTTGATGCGCGTATGCCTGATATGTAGATAGTGAGAGCGTCATTCGCATTTATAACAGATTGAATGGCGTTGAAGCCAGCCGCGTTAAATCGTGATTTTATTATCGCGTCCTTTGATTCCTCAAGAAATTCCTCCGCTTTTTTTAGATAGCTTTTTGCTTCCTCTTTATTCAGCTGTCTTGCCATGTATGCCCCTTATTGTTTTTCCGTATAAAACAATTCCTTCTTTCTCAACGTTTATGATAAAATTATTATAATGTGTTGCCATATCAATTATTTCCCTTTCCGAATAAAATACAGGCGCCAAACGAATATCTAAGTCAAGATATTTTTCAGCAAGTTTATTTACATTACTTTCAACCACATCTCTGTTTTTTGAAAAAACAACAAGTAAATCAATATCGCTTG
>Ga0315294_10004086_pt1 | contig 15905 bp, 13 predicted proteins | sample YL17G13_40_MG_FD_203626 | JGI IMG/M metagenome (GOLD analysis project Ga0315294, IMG submission 203626) | Sediment microbial communities from Yellowstone Lake, YNP, Wyoming, USA - YL17G13_40 | ecosystem: Environmental > Aquatic > Freshwater > Lake > Sediment | place: USA: Wyoming | collected... | reverse complement strand
CAATTGGGAGCCCGCACTTGACATATTCTCAAAAGTCGATGCGGGCTCCCGTTATTTTATTCGTATGTTCTAAGTTTACTTACCGAGATAAGTTTTAGTAAACTTTTCCATTTCGGCAGTAGGTTTCCACCATTTCTTAATGCCGAGGTCTTCAGCGACCCTGTTGGCTGCAAGGTATCCCGGCCCGCCGAGCAGCGTGCCTCCCGGGTAGGTCGAGGCGCCGCACAGGTAAAGTCCAGGGATAGGCGTCTTATGCGCCGAGCAATCCGGATTCGGGCGGTTGGTAAGCATCTGGGTCGGGATATAGTCGCCGTGCTTGATAGAGCCCTTGCGCATGTTCGGGAATCTGGCTTCGATATCCTCCGGCGTCTCCCCGTTTGTCTTCATAATATTATTATTCTTCGTAAAGCCTGGGGCTACCTTCTCCCACTTTTCCAGGATGGCCTGGTTGAGCTCAGGCTCGCGCTTGGCCCATCCGCCATTGATCTTGTACGGTGCGTGCATCTGGAAGAAGGATACATGCCTGCCCGGCCATCTGGTGAGGTGCGGATCGAAAGTGGTCTCGCAGGTGGCATGGCCGCAGAAGTTTTTCAAATCGATCTTACCCGCGACTACATTGTCCCAGTGCGCCATCAACTGGTCGGTGCCCTCCACGCCGAAGATCGTCATAAAGGCATCGTTGACCCATGGGTCATAGCCTCTGACCGGTTTGCCGGCCTTATCCAGTTTCTTATAGACCGGCGGCTGCATAGAGGCTACATGCAGGGTATGGAAGCTCCACTTGTCCCAGACCCAACCCTTGAATGATTCGGCCAGCCTTCCGGGCAGGTTCTTCTCGCCGATAAAGTCGAGGAAGGTGGTCTGCGGGTCGAGGCTGGAGATGACCACCTTGGCTTTGAGCGTGCGGCCTTCAGCCAGCTCGACGCCAACAGCCTTGCCGTTTTGCATGATAATCTTCTTGGCCTCCGCGGCTTCGAGGACGAGGCCGCCGTTTTCCACTATGACCCGTTCGAAGGCGCCGGCCAGCTTGTGCGAGCTGCCGTAGCAGTAGCACTTGTTAATGCCTCGGGCCATCTGCAAGGCCACATACCAGCCCATGCCGCTCTCGCGCGGGTCGCAGCCCCACATGCAGGTCATGTACAGGAGCAGGGCGCGTATCTTATCGTTCTCGAAGTGCTCGTTGATAATATCGAGCGGAGCCATCTCCATCATCTCAAGCATTTCCTTGCCTGGTTCGGTCTTTTCGAGAATAATCTGCGAGTCGATGGGGGAAATGGCAGGCAGGTAGGTGCAGGGGGCCAGTATCTCATCAGTGATCCTGCGCCATTTGCGAATCATATGGCCGTAGGTGTTGGCGTCCTTCTGCGAGTATTTGCTCATGGAGTCCTTGGTGTCTGCTACCATATTGGACATCAGGAGCGAGCCGCCGTCATCGAAGACCATCGCCGTCTGAGAGTTCGGCTTGACCCAGCTGATGGCGTGCTTATCGAGGTTGAAGTCCTTGAGCGCGGGCATGAAATCGACCATCATATGGTAGATGATATGCACGTTGGAGTAGTAGCACGGGAAGAGGATTTCCTCCGTGCTGAGGCCGCCGCCCACTTCCCATCTGCGCTCGACGAGGCAGACCTTCATACCTGCTTTAGCAAGATAGGCGGCGCAGATCAGCCCGTTGGGGCCGCCGCCGATGATGATGGCGTCCCATTCGCTTACCTGTGGGAACTCTTGAAATGGTCCGGTTATTCTGGTGTTGATATCGGTTGACATTGTTTACGCCCTCCTTTATTTGTCCGTCCAGATTTTATTTACTTATCCTGCCCTGACCGGGCACGGCTGAGATTTTGCCCTTCTCAGGGATATAATAAGGTGACGGGTACCACCATTTGCCCGGCTCAGCTATACCATCCTCGATTAAGATATGCATAAGGTTATAGGGGATAGCCATGAGGCACAGGCCTCCGGGATGACCGGATGTCTGGTGGCAGACATAGAGCCCTTCAATAGGGGTGCGGTAGCGTCCCATGCCTGCACCGATTATGGGGCTGTTAGCGAACAGCTGGTCGTCGCAATGGCGTCTGCCGCACCATGTGCCTCCGATGAGGCTGCGGTTGCGGTGTATCATCTCAAACGGAGCCGTAGACCAGTGCATGATGACATTGTCGTCCTCCAGACCATCCAGCGAAATGCTGAAGGCCTTGCGCATGTAGGCTTCCATCTGTTTCTTGATCTTATCAGCGGCATCCGGGGCATCAACGTTATACTCAGGAGGTGTCGCGCCAGCCTCGAATGCTGCGGTCAGGCAGCCCTTGGCATAGTTTCCGGTATATTGCTGGTCTGTCGGGTCGAAGGCTTGGCTTGGGGTGAGGAACCACAGGTAGCGTTCTGCCGGTACGCTCGGGTTTCCCTTGAATGCATCGACGTCTGAGACGTTCTCGTAATATATATCGCGGGAGTCCATCGGGTATGCGCTGCCGTATGGGACCTCCTCTTGGCCTTGGCCTATTTGCTTCCACTTTGGTTTCCACGAGAGTGGTTTCTTGAGAAGGAATTGTGATACCCAGAGGGTGCCGCCTTTCACACTGATATCGTTGATCTTCTGCAGAAATCCTTTATCCAGGTGCCTTGGTCCGATAAGCTTATTGAAGGTCTGCTTGACATCGCAGGCGGAGATGACCGCTTTATCGGCCCAGAGGGTTTTCTCCCTGGTTGCGGCGTCATCGCGCAGGCGTACACCTACAGCCCGTCCGTTTTGTACGATGATCTCCTCAACGGGGCAGGCTGACTTGAAGGTGGTTCCGTGGGCGATGGCGGCGCGGAAGATGGCATGGAAATAGCCGTGCATACCACCACGAGGTATGCTTAATGCAGCGGTAAATAGCTGCATAACATTAATGAACGCTGGTATAGCCACGCCCTCCCAGTGGGCTGCGGCTCCGGACCACCAGGCTGCTGCAGCCACAGTACATTTCCAAGGTTCTGTCTCAAACCACTCGTCCATGAAATCAAAGAGGGTCATATCTAGAACTTCAGGTGACCACACTTCTGGGACGTATTTCTTATATACTTGCATATAGGGGATAGTATTTTCGTTTATTTCGATGTAATCGGGGTGTGGTGGGCACCAGTTGGTGGCTCGCATCAGCTCTCTGGCGAAGGGGGGATTGCCTACCAGGCCGCTGATCTTCATATAGCCTGCCATGTCCTTTGGGCTGAGGCCCGCTACGCCATCGGTGCATGACAATCCGTTTGTAGCATGTGCGATCACGTCCTGCGGGTTCCAGCTCATACGGAAGCCGTACTTCCACAGCTCAAGCTGCTCAAATCCTGGAGCTGGTGCCGCGTACATGAGCATGGCATGAGGGAAAATCCTGATACCAGCTTTGGGCTCTGCTGTTTCGCATGAGCCGCCCGCCTCGTATCTTTCCTCCAGCACACAGACCTTCAGTCCGCATTTGGAGAGGTAGGCTGCCAGCGCTGCGCCGTTGGGTCCACCACCAACAATGATGATATCAAAACGTGAATCTGTGGTCATGAAACCCTCCGTTTAATATATTTTAGAATTCGAGACCGGGCAAGCTGCCTTGAATGTCCAGAAGGGTGGTCATTCCTGTCATGTTGGATATCAATGCTGTCATATCACCTTCGATGCGCATGGAGCCAAGAGCTGCAAGCATGGGGAGTTTCTTAGTTGAGACCTGAACCATTACTTCATACGGTCCAGCTACTTTTGCAGCGTATTTCTTGTCTAGTGGGGCTGTCCTTAATTCGCTGGGGGCTGGTTTAACGGTGAGTTTATTTTCTATCATTTTCCCATTCTCAAAACCTATCTTCATTTCACGGTCTTCTCCCCCAGGGCAATCGGTTACCAGGAGGATGAATTTTAGGGTTACACTTTTAAGCTTGGTCTGAATCTGGGGCTCTTTAAACATCTTCTCAGTCAGGTCACACATCTCCTGGGTGAAAAACTTTACCATAGTACCTCCCTTTAATTCTACTTAAATTCGCCCACTTTGCGACACACTGCGACAAAAAATATCACATCTCATCCGAAAAATCAAGCCTTATTTTAATCCGCTGAAATAGATTACAAACTATGATATCGATGCTCCAAATTATTGGCCGTAGAAAGCATTTTTACCACATTTCCTATCCTAAAGTCAATAGGTAATTCATTATTGCAACCGTATTTTTGAGGTGGAAAGTAATTATCCATATTATTAAGATGATACTGTATTTTGTTCGTAGAATTACTTAATACTGGTATGACGATGATTTATATTTGATAAAGTAATATTTAATGAAATCAATGATTATTTGTGAATAGTTTACTACATATAGATATTTTGCTTGACATCAACTTGAAATAGAGATATATTTCCTTTTTGGCAGGGCATATATCAGAATCCAAGCAAGGCTTATTGCACCTATTATTTCAGTTGAATGAAAGGAGCGTCTTATGGCAGGTTTTGAGGGTAAAATGCTGGAAATCGATCTCAGTAAAGGTTCTGTTTCAAATTCCACAGTTAGTAAAGACATTATTCGTAAATTCATCGGCGGCAGCGGGTTAGGTGCGAAACTGATGTTCGACCGCGTAGATCCGAAAGTCGATCCATTATCTCCCCAAAATACTCTTTTTATATTAACAGGCCCAACAAGCGGACTGAGTGTGCCGGGCGGAGCTCGATTTTCAGTCTGTGCCAAGTCGCCTCTTACAAATATGTTCGGTGAGAGCTCATGTGGAGGCAATTTTGCTACTGAGCTCAGACAGGCTGGATGGGATGGCATCATTGTTAGTGGCGCATCAAATAAACCGGTTTATTTGGTAGTTGAGGATAATAAAGCGGAGATTAAAGATGCCTCAAACCTGTGGGGCAAGAATACGCAGGAAATTACGGATATTTTACATGAAAGACATGAGGGTAAGAAACAGGTTAAGGTTCTCTCTATAGGAGTAGCCGGAGAGAAGCTGGTAAGGTTCGCTTGTATCTGCAACGACAAGAGGGACTTCGCTGGAAGGTGCGGCATGGGTGCGGTAATGGGCTCCAAGAAGCTCAAGGCCATAGTTGTACGCGGCAGCGGCAAGATACCTATGGCAGACCAGGAAAAATTTAATGAATTACGCAAAGCTGCTCTCGATAAGGCCAAGGAGAGCATTATTTGTCAGGTGCTCGGTGCGCAGGGGACTAACGCGGCACTTGGCTTCAGTGCAATGACGGGAGACTTGCCGGCTAAGAACTGGACTGTTGGCGATAATATGGCTGTTGCATCACAGATAGACGGCAGCAAGCTAAGCGGACCGCCGTTCTATCTTGGCAATGCTTCGTGCCATGGCTGTATGGTTGGCTGTAAACGGCATGTAAATATCCCTGAGGGTCCATATAAAGGTATGGAAGGGGAAGGGCCTGAGTATGAGGGGGCAGCCACATTTGGTAGCCTCTTGATGATCGGCGATATGGCTGCAGTAATAAAGATGAATGATCTCTGCAATATGCATGGTATGGATGTCATATCCTGCGGCGCGACTATTGCCATGGCGATGGACTGTTTTGAACAGGGTATTCTCACCGCTAAAGATATGGACGGCATCGAGTTAAAATGGGGCGATCATGCTACAGTTATAAAAATGATAGAGAAGATAGCTAAGCGTGAAGGCTTCGGTAATATATTGGCTGAAGGCTCCAAGCGAGCTGCAGAAAAGATCGGCAAGGGTGCGTCAAATTACGCAGTAGAGGTTAAGGGTATGGAGGTTCCCATGCATGATCCAAGGGCTAATTTCTTACTTGGCCTTGCGTATGCTACGGGTTCTCGTGGTGCCTGCCATACCAGCGATCCTTCTTATAGTATCGGCACCGGGATTTTTGCATGGCCGGATATTGGAATAAACATGGGTATCAATGTAAAGCAGAATGAAGGTGCAGCAGTAGTGGTAAAGCACGGACAGGATCTAGGATCAATATACAATTCGATGGCTATATGCTATATGGTAGTAGAGACTCTGAACGGGGAAAGAATAAGCGGGATGCTGAATGCTGCCACAGGTTTCGATTACACATTTAAAGAACTGGAAGAGTGTGGGGAGAGAATCTGGCATATGAAACGTGGCTTGAGTAACTTAATGGGTATCACAGCAAAGGATGATCGTCTACCTAAACAAATATTGACACCTAATAAAGACGGTGGAGCTGCTGGCATAGCTCCTAACCTTGATCTGATGTTGAAAGAATATTATCCAGTGAGGGGGCTTGGTGCTGATGGCCGTCCAACCAAGGAGACATTGAGCAAATTGGGAATGAATGACCTGGCCAGCAAACTATACAAATAAATAATGTAGCCACATATTTTATAAGAATAGTAAAATAATGTAGGAGGGCGTTACGAAAGTGCTTATAACAGGGGGCTCGGGGTTACTTGGCGGACATCTTGTAGAGCGAATGGTTCAGCAAGGGCATACCGTTCGCGCTCTTGTGCGTAAAACGTCGGACATAGAGCATTTGAAGACGACAGGGGCTGAGATCGTTTACGGTGATATGGTGGATTATGATAGCCTTGTAGCTGCTACTAAGGGCATGGATATGGTAATTCACGCTGCAGCCAGGGTGTTGCCGGGTTGGGGAGCGTGGAGGGATTTTGAGTCCTGCATAGTTGAAGGCACCGAGAATATACTTAACGCGAGTATCGCAGCCGGGGTCAAGAAGTTTGTTTACGTTAGTTCGGTTACCGTTATGGGAAAGGCTGTATTAGGGGATAAACCTGCTGATGAAACTGCTCCTTACATAGATGTAGAGCTTACGCGTGAGGCATATTATGACCATGCTAAAGCGAAGGCCGAGCAGATTGTTCTCGATTACCATAAGCAGGGCAAGATATGCACTACGGTGGTCAGGCCTGGCATGCTTTATGGTCCTCGCTGCAGGCTTCTCACCGATCGGATATACCGCTACGTAAAGATGTTCCCTGTGTTGCCGGGCAATGCCATGGCTAAGACGGCACTGGTACACGTGCATGATGTAGCCGATTGTGTCATTTTGGCGGCGACAAATGAGAAGGCTGCGGGACAGATATACAATGTATCGCCGGAAGGCGTAGTAACCTTCCGTGACTTTATTAATGCAATGGCTAAGGCTGCGGGGAAATCCGAATTCAAAATTGCCATTCCCCTTGGTATCGTATATGCATCGGCTGCAGTCATAGAAATGTGGGGCAGGTTGATGAGATCCGAGGACGCCCCGTTTCTTACGCGTTCCGATATTAAATTTGTCAGGGATGGCATGTACATAGATAGCTCTAAAGCAAGGAAGGAACTGGGGTGGCAACCAAAGATATCCATTGAGGAAGGTTGTCGCCAGTATGTTGAATGGCGAAAAGCGCAGAAAAAAAAGCACCGGTGAACAGCCGTTGGAAAATTGAAGAAAATAATGTAAACTGGATAACGGGGAGAGAAATCACCCCGTTATCTTTGTGAAAAGGGGGAAATATGGATGAAGTGACAAAGGCCCTCTACAATTCTTACCCTATGGAGAACAAAAGCGACTTCTTTTCAGCTTATGTCTACCTTAAATACATCGACCATTTTCTTTATCATGCTCTGAAAGCAGCTGGACAGACGCCGAAAGAGCGTACAGAGTTACCGGAGGCTGGGATAGATGAAATGCTTGAATCCGGGGTTCAGCGTATAGCAGAATTAGCAGGGACTTTGGATACCAGCTTTTATCATGGGAAGGTTGTGAAGATTGAGGACGCGATTAAGCTGGTTACTCAGAAAGAGCCTGTTAAAGTATGCCCGCCCGAGGCGGTGATTCCATTCAAAATTGCCAGGGATATTATATTAGATAACCCCGGATCGATAGCGGTAGGAACATGCGCCTGCCGGGCTGCATCACCAAAACCGTGCCTTCCCCCGCCTCAGGAGGTTTGTCTTTTCATCGGAGATCCATATGCTTCATTCATAGCTGAGAAAAATCCACTATGCCGCAAATGTACGCAGGAAGAGGCGGTCGCAGTGATCGAGGCGGCTCATAAACGTGGTGATGTGCATTGTGCGTATTTCAAGAAGGATGTAGGTAACAGATTTTTTGCAATTTGCAACTGTTGCGATTGCTGCTGCCTTGGCGTAAAGATGTGGAATATGCTGGGGGGGATGATTCCCATACTCGCATCGTCAGGTTATGTTGCTAAAGTAAGCGATGATTGTAACGGGTGTGGCAGCTGCGATGGCAGTTGCCGGTTTGGTGCGCTTACTCTGGGGGATCAGGTGGCTGAAATCAATGTGGCAAAGTGTATGGGGTGTGGTGTATGCGAGGACGTGTGTTCTATTGGAGCTATCAGCCTGGTGCGCGATAAGTCAAAAGGCGATCCCCTGGATTTGGATGAGTTAATAAAGAACTCGAAAATCTCCAAGAAATAGAGCGGTTCTTACATATTATTTAGGAAGGAAGTCTAATGTCGCCGCAAGCGCTTGATGGAATAAAGGTACTCGATCTGGCATGGCTTGGCCCGGGCCCTTTCTGCTCCTTTATGCTGGGCGATCTGGGCGCCGATATAATCAAGGTTTTCGACGCCAATCCGGCGAAACGGGGCGGGCCTGTCATGATGCTCTTTGATTCATCCCGCCCGGGATTGCGCAACTGCCGTAATATGGGGCTGAACCTCAAGTCGGATGCCGGCAAACAGGTGTTCAGAGACTTGGCTAAGTCCGCCGACGTAGTGATGGAAGGTTTCAGACCTGGGGTGGTGAAGCGGCTGGGCGTCGACTACGACACATTAAAGAAGATTAATCCTAAGATCGTTTACGCCTCTCTGTCCGGCTACGGGCAGGATGGGCCCTATCGCGATATGGTGGGACACGATATCAACTATATCGCATATAGCGGTCTGCTGGGGCTCACCGGGCAGGCGGGTGGCAAACCGACTCTCCCCGGCACGGTTATCGCGGATTTCACCGGCGGCATGTCGGCGGCGGTCGGCATACTGGCGGCACTTGTTTCCAGAGGGAAGACCGGCAAGGGACAGTATATCGATATGTCCATGACCGATGCCGTCGTAGAAATGACGGCGATGCAGATTAATCCATATGTATTTACTCATACGAGCGTGCCAAAGCGCGGTGATACGATGTTCACTGGACATTTCCCCTGGTACAATGTGTACGAGACGAAGGATGGCAAGTATATCAGCATCGGGGCGCTTGAGCCGTGGTTCTTCGGCAACCTCTGTCAGCTGCTCGGCTGCGAGGAATATATCCCGTATGAGTTCGATGAGGGGGAAAAGCGCAAGGAGATATTCGAGGCCTTCCGCAAGAAGTTTTTGACCAAGACTCGTGATGAGTGGATGGCGATTCTGAAGCAGAAGGACACGTGCGCCGCGCCCGTTTACGATATCGATGAACTGGAGAAAGACCCGCACCTGGTAGCCCGCAAGATGATCATCGAGAGCGATCATCCGGTGCATGGCAAGGTAAAGCAGGTCGGCTCCATGCACAAGCTCTCGGATTCTCCGATGAAGGTGAGAAATTGGAGCACGCACTTCGGGCAGCACACCGATGAGATAATGCGTGAGCTCGGTTACGATGACGCCAAGATCGCGGAGCTGCGCAAGGCGGAGGTGATCGGCTAGGGTCGATCGTAAAATAGGGCACAATGTTTATGCAGGCATGGTCGATGTTTTTTTAGACTGTAGCAGGTAAATTAAAGGGCGGCCTGGTTACGCCAGGCCGCCCTTTTCTGTCAATTAAAAAAACAAAACGCCACACCCATCATAGGTTATGGCGCTTTGTTACTTGATAAAGCTGTTGGTTAATGGATTAGAAATTACTTACCGATGCGAAATACTTTTGTGTGGCAGCGTCCGCAAGTACCCTGTGTTGCCGGCCGGCCGTTCTTCATTTTGATTTGTCTGGGATTGCTAATCTCTACTTTTTTCCGACACTTCATACAATAAGCCTGCATCTCTACCTCCTATTTGAATTTGACAAGAGACTAGCACGTATAGATGAAACTGTCAAGAGGGTTGCAGTCTGTTTTAGCTATTTCGCTAGTATATATACTATAGAGGGACATAGAAATAAGCCTGTATAGTCTTTCGTTATGATGATTGGACTGCCCTAGGAATTGCTTGACTATGGACGTCCTGGAGTCTGGCAACCTTAACTTTAATCGAGTTATTTACAATTAGAGAATCTCCCTTGACCTCTCCAATAACAGTGCAAGACGCATTGTATTTCTTACATATAGTTTTGATCTTTTCTTGGTTTTTAAGTGCGGTACTAATAACGATTCTGGACTGTGATTCACCAAAAAGAAGGGCGTCGGTTCTTATCTTATCCTTGACAGTGATTACGGCGCCGTGTCCCCCCAAGATACAGCATTCTGCCAAAGCAATGGCTAAACCTCCATCAGAGCAATCATGTGCGCTGGATGCCAAACGCTGTCCTATTATTTCCAGTGCAGAATCTTGCACGTTCTTTTCTCTTTTTAAATCTAGTGTCGGAGGCACGCCTTTTTTGAGATCATGTATGATGCTGAGATACTGAGACCCGCCGATTTCCTCCTTGTTTTTGCCGATAAGTAAAATTACATCCCCTTCTTTCTTAAAATCGTTACTGGTAACGTTCTTGACATTATCGATGACTCCCACCATACCGATGACGGGTGTGGGATACACGGCCCCTTTCGGATTTTCATTATTGAAGCTTACGTTACCGCTGATGACGGGAAGCCCAAAGTACTTACAGGCCTTGGTGATGCCTTCTACCACCTTTTTGAATTGCCAGTAGATCTCTGGATTAAAGGGATTGCCGAAATTCAAACCATCTGTTACTGCCAGTGGCCGCGCTCCGCAGCAGACAAGATTTCGTGCGGCTTCAACTATGGCGATTTGTGCTCCCACAAAAGGATCAAGGTAACAATAGAGTCCATTACCATCGGTTGTTGCCGCAATAGCTTTGTTTATTTGCTCACAATAGTAGACACCGGCATCATTGCCGCTTTTTATGCATAGGGATGAGGTAAGTTTTGGATCAACCTTTTTAGCGATCCATTCTTTGGAAGCGAGAGTTGGTGAGGAGAGCAAGGTTAAAAGTGTTTGATTGTAGTCCTTCGGTTCCTTAACTTCAGATAGGAACAATTTTCTGGTTTCTTTCAAATACCCGGCCTCTTTTGACTCTCTTTCGTATTTGGGTCCGTTTGCCAAGGCTTCTGCTGGGACCTCTGCTACAACCTTCCCATCCTCTTTTACTCTTAATACACCGTCTTTTGTCACTTTGCCAATCACACTGAACTCAACATTCCACTTCTTAAATACAGCTTTGACTGCATCGAGGTTCTTGGGTGTCACAATGAGTAGCATTCTTTCCTGGGATTCAGAAAGCATGATTTCATATGGATTCATTCTTTTTTCTTTACGTGGAACAAGGGCGATATCTATCTCAATGCCAGTACCTGCCTTATAAGCGGTCTCTGAGGTTGAACATACAATGCCCGCTGCGCCCATATCCTGCATACCCACTACTAATTTCTTTTCAGCGAGTGCAAGGCATGCCTCACGTATTCTCTTGCCAATTTTGGGATCGCCAATGGCTACGGCACCTTTCTTTTCTTTAGCACTTTCATCCAAGCCTGCCGAAGCGAAGCTTGCTCCTGAAACACCGTCTCGTCCGGTACGGCCGCCAGCTATAATAACCAGATTGCCTACGCCTGCCGCTCGTGCTCTTATGATATTTTCCTTTTTCAGCAGCCCAACTACCATAGCGTTTACAAGGGGATTTCCCTGGTATGATGAATCAAAATATACCTCGCCTGCTATAGCGGGAAGGTCAACCGCATTGGCATAATCGGTGAAACCGCGGGCTATTTCCTTAAAGAGGAACTTGGTTCTCTTGTCACTTAACATCCCGAATCGTAAAGAACTCAAAAGAAATAGAGGGCGAGCACCAACCGTAAAGATGTCTCGTATGCATCCGCCGCCGCCTGTGGCACTGGCTTCATAAGGTTCAACAGCAGAGGGATGATTGTGAGACTCAACCTTAAATACCACAGCATAATTGTCGTCAATTGATACTCCGCCTGAGTTTTCACCGGTAGTGAGAAATACGCTCTCGCCCTTGGTGGGAAGCTTTCTCAATACTTTAATCGAGTTTTTATATGAACAGTGCTCGGACCACATAGCCGAGAACATACCCAATTCTGTATAATTGGGATTCCTGCCCAGGATCGTTTTTATCCTCTCATACTCAGAAGCACTCAGTCCTAGTTCCTCTGCCAGTTTAATGCCCATTTTTTTCTCTGTCATGTTTTTCTCCTTATACTTTGCCCTGCCTACGGCTGACATCTGATCTGCTTTTGTGATAGTTCTGAACAATAGGTGATACAGTTACTGATTATACTGTTTGAGAAGTTCTTATAAAGCGCCTCTCCCGGGACTGCAATGAAGAATAGACTGTTACGACTCATGGTGAATTACTGGTATATGATACAACAGGTTAGAAATAGGGGCAATACGGAAAGGCGTACTGCATATTTGCCTATGCGTATGGCCATACAGGCCTCGTAATCTATAATATGGCGCTGGCAGCTAGCACTGCAAGCGTCGGGGGGAAGTTTCGTAGCAGTTCTATAGAACTTGATCTCAATTTTTTGCCCGTGGTTTGGTGATTAGTATTCACTGGGTAACATACTTGTGCTATTATTTAGTGGCATATTCGCATTCCCTTGCAGGTGGTGATGTTCATGAGAAATCGCTGCGCAAAGATGAAAGTATCGACTGTTTTCTTGATATCGATGTTGGTTTTCACTGTTGCGGGGCTGCTTCAGGGGCTCGTATGCGTGCGGTATATCAATAGGATGTCTGACGATCGTCCGGTTATTATGCTATATGTAGCAGCCTTGGTTCTATTTGCAGCCGGGGCTGTGTTTTTTTATTTCAAATGGATTAAGGAGAGAGGAAAGGAAGCAGGGGGATGTACAGAGAAAAGATAAAAGTGCTTGATTGCACGATACGCGACGGCGGCCTGATCAATGACCATGATTTCGATTTGCGGTTCGTGCGGGAGGTCTACAAGGCTGTCTCAGAGGCCGGTGTGGATTACATGGAGATAGGATATAAGAACTCCAAGGAGCTTTTCTCCGCCGAAAAGTTCGGCCTTTGGAAGTTTTGTGAAGATGATGTTATCAAGCGTGCTATCGATGGTATAGAGTCCAAGACCAAGATCGCGACGATGGTCGATGTCGGCCGCATGAACCCGGACGATGTGAAGCCGGCCAGCGAGTCACCGGTGGCCATGATGCGTGTTGCCACATATGTAAAAGATATAGACAAGGCCATATATCTGGTGAACCACTTCGCTGATAAGGGTTATGAGACCACCATCAATATCATGGCGATATCTAAGGATCGAGGGCCTGCGCTGGACGAGGCGCTGCAGCAAATTCAAGAGGAGAGCCAGGCGAACGTAGTGTATATTGTGGACAGCTTCGGGGCGCTCTATCAGGAGCCTATAGAGGAGTTGGTCAAGCGCTGCAAGAAATATTTGAAAACGAAAGAGGTCGGATTCCACGGACACAATAACCAGCAGCTTGCCTTCAGCAATACGATAGAAGCTATCATACACGATGCGAATTATCTGGACGCTACGGTGTACGGGATCGGGCGTGCCGCCGGCAACTGTCCTCTAGAATTACTACTGGGCTTTCTGAATAACCCTAAATTTGATATACGTCCCGTTCTTGATTTGATTGCAAATGAGTTCATCCCACTCAGGGAGAAAATAGAATGGGGTTACATCATCCCTCATGCCATAGCCGGCATGCTGAATGAGCATCCCAGGGCTGCGATCGCTTTGCGCAGCAGCAATGAGAAAGAGAACTATCGCAAGTTCTACGATAGCCTGACCAGCAGCCTGCAGGTCGAGTAAGGATCGGCTAGAGATGGATCTGGATAGATTCCGTGCGCTGCTCCTGATGGGGATACTGCGCGGCGCGACAGCCGACTCCATCGAACCGGTGGTAGAGACGGCGATATCCTCCGGCCTGCAGACTGTCGAGATCACCATGAACACACCCGGCGCTCCCGATTTAATAAGACGTGCCGTTAAGGCCGCTCAAGGCCGTCTGATGATCGGCGCGGGCACTGTGGTAACTTCCGATCATTTGAAGGTCGCTTTGGACGCTGGCGCCAGATTCATCGTATCGCCCATGCTGGTCTATGATGTTGTAGAATACTGCCGCGATAACGAAATTCCGGTGTTCCCCGGCGCGTTTTCCCCTCAGGAGATTTATAATGCCTGGGTTGCTGGAGCTACCATGGTGAAGATATTTCCCGCTCAGTTCTTAGGGCCGGGTTACATTAAGGAAATCAAGGGCCCGTTCAACAGTATAGAAATGCTTGCCTGCGGCGGCGTCACTCTTGAAAACATACGTTCTTACTTCGATTGCGGCGCCTCGGCTGTGGCCTTTGGCGGAAGCGTGTTCCGCGAGGAATGGCTCAAGGCACGAGACTTCGATTCCATCAGCAGGAGCATAAAGGCGCTTATCTCCGCATACAACAGAGGCTGCTAGACAGTCTCGTTCGTGTTTAGTCCAGGGTTAATTTATATCAGGTCAGAGCCTTTATGAAGAATCTGAGGACCTACGGCGCAGCCCCTTACAGCATAGCCGTCATCCACGGCGGCCCCGGCGCGCCCGGACAGATGGCGCCGGTGGCCCGCGAGCTATCGCGGGACTATGGCGTGCTGGAGCCGTTGCAGACCGCAGCAACGCTCGACGGGCAAGTCGAAGAACTGCGTGACATAATCGAAAAGCATGGGAATCCTCCTGTCGTCCTGATCGGCTCATCATGGGGCGCTATGCTCAGCTACATCTTTACCGCGCGCTATCCCGCTCTGGTGAAAAAGCTCATCATGGTGGGCAGCGCTCTGTTCGATGACCGCTACGCCGCCGGCATACAGAAGACGCGATTGAGCCGCCTCGATGCAGAGGCGAAGCATGAAGTGTATTCCCTGGTGAAAGACCTGAATGATGATGTGGTCAGCGATAAAAACAAACTGTTGAAACGTATGGGTGAGCTGTTCACCAAGGCTGATGCCTACGATCCGATAACCCTCGATACGGAAGTATTGGAAGTGAGGTTCGATATCCACGAGGGCGTGTGGAGCGACGCCCTGAAGCTGAGGGGCAGCGGGGAGATCCTTAAACTTGGGAAGAAGATCAAATGCCCCGTAATCGCTATCCATGGTGACTACGATCCCCACCCCGCCGAGGGCGTGCGCGAGCCCCTCTCAAAAGTGCTGAAAGATTTCCGGTTCATCCTGCTCCCGCACTGCGGCCACCTGCCGTGGATTGAGCGCGAGGCCAGGGAGAGATTTTATGAGGTGGTGAGGGGAGAGTTGTAGGGCCTCTTATTAAAAGTCACATTATAAGCGACGCGACTAATGCAGGTTCACTGTTGGCTACTTGGTAAAAGGTATTCCAAGGTCTTTGCAGATTTTTCGGGATAATTGTTCGTTGATTTCAGTGTGTCGTGCCACGGATGATCGCTGGTTCTGTTTGGGGTTGAGCCACCACGAATGGTTGCTGCCTTCTCGAATTAATTGACAGCCATGTTGCCTGAGGTGCTTGAGCAGCGCCGTCCGCTTCATACTATAAGGGGTTCCTCGCTGAAGTCGGATATGGCTGCCTTGACGGCTTCCCGTCGGTTGAACTCCAATGCCTCGGCAAGAGTGGTTTTCAGGCTAGTGAGGAGTTCCTCACGGGTGCGCTCTTGGCAATTGACTCCTGGGATTTCCTCAATCCATCCGATCCACCATTTGCCATCATACTTTGTCACAGCAGTGTAAGTATTCGACATAGCGCATCACCTCACAAGTAGAATAGCACTTTGGTAATTCCTTGTCTATTCAAGATGTCATGCTGCCG
>Ga0315294_10004085_pt1 | contig 15906 bp, 15 predicted proteins | sample YL17G13_40_MG_FD_203626 | JGI IMG/M metagenome (GOLD analysis project Ga0315294, IMG submission 203626) | Sediment microbial communities from Yellowstone Lake, YNP, Wyoming, USA - YL17G13_40 | ecosystem: Environmental > Aquatic > Freshwater > Lake > Sediment | place: USA: Wyoming | collected... | reverse complement strand
TTCCCACGATTCCAGCCGCTCGTAGTTGAAAAGCTCGGGGAACCAATAGAAACTGGAAGGATCCTGGAGCGCCGTCTCGTCCTGCTCCAGGAAGCTTCTGCTCCCGATTCTCGCCTCTTCGATTTGGGCGATCAGCGGTTCGATATTCGAAATGTTGCCCAAACTGTAGCCGTCCATGAACCGCTGCACGTAGTGGAGGATCTCCATGTCAATCACCAGCTGAACTGCGCTGAAAACCTGGTCATTGCATGTCCTTCCTGCTGCGAAGAACTCCTTCCACCCGTTCAGGGCAGCGGCAAGAACGCCGAAAGCCCTCTCTGCGGCCGATTCGATGTCGTGCCCTTTGCCCATGCTCTTGTAGCCGCGCACCGCTGTCTGGGGAAGGTTATAGAAATTCGATATCTGCATGCTGTAGAGGTCCATTAGATTGGATTCAGGAGATCCGTAGACGCAATTGCCGAAGCGAAGATCGAAGGGATAGATGAGAGTGTGGATCCGGAAGTCGATCTTTTCTTTCTCAACCACATGGCAGGCAATGGTCAGCGCGCCGAGCAGCTCCGCGATGGATTGGCAGAATGCCTCTCCAAGGTTGATCGAGGAGGTTGCTCCCAGCATCGGCATGTTGGTGATCCGGATCCTGATATTCTTCCTGTTTCGCAGCCGGTGGAGCATCTCCAGGGAGTCATTCCCGAGAAACAGGGGGCTGATCGTCCACAGGGAAAAGGAAGTGGTTCTCCCGACGACGTCGTTCATCTCGGCGATGTACTCGGCCTGGGCGGGAGAGTTCATGATGCCGCACCCGATATCGCGGGCGTTTTCCAGGCAGATCTTGTGAATGGTCAGCTCTTTGACCGCCGGCGCCAGATCCACAGGGGTAAGCGGATTGACTCCGGCGAGGCCGTAGGAATCTGCCAGTTTCACCATATCCACCAGGTCTGCTGCCAGGGGTTCCCTGATCCGTTCGTTATCCAGGTCCGCGAAGTGCAGGGAGAGCCCCCCGACCGAGCAGAGGAGCTTGTCGTTCCCCTGCTGGTGACTTTCCCGAAGGCGCATCATCCGCGCGACATCGGTGAAGGTCCGAGAGGCCAAGCCCGCCTCGATTCGCACGCGTTCGCCTTCTATCTTGATGCCTTCACGGTCGCGCAGCAGGTTGAGCACTTCTGCATGGGGCACCACCATGCCCACGCGTTCCAACAGCAGAAGAGCCGAGGCGTGGATTTGCTCTATCTCATGGCGCTCCAGGCCGCCCGATAAATAGAAACCTTTCAAGCTTCGTTACCTCCGGGAGCTGGTTACGACGACATCGCCGGTGGAGGGGGGGCCGCGCGCATCGGTCCACCTATCGATGGAATTATACGATCACGCGCTGGCCCCATACCCGACCTTAGAACTATTTGAGCAGCACCTTGATCTTGTCGTATCGGGAAACCATATTCGCCAGGGTCTGCTCGGCGGTCTGCGTGCCGTTGAGATGCGCCGCCACTTCTTCAAGAACGATGTCCCTGAACTCCATGTACTTGATCTGAGTCATCTGAGGCCCGAAGTCTGCTGCGATCTGCTTTTCTACCGTCTTCACTTGCAGATCGGGTTTGTAGCTCAGGAACTCGGGATCATTGTACACTTCTTTCGCGGTGGGGAACCATCCATATTTCAAAGCCATCGTCTTTTGCACTTCCACCGATGCGATGAACTTGAGCCACTCCACGGCGGCTTTCCGATTTTTCGGCGCACCGAACTTGCTGATCCCCAGTCCTTCATCCATTATGATCGAGCCGCCAGGTCCGTTCACACCCGGCATCATCATGATCTTGGTCTGGCCCACGACGCGGGACTCTTTCGAATCCTCCAGCAGGACGGTCTGATAATCCCAGTTCACGCTGAACATTGCATCACCGTTGCTCATGATCTGGCGCACTTTATCGCAACTCCCGGTGACGTAGGTAGCGAGCTTCTCATCATACAACTTTTTCATGAAGGTGAGGGCATTGACCGATTCTTTGGTATTGAAAACGGCATTCCCTTTGACATCGAACAGGCGCGAGCCGAAGTTTTGAAACATTCTCTCCCAGGTGATGTGATCAGGCCACACCTCTGCGAAAGGATATTCCACAATCCCCGCCTGTTTGGCCTTTTTGCAGACCTCATAGAACTCATTCCATGTCTTCGGCTCCGACATTCCGAGCTTGCTCAGCATCGCGGTATTGACATACATGTACTCGCCCGAGTTCATGTAGGAAGTTCCCCACAATTTGCCGCCCATTTTTCGGTTCATGTCGAGTAAGCCGGGAAGCTGAGTATCTAAAAACTTTTTGTCGAGATACGAATCTAGCGGGATCAACCAATCGTTATTGACAAAAGCGGCCACTTCGAACGCATCGAGCTTGTAGACGTCGTACTTGGTCTCGCCGGCTTGAAGGATCACATACTTCTTGGCCTTGTACTCCGGGACGAACTCGACTACCACCTTGATGCCTGTTCGAGGAGTGAAAATGGTATTCGAGATCTCCTGAAACCAGGCGAAAAGATCGTTCTCGTCGGCTACTACAGTTACCGTGGCTCCCTTCTCTGCCGTGGCAGCCTCTTGCTTCCCGCCTGCAAAGGTGGAAAAACAAAAACAGACCGATAGAACCAGAGAGATGACAATTGTCAGCTTCTTCATCTTGCTTCTCCTTTGTTTTTTAAGTTCTAGTATTGTGGAAAGAGATTAGAAACCTATCCCATTCGGCCACCTCCTTTTCCAGTGTCTCTACCTCCAGTCCTCTCAAGCCCTCACCGCGTGCTGATACTCCTGCAACCAAGATTCTATTCAGCTTATTGATTCTAGTGGTAATTCATCATATGTATTATATTATATGATTAAGGAAATCTTGTCAATTCCATTTTCAGGTACAGGGATCAGGCTAACCGCAACGCCGTGAGACTGTCGAAAAAAAGCAATTCGCGCACCAGTGGAGCATTGACGTAGGGAGTTGACGTACAGATGATTCGAACGAGTCCCAAGGAGGTGTATCAATGAACCCAGGCTCCCTTCTATCCCTCGATGATTTGGAGAGACTCGACCGGGCTGCGAAGAGCTTGTTGGAAGACCCGGGAGTCAAGATCGAGGATGAGGACGTGGCTCGCAGGCTCCTGGCCTCTGGGGCAAAGCCGGGCCGGCAGTCTTCAGTATTGTGCCTGCCTCACCAAATGGTCGAAGAGTTTCTTGCCCGAGCGCCCCGGAGCTTCCCTTTGGCAGATCGATCTGGGATCCGACGGAAGGTGAGCCCTGATTCCGCGTCGTTGTTCTGGACCGGTGCGTCTCTCTTTTATCTTGATCCCCTGGGCTTCCGGCCTATCCGCCGGCAAGATCTGGCCGATTTTACCCGGGTCGTGGACAGCCTGCAGCAGGTGCACGGCATAGTGGGTACAAGCGTCGAAGAAGCCCTTCCGTCCCACCGGGATTTCATCGGATTCAGGATCATGGCAGAAAACACCTCGAAGCACTTACGGGCTCTCTCCTTCAGCACCAAGGGCGGGGAGGCACTGGTGGAGATGGGGAAGGTGCTGGCAGGACCGGAGGGGCTGGAAAAGAATCCAATCTTCAGCGTCGGCTTCACCGCCCACGGTCCCCTGCGCTGGACAGCTCTGGCTTTAGGGCTGTTCAAAGTCACGGCGGGCCACCGGATCCCCTGCACCGTGAACGGCGAACCCATGTCCGGGGCTTCCGCTCCGGTGACTTTGGCGGGGACCGTTGCCCTGGGCACCGCGGAGATCCTCAGCGGTATTGTGATCAACCAGGCGCTGGAGCCGGGAAGGCCCTGCTTCTTCAACCTGGGTTTCGCCCATGTGATGGACATGCGCGGCGGTTTCGCTGTCACCGGCGGTCCGGAAAACGCCCTGCTAGCTGTGGCCGGGGCGGATCTGGCGCGCTACTATGGCCTGCCTTCGGTCTCCTGGATGTGCACCGATTCTCTCCAATGCGACGCCCAGAACGCCTTGGAGAAAACCTTGGGTGCAGTCACTCACGCCCAAGCCCGGGTAAGCCTGATTTGGGGCGTTGGGACGGTTGAATCGGAGAAAGCTCTCTCTCCCGTCCAAGCGGTGATCGACGACGAAATCCTGAGCATGACGAGGAAATTCCTTCAGGGTTTTGATGTCAATGATGATTCCATCGTCCTCGATGAGATCCGCCGAGTGGGGATCACCGGCAGCTTTCTTGATTCCAAGCACACCCTCGATCACTTCCGGGGAGCGATCTTCGAGCCCCATCTCCTTACGCGCATGCAGAGGTCCCAGGCCGGGCCGCGGGATACACTCGTGAGGCGAGCCGAAGACCGGGTGAAGGAGATCCTGGATGCTGAGAAAAGGCCTATTCTCTCCCCGGAACAATCTCGGGAGCTGACCCGAATCGAGGATACCTACAAAGCCATCATTTGAGAAAGATGCAAATGAGGAAACCCATGGCACGGGCATGTGGGCCTTTTCCCGGCACCCGAACTGCTTTAGCATCGAGGACGACGCCCGCCGATCGACAATGCCCGGCGGGTGTTTTTCCAATACTGCGCGGACGCCTTTGGTTGGCGCGAGCTACTTCTTCGGCCTGGCCTTCTTCACCTCTGCCGGCATCGGGCCCGGGTGCTTCAGCGATCCCACCCGCCGCTCAGTGGCCTCCCGCAGCTCGTCGGGAAGCCTGATGAAGAGCTCAGCGTCGACCCCCCGCATCGCGAGATCGAGGGTTGCTTTCAGCTCATCGGGGGCCTTGCGCCATTTCATGCGCTCCTCCCTGCCGGCTGCCTCACGACAGCCCGCGTCGGGTGACCGCCTCTTCGACCATGGCGAGATAGTTGGCCACTGGGATGTAGCTGGGCACCGAATTGCCCGAGCCCACCGCATAGCGACCCCGGTCTCCGCACAGATCCATGAGCCGACCGGTCTCCTTCCGCACGTTCTGCGGGGTTTCCCGGGTGAGGATGTTGATGTCCAATCCTCCCAGCACGGCGATGCGCTCCCCGTACTTCGCCTGGAAATCAACCGCTGGGATGATCGCGTTCTCGTAGGAGTGCTTGCCGTCGATCCCCACCTCCTCGATCAGGTCTTCCATGATCTCGCGCAGGTTGCCGCAGGAGTGCAGGAAGTACGGCAGGCCCTTCGCATGGGCCATGCCTGCAAGCCTCCGCTGCCATGGCAGGCAATACGTCCGCAAAGCGTCCGGGGAGACGAAAAAGCCGGTGATTCCCAAGACCTCTTCCGCATCCACGTTGCCGGGAATGCAAAGGGCCTTCGCGATATTGATCGTGACGCGGCCTTTGGAGCTCAGGGCGAGATGGGATGAGCAGCTGTTCTTCCTTATAAATCGTACTCGCGAGCGTACTTCTCTAGAAACTGCCTAGATTTCACGAACAGTTCTCCAAGATCAGGGAGTTTCTCCAAGTCGATTGCGAAGAAACCCTTGAAATTAGTTTTTTTCAACACGCGAAACACCTCTTCCCAGTCGACAGTTCCCCTCCCCGGTTCGAAGTGCCTGTTCTCACGGGAGTCGTTATCTGCCACGTGGACGTACTTCAGCAGACTTCCCATCTTCTTGATGCACAGGGGGATGATCTCCTTCTGCGCGTGCTGGTGGGCGATGTCAAGGATGAACCCCAGGTTTGCATCGTTGATGTGCTCGTAAAGGCGCAGCATTCCGTCGGTATTCGAGATCACCTCGCCCACCCGCGGCTCAAGAAGGAGCGGGATGCCAAACTCCTTGGCAATGGCATTGCATCGCGAAACGGTTTCGACAAAATTGCCCCAGAACCGGTCCCACTGGAAGTCGTCAGGGATCAGCACCCGGTATTCTTGACCATACACGAGGGCATCGGTCGCACGGACGCCCTTGACGAGTTGGAGGGGAGGGAAGTAGCTGTCGATCCAGACATGGAGGCTCTCACAGTAGTTCGCAGTCTCTACACCAACGCGGAACTGCTCCAATGCTTTTGCCCTGATGCCCGCATCCATACTGATGATGTCTGGGAGGATAACGGCGAAGTTGGAAACCGTGAGCCCTTGGTCCCTGCACGCGCCGCGGATTTCACTCCTGTGCTTCGCGATCTGTGCGACATTTTCGTGCCCCACCGCCTCCAGCTCGACGTATTCGAACCCCATTCCCCGCATTTCGCTGAGTGCCCTGAAGATATCCTCGACCTCAGGCGGGAATCCATACTTCCCAATGGCGTACATCCATGCGCAGACAATCTTCATCTCTTATACCCTTTCCCAGTGTTGAGATCCGAGCAATACCTGATGCCGCTAGCGTAAGAAGTTCCGAACGCCGGATCAGAATGAGGCCCGCAGGCAGAGGATACAGACAATTGACAAAAACATCAATACATATTATATAATACGTATTATGATTACGTTCGGAGGGGCACTTCCACAGTATTCATTAAGCAAGGGAGCTGTCTGGTGAGCCCCGACTACATACACCGCGTCATCCTCGATACCCCCACCCGAGTGTGGATCAACAATCCCACTGGGGATGAGCTTCGGATGGCCCTGACCTCGGGTGCGATCTCCGGGACAACGAACCCCTCGTACTGCTCCAGACTGCTGAAAAGAGAGGCCGCATTCATCGGACCTTTCATCCAAACAGTAGCCAATGGGTTCGAAGACACCGATACTGCCGCCGACATCATCTACCAGAAGGTGACGGAACGATTCATGAGCGCTTTTTTCCCCCTGTACAAGAGGAGCTCAATGAAGCAGGGGTTCGTCACCATGCAGGACAACCCCAACAAGGACGATGATTCGGATTCAATCGTCAATGCTGCTTTGCGCCATAAGAAAGTGGGAAAAAACTATATGGCCAAGATCCCGGTCATCGAGCCGGGTATGGAAGCCATGGCCTACCTCATCAAGCAGGACATCCCTGTCTGCGCCACGGAATGCTTCTCGCTTTCTCAAGCGATCGCCATGTGCGAGCTTTATGAGAGCGTGTCGAAAAGAAGCGGCAACTCCCCCCCCTTCTTCATCACCCATATCACAGGGATCTTTGATGAAGAGATCAAGGGCACCGTGGCAAGGGAAATGATCGATCTCGAGCCTCAGCTCGTCGCTCAGGCGGGGTGCATCGTCGCCCGCAAGATATACAAGGACATTAGGAAGCGCGGTTATCGAACCACGCTGCTTGGCGGCGGCGCCCGAGGCACAGAGCATTTTACCGAATTCGTCGGAGGTGAGATGCATGTAACCCTGAATTGGGACACGATACGGGAGTTGATCAATGCCGATCTGCAGGTCGTTGCACGGATCGACGCCGAGGCCCCCAGGGAGGTCATAGAGGAACTGAGCAGGAAACTGCCAGATTTTCGCCGCGCATACTATGAAGATGGGCTCAAACCCGATGAGTTCAAGGGTTTTGCACCGCTGCAGAGGTTCAGAAACAGCTTCTTGCAAGGATGGAACGATCTCATTCAGGCCATCGAGAATACTAAAAGAATACAAGCGACAGGAGGTTGATGTGGAACTGGAGGATCTCAAAACTTTCCTGGCAAATGCGCATGTCGTCGATTTGAGCAAAAAAGTCTCTCCCGGGAAGGCAGCCGGGCCTTTCGAGACGGGAGCGCGCCTGTACCAGATCGAGCCCTTCACGTACCCCCCCGGTGAGTTGATGCACAAGATTTCCATGGAAAGCCATATTTCCACGCATGTCGAGGCTCCGATCCACTATGTCAGACCGCGATATCATCGAGAGGCAAAAGACATCAGCGAGTTGCCACTGAGCGCCTTTTTTGGCGTAGCGGTCCTCGTCGACTGCCACACATTTCCGCCGAGGACCGCCATCGGCAAGGAAATCCTCTACCGCTTCCCTATCATGGAAAAGGATATCGTGCTGTTCGGCAACTCCCCTCACACAACCGATGACCGCTGTTTTCTGGCAAGGGAAGGGGTGGAATACCTGGTCCGGAAACAGATCAAAATGGTGGGCATAGATGATACCGTTTATGGGGAGAACCCGGAATATAGGCTCAAGGTTTTTGAGAAATACTACACTCACGATCTGCTGCTTTCGAACGACATTCCGCTCATCGAAGGGTTGACGAACCTTGGCGAACTCACAACGCAACGTTTTTTTTTCATTGCTGTGCCGGCCAAAATGGGAGGGCTCGAATCCTTTCCCGTGAGAGCCGTTGCCATTGAACAGGTAATGTCTCGTGAGGAGAGCTGAGGTCATTCAGTTGACACACGATCGATAAAATGGAATGTTATTATGTATGATGAATGATGATAACCTAGGAGGACGATCCCCTTGGAAGTAGGTGTCATAATAAAGGAGCCGAATTCCTTAGTCCAGAAAATTTTTCTTTATGTAAAAACAGCCCTGATCAAGAGAGAGCTCCAACCCGGTCAAAAGCTCCCCACGGAAAACCAGCTGGCTCAGAGTTTCGGAGTGAGCAGGACGGCGGTTCGAGAGGCTTTCAAAATGCTGGCTGCCATCGGCGTGGCAGAGATCAAACAGGGGGACGGCACCTATATTGCCAAGGAGGTCTCCCCTTCCGTGATAGACCCGATGATCTTCAGCCTTATCATGGGCAACAGGACGCCCCATGAGCTGCTGGAGGTGCGCAAGATGATCGAAGTGGGAATAATGGAAATCCTGCTCGACAAGATAACGGACGAGGACATCGTGAAGATGGAAAATGCCATCACGGAGTTTCAGCAAAGCTACGATACGCCAAACCCCAATTGGGACAATCTGACGGATCTCGATCTGAAGTTCCACTATGCGTTTGCCGAAGCGACCAAGAATCCTTCAATTTCCAAGATTGCCCGGATTATCTGGGATCTATTTTTCTATTCGATACAGAAATCCGTTCACTTCGAAAATGCCAACCTTCATCACAGGAAAATCCTCCAAGCCATCAAGGCGAGAGACCGTGAGCAGGCGAGAGAGGCGATCCGAATCTCCTTGGAGATTTGGGAAAAACACCAGGAATGACGGCAGCGAGACTGTAGTATGGCGCATAGAGTGCGGGCAGCTCTGGTGGGCTGCGGACCGATTTCCGAAAGGCATATATTGAGCTGGAAGAGTATTCCGGGCGTCGAGCTGGTTGCGGTGTGCGATCGCCACCCGGAGAATTTTGCCTCCCTTGTTTCCAAATACGATATCAGAGCCACCTATACGGATTTCCAGACCCTCCTCGCCGAGGTTGAGTGCGACATTGTCGATATCGCCACTCGACCCCATTCTCACAAAGAGCTGGTTTTCCAGGCCGCCCGAGCCGGAAAGCATATCCTCTGCCAGAAGCCTTTCGCTCCCACGCTGAAGGAGGCGATGGAGATGATCAAGGCCTGCGATGAGCATGGGGTCAGGCTGATGGTCTGTGAGAACTGGAGATGGTACATCTGGTACCAGCTCATCAGGCAGCTGCTCAACGACGGCAGGATAGGCGACGTACTCTACTTCCGAATGCAATTCCGGAACTGGTTTACGACGCCGAAAGGAGCTCTGCCTGCCCCCATCGTCCTGGATCAGCAGAAGTATTTGAAGGACATGGAGCACTTGCTGATGTACGAATTCGCAATCCATCTTGTCGATGTCGCGAGGTTTCTGTTCGGAGATGCCGATTCCATCTATGCCCGTCTGGGAAGGATGAGCCCGCAGATCTCTGGAGAGGATTTTGCCCTGCTCGTCCTCGATTTCGGCACGATGCATGGCGCCATTGATGCCAGCTGGTGCTCCCGGGAACCGCAGGTGCCGGCGAAGTCGGAATACCTGATCATCGAGGGAAGAACCGGTTCGATTCTCCTGGATCGAACAGGGCGCATCCAGATCGTGAATGAAGACGGAGGCAGCGAGTATCCCGAATATGATTGGGAGGGTGAAACCAAACTTGAGACCCATTTTCGGCTTCACCGGCACTTCATCGATTGCATACTGAACAACAAGCCTTTTCAGACCGACGCCAAAGACAATATCAAGACTCTGGAAATCGTTCTGAAGGCGTACGAGTCGGCAGCCGGCAACAGGGTGGTCGAGCTGCAAAAAAATAGTCTGCTGTCTGAGCACAATGCCGCAGAATGACCTGTCCGGAGTCTACGATCTGCACATCCACAGCGCCCCCGATCCTGTTCCCCGTTGCGTCGATGACATCGAAGCGGCGATGCAGGCGCTCGGTGCGGGAATGGGGGCAATCCTGCTCAAATCACACAGTACGCTCACTTCGGACAGGGCGACGATAGCGGAAAAGATCGTCGCCGGGATTCGGGTCTTCGGTTCTCTCACCTTGAACCATGCGGTGGGAGGCTTGAACGCGCACGCTGTCGAGGCGGCGCTCGGTATGGACGCCAAAGAAATCTTCATGCCCACCCTGTCGGCCGACAACCATATGAGGGCGAAAAAAACGGGGCGGGGGATCGACATCCTGGACGGCAGCTCGAAACAGGCTGTGGGCGACATCCTCGCTCTTGTCAAGGAACATGGAGCCATATTGGGCACGGGCCACCTCTCGAAAGGAGAAACCGTCGCCCTCGTTGCTTGGGCCTTGGATCAGGGAATACGCAAGATCGTGGTCACCCATCCGGAGCACCCTCTCATCGATTTTTCCGCTGCCGAACAGAAAAGCCTGAGCCGGAAAGGGGTCTATTTCGAACGCTGCTTCGCATCGACTTTACCCGGATTGGGAGACGTTCCCCTGGAAAGAATCGCCCAAGAGATCCGAGACGTCGGCCCAGCCAGGAGCGTGCTGACAACCGATCTGGGCATAGCCGGCTATCCCTTTCCTGTTGAAGGGATGGATCGTTTCATCACCGGGCTGAAGAAACTGGGAATCCGAGAACACGAGATCGAGGTGATGACAAAAACCAACCCCCGTTTCCTGGTGGAATGAGGAAGATGGAATGGCGACGAGAATCACATTCTTCGGCCTGGCAGCGTACAGGATAACCACCTCGGATGGAAAGATTGTCCTGATCGATCCCTGCCTGGAGGACAATCCCGCCAGTCTGATGAAGGTTTCCGGGTTGGGGAGAGTCGACGTTCTTCTGATCAGCCACCTCGCCTTCGACCATCTGGGCGATGCGGTCGAGATCGCGAGAAAAACTCGCTGCCTCGTCGTTTGCGGTGCCGAAGTGAAGCACGTCCTGGTCAAGAGAGGAGTCGACTCCGCCCAGATCAGGACGCTCGCCTGGGGCGTTCAGCTCCTCGTTGCGGGTGTGCGGGTGCGATCCGTCATGAGCAGGCATGCTTCCATGGGAACCGACCCGGACGGGCACTTCATCTCCGGTTTCCCAATGGGCTTCATCGTGTATGCCGACCCCGGGGTTCGCATCTATCATTCGGGAGATACTGCCCTCTATAGCGACCTGAGGCTGATCGGCGAATTGTACAGGCCTAACATCGGGCTCATATCCTGTTGCGAGGTAGAAAAGGATTACTTGAAAGCCCACGGCATTCTCGATCATTATGCCAGCGAAATGACCGGCGATGAGGGCGCCTTGGCCGCCCTCTGGTTGGGAGTGGAGTTCGCCCTCTGCAGCCACTACCTCTATCCGGAGAATCACCTTGACATCGATCGGTTCGTTTCTATTTTGAACTCCAGAACCTCGGACGAATGCCCGGTGGTGAAGCCCATCGTCATGAAAGCGGGTGACACCTTCGTCTATCCTCCGGGCGAGTTGGAGACGGGGAATGGGCATGGAGAGGAAGGGCCTGCGTGACATTCGAGAACAAGGTGGTAATCGTCACGGGAGCAGCCAAGGGGATTGGGAAAGCTGCGGCCATCCTGTTCGCGAAAGAAGGGGCGAAAGTCGCCATCGTCGATACTGACGCGGCGAATGGCAAGAAGACCCGTCACCGGATCGTACAAGAAGGTGGGAGAGCCCTTTTCATCGAAGCCGATGTGTCGAGCTCCAAGGACGTGAACCGCACGGTGGCGGAGGTGGTGTCAGCATGGGGCAGGATCGATGTCCTATTCAACAACGCTGGAGTCTACGCCCGCGGTGACGTGGTCTCCTTCCCGGAAGATGCATGGAACAGGATTATCCAGGTGAACCTTACAGGTGTGTATCTCTGCAGCAAAGCGGTGATCCCCGTCATGCAGAGGGGCGGGGGAGGCGTGATCGTCAACACTTCATCCTCGGTGGGTCTGTTCGCCGCCGGCCGGGGAATTGCCGCCTATGCCGCTTCAAAAGGCGGGGTCACATTCCTGACCAAGGCCATGGCGAACGACCATTTGCAGGACAACATCCGGGTCAATTGCATCTGTCCGGGTCCCACCGATACGCCGTTGATCAGAAGATCGCGTCCCAAAGAGCATCTGAAAGCCTTCATAAGGAGCCTCCCCTCGGGGAAGCTGCTCAAGCCGGTTGAAATTGCGAAAGCAGTTCTCTTCCTGGCCTCGGATGACGCTTCTGCGGTCACCGGGGTGGCTTTCCCCGTCGACATGGGCCAGACGGCCCATCTCTAAGCCCGCACGCGGGTGCAAGCCTCGATGAAATCCTTCGAATCTGCGCTCATGCCGATCATGGTTTCGAACCAGATCAGCATCCGCTCGGTGAACCTCCTGGTAGTAAGCTCCTCCGGCAGCTCGCAGGCCAGCGTGCAATCGCGAAGCAGGAGGACCTTGAAATTGCGATAGAGGGCGTCGAGCATCGTGCTCCCCAGACACACGTCGATCCTGAAACCAGCGAAGATCAGGTTCTTCGCGTTCATATGATGCAGCGCCGCTTCCAGCCTGGTCGCGTAGAATCCGCTGTAGACGTGCTTCCGAATGTAGATGTCGCCCGGCAGGGGCCGGAGCGGGGGCGCGAAGTGCAGCCATTGCCCCCGGCCATGACGGTACTCCAATGGATCGACCGTCTCTTCCACGAACTCGTCGGCTATCGAAAAGCCCTGTGCCCTGGCAAGCTGTCTGGCGAACTCCGACTTTTCTAGGCAGATGTTGGGAGCGCTGTTGTTCACGTACACAACCGGTATCAACGCTTTCCTCGCCGCCTCCAGAGCGGGTGCGATGTGCTCGACAGCAATGGAGTATTTCAGTCGATACTCGACATCGGATAGAAGGTCCGTCTCTCCCGTCTTTTCGGGAAGATACGCATCGACCAAAACGAAGGCGGTTTCGGAAACGTCCAGTGCAAGCGCTTCCTCCTTGTGTCCGAGAGGCTTTTCGGCGGGGAACCACTGAAAATACCTGGCCTTGAACCTGAGCTGCTCTTTCACGACCCGTTCCTCCTTCATCATTCAGCCCGCGCGCCAGCAGGTCATCCCTTCACGGCCCCCTCCATGAGCCCCCTGACGATGAACTTCTGGAATATGAGAGCCAGCAGAACGGGGGGTAGGCTTGCGATTATAGCCCCCGTGGCTATCAGGGGGAGATCAGACCGGTGCGTCCATCCGAACACGAGGGTTGCCACAGATAAGGTGATGGTCTGGGTGCGGCTCATGAAAATCAGAGCGAGAAAAAACTCATTCCACGCCCCGAGAAACGAAAAGATGCCCGTCGCCACCAGCCCCGGCGCGCACACGGGTATAACCACACGCACCAAAGCGCCTATGGGCGTGCAGCCGTCGATCATCGCCGCGTCTTCGATGTCCTTGGGGATCATCTCAAAATAGTTTTTCATCAGCCATATGACGAAAGGCAGAGTGAACGATATGTAGAGAAAGACGAGAGTGCCCAGCTTGTCGAGCAGCCTCAATCTGGCGAGAGTGATATAGAGCGGGATGGTGAGAACAATGAAGGGCAACAGCTGGGATCCGAAGATGAAATAGAACGAGAATGCGCTGCCCCGAAATCGCAGCCGTGCGAACGAGTAGGCGGATAAAGAGCCGAAGATGATGCAGAGAAAAGTGGTGAGGCAGGAGATGAAAAAGCTGTAGAAGAGGTTTTGCCTGAGCGAAGACCTCGTGGCGGTTGCCACTCTGTATTTGCCCACCAATTGGAGCAGCTTCTGATAATTCTCGAAAGTAGGATTCTTCGGGATCCAGTGGGGCGGCTTTGCCGTCAGTTCGACGGGATACGATATGCTGCTTATGATCGTCCACACGTAAGGTCCGACGGTCCATATCATGAAGACCACCAACAGCGCGTACAGGATTATCTTGGTGAAAAGTCTGCCTCTCAATACTCTACCCTCCTCGCCTTGACGACTCGGGCATACGCGACCGTTATGAATAGGGAGATGAATAAAACGATATAGGACAACGCCGCCCCTCCGCCGAAATCCGCGGCGGCGCTGAAGGTTTGCTTCCAGATGTGGTACGCGATCACTTTGGTGGCATTCCCCGGCCCCCCCTGTGTCAGCGCGTAGATGAGGTCGAAGGCATTGAGCGCCCACACGAGATTCAGGAGCGTGAGCAGCAGCAGGGTCGGCAGCAAGAGAGGAATGGTGAGATGGGAAAAGCGGCGCATAAACCCTGCCCCATCTATCTTGGCGGCCTCGTACAGCTCCTCAGGTATGGATTGCAGGGCGGCCAGCAGCATGAGCGTGATGAAGGGAGACCACTTCCAAACCTGGGCGACTATGACGCTCACCATCGCCAGCCGAGGTGTTTCCAGCCAGCCGACGGAATACGCCTGGGTAAAGCCGAGTTGGTAGAGCAGTCCGTTCAAAGCCCCATAATTCTTGTTGAAGATGGACAGCCAGATGATTCCGTTGGCCACGGGCGGCACGGCCCAGGGGACGAGGAGGAGGGTCCTGAAGATGGTGCGGCCCCGGATGTCGGTGTTGAGCAGGAGCGCCCCTGACAGTCCGACAAGCATGAGGACGACGCTGACCCCTACGACCCATTCCAACGTCAGCAGGAAAGAGTGCCAAATCGCATTGTCCGAAACAACGGCGAGATAGTTCTTCAGGCCGACGAACTGATAGCTCCTGAAGTTCGCTCCGACTTTTCCGAAGCTGATGACCAGGGAGAAAAGCAGGGGATAGATGATGAGCAGGAGAATGATCAATAGGCTCGGGAAAACGAGCGTGAAGGCAAGCAAGGGACTCCGTGGTCGCCTATACAGCCCGCTAAATCTGTTTCTCATGACATGTCTCCACGTTCAGCTGATCCAAGAGACGCCGGAGGAACTGCACATTCTCATACGTCTTCTCCCTCAGGGGGTGGGAGTGCGTTTCGATGCAGAGGGGCCCCGTATAGCCGTCTTCGCAGAGGGCTCGGATCTGTCCCACCCAGTCGATGTCACCTTTGCCGAGCACTTCGTACTGTTCCGAAAAAGGAGGGGTGGCTCGAGTCGCATCTTTCGCATGGACATTGCCGATGGCGTCTTTCACGTACCCGTACCCCGCGGGGAAAGGTTCTTCCCCCGCCACATATGCGTTCGCCGGGTCCCAGTTTATTTTCAGGTTGCTCTGGCCGACCGATTCAAGGATTCGGATCGTATTCCTCCCCGTGTCGGCCCAGAGACCGATATCGTTCTCCAACAGCAAGGTCATGCGACGCCTGCTCGCCAGCACAGCGGCGTCTCTGATGAGCTCGATGATCCTCTCGGGGCATTCCCCTTCTTTTCGATCTGCGGAAACCTCGGGACTGAAGAGGATCACCGCCGATGCGCCGAGCCGCTGGGCGAGGTCGATCGTCCTGTCAAGGATCTCGTATGCCCTGCCCCGGTACTCTTCGAACAGGCCGTCGATTTCCCACCAGTTCCCTCCCTTTCCGCCTCTGGTCCGCACAAGGGCCTCTGCCTTCTTGAAAAGCCCGGGTGACAGTGCAGTCACAACGGCCTGATGGCGGAGAAGCGCATCGCGCAATCGATCGCAGAGAGGCTCAGGGATCTGCGGGACCCTCTGCCCGGATATTTTCCTGATCTCGAAACGCGTGATCCCCCATGCACTGGCGCTCTCGATGGCCCGGGAAACATCGGGGTCGATCTCGTCCGTGAGGATTGAGATTTCCACCTCCACCTCCGCCTCCGCTACAAAGTGATGACGACCTTCAACGAC
>Ga0315294_10004083_pt1 | contig 15921 bp, 36 predicted proteins | sample YL17G13_40_MG_FD_203626 | JGI IMG/M metagenome (GOLD analysis project Ga0315294, IMG submission 203626) | Sediment microbial communities from Yellowstone Lake, YNP, Wyoming, USA - YL17G13_40 | ecosystem: Environmental > Aquatic > Freshwater > Lake > Sediment | place: USA: Wyoming | collected... | reverse complement strand
ACATTTTTGCCAATTTCTTACGAGCATCAGCTTCGCTTTTGGCTTTGATTGTCAGCTTCCCTTCATAGAAGCCAACAAGAGTTTGAGTAACATCGAATGTGAAATTTTTCATTGTGTTTGTTTTAGTATTATAACGTGGCCAGTACTGGTAAGGTTGTCCATAAATGTAAAATACTATTTACAAATATACCACTTTTTGTAAAGAATACTTTACGTTATGCGTAACCTTAATTAGTACTCACACGTTAGTATGAGTACGAAAGGGGAACCGAGTAGGAGAGCCGACACAAAGGAAATGAGAGGATGATCAAGAGTAAAAATCCCTTCCAGTACTGGACATTAAAAATAAATCAAATAGTTTATAACTTTCGGTAACCTTACACGTATAATGGCCGTTAGTTCACTCACCAACCAAAACAAATAATCAGATGAATCATTACAACAACAAAGAAAGACTGAAAGGGAGCTTCAAACAGAAAGCTCGTAAGGTAATGGTTAAAGCTATTCATGATAGCGAAACCAGCAAAGGAATGATTTTGACATTGCCTTTCGAAAAGTGTATGATCGAGAAAATGATTTTGAACAAGACCAAACGCTATAGTTTTATGGGCTGCGAAATTGATCGCAAGACCTATAAAAATATGGTTAAGACCATTATCAAAGATGACTTGCTTGATTATTTCAGCATGCATAGAGGGTTTCTTTCCGAAATGATTTACGGTAAAGGTAAGGATGCATATTCGCATATCATTGCAGACTATTGCGGTCAGCTTCACAAGCAAGCAAAGGAATTGTCTTATGCAATTAAGAACAACATTGTGGAAGTCAATGGAACAATCTCCATCACGTTGTGTGAAAGGATTCATCCTACAGGTTTGAGATTCGAAAAGAACATTACCAAAGATCACCCTAAGAGGGGAAAGATCACACGTTGCGAACATCAATTGAGATGCTTCATCAAAAGCGTAGCGGGTAATAACTACGAAATTGAAACAGTCATGAGGTACAAAGATACTGCCCAAATGATTCTCATGATTGTACGGAGGGTCAAATAGCCTGACAATCAGCATACTAAAGTGGAAGTTGTATAATAAACTAATCAGGTTTATTGTACAACTTTCTCTTTATTACCGTAACCTTAATTGCACAATGTCCGTTAATATACTTAACACAGAGAGCCGAGCCAAGGAAATGAGAAGATGATCAAGAGTAAAGAACCAACCCAGTACTGGCATGTAGATAAATGAAATATCTTTCGGAATAGCGTAACCTTACAATGTTCGCATGCGTTAATATACCTAAACAACAAACAAATGAAACACGACTTTCCCTTCTCTTACATTGGCGGTATCAACCTTACTGCTAAGATTGCCAAAGGTGAAAAACTTGGCATTGCAACCTATGCAATTTACTTTGCACCCTACAAGCTTTCAGGTTATAACGTTTGCGCCAATGCAACGACTGAATGTATTATGGGCTGTCTCAATACGTCAGGACGGGTTAAAATGGATATTCACAATACTATAGTAACTGCCCGTATCAATCGGACAAAAGCATTCTACGAACATAGGGAGAAATTCATGTCCTTATTGATCAATGAAATTACACGTGCAAAGCGTAAAGCCAAAAGGGACAATATGGAGTTTGCTATCCGTTTGAACGGAACAAGCGACCTGACCCCGGAGATTTTTAAGTCCTTTGGTCAAAACATACTGCAGTTATTTCCTGACGTGCAATTCTATGACTATACGAAAATTCCGAATCGTGTCAACCTGACGAAGAAGTATTCGAACTATCACCTTACCTTCTCGTATACTGGCGACAATTGGGCTGACTGTCAAATGGCCTTGGAAAACAATGTCAATGTAGCTGTCATCTTTGACGTGAAGAAAGGCAAAGCATTGCCCGAAACGTTTAACGGCTACAAAGTTATCGATGGCGACCTGTCCGACTACAGACCGTTGGATGAAGAGAAAGTAATAGTAGGCTTGCGTTGGAAATTGATTGCCAACAAAGCAAACAATGATGCGATACGTGCAAGTAAGTTTGTGGTGAAAGCCACAAGCTTACAAGCGAACAATGTACTTGAAACTGTCAACTCTTAATTCAGAATACCATGATACACTCACAATTCAGTTGGTCACCAATCTTCGGATTGCAATTTGTTCCTCAACCAGTACTGGCCAAAAAGAAACGCAAGAAATGAAAAAGAATAAATATCATGTGACTATAATGTCCATCGACCCTGATCTCAGTGATGAAGATAACCATCAGAAGTATGGTTATACTATTGAAGCTGAGAATGAGACGAAAGCCAAAGAAGAGGGTGTTCGTAAATTGCAATCCGAATTAGGATATGATGCTCCAATCTTTTGGACGAAATGTTTTCAAATACTGTAACCTTACCGGGACAATGTACGTTCAATAACATATGAAAGCAAACATCAAAATGTCAAGCGATCTCTATGGTGAAGAGACCTTCCCATACGAGTCAATCAAAGAAGCCAAGCAAGGTTTCAGCCGTCTGATCAAAGCGATACAACAGCGTAAAGATCAAGTCGAGCGTGAATTAGTACTCGAAGGTTCGAACGGCAAAGTCTACAAGGAAGTCAAAGTACTTTCTTCTACGCTTGTTGAAGTTATTGTGTAACCTTACCGGGACAATGTACGTTCAATAACATATAAACCAATTATCAATCATGGGCAAAGTCTACAGCACACCTTCACACATCAAACGTCCTGCATTTGACATCAAAAACTGGAGGGCAAATGAAGAAGCCCAAATTAAGCAAGTCAAAGATTGGGTCAAGCAGAACTCAACTGACAAGTATGCAGGTGAGGAATTGAATATCCCCCATGCCGATGGACAGGCTTGCTATATCGTCTTCTCATTGAAGCCTGTAAAGCTTGTGCATCTGGAGATTGGAGATTGTTGGGATGCACCTTTGGCCCATCGTATGACAGCAAAAGATATTGTCACACAAATTGAAGGTCAAAAAAGAATCAAAGCTTTGTTCGGAAAGAGGTAACCTTAGCTCAACTCTATACGTTCAATACATTATGAAGCACACACACACCAAAAATCTAAGAGCAGAATATGATCTGCTTGAAGATACCAATAATCACACCGAAGCAGCCAAGTTATTGGTAGATCAATTCGGTACGGAAGATGAAAAGCAAATCATGGAAGATATTGCTTACAGACACAAAAAGAATGGTCATATCGTTTCCGAAGATTATAAGAAACGGTATGAAGTTTCTCAAAAGTATTATCATCTACTTAAAGCAATATCCTAAATGGAAAAGATCAACATCACTAAGAAAGAACTGGCCGAATGTTCATACCAGAATGTTTACACAGGAACAGGCACGAGAATCAATGCCATCTGGTTTGATCGTAATGAGGGTGATTACATTGAAGATGGAATCACAAAAAGGTTTGTAGGCTACAAGTATATGGTTGCCATCTTTGGCGGCACAAAGAAACAAGCTTTGGATCATATGCATCATTGGTTAAACAATGGTATGATCGGTTACAATCCAGATATTAAAATCTGGACGGCAGCAACCGATATGCAGCGAAAGAAAATACCCCTCGGATTCAATTGGTCACATTGGTAAAAGAAATATGCAAAGTGCTGCAACCTTAGCTGCGCAATGTACGTTAAGTAACATATCAGAGAGAGCATGGCATTACCCACATAGAGCATAACCTCGTGGTGAAGCAAAAAATAAGACTTCACGGCTCTCTCTTAAACTTTAAAACTAAAAGATATGGCTTGCGATTTAAGATGCCCTGAATGTGGAGACAACTTCGGGAAAGATGTAGAGAATGCGCTGGTGGCTTATTGCAGCGATTGCAGATTGCACTTCTACAATGAGCGTGGAGAAAGAGATGGCAGCGTAGAAGAAGCAGAATTCCTTCGCAAACGTAACGCTGCAAGAAATAAGAAATTCAAATCTGGTCGCATGATCAGTCGCTGGTAAAGATATTTGTTTTGGTAAGTTGGGTTTGGAGTCGGGGTGGTATCCGACTCCTATTTTTATTTTTTAAAAACGTAACCTTGCCAGTACTGGCTACGTTATAACACCATACCAAAACAAATATCACATGATACACATCAAACGAGCCATCAACGGCATTTCAATCAATGGGACTGAGTACCTGTTGACTGAGGACAGTTCGAAGCCTATGGAGTTCAAATCCATCAAAGAGGCACAAGCATTCTTAATTAAGCACGGAGTGAAGAGTAAGGATTTGGATGCCTTCATCTATGAAGACACCGATGACTATGAAACGCTTAAAGGCAAAGACATTCAGTCATGCCACATCTCTTACGAGAACTTAGTTGTCCTTGACAAGAAAGGAAACAAATACTACATCGCACCAAAGAATTTCTGGAAGCTGATGGAGAACGTAGAGTTCCAGATCGAAGTGAAGAGAACACGGAAACACTTAACCCCAATGTAACCATGACAACTCTAATTAAGGATGGTAAAGTTTTCAATCTGAAAACCTCCACATTACTGGCAGTATCGCAATGGTGGATGTGTCGTGAAGTACGAAGAACCAAGCTCTACAAGACCAAGCTCGGCACATTCTTTCTTGTTGAAGAATACGCAGAAGTGAGAAAAAGTCTGGTTCAAATGAAAGACGGATCAGAGGAAGGAATTGGTTATGTTTGTCATGGTGAGTATTGTCTTACTGGTCGAGAGAATGGCTATAGTAACAATGTCCAAATTGAATCCATGAGAATCATTGACATCCTCACAGAAAAAGAAGTACGAGCAATGTACGACTGGATGCCTAAAGGTTATATGGATTGCAATAAGGTTACCTATACAGTACTTGTAGACTATGTTAAGCTGTTCGGTAAATACATTAAAGCATGAAAGCCAAGGTAATCAAAGCTCTTATCGCTATCGGATATAGCAAAGAGACAGCTATCGAATTAATCGCTAAGTACATCGATACTTACGAGAACTGTGTAGATAGCAAATACACAGCGAAAGTAACAGCAGAAGAACTGAGAGAACAAGACGACCAAAGATACGGAGAAGATGAAGACGATGAAGAAGCTCAAGAAGACTAACCCAACTCCAAAGGAGAAGAGACTCTTAATTAAGATTGAGAAGCTCAAGAAATCCCTAGCGTGGTATGAGGACTTTGCCTCATTCGTTCAAGATCAAGATCATCACCTACATGACTATGCTTGTAGCTATGCAGATGGTATAGAAGAAGAGAATGATGATGATTTTTAAAATTAGCTGTAACCTTAACCAGTACTGGTACGTTACTACAGCATAACCCAACCAAATATGAAAATCGAATTAAGGAACTTCAAAATGAATCTCGCTTTCAGCGAGGAAACGATCATGTTCACTGCTGACGTGTACGTGGATGGTCTCAAGGCAATGTATGCACGTAATGATGGTCGTGGTGGCAGTACCTTCTATAATCCCTACAAGGGAATGAATGCTGTCATGGACAAAGCCAACAGCTATGCAATGGCTCAAGATGGTGAGACTTTCGAGTTTGATGGTAGAACAGTGACTGTAAAGAGTACGCTCGAAGGACTGATCGATAAGCTTGTCGATGAGAAGGTCAAAGCAAAAGAAAGGGCCAAAGACGACAAGAAGAAATTGAAGTTGATGGAGACCCATATCCTGTTCGGCATCCCTAACGCCAACACCTACAGCGCATTATCGTTTAGAGGAAAGCCCAAGCTTGCATCTGTACCAAAGCATTCCCTTGACATGCTCATTGCAAAAGTCAAGCAAGAATTGAAAAAGGGTGAAGTAATCTTCAACACAAACCTCAATTAATATGGGAAAGCGCAGATCAAATAAGCCTTATATCCAACTGACTGTTGGTGAAAAGCCCCAAAGCTACTTCGATGATAACAAACCACAGCGAATCAATCATAGAGATTATGTGGAATTTCCCACCTACAAGAAGCTGTTGTCCGAATTAAGAAAGTGTTCAAGAGTTTGTACGGAGACTTGGGAAGTTTATGTCTTCCGTTCAAGACGTGGTGAGTGGGGTGAATGGTTCGAGAAATGGTCGGCATCCAATGGCAAGCTTACCAAAATAAAGTACGGTTGGATGTAACCTTACTTCCACAATGTACGTTAGATAAGCATGTTCAATTCACTATCATATCGAGAAACCGAATACTTCGAGCAGAGACGAGATCATCACTTTCTCGTCTCTACCGTTGGGCCTATACTGAAATTGTGCAAGCTTACAATGTACAAGAGTTCCTATTGGTTCGAATATCCGGGTATGCATATGAAGGCCACTACAGCCCTCTGTGCTTCACTCAATGACCTGCATGGTATGAGAGTTCAATACAAAGGCTATCCTTTGATACAGGGCAAAGTAGGAGGTTATGGAGTCCTTCACACACCTTACGTCTATGTCTTTTGGGATCGCATACCCTTAAGGGATGAAAAGAATAATGATCTTGGTCGCCCCTGTGCATTACCTGATAATTTCTACTTGTTAGATGTAACCTTAACCAGTACTGGTACGTTATAATACCATAACACAACGACTATGAAAATCTTAATTCAAACTACCGACCACAATCTCTTCGAGACTCTTTTGAAAGAGAAGCGTGACATTCGCTACAGTTATGTTGGAGGTGGATACCTCGGATTCATCACCAATAAGGATTGCTTCCATACCATCGTAAATGGAATGCAAGAACAGGGAAAGCAAATTCTGAGCTATATGTCTTGGGACAGTGATCCAAAGATTACGTGGGGTGACTTGATCGCAAGGTATCCTAAAAGATATTTAGTAAAATCGTAACCTTAACCGAACAGCTTACGTTCAACAGCATATGCCAACAGCAACCAAGATCATCGACCACTTTACCGTCACGGTAAGGAACAAGCAGGGACAAACAGAGTACGTTCGTGTTGAAGGAACGGAAGCCAACAATAAGACCGAAGCTCGAAGAATAGCAAAGAGCTATGGTAAGGTTGAATTCATTCATGTCCAATATCAATACAAAGATTAATTCTATGATAACAGAAGGAAAAGTTTTGAGCTTGAAAGAAGCAAAGCAATTCGTTGCAGCCCAAGCTGTTAAATGGGATAAGGTTAGAAAGTACAAGGAAGGTCTCTATTACTTCCTTGCGGCCAATCCACAGAATCCAAAATATCCAATCATTAGGGCGACCTATATTGCTGACAACACAGCTAAAGAAAATATCTTTATTGAAATTTTTGCTCCTATAACGTAACCTTACCAGTACTGGCTACGTTATAATACCATAACAAAACAACAAACGTTATGGACATCTTAGCAGCACAGCAACTGGCAAACGAACTGATGGAGCTTCACGGTGCAAAGGCATTGGGCTACAGGTTCGCTTGGAACAAAAGAAGAAGGGCAGCAGGTATCTGCTCCTACAGGAGAAAAACCGTTGAGCTATCATGGCTTCTCACGCAGCATGCGAATGAGCTAGAAGTCAAAGACACTATCCTCCACGAGATAGCTCACGCACTCACCAAGGGTCACAATCACGATGCAGTTTGGGTTGCCAAAGCCAAAGAGATTGGCTGTAATGGAGATCGATGCTACAACTCAGAGAACAAGCCTCAGACCCACGAAGCATACAAGATGATTGCCAAGTACAAAGGAGTATGCCCCAATGGTCACGAGTCTTTCAAGAACAGAATGCCAACACGCAAACATTCTTGCGGGAAATGCTGTAGAACATTCAGTGAGAAGTATCTCATTGTCTACTCAAGAAACAATAACCACTAACCCTAAATTAAGACTACCATGAGCAAGCACACAATTCACTTTTCCGAATGCGAACACGAAGGCGATCTCGATCACTACAAAGACGATCTTCGTGAGGCTGGAGCTACCATCATAAGCTCTGAGATCAATCACGATGCCGAAGAGGGCAGTGTAGTTGTTGAAATCAAAGACAAGAAAGCTTTCCTCTTACATTATCAAATGATGGATTCTTACGAATTGTCAAATCTTTATCGCTATTAGCTGTAACCTTAACCGAGCAATGTACGTTCAATCCACTATGAGAAAGATCAACATTGTACAAGACCTTTCAATCCTCAACCATAAACACTAACCTATGAAAACTAAAAAAGATTTAGCCAAGGCGAACAGGGACAAAGCGAACGCCGACTGGGACAAAGCGAACGCCGACATGAGCAAAGCGATTGCCGACACGAACAAAGCGAAGGCCGACTTGGACAAAGCGTATGCCGACTGGAACAAAGCGTATGCCAACAGGGACAAAGCGATTGCCGACAGGAACAAAGCGATTGCCGACACGAACAAAGCGAAGGCCGACTTGGACAAAGCGTATGCCGACTGGGACAAAGCGAAGGCCGACTTGGACAAAGCGTAACCTTAACCGAGCAATGTACGTTCAACCCACTATGAGAAAGATCAACATTGTACAAGACCTGAAAGACAACATCGTAGCACAGCTTGAAGCTGCAGGGTTCCTAATCCTAAGCGATAGTTGGGTGACTGACTCCAATAAGAATGTCTTCTGTATCGATAACAAGAAGAGCTACCCAGTACTGGAGTTCAAGCGTATCGAATTAACAATGCTTAAGCCTGAGCACCAAAGATTACCAGCAGCATGTTTGAGAGATGGTTTCTCTAATTGGCAAATTAAAACATTCTCATGCATCCGGGTAGAGAATCAAGAAGAAATAAATCCGGGGTTTAAATTGATAGCAATGTAACCTTACCTCCACAATGTACGTTAACACAATCAAATAGAAATAACCTTAATAAACAATCAAATGGAAAATTCAGCATCAGTCAACATGTACCAATACAACGAGTTCTACAAGAAGAATCACAAGTCAATGTATCACTTCATCTTCAAACGCATTTTCAAAGGCAAAGCAAATGGAGATGAGCAATCATTGATAGCTGAGGAATTGGCGAATGACGTGTTCGTGAAAGCTTACAAAGCTATGCACACTTTCGATGAAAAGAAATCACAATTCAAAACGTGGATATACAACATCGCCATTAACACGATTATCGATCACCTTCGCAAGAAGAAACTGGAGACCCGTTCAATGCACATCACTGCCGAAGATCATGATGGAGACCTTTACAGCGAAATGGATTTTGCATCTGGAGACGAAGACCCGTTGCAGTCAATGATCACCTCCGAGTCACGTGAAAAGATCAAAGACGCAATCGCTATGCTTCCTCCAATGCAAGCTGAAATCCTCTCTCAATTCTCTGTAGGGTATACCTACGATGAAATCGCTGACGACCTCAACATGCCCCTTGGAACTGTAAAAGGAGCACTGCACAACGCTCGTGTGAGGATGAGAGAAATCTTCAAAAAGAATCCAGTACTGGCGTAACCTTAACCAGTACTGGTTCGTTAAACCAAGAAAACAAACAATATGAATACCAAAAATTTCGATCAAACATGCAGGTCAATTGATTGGCCAAGCCTGTCAAAGCAGAAGCAATCAGTGTTGAAGCTTCGCAGTACTGTCACCAAGAAGAGTGACAAGGATGCTCTGGACGGAATCATCCAACTCATTGACAATCTGCAAGATGCAGCAGTGGATGTTCACGGTGTAGCTGAGTCGGAAGTGTTTCCTTCTCTGACAAAGGTACGGTTGGTGACAAAAGCTAAAGCAAACAAGAACTAATGCTACCTCGAATCAAAATATACGGATGGCTTGTGATACTACTCACAGCCATCGTATTTGTTTTACTGGAGTCTGAATTAAGAATACCTCCAGTACTGTTATGGCTTCTCTTATCTGGAGCTATAATTATTTACGCAAAGATTCACAAGATAGCGTAACCTTACCAGTACTGGTTACGTTATTACACCATAACCAAACAACAAAGAATATGACAACCTTCGAAATCAACAAGACCTTCAATGACATCCTCGCTGAGGCAAGGAAGAAGGTAATGAAAGAACACGGTGATAAGGGATCATGTGTATTGGGTATGAAGCTGCTCTACAATCGCTATCCCATTGCAACACAGATCGCACAAGGATCACTGACCTGCGAATACTACTTCGAGGAAGTGAAGCAGCAACTGATCGAGAAGCTCGATTATCTGGAGTCTGGATTTTCAATCGAATGGGGAAGGATGGATTAATCCTTCCCTTTAAACAAACAGCAACATGAAATCAAAAACATTATATCCAATCATCCACCAATACCGGGGAAAGCAAATCACAGAATGGGCCTACAATGATAAGCCCAGTGAGTTCGAAACAAACGAAACAATGCCAGTCATTGGGATACTGACAACAGGTCACAAAACTCTGGTAGATGCCAAGGACTATCTGGATAAGACCTTGCCACGATTCGACCAATCAATCTTCTGGTAACCCTTAATTAAGAACATGAAAGCTCCCGCAATTGAATTCACAACCAACATGTTTGGTTTCCTCCCGGCATACATCAAGAGTGCATTGTACAACTATCTGGAATTCCCTACCCCTGATCATTGGGAAGAAATCTATAGCTGTCAAATTGCTAACGGGAAGGTATCAACTGTATGGCAAGCAGTACTGGCTGTCGATCCTACATTCCCTCAGACAATTCCTATGGACTCTCAGGGCAATGTACGGTGGCCTAGAATCCCTTCACCAGCACTGTTACAGAAAGCAATTGCTAATGTAGTATTCAACAATTTAAACTTGAACTAAGATGTAAAGCTGCTCTGGAAGCAGAATAAGATACTAACGGGAAACCGTAAGTTGGTGGCAGACTGGGAGTTGCATCCCGAAGCCCTTAATTAGCAATAGTTAAGGGCTTCACTTTTTTGTAAAATAACGTAACCTTAATCGGAACTAATCCGTTTATCTACTCATAACGTTACAACAAACGGGATCGAGTATACTCCAACCTACACGATAGTTTTTCAATAACTATTTTCAAAATTCTTGCTGCACAGCGTAACCTTAACCAGTACTGGTACGTTACAACACCATAACCAAACAAACAACGTTATGTTCAAGACTGACAAAGCTCGCAAAATCTTCTCGGAACTTCTGGACAAGAATTATGATGCCAAGTTCGAAAAGAACCCCGTAAAGAAATGGGATATGCTTAAGGAAGTTGGTAAGCTCACCATAGCTCTCAAAGAAGAAATGGGTGAAGCAGCATACGAAGATTTCATTCGTACTGGCCAGAAAATGTTTGCGCCTAAAGCGTAACCTTACCCGGAGAATGTACGTTACAACACCATAACCAAACAACAACGTTATGACAAAGGAACAAATTTTTGCAGACAAGCTCAAAGCATTCGCTGTTGCAGCTTCCGATCTTGAAGACGCATGGGATAACATCGATGGTAATGAAGAAGCAATGAAGGCCATAGATGCAGAGTATCCTTTCAAACAGAATCTCTATTACAATGCATTCAGCAATGTACGGAGGTGGGCATCCAGAACTGCAAATAATATTGAAAAGAAAATGTAACCTTAACTGAGCAATGTACGTTCAACAGCATATGAAGAAAGAAACCGAACAAGTTGTAAATGCCATCAGTAATTATCTGAATATATATTCAGACAAATCCAAGGAGTTCAATCTCCAGATGAGCCGGGATCACCGTACAATACAACAATCATTCACCAAGCTGTGCTTCCAATGGTTGGAGTATGTAGCATCTGATGACTATCAAACTGATGGCCGTAATGAGCAAAGCAAAGAAATGGCAAAGCTCATGATGGAACTGATGAGACAGCACTACAAGGAATACTCTGGTCAGTCTCTGGACTTGATGGCGACACCAAGCAAGCACCTCAACATGATTTAAACCCTACCAATATGAAAACCTCCGAAGAGAAAGCATATGAAAATGATTTCGTAGCCAACTACAAGAAATGGCAAGATGAAGCCCTAATTAAGGGTGGCTTCAATCCTTCGAAACTCACTGATGGTCAACGCTATATCATTCTGGAACCATCTGATGCCCCGGAGAATTATGCATGTGATGGTGAGATCAGCCATGCAGAAGCAAAAAGAAGGTGGCTCCGTAGACTTGCAGAAGAAGGTCTCACCAAGGATCAAATAAAAAAAGCATTAGTACTTAACGGATTTAAATAAGACAACTATGAGCTACTGGTCACAAGTCAATAACGAGTTCTTCGATCATGATGGATTCGTCTGCATCGATGCATGGGAAACCGAAGATGACAATGAAGAAGGTAAAGTCATCGCTAAGATAGATATTACCAACGGCAATGTAACCTATCTGGATGAACGTGCTAAGAATGACAGCCTTGCCAAAGAGAATATCAATGAAGTCGTAACCCGAATTAAGACCTTCCTTGGACTTCAAACAATCGCAACAGCAAAGTTCCTCTCAGAGTATGAGGACGACCGTAACTTCATCGGTGAAGATTAATAAAAATAATCCAGTACTGGTGTAACCTTAAGCCAACAATGTACGTTCAATACGTATAACCAAACAAACAATATGAAAAAGCAAATCACTTATGAGGTCATCGGATATGATTCCAAGAAAGACTTCAAGAACCGTCTGATGTCTTGGATTGATGATGGCATCACTACCAAGAAAGAAGCATTGGGACTTGCTAAAATCCTCAAAGAGGAAAATGCAATCATCAAGGTGCAAAGCTCTGACAGAGAGTTCATCAAAATCTTTGGTGAAACAGAATAGTCCACAATGTACGCTCAACAACAACAACAATATGAAAATCGAATTAGGTAATAGTTATAAGTGGAAAGAACTACCACTAAAGACTAGAAAAGAATTGGCCAAAGATTGGGGTACGCTTGGCTTTGGTTTCGGTGAGAAAGATTTGGCCACCAGAACTTGGTCGCTTGTCAACTGTGACCCCGGAAGATACTGGGTAAGATCAATAGGTGGATGGAGTAAACCAATTGACCCTAAGTACAATCGCTGGTCATGCTCTATGATACATGTTCCTAAATTTAGGTTACCTTAAAACTAATACAAATATGAATATCCGACTAATCAGAAATGAAAAGGGTGGTGTCGATGCAAGAGTCGAAGGCACTGAAAATCTGGACAACAGAAACCCACAGCGCATTGCCCTTAATACAGGCTCCAAAGAAGACAGCCTCCTGTACTGGAAAGCAATGAAAGAGTCTGCAGAGATCGCTATCAGACGTATCGAGCTTCCTGCTATCCACGTGGTTATCGTCAACAGCAAAGGCTACGGTCGCAGAATAGGGTAGCTCCACAATGTACGATCTGGTAAAATAAATCCAGTACTGGTTTGAACTTTCTCCAGAATTATTCGTATATTACAGTATTCAAGATCGGTTGATTTATACTCACTGATCGGAGAGGGTTAAAGCCCCTTGCGGTAACCAATCCGTTATGATAATGTGGTGAGTGAGATGCTCTGGTCTATCAAGGCACTTCTGTACAAGAAGGGATGTGGATATGGAATTCCACGAACATTGAACCTTTGGTGGGAAGCTCATCACAGATAATTGTATATAGTCAGTGGTGTTTAGTTTAGATAGGATGTTAAAACACCCGCTTATAGTTTAGGAAAAAAACCCCTTATCCCGATTTAGGGAAAGGAGATGTGTCGGTGATAATTCCGCACTAAGCGAAGGAGAAGTGGGTGACAACCCCACACACCTAAAAAGCTGATATATACATAACAAACCTGTGGGTGATAAAGGAATTACAGAAACCCTCACAAGTCCTGATAGCTGGCCCTGCGAAGGTCGGTAAAAAGGCAAGCAGTTAGATTCGCAGTCTACTGTGGGGATAGCAGAAAAAATGGTCGCCCCATCTATCTGTTCCCGTTGTTTAGCTTTCGGCAGATGGCGAACCAATGAAAATTAAACCGAAAGGTTATAAGCCCATTAGCCATACAAGCAATGGGCTTTTTTTATTTCCTACAATGTACGATTTGGAAATACCAGTACTGATATGTATATTTGTTCTATCGTAGTATGGATTTGCACTATCAAGCAAAAGAAGTTTTAATGTCCTTCTTTGAATAAGACATTAATGGTGGAGGGACTTCTTCTTGAACTCCCCTGAAAACCAGTACTGGATCATCTACTCTAGTACTGGTTTTTTTTCTTTCCACATTGTACGAAGTATTTATCGCCATGAAGAAACGTATTAAACTAGCCATTGTATTTCTGGTAATCGTACTCCTTATAGCTGTTCTTGCAAGCTGCAGCTATCATACTTGCCCTACATACAACTAAACTCTTTACCATAGGTCTGGAGTCTACAAAGGTCTCGAACGCTGTACCCGCAAACAGCGTTCTTTTTTTGCCCTAACTCTGTGTCCTAATTAAGATTACATTACCCTAACTCTATACCAGTACTGGATTATCTCGCTCTAGTAGCTAATAAATTAGCATCTTGTATTTTACGTCCAATAGGATCATCTAACCCCCATTTGATTATTTCAGGTTCAAGACCTAAAACAAATAGCACCGAAATGTAATATCCAATTAAAACATTAGGATCACCATTCTCTATTTTCCAATATGTGGTTCTTCCTACTCCAGCACGTTCAGCCATTTGAGTTGATGTAATACGTCTTCTTAATCGTGCTAATTTAATATTCTCACCGAGTAGTTCAAGAACTTTTTGTCCTTTAGGTAATAAAATACTTCGTTGAGAAATTAAAGCTGCTGCACTCTTATTGCAAATTGAATATTTATATTTTTCAATCAATTCATTCTCTAATTTCTTTGCCTCTTCATTTGAAGTAACCTGAATTAATTCTACTCGAATATTTTGATTAGAATTTTCAAATATTGTTAACCATTCCTCACTACGACTTTTAAAGTCATATGGCCTGAGATTATCACTGGATGCACCAACATAAAATGGATCAATATCCTCTCCAATATAATGGAGATATACACAATAGTTTTCATTCATAAACAAATCTAATAAATATTGCAACCTTATCCAAATTTTTACGTATAATACCTTGTAACCTGATAGCTATCTTGGAACCGAGTATACTCCAACACGTCTTTACTTTTTAGCTAGAATGATTCTAAATAAAATAAACCCAGTACTGGTTCAAACAATTCTCCGGGTAGTACGTATAAGATAGTATATGGAAACACTAGAACTATTTCTTACAGCAATCTTGGTAGTATGCTCAATTGTAGTAGTTGGATCAACGCTGCATAAGAACTATCATATGAAAAAGAAATCCTGATCCAGTACTGGTCAGAATTAAACGAACCTTAAATATTAATTATGAAAAATTTAATAATCATCTTTGCATGTGCTCTGTTATTTTCTTGTGCAACAACAAAATATGACACTGCTCCAATCGTTGCAGTCCCGGGTCATCCAACTCCTAAAGAACAAAAAGAACTTCTGAAATATAATAAGAAACATAAACCACTCTCTGATCAATTGATCCAACGTAATAAAGTGGGCCGATAAAACTCTTATCCACAATGTATAAAATATTGAAACCAGTACTGGTTATTATTATACTATTAACCCTACTCCTGATCGCAGTATCAACCTATGTGATGATAAATAAAAATGCCATACACCATAGACGTAATACCTTGATCCGAAGTATCTAATCCCAGTACTGACTTAAGTCTGGCCTTTAACCAATGTACGAATATATCAATGAAAAAATTCCTCCAAATTATATTGTACATAACCCTGTACATACTCCTATGGGTCTTGCTCTATCTGATAGTTAATGCCATCAATCCCTAATTAACAATGTACATATCCAGTACTGGTTTTACACCATCATTTACAGCATCACTTACACCATCACTTACAGCATCATAATCTACAGCCCAGTACTGGAGTAAATCTGGTTAACATAGACATCATGTCTATGTTGATGTCTATGTCCAGTACTGGTTTTGCGTAGATTAATCCCTCTATTCTACGCATCCACAATGTA
>Ga0315294_10004082_pt1 | contig 15922 bp, 8 predicted proteins | sample YL17G13_40_MG_FD_203626 | JGI IMG/M metagenome (GOLD analysis project Ga0315294, IMG submission 203626) | Sediment microbial communities from Yellowstone Lake, YNP, Wyoming, USA - YL17G13_40 | ecosystem: Environmental > Aquatic > Freshwater > Lake > Sediment | place: USA: Wyoming | collected... | reverse complement strand
TCAAGAGCACGGGCAATGCGTCCCGGGGCGATTTCCAAAGTCTGCCGGATATCGGCGGCCATAATTTCTTTCTGGCCGCGGGCGGGACCCCCCCCGAAGAGATCATCCGGGCCACCCCAGCCGGGCTGCTGCTGAAAGAAGTGACCGGCTACGGCATCAATCCCGTGACGGGTCAATTCAGCGGGGGCGCTTCGGGCTTGTGGATCGAGAATGGACGGGTGTCCTTTCCGGTCAAAGGCCTGACTGTGGCCGGCACGGCGGCCGAGATGTTCAACGGACTCGACCTCGTGGGAAACGACCTGGATTTAAACCTGGCCTTCAGCGCGCCGACTTTCCGCATCGTATCCCTTCAGATCGGCGGCGAATAAGAGACGTCGGGAGGCTATCGATCCACCCAGACGTCGAGCTCATGGATCGACCAATAATACACGGGGTCGTCACCGGTCTGGACCAAGCGCACCGCGCGCGCTTCGACCGGCCCGAAGGCCATCTCCGCGGCCGCGGAGCCGGGGCGGATCAGAGTCCGGATGGGGATGACGACCGTATCGATTTGGGCCGCCGTTGCCCAGTGAATCCCGTCCGTTGAGACATCGACCCGAACCCCCCGGGGATAATCGGACACGCTCTTCCCGAGCTTGAGGGATATCCCCCGGATGGTCGCGGCGCGACCCAGGTCGAGCTCGAACCATTGCCCTTTTTTCTGCGCGCCGGCGGTATCCCAGCGCGTTCCCAGCGCCCCGTCGAAGGCCAGAGCCGCCCGGGCCGAATTCACGCTGGCCGCGGCTGACCAGGAATCCCGCGGGAGCGGACTCAATCGCAACTCTTCCAGAGTGGCGGTCGTTTCGCCCGGCCGATAGACGAGCTCGTAAACAATATCCTCATCGAACCGAGCGATTTCCCGAAGGTCGGCCTCCCGCTCCGCCAGGCTCATCAGCTCTGGAAGGACAGGGCTGTTCCGCATCTCGGCGGTATGGGCGATGATCATCCGCACCTTCAAATCCTTTAAATCACGAATTATTTGGCCGACGGGCAGGGATGCGTATCTTCGAAGGAGCTCCAGGTAGAGCGGCGGGAAAAAGCCGCTGTAGCCCTCCACCATCTTTTTCAAGTGATAAGCCGCATAGTACACGCGCCGGCATTCGATATAGGGAATCCGGTTTTCGGTCGGCAGGGGCAACTCCACTACCGCAAAATCTCCCGGCTGGCGGTTGAGCCATTGATACACTTCAGGAATCTGATCCTTGACGGGAACGGACGCATAAGGCACGGGCAGGGACAGATACTCGCCGAGGATGAGGGCGGGCAGGCCCAGGAGTATCGCCTTTCGAGCTTTCGAGCCGGACAGCCATCGGGCGACGCCGGCCAGGCCGTAAGCCGCCAGGACGGCCAGACCGAACATGAAAAATACATGGAAGCGGGCGGCCACCCGCAACCCGTTGAAGCCCGGGACATATTTATGGAGGAGGGGATAGGGCCCGTTGGGCCCGAAGGTCAAAAGAAAGGCCGAGACAAGAAACAGAACATAAACCCAGGGCGTACTCCAATCCAACGCGGAGGGGATCAGCCTCAGGCCCGAGACGCGTCTCAGGATGAAAGCGCCCGCGAAGAGAACGAGCCCGATCGCGGCCGTCTTGGCCAAGTTGTGGGCGTGGAGCGAGCCCAGAGGGCCGAGCCGCAGCGTAAATCCGCCCCAGCCCAACAGGTAGAGCAGAGTCGCGGCATAAATCCAAGCGGCCAGAGTGATCACCCACAGGGAGGTTCTCATGAGCCGGCCGGGGGTCCGCCTACCAACGGACGGCAGGGGGGAATGCTTTTTTTTCATCCGGAGAAAACATGCGGCTCCGATGCAGGCCAGGATGAACGGCACAACTCCCGGAAAAAGCGCTCTCTCGGTCTGCATGAAGGGGGCGGTCACCTGGCCGTACAGGTTGTTGATGCTGGTCGTAGCCAGGTAGCTCGTCAGGCCGGCCGGGCATTGGATGTCCCGGGAGAACCCCATCTCCTGTTGGACGCGGTAGTATTGATAGAAAAAAGGTCCGAGGCAGATCAGTATCACCAGCGCGGCCAGGGCCAGGCGCAGCCAGAAGCGAACGCACCTGTATTTCTTTTGAACGAAAGCATAGATCAGGATAAATAGGCCGGCAAAAACAACAAGATAGAGGGCGTAATAGCCGTTGGCCAGAGATTGGAGGATGAAGAACAGGCTGAACAGCATAATGTCTTTCAGCCGGTCGCTCGCAAAAAACTTGTGCAGGAAAAGAAAGGCCAGGGGGATACCGCCGGCGGTCAGGACTTGAACTTGATAGAGATGGGAGATCATGAATGGGGAAAAGGCGAAGATAAAACCGGCCGCGATACTGGCCAGAGTTTTGCCGGTGAGAGTGCGGGCCAGGGCATACATACCCAAGCCCGTGGTCAGGAATGCGAAGAGAAGGACGAAGTTATGGCCGAAGATGGGGTTGCCGGTGACAAGCTGGACGGGAAGCGCGACCAGGGCTTGAGGAAGCAGGAATTCGGAATAAGCCAGGGTTCTTGTCTGCGGATAAAAAATATTCGCCTCAAAAAAGCCTGCGGCGTTGAAACGGAGTATTTGTTCAATGTCCCAGCTCAAGATCCACGAATTGAGCAGAGGGTCTCCGGGGTCCCTCACGGACGTTCCCATGTGCATGATCAGGGGATAGGTCATGAGCAGGGTGAGGAGCAGAAAAACGCCGATGACCGCCGCGTTTCGTTTTAGGCGCGTTTTATCCATGGCCTCGGTAGCAAAAAATCAAATATCATAGAACCGGGGCCCGGTCAAATCAAGAATGGGAGAAGCTTTCCCAATTTCTTAGAAAAAAGACTCGGCCGGCATAAAACGCGGGGGGGCAAGGGCTTTGCTCCCCCGGGGTTTTCTTAGAAAATAAACACACTTGGTCCCTTGGCCTCTCCTTATTATGGTTAAAAATAGCCAGGTGCGAATGCTTCCCGAGCGGGGAAGAGGCATGACGACAGGTAGACTCAGCCGACGAAATCTTTTTAGTGGCCGATGGGAATGCATCCGGTACCCAATCAATGGCGGAAAATAGCGGGGAGTATCCGTCAGCGGAGCCCAACCCGCAGCTCTTCCGAGAAAAAATGAACGGGGGGCGAGGGTGGGGGCCCCCCGCCAGCCCGGAGCGTCTTGGCGCGAGGACTGCCGGGGGCACCCGAAGCCGGGGCCCCGTTCATTTTGTCTATTTTTTTAGTTCGATCGTCGTGGAACAAATCCCGCCTTTGACCGAATCGAAAAGCAAGGTCAGCTTGTCTTTAGCCTTCACCATCAGACGGAGTTCGACCTGGCCGAATCCCGGGATTCCGTTTTCGAGCCATACAAAATTCTTGTTGTTGGTCTCAATTTTGGACGTGAGGCCTTGAAACTTGTCATAGAGAGAACCGGCGGCCAGGAGCTGCCCGCCTTCGACCGTCAAGCGATCGGGCCGGTAGATCTTCTTCTGGGCGGCCTGAGCCGACATGGAGGGCGTGATCCGGCTGTTGGCTACAGTCACATCGACCTGGTACAGGTCATCGCCCATCGCCTTGACCTTGGCCTCGGATATGGACAGGCGGGGCATCTGATCGGCATGATAAAGGCAAAAAGCGGCGTTGCGATGGCACGTCTCGGCCAGCCTGAACAACGGCGGAACGCGTGTCCCGAACTTCTTAACTCCACCGATCTCGATATCGCCGTACAGGGGGTGCTTGTAAGGCTTCCAGTCCTTGAATTCTGCGCCCATCAGGTCGTTGTCGTAATAAGTCATGTTCTGCTGCCCGCCGAAAACCCGGCTCATTACGTTTTCTTCTTCCTCGGCGCTCTTTTTCTTTTCCGTTGACTCGGTCGTGCCCGGGTCCAGGTCCAGCTCGTTGGAGAAGGTGAAGATGCCCAGGGTTTGGTAGGTAAAGTCGATCGTTCCGCCGTAGACCGTGTACATATCCTTGTAAACAGTCACGTAGCGGTAGCCGGGCAGAATCTTCTCCCCCTGTTTGCCGATAAAGTCATAGACGCGGCGGTCCACAGGGTTGTACTCGCCCAAGTTCTTGGCGCCGGGACCGCGGAGGATCATGCCCCCGAAGTTATGGAAGCTCTGGACTCCGGCGATGTTGGGATGGCTGAGGATAAAATCGGCCACGGCCTTGGTCTCAGGGAAACAGTGGGGAAATTCTCCCGCTCCGCGCTGGACATAGTCCGGTTGCCAATTCCAGCCGAAATTCCTGTTCATGTCGTAGCCGCCCAGCCCATCCTCATTAACCAAGCCGTCTCCGTCGTTATCGATACCCTCCTCGCCCAGCACGGTGTATTCGCCCTTTTCTCCGGGCTTGACCGGGATCATGAGCCGCGGGTCATTGGGGTCGCTCCTAAAATTGCCGTTGGGGTCTTTCTTGCGCATGAGAGTGATGGAACCGTCGCCGTCCAGGTCGTCCGCATCGTCTTCGTCGGCCAGCCCGTCACGGTCGTCATCCATAGGCCGGAGTCCTGACCGGGGCGAGTTGGCATTGGTCGGCTTATGGAGAAAATAGTCGCGGCTGTCTGGGTTCATGGTCGGGACGACGTAGAAAGTCCGCTCATCCATAAGCCGCGTGGTAAAGTCCGTAAGGCCGTAGTTTTTCAGAAGGTAATAGAGAGTGTAGAGCGCAACTTCCGCGCCCTGGATCTCGTTGCCGTGAATATTGCCGTCGATATAATAGCCGGCCTTATGCTCGGCCGAGCCCGTCTTGGGATTATTGAGGATTACGGCCCAGATATCCTTGCCCAGATAGGATTTGCCGATGGAAGTGATAGTCACAAACTGAGGATAGGCCTGCTGCAGAGCTTGGATCGAGCGGGTCAGCTCGGCGTAATCGTAGAAATGATCGAAGGATAAAGTGACATCCGCTCCCCGGAGTGCCGGCCCGAGGGCCAAAACGGCCAGGGCGAGAATTACGGTTGCGCCCAGGATGGAATTCTTAGTCTTCATGATGGTCTCCCTATCAGTCCAGAGTCACGGCGGCGTCCAGCGAGCCGAGACGGGGCGTCCCGCACTTGAATTTCAGGCTCGACCCTTTCTTGGCCCTGACCGTCCAGGTTAATTTTTTCACGTCGCCGCTGCCGTTGAGGAAGGGGATGTTTTCAACAGGATGACCGGAGACGAGCGTCTGGTTTTCGCCCATGATCAGGGCGACTCGGATCGGCCAGGCCTGCCGCGCGCGCCGACCCTGAGCCGTCGAGGTGGGCAGCCAGCCGGTGTTGGTCAAGTACAGGCTGACCTCGTACAATCCCCGGGCGACGGGCTTGACCTTGGTTTGGCTGACTTTGAGTGCCGGCATTTTTTGCATGAGCTTGAGGTAAAAATCGGCGTGAACATCGACCCACGGCTTGGCCTCGGCGGATATGGGATTGACTCGGAGGTAGGGGATGAAACCGCCGACCTCCACATCGCCCAAGGTCGGATGCTTGACGGGCGTCCAGTTGACGAAGCCGTTGCCGTTGAGAACGGTGTCGGAATACTTAAGGAGATAGGTATCGGGGTTGTCTTCGCCTTCGGCCCCGGGCTTTTTAGGCATCTTGTCCATCATCTCCGCCATCTTGGCTGGAGTGACCTGGCCGCTCTTGACCATGTTGATGACCATGGCCGCCTTGAAGTTGGGAGGGGCGCCGGCTGCCTTGAGAAAAGCATCGATTTTTTCCTCTCCCAAGGCGATGAATTCATCCGAAGACATTGTCTTAAGCTTGTCAGCCGTGAGCGCGTCTTTGGGCTCTTCCTTCTTGGGTTCGGGCACGGCCCAGACGTCGGTGGAAAAAAGCGGCGCGCCGTATTGGTAGTAGACGAAAGCGGCGAAGGAGCCTCGGCCCACTCCTTTGGCTCTTTTCTCGGGGTAGTCCAGCTTGGCCGCTTTCAGGGCGTCCTTGTATTCCTTCTGGACCGCGTCGAACACGGGCTGGTCCAGGCGGTCGATGGCCACGGCCGGGCCGAGCCCGAGAAACTGGGCCACCAGGTCCTCGGTGATGTCCAGCCCTCCGCCCACGCCCATGCCTTTCAGGATGTCCACGATCTCCTTCAGGGTAAACTCTTGGTCGGGGTCCAAACCGAGAAAACCGGCGTACATCTTGGGCACCTTGACCCTGTCGCTTCCGGCCTTGGCTTGTCCCGTCTGCTGCATGTTGAGAAGAGTGTTTTCCGTCGAGAAGTTGAGGATGAGCCCGATGGCCGGATGATCGAACAGGAAGCGGGCCAGGCTTCGGGTTTCCTCCTCGGACACTGGCCACAACCCGGCGGGCTTGGCGTTGTATTCAAAGTCATGCGGAAAATTCCGGTTGGGTTCGACGCCTCCCGGGATGTCTTCGTTGTATTGGCCGTCGGCGTCGTTATCGCTGCCCTCGGAGTAGAGCTTATAAACGCCTTTTTCGCTCTTGAGCGGGTCGGCCTGGCGCATCAGGCGGGGCTCCTTGGGATCGACGATCCAGGTCCCCTCAGGGTCTTTGACCCGCATCTGGGTGATCAGGCCGTCCGAATTGAGGTCTTCGAACCCGTCTTCGTCGGCAACCCCGTCCACGTCTTCGTCCAAGGCGCGGCCGTTCGTCAACCGCTCAAACTTGACCGGGCCGAAATAGGCCTGGGCTGCGTCCGGGTTGAGAAGCGGGGCGATGTAGATCGTTTTGGTCTCGAGAAGCGATGTCACGGCCTTGTCGCTTCCATAGGCCGAAAGCAGTTTCTCGGCCAAGGCCAAAGCCGCCTCGGTCCCGATGAGATGCACGCCCTCCAGGTTGGCCGCAACGAATAGCGCCGGCCGCGCATCGATATCAAGCTTGTTCTTGCCGGGCGATACGATCCGGATCAGGACGAGGTCGGTTTTGGCCGAGGATTTTCCGAAGGGAACGACCTTGGCCAACAGGGGATACCGGGCGGCCAAGCCGTTCAAGGTTGCCGCAACCTCCGCGGGTGAATGGTATTTGAAGGACGCGGAGGGAACGGCTTCCTTCTCGGCCCAGAGGCTCGTACTGAGAAAGATGGCAATAATCAGTGTCAAGATAATCCGGCGAGTCATTCATTCCTCCTGTTGGATAAAAAAGGGGAACATGGTCAATCCTAATGGCTATAAACGTATTCCCTCGTTAAAAGTTGCGCTTAGCCCTCTGTCAATCATCTTTTTTATTCAAGAACGATATTCTATAATAGTAAAAAAAATAAAAGGACAAAGGAAGGACACATCATGAAAAAAATCTTGACCCTGTCTCTCCTCTTGGCCTGGGCCGCCCTGTCGGCCTTCGGCCAGAGCGCAAACCAAATCGGGCGCCTTTTCGAAAAACTGTCTTGGCGTTCGATCGGCCCGGCGGTCATGGGCGGCCGGACCGTGGACGTGGAAGCGGTCGAGACCAAGCCCTGGATCATCTATGCCGCGGTCGGCCCCAGCGGAGTCTGGAAATCCACGAACAACGGCATCACCTGGGAACCGTCCTTTTGGAAGGAAGCCACGGTTTCCGTGGGGGACCTGGCCGTGTCCCAGTCGAACCCCGACATCGTCTGGGTGGGGACGGGCGAGGCCACTTGCCGCAACAGCGTGACCATCGGCGACGGCGTCTACAAGTCCGTCGACGGAGGGAAGACCTGGACCAACATGGGCCTGAAGGAGACGCGCCACATCAGCCGGGTCATCATCAACCGCGGCGACCCGAATATCGTCTATGTCGCGGCCATGGGGCATCTGTGGGGCCCGAACGAGGATCGGGGCATCTACAAGACGATCGACGGCGGGCTGACCTGGACGAAAGTCCTCTATGTCGACGCTCACACCGGCTTCGCCGACCTGGCCCTGGATCCTTCGGACTCCTTGACGGTGTACGCCGCGGCCTATGAACATCGACGCAGTCCCAATAGTTTTATAAGCGGCGGACCCGGAAGCGGTCTGTATAAGACGTCGGACGGCGGCCGAACCTGGAAGAAACTGACCGAGGACCTGCCCTCGGGCATCTTGGGCCGGATCGGAATCGACATCAGCCGGAGCAATCCCAAAGTCGTCTATGCTTTGATCGAGGCCGCCGACGCGGGGATCTGGCGGTCCGAGGACAAGGGCGAGTCCTGGAAGAGGACCGGCGATAACCAAACGTTCAAACAGGTCAACGGCCGTCCTTTCTATTACAGTCAGATCCGCGTCGACCCCACCAACGATAAGACCGTCTATGTCTTTTCGGGGGGGAGCTACGTTTCGGACAACATGGGCAAGAACTTCCGCATCATCTCTATGGGGACACATCCGGACCATCACGCCCTGTGGATCGACCCGGCCAACCCCCTGCATCTCATCGACGGCAACGACGGCGGGATCGATATCACTTATGACCAGGGCAAAAATTGGCACTCCGTCCAGAACATTCCGGGGGCCGAGGTCTATGAAATCGGGGTGGACATGAGGACTCCGTATCATGTCTATTGCGGCCTTCAAGACAACGGCACCTGGGGCGGACCCAGCGCTTCGCTCGATTCGGCCGGCATCGTCAACAGCGATTGGTATGTCATCAACAGCGGGGACGGCTTTTACGTCCAGCCCGACCCCTCAGACCCCATGATCGTTTATAGCAACTACCAGATGAACGGCCTGACCATGTCCAATTTGAGAGTTTTCCGCAACAAATCCATCAGGCCCACCGCGGCCCTGAACCAACCGCCCTACCGATTCAACTGGAATTCGCCCATCCTCATCTCTCCCCACGACCCCAAGACCGTATACACGGCGGGCAACTACCTGTTCCAAACCCGGGACGAAGGCCAGTCCTGGACTATCGTCAGCCCCGACCTCACCACCAACAACCCCAAAAAATTCGTCGATTCCGGCGGGCCCATCACTAGGGACAACACCGGGGCGGAGATCTATTGCACCATCGTGACCGTCGCCGAATCGCCCCTGGCCCGGGGCGTCATCTGGTGCGGAACGGACGACGGCAACCTCCAGGTCACGCGGGACGGAGGCCGGACGTGGAAGAATGTAGTCAAAAACATTCCCAAGCTCCCGGCCGAGACCTGGTGTTCACGCCTTGAGGCCTCCCATTTCGAAGCCGGCACGGCTTATGTCGTTTTCGACGGTCATCGCACCGACGACTATAACACCTATGTTTATAAAACAACGGATTACGGCCAGTCCTGGACATCGCTCCGCGGCAACCTGCCCTTCGGCTGGGCCCACGTGATCCGAGAGGACCCCCAAAACAAAAACCTCCTGTTCATCGGCCTGGAATTCGGCATCTGGGCCTCACTCGACGGCGGACTGACTTGGTTTTCCCTCCGCAATGACCTGCCGACCGTGGCCGTGCACGATATCATCATCCATCCGAGAGAGCGCGACCTCATCATCGGCACACACGGCCTGGGCATCTGGATCCTGGACGACATCACCCCCCTTGAGGAAATGAGCGGCCAAGTCCTGGCCTCGGACCTGTACTTGTTCTCGTCGAGGCCCGCAACCGAATACCTTCTGTCGTCCCGGGGTGAAAGCTTCACCAAGCCGGTTTACAGCGGGGCCAACCCGGCGCCCGGCATGCTCCTGACGTTCTATTGCCGAACAGCGACCAAGGAACGCCCGACCTTTCACATCAAAGACGCCAAGGGCGAAGAAATATATATGGCCAGCCTGCCCATCAAGGAAGGGATCCAAAGAATTCCCTGGAGCCTTGGGTATGCGCCCAGAAATGAAAAAGGCGAAAAGATAGCGGTGGCGGGTTTCAGCTTGGTCTCTCTCCCCCTGGCATTTCCCGGCGACTACACGATTGAACTCGAGGCCGGGGCGTTGAAGGCCAGCCGCAAAGCTCAAATTCTGCCCGACCCCCGCGTACCCTGGCCCGATTCCGTTCGCGAAGCCCAGAACGCGTATATCGTCAAAGCCATGACCTTAAACCGGACCCTGGGCACCGCGGTCACGGCCGTGGCCGGAGTGCGGCGCGAGCTGGATGCCCTCAATAAGGACGTGGCGGCCCGGCAGGATCTCCCGGCGGATGTGACCGCCGCCCTGAAGTCTTTCGGGGATACATTTTTAAAGCTCGAGGAGGCCATCAAGCCCAAAGAATTCGGCTACCGCGGTTCCTGGGAAATGGCGCTCCGGGGCGGCTCCTTGTCCCAGCAGTTGATGATGCTCGGCCCGGCGGTCCAATCTTATCCGGGTCCGCCCACCGAAACGCAGCGCGCCCAATTGGCCCAGTGCGCCTCCGCAGTGGGCGACCTCATTCGCCGGCTGAACGACTTCACCGGCGCTGATGTTCCCGCCTTGAACAAGATCCTGGGGGCCGGCGCGCTCAAACCCCTGACTGTGCCGAACAAGGTCGAATGAGATAATTTCGGAAATTCCCCGGGAAATCCCCGCGGATTTTCCGGGGAGGCGTCAGGACCGGCCTTAGACGGCGAATTCCTTGACCTGGGGCAATCGGCTGAGGCCGTGACGGGCGGCTTCCGCCTGCATGATCTTCTTGAGTTCGGCCGCGACCTCGGGCGCGGGTGCGTCCGGCGGACGCGAGGCCAGCAGCCGCTCGACTTCGTCATGAGCCCGGTCGTTCATGGTTTTTCGGCCCGCGGCGACCCAAGCATCATAGGTGTCCCGGTCGGCGAGCCGCGGATAGACGTGCTCTTTCCGGAACCATTGCCGGGTGTGGGGCAGGGTGAGGAATTCTCCGCCCCGCATGATGGCCTCGAACAGATGCTTGGCCATGGGCTGTTCGCGCTGGACGATCCCTTCGAGCAGGCGGTAGACCATGCCGCAGGTTTCGTTATCGATCACCAGTTTCTCAAGGCTCTGGCAGCTCTCGAAATTGAGCATCCCGGGGCCGGAAACGACGTTGATCCCGGCCAGGCCCGCCAGGACCGCGCCCAAGCCGGTCTCCAGTCCGGACTGACTGTCGTTGACCTTGGCATCGCTCAGGCTCATGTAGGCGTGGGTCGGAAGATGGAGGCTCTTGGCGATCTGAGCGTAGCCCATGTCGATCATCATCGTCTCGATGGCGCCCATGGGTGTCGTGCCCGTCCGCATGTCAAAGCTTGAAGGCGAACCTCCGAAGATCACGGGCGCGCCGGGCTTGGCCAATTGGCCAATGACCAGTCCGGCCAGGTTCTCGGCCACGTGCTGGACCAGCGTGCCGGCCAGAGTGACGGGAGACGTCGCGCCGGTCATGCCCATGGAAATGAGCTCCGAGGGTATCCCCGCCCGGGCGCAATCGATGAGGCTCTGAGTCGTCAGGTTGCTCCATTTCAGGGGAGGGGAGGGGCAGGCGTCAAAAATGGCCAGGGGCTTGGCCCGGAGTTCTTCGGCGCCGCCCCGCACGGCCTGGAGCATATCGCGCATGGGCTGGAACCCAGCGACATTAAATGTCCCGGTGACGACCGGCTTGGCGGAGAACAGCAGGCCGAGATACAGGCGGTAGGAATCGGCGATCATATCCGGCACGTCGCCGCTGACCAGGCCGGTGCTCTGAAAGTGGAGGTGGTCCAGACAGTCCGTGATCCGGACAAAGTTCACCACGTCGTCCGTGGTCGCCCCCCGTTCGGTCTGGTCTCGGTGATCCAGGATCTTGACCGCCGCCGAGCCCGGGTCGAAATGAACGGTGTCGCCGCCGATGGTGTGGGAGCGCTCGCCACGCCGGTCATAAAGCTTGATCGTCGAGGGCGTGGTGGCCAAGCACTTTTCGACAAGCAGGGGCTTGATGAACACCCGGCGGGTCGCCCCATCGACTTTCATCCCGGCCTCTTGGAAAAGGCTGAGGGCTTCCTCGTTTTCGATGAAAATGCCGTGGGTTTCCAGGACGGCCAGGCCCTCGTCGATGATGGTCTGGACGAGTTCCGCGCTGAGAAGTTCGAGTTTTGGCCGGATGGTCGAAATCATGAGGACTCCTCGGCTCCGGCGGACAGCGACAGGGCCAGCCGGACCGCGGCCATGGCGTTTTCTGCGTAGCCGTGGGCGCCGATGTCCTCGGCCCATTTTTTCGTGACGGGCGCTCCGCCCACCAGGATTTTAAATCGACCGGCCAAGCTCTGCTCTTTGACCAGACCCATGAATCGCCTCTGGTTGAGCATGGTCGTGGTGAGCAAGGCCGAAAGGCAAACGAAATCGGCCTTGACCGCCAGGGCCTTGTCGATGAACGTTTGGAGCTTGACGTCCGCGCCCAGGTCGAAAACCTCGAAGCCGTTGGCCGCAAACATAGCCGCCACAAGGTTTTTTCCGATATCGTGGATGTCTCCCTCGACCGTGCCGATGACGACCTTGCCGCTCAAAACGGATTTCTGCCGCGCCTTGTCCAGCTCGGGCTTGAGCACGGCCAGGACGGCTTTCATGCACTCGGCCGAAGTCACCAACTCGGGGAGGAAGTATTCGCCCTGCTCCCAGAGCTGGCCGACCCGGCGTATGCCGGGGATGAACCCGCGCTCCAAGGCGTCGTTGGGGCTGACCCCTTGGGCCAGGGCTTGGCGGGCCAATTGCTCGGCCTCGGTTTTGTTGCCCTCGATGACGGCCGCTTTCATTGCGTCGAAGATCTGTGGTGAAGCCATGAACCCTCCTGAGGCGGATTTCCTAGCCTGGTCAACTCCAGGGCTTAAACTCCAAAGAGTCGATGAATATGTCTTGAAACGCGGGCTGGGAGGCCAGGGAAAAATGATGGATGCCGCCCACCAGCGATTCGAGCCGACGCCGCGTTTCCAGGGACAACAGAAGGAGCCTGGCCCCGGACAGAGAAGCGTTTCCCAGGAAGACGATCTGGGCGGGGTCGAGCGAGGGCAAAAGCCCTAAGCTCATGGCTCGGGCGATGTTCAAATAGTTGCCGAAGGCGCCGGCGATGAACAACTGCTTCAAGCCGGAGGCCTTCAGCCCGGCAGCGTCGAGCATCATTCGCATCCCGGATTTGACGGCGGCCGAAGCCAGCTGCAGCTCCCGGACGTCTTTTTGCTCGAGAGACAGCCCCGGGGCGACCGGGATTCGTTTCTCGGGACGGCTGATCGCGCCGGCGGGGGTGATGAAGCCCCGGCTGAGGCAGACGGCCGCCAGGTCGATCAGCCCGCTGCCGCAGATCCCCCGGGCCGGACGGTCGCCGATGGTGAACACTCGAAAGCCGTCCTCGTCCTCAACCCGGCATACGGCGCCGGGCACGGCCAGCATGCCCTGGCTGATATTCATCCCCTCGAAGGCCGGACCGGCGGCGGTCGACGTGACCAGAATTCGATCGTCTTTCTTCAGGGCGATTTCGCCGTTCGTGCCCAGGTCGAGGTAGAGGAGCGGGCCGGGTTTGTCTAGAAATCCGGAAGCCATCAATCCTGCGGATATGTCCCCTCCGACGAAACTCTTGATGTTGGGTGCAATATAAACTCGACCCCGGTCATGAATCCCCAGCCCGATTTCCCGGGGGGGGAAAGCCGGGAGCGCCGAGAACAGCGGGCTGAACGGGGCGACGGCCAGGGAGTCGACGGCCGCGCCGGTCAAGAGATGATTCATGGCCGTGTTGCCGGCGATGACGGCCTCATAGACATGTTCGGGACTCAGGCCGTTTCTTCGGAGGAGGGAGGACGTCATCCGGTTCAAGTCCTTAATTACCGCCTCGCGCACCCTGCCGGCTTGGCCCGGTTCGGCGAACACCAGGCTGATTCGCGAAACGACGTCCGCGCCGTAAGCCGCCTGGCTGTTCAAGGCTGTCTCGGAATCCAAAACCCGCCCCGAGGTCAAGTCCACGAGGTCGACGATCAAGGTTGTCGTCCCCAGGTCCACGGCCAGCCCGAACAGGCGGGATGTCGTATCGCCCGGCTCGAGCGCCAGGATGTCCTGATCCCGGTGTATGACCGCCGTCAACCGTCCTTCGGATTGAGCCCAGATAGAGGGGAGGGCGCGGATCGCGTCCAAGGACGCTTGCGGATCCGGCAGCTTCAGTCCCTGCTTCAGGATATCGCACCAAGACTCCGGTCGAGCCAGCTCGGGCTGGGGCAGCTCCAGGAAATATTTTTTGACCGCCGGGTCAAAGGCCGGGGGGATGGCCGCGCCCCAGGCCAGTATCGGCATTTTTTCAAGGACCGAGCTCTCGGGGATTGAAATGCGTACGGATCCTTGAAGCTTATAGAGACAGGCGAGCCTGTGGTTGGGGCCGAAACCCCTCTGGGCCAGGAGCCTGTGTTCGCCATCCTGATAGTCCGGCAGGATACCCTCCAGGATTTCGACACAGCATTGGCCGCACAGCCCTCGGCCGCGGCAGTAGGCGCTGAGCGGAATACCGGCTTCGATGAGGACCTCGGAGAGAAGGCGTCCCCGGGTCGTCTTGACCTTGTGGTGATGGGAGATGACCTCGACGGTTATTGCCATAGTTCGCTTCATAAGTTATTATTTCTTGCTGAATTTTTCAAGTCCGGAATATGAACACAACGCCCTGGATCGCTTTCTCCCTATTCTCCGGATTTCTCATGGCCGTAGTCAATATGATCGACAGGTATGTCCTGACACGCTTGGTCGGCCGGGCTGTCGTTCCGCTCTTCGTCCTGGGCGTCATGGGTTTTTTACCCGGCTGGGCCATCCTTATGGTGAAAGGCGGCCTCGGGCTGGCCGGGCTTCACATGCTATTGGCGGTTGGTTCGGGCTTGGCCTTTTTGACCATGGGCTATTTTTATTTCCGGGCGGCTCAGGTCGAAGAAATCTCTCGGGTCGTGCCCTTGTTCTACTTGTCTCCCGCTCTGGTCGCGATTCTCGCCCACATATTTCTGGGCGAGCGATTTGTCGTCCGAAAATACTTTGGAATTATTTTGATCCTGGCCGGCGCCGTACTTCTGGCCTCCCGATGGCCGATGAAGCTCAGGCTCGGACCGGCCTTCGGCCTCATGATCCTGGCGGCCTCGGCCATGGCTGTTTATACCGTGGCCACCAAGTATCTATTGAATTATGCCGATTATTGGACGGTGTTCGCCCTATCGCGCCTCGGCATGTTTTTTGGAACCATTCCCATATACTTGGGGCACAGGCGCGCCATCCGGGCCGAGCTCGCCGGCCGACGCGGTCTCAAGGTCGCCGCGTTCATGGCCGGCAATGAGGGGCTGGCGTTGGCCGGGAGCTTTTTTTTCACTTGGGCCGCGTCCCGGGGGCCCATCTCTGTGGTCACAGCCTTGTCCTCCACACAACCGTTCTTCGTCTTTATCCTGAGCCTCGCCCTGGTCATCCTGACACCCCGGTTCATTAAAGAGAATGTCGGCCTGCCGACTTTAGCCTTGAAGATAGCGGCCATCGCCGTGATGTTCGCCGGACTTGTTTTTGTTGTTTGAATTCCGGCGGATCGGCCCGAGCAACCGAACAGACTGGAGCACGGAAGCCAACGATCAGCCCTTTGGGAAAAGGAGGAAGACCATGACCAAGGCCTCATCCCTGAGAGAACTCGGGCCATCCGGCCCTCGGATATCGGCCATCGGGTTGGGCTGCTGGCAGTTCAGCCGGGGCCGTGGCCTCGGAGGGAACTACTGGTCCTGTGTGGAGCAAGACCAGGCCGATGAGATCGTCAGGCTGAGCCTCGAGGGCGGCGTCAACTGGTTCGACACGGCCGAAGCCTATGGCCGCGGCGAATCCGAACGGGTTCTGTCCCGGGCCTTGAGACATCTGGGATGCGCACCCGGAACAGTCGTCATCGCTACCAAGTGGATGCCGGTCTTCCGCCGCGCCGCGGCGATCTCGAAGACGATCGGCCTCAGGCTTAAAAACCTGGGAGGTTTTCCCATCGACCTGTACCAAGTCCATAACTCCTATTCGTTTTCGAGTGTTGAAGCGGAAATGAAGGCCATGGCCGAGCTCCAGACGCGCGGGTTAATCGACCGCATCGGTATCAGCAATTTTTCCGCGGACCGGATGAGACGCGCCGCGGCCGAGCTCCAGAAGCACGGCTTGAGGCTGGCTTCCAACCAGGTCCGGTACAGCCTCCTCGACCGGAGGATTGAAGCCA
>Ga0315294_10004080_pt1 | contig 15924 bp, 8 predicted proteins | sample YL17G13_40_MG_FD_203626 | JGI IMG/M metagenome (GOLD analysis project Ga0315294, IMG submission 203626) | Sediment microbial communities from Yellowstone Lake, YNP, Wyoming, USA - YL17G13_40 | ecosystem: Environmental > Aquatic > Freshwater > Lake > Sediment | place: USA: Wyoming | collected... | reverse complement strand
CACGAACCTTCCTCCCGGCGAGGACTTCAGCAGCATGCCGATCTCGATTTTCTTCCCCTACGGTGACGGGATGGTGCTGTTCACGAACAAACATTACCAGGACGGACTGGCGGCATTCGACCTGGGACTGGTCCAGTACATGGTCGCAAGCGTAGCCATTTTCCCGATCGCCAAGACCTCTCACACGCTGATCGACATGGGGGGCTATTTCCCCGCCACCGATTACGTGGGATTCATCTCGGAAGGCGTCGAGCGGAAATACGCGTTCGACCTCGCAGGCGCCGGCGATGTCTACATTGTCCTGAACGCTCCTGACGGGGAGTTCGATTTCAAGGTGGACGGTCCCGAGGATTCCGATGCAGACGTGACGGGCACTGCCCCGATAAGCATGGCGTTCCCGGGGGTCACGGATGGAAAGTGGACGATCAAGATCAAGGCCAACGACACAGGCGATTTCGACCACCTTCCGTACGCTCTCTCGATCGGAAAGCGCACATCGAGCGAGGAGCTGGTCACCGATGTCCCCGAGGTGATCTGGCGTGTCCCCTTCGAGCCCGACATCTACACTATCAGGCTGAACATCATCGATGACTATTTCCGCGAGGACGAATTCACCGTCGGGGTACAGGTCAAGTGAAGGCCGCTCAGGAGCGCCATGGCGAGTCTGTGCATGCCATACACACAGATGAAAAACAAGCCGCTTTGTGAGCGGCTTTGTTCATGAGTCCGGCTTATGCGGCGGTCAATTTACCAGCAGCCATCCGGCATGTACTTGACCAGAAAAGCGTCGTCGCCACCGTTGGCAATATGAATATCCGAAGCCTCGAAACACGGCGCTCCCACAGGAGCGAATTCCAACGAGGAACTATACCAAAAGCCTGTGACGAATATCGCTCCGGCTTCAGAGACAGAGAGACCGTACGCCTCATCATAGTCCGTACCGCCCCACGTTCGAGCCATCACGTAGTTCCCGGATGAATCGAACATGCTCAGGTATGCGTCGTCCCAGCCGTTCGAGCCGTGCAAATCAGAACCGGGTCCCGGGTCGAAATCCATATCCCCGCTATAGAACGTGCCGACTGCGAAGACATTACCGAGCCCGTCGGTGCCTACGTTGTAGGAATAGTCAGTACCCGAGCCACCCCAGACGCGCACCCATTGGTATGAGACTGATGAATCGAACCTGCTGAGGAACGCGTCAATAGATCCGTCCGTCGAGGAGCGCAAGTCGGTTCCATCACCTGGATCGAAATCTACGTCCGCTCCCCTGAAAGAACCCGTTACGTACACGTTCCCCGTATCATCGACAGCAACCGCGTATCCTACATCCCAGTCGGCTCCGCCCCAGGTTTCAACTCCAACCAGGTTGTCCCAGTTCTCGAACCAGCACAAGAACGCATCATCGGAACCGTTTGAGCTCTTAAGAATGGTGCCGTATCCCTGATCGAAATTCACATCGGAGCCCCTGAAAGATCCTGTCGCGAAGACTATTCCCGTCTCATCGACAGCTATGTCATACACCCTGTCATCTTCAATCCCGCCCCAGGTGCGCGCCTCGTCGAAATTGCCGGACGTGTCAAACCAGCTCAGGAACGCATCAACCCCACCATTTGATGAATATAGTGAACTACTCATTGGATCAGGATCGAAATCGACTTCCTCCCCGCCGAATTCGCCTGCAACACAAACGCTTGACTGCCGCACCACTATTGCTCTACCGCAATCATCTTCGGATCCCCCCCAGGTCTTCGTCCAGTACCAGGTCCCATCTGAATCGAATTTGCTGATGAAAATGTCACGTGATCCATCATTACTCGCATGCCCGTCAAACCCAGTGGTGGGATCGAAGTCAACCTCTCCCCGGAAGTCTCCGGTGACATACAGGTAACCCAGGTCGTCCAAAGCGATTGCTTTGCCACGGCAGTCCCCCCCATCGATTCCGCCGGCCCACGTCAGACTCCACACGAGTTGCCCGGCGGCATCGTACTTCTGCAGCAACGTCCCGGAGTATCCACTGGAGCTGTCGTATATCTCGCCGATTACATAAGAATTTCCGTTTGCGTCGCTGACTGCTCCATTCAGGGATTCATAACGAGCATCGCCCCATGTGCGAGCCCAGCCGCCGTCGACAATACTGAAGTCATTATCTGAGACATCGTAACCCGACGGGAAATCAACCGGCACGGCCTTCACTCGCACGGTATCGCACATGTCCGGCGGAACGAACCACTCGAAACTGTCCCCAACTGGGATATCCTCGGCTATCAGGTTGTTGTCCGAGACGAAATTGTCCTTCGAATAGTAAAGATCAACGTTCCCGGTAACCTCGTACGACCACCACGTGATTTCTTCCCATGATCCGCATCCCCATTCCTCGCCGCCGTTCGGAGTCAGAATCCTTACGAAAGGCAGCGGCTCAACGATGCTGAAATACGAATCGGAAACATCGGACATGGGCGGGCTCGGGCAGACAATGCGCATGCTGACGGTGTCCGAAAGGTCGAATGGTATGACATCCCAGATATAGCTGCCATCGTTCGGTGTATTGATTACTATAGTGTGAAAGTCAGCGGCAAAATCATCCTTCGAATACTCGAGATTGACCGTACCACCGGTCTCGGAGCATTCCCACGTGATTTCCCAGCTCATGTATCCTTCGAGCTCCTCACCGCCGTTGGGGCTGGTCAGCGAGATCCAGGGCTGGAATATCTCGAAATCGCCGTCGGATATCGCGAAGACATCGGGGCAATCGGCGTCGCTGACCTTGACGCGACACGTGTCGCTGTCGATTCCGAATGGTACGGGATCCCAGGGATAAATGCCCGTGTTCGGCGTTGACGGTGCGATCACCTGAGTGAAATCAGTTCCTGAATTGAGGGAGAGTTCGATTTCCACGTTCACGATGTCGGGATCGGCATCCCAGGTTATGTCATGGGGAGTGCCGGCTTTCCACTGCTCGCCGCCATCGGGCGCAGTAACGTCTATCGAAGGAGATGTAACCGCGAAATCGGCATCCGATGAGTCGGATAAGTTGAAATCGTCGGCGTCCATGATCATCACGCGGTTCTCGGTCCCTGTCGCCGACGCCGGAATGGGGTCCCACGTAAAGCTCCCATCATTGGCGGTCGGAAGGGAAATCATCTGCGTGTAATCCTCTCCGGAGTTGAGAGAAAGAAGAATCGCAACTTCCGGGATATTCGGATTCGCGTCCCACGTGATCTCGCCGGACCCGCCGGCTTTCCACTGCTCCCCGCCATTCGGGCTTGTCACCTGAATCCACAACGGTTCCTCACTGGAAACTGCCAGCGGGTATCGGAAACATGCTGCAAGCTTGTCTGTATCAGCAGTGTTCGGAACTCCAAGCGGATTCGTATAGTCCGCTGTGGAATCCTCGACTATCACCCACATCTCGTTTCCCACGGTGTCGTTGATGTTATCCGCCGGAATCTCGACATGATATGTGTACCAGTGATTTCCACTCGCTGCCGGTGTCATCTCGGCGGGGCTTAGCGGATAGACCGCCGAAAGCACCGTGCTCTCGACTTTGATCTGGTAGTCTTCCATCACTCCGCCGTCAAGCTCGGCATCCCAGTCAAACACCGTGATGTCCAGGATCAGATCACCGCCTTTTGTCGAGGCATCGGCATAGTAAACCGTGCTGTTGTCTTCGACCTCGATATTCGCTGCTTCCGGGGCGTGTGATGGATGAAACTCGGGAGACGCGCCCGACCAGTTCGCCACTACCGCGTAGCCATATTTGACTCCCGGGTGAGGGATAGGGAATCTGATTTTGTAGTTGCGGGTATTCGAGGTTCCTGCGAGGAAATAACCCGTTTGAGGGTCTTCCGAATTCAGATAATCCCAGAGATTCTCGTTTGTCCCCAGCCCGTCTCCAAAGTACTTGTAAGGATTCAGCGTGGCGGTTCCTGCGTAGTCGGATGATGCCAGCTTGCCGGGGATGTAGCCGAACATATTCGGAACGAGGAACTCGGTCGGATTATACCAGCGCGTGTAGCCGTCGGCATTCAGCAGGATTTGGCCGAAACCCTGAGCAGCGTAGAGGAGATCCGGATTGTATGCGAGTTCTTGCGCTCCGTTCCCGACAAATACTCCCCTCACATCGTAACCATCGTATTCATGCTGGCTCAACGGGTGCTTTATCGTGATGTCCAGGTCGATGTCGACATAGTTGGGTGTGGGTGTTGCCCCGTTGAATTTGATTTTCAATCCTTGTGGATCATTGTTCAGGAACTTGACGACATTCGCCGAGAATTCGGTTGACCGGCACGGGATCGCCTCGATGGTCCTCTCCTCAAGGTTGAGGAACAGGTTGTAATAACCCCAGAGAAACGCCTGTGGGGCCTCGACATTTTCGGTCACTTCCGTCTGCCCCGCCAAGGCTGCGGGATTCCCGTCAGGCGTATCGGAGATCCCCGGGCTGGTTGGATTTCCGCTTCCGTTGCAGGAAACCGCGAAAACCAACAGAAGTATCATGCACAGGAAGCAACTCAAGCGCGATTCCATCTGACACCCCTTCGGCCTGTTACAGCCAGATATAAGGATTTTCGACCAACCGCCTCTGGAACTAGTCAGCTTGATTATAGTACTTCTTCTTCTGAAAGTAGTAAATCGAGAATCCGGCATTATCCTTCGCTTTCGCGATTTCCTGCGGTGAGGGCGCTTGTTTGAAGACCTCACCCGAAGATCTTGGAAGCGCCCTCACTTACGTTCGGGCCTTGGATGCGCGCCGCCCCGACTCATGCTTGCCGGATTGGTGGAAATATGTTAACTTTCCACGGTTTCCCGGAAAGGGTAATGTGGTGTAAGTATGCCCGCGTGACTTCGCGGGCCTCTAAGGGAGCATTATTGTGGCTGACATTGAGAGCATCAGGAATGTGGCTCTGGTGGGTCACGGCGACTGCGGCAAGACCTCCATCGGCGAGGCCATGATATTCGACATCGGCGGCTCGACCCGCATGGGGACCACCGAGGCCGGCAACACCGTGCTGGATTTCAACGAGGAGGAAATCGCCCGCAAAATCACCGTTTCCACTGCCTTTTATCCCATTCCCTGGAAGAAGAGGCAGATCACCCTGATTGACACGCCGGGTTATGCCGATTTCATTCTCGAGGCGAAGGGATCGCTGCGCGCCGCGGACGGGGTCGTCGTGGTTGTGGACGCCCTGGCGGGCGTAGAGGTCATGACCGAGAAGGCGGTCGAGTTCGTCGATGAGCTCGACCTTCCACGCATATTTTTCATAAATAAGCTCGATCGCGACAACGCCGACATCGACGTTGCCCTTGACTCAATAAAGACCGTGTTCGGAAAGCCGCTCCTGATGACCTTTCCTATCGGACGGGAGTCGGGCTTCGAGGGTGTGGTCGACCTTCTGGGCAACAAGGCGTTCAAATTCCCCGGCGACGGTAAGAAGGCCGAGAAGGTCGACATCCCGGCCGATATCGCCGAGGAAGTCCAGGCCGCTCACCAGGGATTGATCGAGTCAATCGCTGAGACCGACGAGCCCCTGATGGAGAAATTCTTCGCCGAGGAGGAGCTTACGATCGAGGAGCTGACCGCCGCGCTGAGAAAAGCCGTCCTGGCGCGAGATGTTCTGCCCGTTTTCTGCGGAAGCGCGACGAAAAACATCGGCATCCACAATCTGCTGGACGCGATGTGCGATCTTCTGCCGTCCCCGGTCGACATGCCTCCCAGGAAGGGCATGAAACCGGGCACGACCGAGGAGATCGAGCGGAAGCCGTCGGTCGATGAACCCTTCAGCGCGTTCTGCTTCAAGACGCTCATCGATCCTCACGCGGGACGCATGAGCATCGTGAGGGTCTACTCCGGCAGGCTGACGTCCGACCAGCAGGTTTACAACTCAACAATTGACGAAAAGGAGCGGCTGTCCGGCCTGTACACTTTGAAAGGCAAGGACAGGGAGCAGGTCACCGAGCTCACCGCAGGCATGATCGGAGCCATACAGAAGCTTGCGGAGACGCGCACTGGTCAGACGGTATGCGCGATCGACAACCCGGTCTCGTTCCCGCCCGTACACTATCCGCAGCCGGTCTTCTGGCGCTCCATCGTGCCGAAGAGCCGCGCGGACGAGCAGAAAATGTCCCAGGGAATGCAGCGAATCGCCGAGGAGGACCCGACGTTCCATCTCGAGCGGAACGCCGAGACCAAGGAGCTTGTCATCAGCGGAATGGGCCAGGCCCACATCATCGTCGCCCTGGAGAAACTGAAAAACAAATTCGGTGTCGAGGTCGAGCAGTCGATGCCGACTATCGCCTACCGCGAGACCATCAAGGGTACATCCGAGGCGCAGGGACGTCACAAGAAGCAGACCGGAGGCGCGGGGCAGTTCGGAGAGTGCTGGCTCAAGCTCGAGCCGAGATCTCACGGAGAAGGTTTCGAGTTTGTGGACGCCATTTTCGGAGGATCCATCCCAAGGCAGTTCATTCCCGCGGTCGAGAAGGGCGTGATACAGGCGATGGATAAGGGCGCTCTGGCGGGCTACCCGGTCGTCGACGTGAGAGTCACCGTCTACGACGGGAAGTATCACCCGGTCGATTCGAAGGAGATCGCGTTCATCACGGCGGCCAGGAAGGGTTTCAAAATAGGCTTCATGGACGCCAAACCCATACTCATGGAACCTATCTTCAACGTCCAGGTGAAGGTCCCCGAGGAGAACATGGGCGACATCATGGGCGACCTGACCAGCAAAAGGGGACGAATTCTCGGCACCGAGTCCAGGGGCCGGAAAATCATCGTCAAGGCCCAGGTCCCGATGAAGGAGCTTCTCAACTACTCCGCGGACATCAACTCCATGACTGGGGGCCGCGGAAGCTTCGAGATAGAGTTCAGCCATTACGAGGAGCTTCCGCCGGACATCGCGCAGAGGATAATCGACGCGCGCAAGTCCGCGGTTGCCGGCGAGGAAGAGGACTAGAACGGTAAGGAGATCATCGAGATGCCCCGGTCGACGGGGCGTTTTTTTTTGCCGCATCCCCGTTTTTCCCATTTCGGACGAAACCAAACACGATCCGTTTAAATCTGATATGCTGTGATCCGGGAGCTCGCTTTGTGAGCCGCCGCTTGCGCGAGTTCTCCAGTGAACATCAATGGCGACGCGTCACATTGACTTCGCGATATTAATTTGACGGCATCCCCACCGAAAGGTCAGGGACCCTTCGACAGGAGACCGATAGATGAGATTCAGATCGACGTTCACCCCAGTAGTCCTGGCTTTGGCTTTTTTCATTTGGGCCGGACCGGCGAGCGCCTACATAGAGACCATGACCGTCAGCGAGTTGCAGCCGGGCATGCGCGGTGTGGGCAGAACGGTAATAAAGGGCACAGACATCGTGGAATTCGATTGCGAGATAATCGATGTCTTCACAGACATGGGCTATAACGGCGGGCCCCTCATTTTTCTGAGGATTTCGGGCCCGGTCATCGACGAGACCGGAGGGATCGCGGGAGGTTTCTCCGGAAGCCCGGTTTTCATTGACGGCAAGCTCATTGGCGCGCTGAGCTGGGGCGCCTACTACACCAAGGGCGACGTGGTCGGGGCAACACCGATCAACGAGATGATGAAGGCGTTCACGTACCCCGAGGAAGAGGCTCCGCGCATCAGTCGCGAACCTGTCTGCCTCGACAACCCGATCAACGTCGCGGGCCGCGAATATGACTCCATCCTTCTTGCGGATTCAGGCGATGACTGCCGGGCACTGGACGACCTCTACGGAGGAAGCGCACTCATCATGACGCCCTGCAGGACGCCCCTGATTGTCTCCGGGTTGTCTCAGCGGGGATTTGAGCGTCTGAAGGAATTTGCGGACGAGCGGCTCCCCTGTTTCGATCTCGTTCAGGGACCCGGCGGCGGCTCCACCGAGGGAGTTCCCATCCTGCTCGGTCCGACCGTGCTCGAGCCCGGCGCCAGCATCGGAGCCCAGCTTGCCTCCGGCGACCTCGACATCACAGCCGTCGGCACTCTTACCTGGATCGATGAGGACGGCAGGTTCCTCGCCTTCGGTCACCCCTTCCTGATGGACGGCAAGACCGACCTCCCCTTCCTCACCACGAAAATCGTCTACACCATGCCCTCTTTGGACCGATCGTACAAACTCGGCGAGCCTATCGAGGTCGTCGGCACTATCACTCAGGATCGCTCCACCTGCATCGCCGGTCAGTTGAGACAGATTCCCCGGATGGTCAATTTCCATCTCGAGGTCGTCGATCGCGACCTTGATCGGACGCGAAGGTTCAACTACAGCATCGTCGACAAACAGGACTGGCTGCCGTTCCTGGGATACCTCGTTCCCATGGAGGGCCTCATGTACGGCAACGATCGTATGGGCCCCGCAACATGCAAGATCGGTTTCTCGATCCGAGGCGAAGGTCTCGCCGAACCTGTTGAGCGCGAAAATCTCATGTACGCAGCCTACGGGCCGAGCGAGGCTCTGGGCGAGTTCTTCGAAGCCCTGAACATGCTCACCAGCGGGAACTCATACAGGGACGTAAGGATCACCGACGTCGAGATCCGGGTCGAGACCACAAGCGCCCGTCAGACCGTGGACATCATCCGCGCTCGTTTCCAGAATCCCCCCAACATGGGACCCGGCGCGATAGGCTACACGGGTCCTCAGACCATGGAGGACAAGGCAGCCAAGGACCAGATGGTCACCGAGCAGGCTCAGTTGCTGAGCACGCAGAATGGTGGAGCCCAGCCCTTGCCTCTTGAAGGGATGATTCCCATGGACTACATGGGGATGATGAACCAGGGCACGACGGGAGTCATGCCCCCTCAGCTTGTCGGGTACCGTCCGGGGGACACCATCGAGTTGCTTGTCACGCTTCGCCCGTGGCGGCAGGACCCTGTCGAGCAGGTGGTCGAGCTCACGATCCCGGACGATTTCCCGGTCGGCCAGACCAGTGTGGAAATCATGGGAGGGACCTCTTCCTACTACATGGGCGGCTACTACATGGCTCCGATGATGGGCGACTCCTACTTTTACGGAACGCCCTATCTTCCGCCCGAAGACCTCGACCAGGTAATCGAGGAATTCGTCAACCGCGACACTGGCAACACTCTCGTGGCTCGCATTCTCAGGATCATGCCGACGGAGGACCCCTACTATTACCTCCAGGATGAGTACGAACCTCCCGAGGACATAGAGACATCGGTGAAAATGGGCGACATCGTCTACGGCTATTACACTCTGCCTGTCGAGATAATAAGCGAGACCGGCGAGACCGCCGCAACTGAGCCGCCTATGCCCGAGGACTATACCGGATTTCCGGGTCCGACCGAGGAATCCGGCTCAGAGGGCGGGAACCCGTACAGAAACTGAGTTCCCTGCTCCGATTGACAACTAGCATCGGTAAGTGGTTTTATTGCCCCTCGATTGAGTGCGTCAACATTCGTTCTCAACTCAAGGAGATTCAGGATCATGCGCGCGTATAGACTTGTCCCGGTTCTGGTGCTGATCATCGTCGGTCTCACGCTGCTCGGAGCCTGCAAGGACAAGACTCCCAGGACCCCGGGTACAGCCACAACCACCGGCGGCGCCACATCCGGGTCCAACCAGGGAGGCACCCAGGGTACGTCCGGTTCCCAGACCGGAGCGATTACCCTGACCACATCCGACGGTGTCTCGATCGCGGCCGTTTTCGTCAAGGGCTCAGGCGAAGGACCCCTGCCCGCCTGCCTGCTCGTCCATATGTTCGGAAAAGACAAGAGCACTTACTCGGATTTCCAGGCGAAACTCGCCGACGTCGGCATCAGTTCTCTGGCCATAGACTTGAGAGGCCACGGAGAATCCACGCAGGGCGGAACGCTCGATTTCAAGAGCCTGACTGACGAGCAATGGGCGCTTGCTAAAAACGACCTGGTCGCCGGCCTCGACAACCTCCGGTCGCGCTCGGACGTAAATCCAGCGATGATCGGCATCGTCGGCGCGAGCATCGGGGCCAACCTTGCGCTGGTTGTGGCCGCCGATCAGCTCAGCCAGGGAGCTCCGAATCCCCCCAAGTGTCTCGTCCTGCTCAGCCCTGGACGGAACTATCACGGCATCGAGCCCATCCCACGCGCACGTGACGTAAGGCACATGCCCGTCTACATCGTCTCCGCAAAGGAGGACGGGCAGAGCTTCTCGACCTCTCAGACGCTCACCAATGCAACCAAGGGCGAGCTGAAAGAGTATGAAGGTAAGGATCACGGCACCGACCTTTTCACCGCCCACCCTGAGCTCGTCGGCGAGATCATCCAGTGGATTAAAAACCGCGTCGCGAGCGTTGCGACCCCCGCCGGTTCATCTCCAACCGACATCTCCCAGCCCACTTCCACTGAAGGGGACGGGTCCGAGTAAATGTCCGACCCCCAGCGGACACTTCGCGACGTAGCCGTCATGAAAGGCGTCGGGGTGTTCACCGGCGCCGACATCACAGTTGAAATCCATCCCGCCCCGACCGACCACGGTCCGTCCTTCGAGCTTGTGCGCGAGGGCAGGATTTTTCCGATCCCCGTCTCGGTCGAGAACATTCTCGAGACCGAAAACCGCACCGCCCTTGCCGATCTCCATAATCCCGACCGCCAGGTGAACATCGTCGAGCACGTCCTCGGCACTCTCCACGGCATGGGCGTCGACAACGCGGTCATCCGGGTCGACGCGGGGGAGATTCCGCTTGTCGACGGCAGCGCCGCGCCGTTCATCGAGGCTGTCGAGAAGGCCGGTATCGTGGAGCAGGACGCGCCGCGCAGGGAGATCGTCATCGAGCGCCCGCTTTTCATCGACGATAACGGCCTGCTCCTTGTCCTTCCGAGCGACGCTCTCAGACTGACCTACTACCTCGATCATCCCACCGACATCGTCGGAAAACGCCTGGCCCAGATAGAGGTGACGCCCGAGACGTTCCGGCGTAGAATCGGTCCCGCGAGGACGTTCATCAAGTCCGAGAAGGCGGACGATCTGCTGGCCACGGGCGCGGTGCGGTATACCGACCGCAGCCAGGTCATCGTCGTCGGCAGGGACAGCATAAGTCAGCCGCTGAGATTCGCGGACGAGTTCTGCTACCACAAGATGCTCGACATACTGGGCGACCTTTTCCTCACCGGCCGGCGCATCCGCGCTCACATCATCGGGATACGGTCGGGTCACTACCAGAACCGCAAAATGGCCCGCAAGATCGCGCAGGAGTATCTGCGGGTGCCGGGCTCAGGCTGAGTGAGTCCTCGATCCGCCGCGGCGGACTGTGCCCGCATCCGGCTGGTGACCTCCCTCCCCTTGGGGAGGGATTGAGGGAGGGCCATCAATCTCCACGGTCACACCCCCGCTCAAAGCCTCGCTCAGCCTGAGGGCCGCAGTTGCTAAATATTGACGGCAAATGGCTGAGGCCTTACGCTATGCGCTCAGAGGGAAGAAAAGAGGGCTGCCGGGGAAGGACCTGTGATGGAAAAAGGGGGAAATGCGTGATACAGTCTGATCATTCTTAAAGAGGGACTTGGATATGAAAAAGATAATCCTAGAAAACTTCCGGTGCTTTCGAGGAAGACACGAATATCCGATAAAGCCCTTGACCTTTCTTGTCGGGGAAAACAGTACGGGAAAAACCAGCTTTTTGGCTGCCATAAGGCTGGCAAGCGACTTGGGAGCTGGGTGGCGCTTAGATTTCAAGGATCCCCCTTTCGATTTAGGAGTATTCGACCAGATAGCTACGTATGTTGGAGGCAAGAGCGGCCGCGCTAGATATTTTTCATTAGGCCAAGTTTTTGAAACTTCAGAGAAACGGGGCAAGCAGACCTCAGAAGTCCAGCTACAGGCGAAATTCGAGAAAAGCCACAAAGGTCCTCAACCAGAGTTACTTAAGTTGGAATTGCATGATTCGCGTTTTTCAATATCTTTTGCGATTTCTGGCATCAATGCAGGAGAACCCAAAAGGGACGATTCGGGATATTTGGGTGTTTTGAGCACACCGTCCAAAAAAGAGTTTCGAATTCCAGTGGCCTCACAGATTCGAGGGGAAGAGCCAATAACCATACATGATTTAAGAACTGTCTTGTATTTCGGTTTCTTCAGAAAGGAATCCGATCTGAAGGGATCTAAACGGAAACAGATGGAAGTCGATGCGATCATGCGGCTTATATCCGGTGCTTCCGGATCGAACCGATTCCGTCCGTTTGCGACAGCACCCATTCGTACAAAGCCTGAACGATCTTATGATCCATTTAGTGAGGAATTAGAGCCTGGAGGTAAGCATGCCATTGCCATTCTGGCGAGGCTGTTGCGTAGCAGCTCTAAGGAAGGGACTGATCTCTTCAATGCCGTATGCGCGTTTGGTAAGGAATCTGGCCTATTCAGGGAAATTCATCTGAAGGGAGCACATCAGGAGGTTAATCCGTTTGAGCTTACTGTGAAAATAGCAGGACGTTTTATGAACATCGTTGATGTTGGCTATGGAGTGAGCCAAGTATTACCGATTCTTATCGATGCTCTAAGAGGAAGAAGAGGCGAGACTTATCTCTTACAGCAACCTGAGGTTCATCTGCACCCGACGGCTCAAGCCGAACTTGGGTCGCTGTTTGGGATTCTTGCGAAACGCGACAAGAAAACCTTCATCGTTGAAACACACAGCGATTACATACTGGACCGTGTCCGGCTCGAAATCCAAAGAAAGAGGGAAGGCTTCGTGCGTCCAGAGGATGTTGTGATCCTCTACTTCCAGAGGGAAAACGGGGAAGTCAGAGTCTATCCTATTGAAGTAGATGACCAAGGCAACCTAAGCGGTCAGCCAGCTGGATACCGCCAATTCTTCTTGAACGAAATGAGGGGCCTGATGGGCGTTTAGCTATGTGTATCATCATCGACGCCAGCGTTGCTGGCATTTTCATGTCCAGAGCCCCGGAGCATGTACAACATGCCAAACCCGTGCACGATTGGCTCGACTCGGGCGGCGGCAGGATCGTCTATGGGGGAAAGAACCGAGAAGAGCTAGCGCGAGTCAACGAAGTCATGTTCTACATACAGGAGTTGCGCAAGGAAGGGAAGGCACACCCCATCCCAGATGAGCAAGTGAACGAAGATGAGGAGCGGGTTACGAAGATGGGGATAATCCGATCTGACGATCCTCATGTTCTTGCTCTGGCACGTGTGAGCCATGCCCGATTACTCTTCGCCAATGATCCACCTCTTGAGAATGACTTCGGTAACACTAGAATTGTGCCCAGTCCCAAGGGCAAGGTCTATAAGGGATACAAAGGACATAAGGCGTTGCTGATGCTCTGCCCTAGATGTCCTGGCAAGCCGCGTAAGCCAAAGAAGAGGAGGTAGCGGAACCCGGGAACGTATTCCCATCAAATCCGGGTGCTGGCCCCAAGTTGAGCGAGTCAGCCGACGAGGATTCGGTTGTAGGCGGCACGGGGGTTTTGTTTAACGTCCACATGCTCGGGGACTCGCATGTAGACGCCACCGGTCACGGGTCGGCGACCTCACTTACGTTCGGGCCTTGGATACAGCGGGTGGAATCGGCGAGCTACTCCGGGACGAGGTCGGTGGCTTCGGGAGGCAGGATCATCACGAACTCGGCCTCTCCCCATTTCATGTCCTCGCCGTCGAATTGGACGGTGAGATTCTCCGGCGCTCCGGCTCTCAGGTAGAAACCGTAAGTGTCCTCGAACGTGAAAGTGTCGCCCTCGGTCATCAGGCCGCCCAGCAACTGACCGTCGCTGCTCTTGACCGTGGTCCAGCAGTCGCCGGTCGCGGTTATGACCAGTTTGTGCACCACCGGTTCTTCGGTCTCTTCCGCGGCGCCGGTCTCCTCAGGAGTTCCCGTTTCCTCAGACGCGGCCTGTTCCTCGCCGGTCTGCTCGGACGTTTCCGCGGGGGCGGCCTCAGTTTCCTCGGCGGGGGTCTGGGCGCCGACTTCCGGACCCAGCAACGGGGTGACCTCTTCCGTCGAGCCCGCGGGCGTCTGAGGGTTCATGTTCAGACCCGTCACATCGTCGCTGACCTTCGTACCCTGCCAGGGCAGCCACAGATCGGGCGCCGCAGAGTCGTCGTAAGTTCCCCGGAAACTCTTCCCGTCCTCCGAGAGAGTAAACAGGCATTCGCCGGAGGTCTCGGACCCGTCGGTTTTGAGAACCCTCCATGTGGCCCTGACCGACGCATTCTCTATTGTTCCCTGCAGAACGCCGGACTCTCCGAAACTGCCTTCGATCGAGACACCATCGACCGCCAGGACAAGTGCTCCGCGGGCGGTATCCCAGGTTCCGTTCCACGCGCTCGGTGTCAGGACCGTGGTTTCCCCGGACGGCTGGGTGGCAATCTCCGGCGGAACCTGACCCTGCTGCGGACGCACCGTTGTTCCGGGTGCTTCCTGACCCGGCTCATATTCAAGCGCCGCTATATCACCCACGTCGAATCCGTTCAGACCCAGGAATGTTCCGTCCCAGGAGCCGTGTACCGCAGTCTGTGTCGAGCTTGTGTATTCGCCGGTGAAGCTCGCGGCGTCGCTGTTCAGTTGCAGCCATCCGAACCCCATGTCGTCCGAGCCTTCCTCGTATGAGAATCGCAGAATCCCGTCGGTGTCTATATGACCGCCCAGGGACCCGTTTTTCTCGTAGACTCCATAGACCGCATCGTCCGCCTGCCAGAGCGCAAGCTGCCCGCGGCTTGTGGCCCATATTCCGTCGAATTCCGGCCATTCACGCGCGGCCTGATCCTGGGCTTGCAGCGGAGTCGCCAGGATCCACAAAATCAATGCCAGAGTAAGTGACACAAGGTTTCTCATCATTCGATCACCACCGTGCCGAGTCTCCCCGCAGTATAGCACTTTCATTATTCTCAATGGACAGGGAAACCATCGGGCCGGCCCGTGCTACTTCCTGGACCCGGTCAGCTTCCATGACCTCTCGTCTTTGCCTTCGAACCACCAACGTCCGGTGAAAGACTGTTCTCCGAAGCCCATTTCCACCGCTCCCTTACCATTCACCGTGCCCTCCGATGTAGTGAGCGTCCAATCGAAACTGAGCGACCCACCGAGCACGGTTCCCACGATACCGCATTGACCCGTCCGTCCTGAGATCTTCGCCGACTCCATTTCCGCGCCGACAATTCCGGTGCGGCTGTCCTGCGAGATCGTCATGTCGCCCCACTCGGTCTGCCAGACGCCCCCGAAATCCTCGCGGAGCCTTCCGGACACGAATTCGCCCGACAACTCCGCCTCGACGGAATCGATCCAGCCCTCCAGCAAGCCGGTGAATGCACCCATGTCATGCGACATCACAAACCATCCTTGGCCCGACTCGTTTTCGCTCTTCCATTCGAAGCTGAGCGCCCAGCCGTCCGCTTCCCCCTCCAGCGTTCCATGAATGCCGCCCCTGATGAATTCGCCCGTGACCACACTAGAGTCAATATCCTGCGAGAAAACGATCGGACCGCCGCCGATTTCCCACGCGCCGCGCCAAAGGCAGTAATCGATTTCGGGCGGCGTTCCGCTGATCACCCGGTCGCCTATCCTGGTCCCGCTCCATTCATTCGATGCATCCTCCCCATCGCGTTTCCACCATCCGGTGAACCAGTTTTCGTCGTCGGAGAGCGTGATTTCTCCCGTCCCGGTCGTGATCATTCCTGCCGTGCCGGAGTCCTCGACAGACCATGTGAAGGTCAATGTCCGATCCTTGACCTTGCCTGCGATGCGACCGTCGCTCGGGCCGTACGTTCCGAAGACCATGCGTCCGGTCTGTCCGAGCTCCATAACACCGTCGGCGAGCTGCCAGGCGCCGTCGAAGCTCGGTTCCTCGATCTGAAGCTCCCCTCCCCGACTCGTCGCCTGTGCGTACGAAGGCCTTTCGCCGGTCCCGACAAAAATGGCGACCGCCATGATCGCAACAAGAAAACCTGTCAGCGCGAATCGCATGATTA
>Ga0315294_10004079_pt1 | contig 15926 bp, 17 predicted proteins | sample YL17G13_40_MG_FD_203626 | JGI IMG/M metagenome (GOLD analysis project Ga0315294, IMG submission 203626) | Sediment microbial communities from Yellowstone Lake, YNP, Wyoming, USA - YL17G13_40 | ecosystem: Environmental > Aquatic > Freshwater > Lake > Sediment | place: USA: Wyoming | collected... | reverse complement strand
CATGAACGGGTCCCCATGAATATGAAAAAAGTGAGGTTATTTCTATTCTATCTGGATAGAACGATAAATCACGATTTAAACCCCTAACCAGGCGTATTTTATGATTCTTGGCTATATGATAAGACGCCAGTTTAAGTAGTCCAAGAGGGGGATATCGAGTATAATATGACGGTTCAACAAGTAAAACTCTCATATATTCAATTATTCACTGAGATCTTTATAACTCTATTTTTTAGGATTGGGCTCAGATTTTTCTATGATTTTATAGATTAAATCAACCGCTGAGTAAAATCTCATCATAAAGTCAATTTTCTCTTCATCTGTACATTTATCAAACCATTTAAACCTCTCCTTTCCCTTCTCGTGCTTTGAAGCATTGACAATTAAGTCGTGAAGCGCATAGACCATGACTCCAAACCGTTGGTCTCTAGCAGGATACTCCCCTGCAGTAATCGTTAAAAATGAGGGCGTAACTGTTTGAGTAACATCTGCCCACCCAAAGGCTTTTTGAGACAAATGGAACACCTCATTCTCTTTTAAACCAGTTTTTTGTTTTAATAGAGCGACTAGAGGTTGGGTTAAATCTATCTCTGGCTCTAATCTCCCTCTTGACGAAAATTTTTTAGCATGGTTTCTGATAGGAACAGATAAATTGTTAATAAGAGCATCAAACATCTCTCTTTTTTGTTTAAGTGAATTATCAGGTTTGATTCTTGATAACTTTTTTTCAAGAGTATTAAGGTCTGCCATATTCTTTTCAGATTCTGAATCCAATATCTTTTTAAGAGGAGTTAATGAAGAGTCCTTAGGGAATACTCGAGTTTTTTCCAGTTTTGCCTTCAATCGATTAATCTCCTTTCTTGCTGACGGTATATCCCCTTCTTCTATTAATCTACCGACTTTCTCTACTTTGGGCGTAACTACTTTGTCAGATTGGTAGTGGTTAACACTTTCAAGTGAACTTAAAAATTCTGTTATACACTCTAAGAATTCTCCAATAATTGGGCTATTGGCTTCAAAATTATTCCGAGGAGCATTTTCTCTCAAATCCTTAGATAATATGTGGACCTCCCCATATTGCCACTCATGATACGTTTTTCCTAAAAGATTCTTTGCTAATAATTCATCTTCACCAAGTGTAACTCCTTTTATTTTGAAGAAAATACCTCTATTTGGTTCGGATAATATACGATTATTTTTTGAAGATAGGAACCAACCAACAGCTACTTTTTTCCCATTAATACCAAACTCTTTTGTTATCAAAATGGGGAAAAATATATCTCCGTTAAACGGAGGTCTATATATGTTTTCTCCTTCGAATTTTATGGAAATATTACATTGAGTAATACCATTTGTTTCAAGAAATTTGTTTATTTTTTTTGCAAAGGAAAAGGTTTTTTCATTAAATTGTACGGGCACGACACGAGATAGAAACTTATAAATATCCTCGTTATTAAAAATTGCTGCTTGAGTTGGTAGAAGTGATTCAAGACGTATTATTGTAAAACTGATATCCTGTTCCGTATTATCTTGTTCGACTTCTGTGACATCACCGGTAACGTTAGATAAAACCTCGACTGCAGTTTTATTAGTATCAAACTCTTTTCTCAAAGCATCAGAATCTATTTCTAGCCTAAACTTTTTTTGGCCTTTCTTTTTTGTTGTTATTATTATCTTTCTACAGATCGGAATTCCGCTCCAAATTCCAATACCTCTCCAACCAATATCTTTTTCAGTTTTATTTGATTTACCGATATCTAGGGAATTTTTAAGTTCTTTTTCGCCCATTCCGTGTCCATCGTCTTTGATTACAATGTCTCTACGACCATTTTCAAAGAAAATCTCAATATTTTTTGCTCTTGAATCACAACTATTCTGAACGTACTCTCTTAAACAGTTTAAATTGCCATCATATAAGCCGGCCGTAATAGTTTCTAAGACTTTGACTCCAAAATTTTCATTGGTAAAATCCATTACTCAACCACCCACTATGTAATCATCTATTCAAAGAAGTAGTTAATAACTAAGAATTGACCTTATCCTTGTTCCACAGTTAATTCTCCCTTCTTTCCCTCGTTTTTCGTATATATGCCTCTAAACCTTATGTTTGGGATTATGGTTGTCGAGTCGTTTGAGCCGCTTATGCTGGGTGAGCCCTTGAGGCGGGCCTTGAGGGAGGAGGGTTATGTGAGGCCTACTCCGATTCAGGTCCAGGCGGTCCCGGTGATTTTAAGCGGCCGGGATTTGATTGGCGTCGCCCAGACCGGCACCGGCCTTTAGTTGCGGTATTCCAGTCTCTACGCTGATGCTATTAGGGGTATTGGTATTTCCTTCTCGATTTCGCCCATTGTGAAGAGCGGCGGGGACTGGCGGCGGAATCTATCCCGCCGCTCTCGCGGCGACTGCCTCGCAGTCGCGCGTGCCAAAAATCCGCAGGATTTTTGAGCAACACACGCCGCAATCCGCCTGAATCTTGTGACTCCATCATCCGCCCCCTAAAGAGGGGCGGATTGCGAGCGTTTCAGGTGGACGTAGGCCCACAAGAGCCCGCCCCTGGCGGCAGAGGTCAAGCTCGCCTGGGTGATGCACATCAGCTTCTTCCTGGGTATCCTGAACAGTTTATCAGGGTTAAGGAACTCGACACCGGTCACGTTGTTTTTGCCGTCCAAATCGACTATCATCTCCTTCCCCAACTCTACGCTGGCATGGGCTCTCTTGCCGGTGAACACGGCCAGCGAATCGGTGTCTTCATCGTATATGAATTGGGCTCTCATCTCATTCTCCGTCTTATGTGTTTGACCAGTTTATCCGTTTTGCCCGTCATATAATGGGCGGTCACGATATATAACCTCTCCGAAAAACGAGATGTTAACGGCAGGGATAGTCTCAGAGCGTCAGCATCGTCATTTTGCTGAAGTCTATCGGGTGTTGGCGGACCTTTTGGGATTTGGCCACCTCCAGCATCTTAGATACGTCTTCGCGTATTCCAATCTCGTGTATTCTTTTGTGGCAGGTGTTTTTGCGTTGGAGGTATTGGTGCGCGAAGGACCTGCTCATAGTCATTACTCTGCTGAAGTCCAAAGTCACTTTGTCCTCCTTTAGGGCGCATATGTCGTCAAATAGCCGGTCCGCATTCTTCCGGAATGCCAGGTTGTCTGAAAAGACCGTCCCAAGGTATATTTTCGGGGATTCATTTGATGATTTCATACAGGTTCACTTCCCTTTGCTGTATTGGGAAACGTAATGCCACTAGCGTACCCTTTAACGTATTAGGGTCTTTTAGATTATAACCCTGTGCACCGGAAATGTTGGAGTAGAGCATACCGTCCCCTGAGACGATGAGAATCTCCCCCTCCATGCCGTTTAGGACCAGTTTTACTATGTTTTGGAGTCCCGTACCCCTTTCCTTTCCGCTTTTGGTTGACAAACCGTCGACGGCCTTTTGTATGGCCTCCAGGCCTCCCAAGCTCGTGCCCAAGGCCGAGTTTATATTGCCCGCTATGGTTAACCCGTCGTCGAAGACGCATACCTCCACGAACCCCTTATCGTCATATCTTTGGGCCATCACAGTAGTTAGGGGTATTATTACTGTGTACTATACTCCTTTTTAGTTCATTGGTTTTTCTATCTACTGATGCGTGAGTTCCTATGATCCTTGGTTGTGTCCTTGACTTTCCGAGGGTGGAGCCGGTCATATTGAGATATGAGTCTTTCGGTTACCCCGTTTTTATCTCCCTTGAAGGCTTCTCCCCATCGGGTAGCATCAAATTCGCACCTGCTTTGAGCATGATCCAGGACTTGGAGAGGAGATATACGCAGGAGGTCTTGAAGAAGCGGAAAATTTTGGAATCGTCCTCGGGTAACATCGCGGTGGCAATGGCTCAGATTTGCAAGCTTCGAGGGTATAGGCTGTCAATCATCATGGATCCTCTGGCCTCAAAGCATGTGTATGACATTATGAGGCTGTATGGGGTTGAGGTCATTATGGTGACTGAAAAGGACGGGAATGGCGGCTATCTTGGGTCGAGAATCAGGAAAGCCAAGGAGCTGTCGGATGGGGGCGAGTATCTGTGGACCTGCCAATATGAGAATCCTGCGAATCCGGAAGGCCACTACGTATACACGGCGCCGAGGCTTTTCAGGGACATGCCTGACCCAGAGTATCTTTTCATCGGCGCAGGCACATGCGGTTCCCTCGTTGGCATCTCAAGGTACTTTAAGGAGAGGAGCCCAAAGACGAAGGTCGTGGCAGTGGATGTTGACGGCTCTATCGCGTTGGGGGGCCCGCCGAAGCCGAGGCGGATACCCGGGATGGGTGCAAGCCGCGTTCCTCCGCACCTTGATATGGGGATCTTGGACGACAAGATCTGGGTATCCGAGGCGGAGACGATACGCATGTTAAGGACGCTGTTGGACGATACTGGCTTGTTGTTTGGCGGCTCCACAGGGACGATTATCGCCGCCATAAGGGAATACTTCAAGAAAAACGGGCTGAAGCCCAGGAGCGTGTTGACGGTGTCTCCGGACTTTGGGGACAAATACGTGGGGATATACAATGAGATGGGGTGGGTGGCGTGAGGGCGGAGTATGAGTCGTTGGTCAAAGACGGGCTGCTAGCTTATGTCCCTTCGGGAGATGTCCTCGCGAGCGGCGTGTTCGACTTCGAAAGGATTCTGCCCGTCATGGAGGAAGCCTATGCCGCACATTATAAGGGAGATTTCAGGATGCCAAATTCAGAATACCTGAGATATGACGGCAGGCCGTCCTATGACAGGATTATTTCGCTTCTGGGTTATCTCGGGGGGCCGTTTGGAGTCAGCGGCGTCAAGGAGATATGCTCTTCGACGGAGAATAGGACCCTGGACCTTCCGCGCGCCTCTGGGCTCATCATATTGAACGACCCGGGTACGCAGCGGCCCTTCGCCATCCTTGAGGCGTCAAAGATTAGCGCCGCCCGGACGGCCGCAGTCACTGGCTTGGCGATAAGGTTCCTTAGGCCTGGTCGGATTGGAAAGGTGGCGTTCATAGGGTGCGGTTTTTTGGCTCGAATCCACGCAATGATGTGGTCGCAGCTGTATTCCGGAGAGTGCGGGACTTTGCACGTCTTTGACGCCCGTGGGAAGTCCTCGAGGGAGTTTGTGTCCTGGTTGGGTGTCGAGTGCGGGCTTAAGGCCGTTGTTTGCAGGTCTGCGGAAGAGGCTGTCCGGAATTCCGATTTGATTGTTCCCATGACGACGGCCGAGGAACCGTACATTAAGCCGGAGTGGGTCAAAGGGGATTCTCTGTATTCGGCGGTCTCTCTCCTTGATCCTGAGCTTGGGGTCCTTGAGGGAAGCGACTGCATTGTCGTCGATGATGAGCGGCTTTGCAGGAGCGAAGGGAGGCCTATGCAAAGATTGGAGCAGGCGGGCGGGTTGCGGGGGATAAGGCTCCATACGATGGGTGAGGTGATTTGCCGGGGGTTGCGTCTCAGAGACGGCTGTAGCAGGATCTTTTTTAATCCCATGGGTACGGTCATTACAGATTTGGCTTTGGCTTCGCATGTTTTGGAAAATGCAAGGAGGGAAAACAGGGTCCAATACCTGAGGGTTTAGCCTATATTGTTGGGGGGACTATGGATAACCATGGATCAACGGCAGTTTCGCCCTCCTGGACAGGTTTTTTCGGAGATTTCCAAGCCTAAGGGCGTGGGGGCGTTCCAAAACCTTCAGGAGGACGCTAGGCAGTTGGGCGAGTTGGAGTCGCTGCTTTCGACTGTGAAGCCCAGGGTCATTTTGGCTCCGCCGCGGACGTCGTCGACGGCGCTTGCCATCGCCCTTTCTAAGAGCCCTGCTGTGGGGCCTGGGTACGTCCATGAGCCCTGCGACAGGTTCGCCCATGAGGGGGCGGGGATATCCACCATCACGGATGCCATCGGCGAAAATGCTAGGGTGGCCGGCTCCGCCCGCACCGGAATACTCGTCAAAGAGATGACCTTTCAGATGGGGGTCGGCCCGGTCTTTGAAGCGTTCATGCAGAATCACACAGGGCCTGTGATTGTCCTTTTGAGGAATCCTGTGTTGTCCATTGAGTCGCGCATCCGGAAAGTGTGCGAAGACCAACTCAAAGGCGGCGGGTTAGGCGGTGCTGATAGGGATAGATTGGGCGGCGCGGTCCGCAGGCAGGATTATTCGGGCGTCGGCGACCTGCTGTCCGATGATGTTTTCCCCTTACGGTTCATCGGCTGGGATTTCCTAGCAGCCCAGATGGAGTATATAAAAGCCAGACAGATTCCCTACATCCTCATTGACTCCACGGATTTCAGGCGCAACCCAAAGGCTCTGTTAGAGGGAGTATGCGAGAGGGTGGGTGTCGGTTTCGTGCCCGAGATGGTCGACTGGGGCCGGGGCGGCGGGGAACGGTTTGGGAAGCTTGCTGAGCAGGGCCGCTGGTACTCCCGCGTGGCTGGCAGCTCGGGCGTCCTGCCGCCCACTGAGAAGCCGATTCCATTGTCGGCTTTCCCTGAAAGGTTTCGGGAGCCTGTGAGGAAAGCGACCGAAATCTACGAGTCGCTTCTTCAGGACGGCGGATTCCTCAGGGTGTAGAGATGGACTTCAGCATCCTCCTTTTGGCTGGTTTTATCGTGTTCCTCTCCCAGTTCGTGAAGGGGTTTTCCGGTTTCGGCAGCGGTTTGTTTGCGATGCCGTTTCTGGTCCTGTTGTTTGACATCAAGTTCGCGTTGGCCTTCACAATCCTCCTCGACCTAGTGTCTGGTTCCGTGATGCTTTACCGCGAGAAGCGGGAAGTCAGCACCAGCGTCCTCTCCATACTGGTGGTTGGTATCCTGGGAGGCGCAATCCTCGGCGGCCTCATCCTGCCAAAAATCGATTTCCGCATCCTGAAAAAGCTGTTTGGGGTGACGGTTGTGCTTATGGCAGCCCACATGTTCCTGCAAAGGGATTCACGGAGGAAAATGAGGAACAAGCGGTTTTGGGGCTTTTTAGCAGGGTTCACTGCAGGCCTCACGGGAGTCTTATTCGGAGTGAACGGCCCCCCGGTGGTGTACTACGCTAACCAGTCATGCGACAGCAAGCGGCAGCTTAGGGCGACGCTGTATTTCGTTTTCCTCGCGGATTCGGTCTTTAGGACATTGACATATGCGGTTACCGGAGTATTGGGTCTGCAGTCGGTTTCATTCGCCTTGTTGATGGTGCCATTTTTGTTTTTGGGAATCATCGCAGGCAACAGGGTCCACTTCAATGTCAGCGAAAAATCATTCAAACGAGTGATAACGCTCATCGTTCTCATTGTCGGGCTGATTGCCATCCTAAGATAGAACACCAATAAACCACCTCATCCGGGCGAGGCGATTGGAGGATACGATTAAAAGAAGGATATGAAGTGCTGCTCCATCCATTTACTTTTTCTATGCGTTCGGATACTATCCCGATTTTGGTTTTAACCGTTTTTTGGCCGTTTTGTCCGGCCGTGTTCAGGGTCGTCTCCTGCTCCTTTTTCGCCGTTCTTTTGTTGTTTGCCGTATATATTCCTCTAAACCTTATGTTTGGGATTATGGTCGCTGATTCGTTCGGGTCACTGCATCTGGTTGAGCCGCTTTTGAGGGCCTTACAGGAGGAGGGGTATGTGACGCCTACTCCGATTCAGGTCCAGGCCGTTCCCGTCATTTTACGGGGGCGGGATTTGATTGGCGTCGCCCAGACCGGCACCGGCAAGACCGCGGCCTTCGCTTTACCGATAATGCAGCGTCTTGCCGCTTTTAAGAGGCACGCGGCCCCGAGGGGGGCGAGGGTTTTGGTCCTCACCCCGACGAGGGAGCTTGCGGCCCAGATTGGGGAGAGTTTCAGGGTCTACGGCCGCCACATGCGCCAGACTCAGGCTATCGTCTTCGGCGGCGTCGGCCAGAATCCGCAGGTGTCTGCGATGTCCCGCGGCGTCGACGTCCTAGTCGCCACCCCAGGCAGGCTCCTCGACCTCATGAACCAGGGCCACATCAGGATTGACGGCATCGAAATCTTCGTCCTGGACGAGGCCGACAGGATGCTCGACATGGGCTTCATCCAGGACATCAGGAAAATCATCGCAAAGCTTCCGAGAATACGGCAGTCACTGTTTTTTTCGGCCACGATGCCGAACGAAATCGTCCAACTGTCAAAGACCATACTCACGAACCCGGCGAGCGTCTCCGTGTCCCCGGAATCCCCGACTGTGGAGCTCATAGACCAGAAGGTCATGTTCGTGGACAAGGACAAGAAAAGGCAGCTTCTGGCGAAGGTCATCAAAGACCACCGCGTCAAAAGGGCCCTCATCTTCACCCGCACCAAACACACCGCAAACAAGGTCGCCCTAAACCTCGTATCCGCCAACGTCCCGGCGCAGGCCATCCACGGCAACAAAAGCCAGTCAGCCAGGACCCAGGCTTTAGCCAGCTTCAAGAGCGGCCGCACGCCGGTTTTAGTAGCGACGGATATCGCGGCAAGGGGAATAGACGTGGACGGAATCACTCACGTAATCAACTACGAGATTCCGGACGAGCCGGAATGCTACGTCCACAGGATTGGGAGGACCGCAAGGGCGGGAGCGGCAGGCGTGGCAATCTCGTTTTGCGAGGCTCAGGAGCGGGATAGCCTGAGGGACATCGAACGGCTCATCAGGCGGGAAATCCCGGTCATCCTGGACCACCCGTACCATTCCATCACCGCCATGAACGCCTTCGGAAAAGGCGCGAGGAGGCCGCCGAAACATGTTCAGATGCCGCAGCAGCACGGGGGGCGGCCGGGAAGGTATCCTCAGAAGAAACAGGTCCATAAGCGGCAGCGCAGGCGGTTTTAGGCTTTTTAGGTCGGGAGTCTCGTGTTACCCCTACATTTATTTGTATTTATATAAATGTAGGTCTAATAATGCTTCATGTACTTTAAGGATAAGGTTATCCGCGGTAGAAAGTACCGATACCTCACCAAGTCTGTCAGGCTGCCGGACGGCTCGGTCAAGACCCTGCAACGGCTGGTCAAAGGCGGAGAAAACCCCGGTCTTGAGGCGGCGGCTAGGAAACATGCGGAGTATATGGAGGGTGAAGAGAAAAGGGTCAATACGGGATATGCGCTCTCCAAGTATGCTGCCGACAGCATCTTCACAAAACAGCAGATTTCCAAGGTAGAGGAGATGAAGGTCGAGTATAATCGGATGCTGAGAAGCTTCAGCAGGGAACAGTACAATGATGTTTTCGACAGGTTCACGGCCAACTTCACATACGAATCCAACGCCATTGAAGGGAATAGTCTCACCCTAAAGGACGTGGCCGTCGTCATATTCGACGGCAGGTCTCCGGAGGGGAAGGATTTGCGGGAAGTCTATGAGACTAAGAACTCCAGGCACGTCATGGACCTTGTATTGAAAAACAAGTTCAGGGTGGCGGAGAAGGACATCCTGCGGATGCATAAACTCCTGTTAAAGGACATTGACTCCAGGATCGGCTACAAAAAATACCCAAACTTCCTCGTCGGCAGCCAGGTGCAGCTGACTCCCCCGGAGAAAGCCCAGGAGGAACTGACGAACCTGATAAAATGGCAGGAAGAAGCTCTTGAAAAGACCCATCCGATAAAAGTCTCGGCGCATTTCCACGCAAGATTCGAGAAAATCCACCCATTCGCAGACGGTAATGGACGGGTAGGCAGATTCCTCTCGAATGTCATTTTGGTGCGTAACGGGTACCCGCCCCTGATTATCCGCAAGAGCCAGAGAACATCATATATAAAATGCATGGGCGACTTCGACGGAGGCTACACCCCCAACCTTGAGAGATTCTTCCTGGAGAAATACAAGGACACCTACCGGAAATTCTTCAAAGTATACTACAAGTACATGGACTAAGCAGACAACCCCCCAGGGAGTACATTGTACTAAAAATGTCACTTACAGTTTCTAGTCAAAAAGCCGATAGAGGGGACATTCAGCTGGAGTTTCCCCCATTTTGTACAAATTGTTTATGGCCCGTTCGGGGCGAGATATTCCGTTCAATGCCCGATCATGGCGGTCTAGCTCTTCAGGTCTTCATCCCTTAAAGCAGTATCTAACTTTTTTTCCCTACGAGAATAGTGGCGAATCCGCTGTTTATTCCGCTAATATGCCTGTCTGGGGTATATCCTGTATCAACAATGGACGTTAAAGTCGAGAACATCGTAGCGGTCATCACCTTAGATGCCGCATTGGATCAGGAGAGGATTGCTAAAAAGGTCCCGGGCATGGTGAAACCTAAACGGTTTCCAGGGTTAGTCTACAGGGTAAAAGACTTAAAAGTGGCGTTTTTGATATTCAGGACGGGTAAATTCATATGCAGCGGCGCCAGAAACAAGACGACAATAGACAAGGCCCTGCAACACCTGTTGAAGAAACTCTCCAAGGTCTATAGGATTAAAAACAAACCCAGGGTGGAGGTGGTGAACATGGTGTCTTCCGCAGACCTTGGATTTAGGGTGCATTTGGACAAACTCGCCGTGGAATCCTGGAACGTGGAATACGAGCCAGAGCAGTTCCCCGGCCTCGTATATAGGTTGGATGACCCCCAAGCCGTCATGCTGATATTCAGAAGCGGGAAGATCATCATCGCAGGCACTAAAAACAGGAAACAGGCTAAGCAGGCGGCGGAGAAGACACAAGAGATGATAAGGGGGTTAAACGCCATTTTGGAGTAGGTATTATGACCCCCCCCATCTTGGCTCCCGATGGTTACGCTATGACGGACCCTTTGGACCGTACCCCCAAGCTGATCCTGAGTGCCCCAGCAGTTAGTAAAACCCACATAAGTTTCCCCCGGAAAATGTAACACTTTGTCCGATTCCCGGTCGGGGAGACCGTATCCGGAGCCAATGCAAATGGTGTTCTCATAAAAACCCGCCGACTGAGACTTGCTTGAACTCGACAAAGTCCGTTGGATGTGGGGCACGATGGACTACTAGCCTCTGGGGGGAAGGGGCTGGACTGGACGGGGGGGCTAACCGGCGCCATATATATCCGCCGGACGCAAAGTACCTTACATGTCCCATGCTGAGATGGGGGGAAAGGACGCACATCATGTTCCAGGCCTCCTTGTTGGGGAGGACTTCGACGCGAACGTCAAGGCTGCGCTCTGCCAGGTTCTGGCAGTCGATTCTCCGTCGGTCAAGTTCGTCCTCGACCGTTCGACCGGTAGAGCAAAGTCGGTGGAAGCCACCGAAAAGAATCCGAAGGCTGCCATGGACGGGGAGGCTGGCAGCGAGGACAATATATTCGGCTACTTTGCCAAGACTGGCGGCAAAGTGTCCCTGCTCTACGTACACGCACCGGAGAGGAAGGAACTGGGGGCTGATGCGCAACACGGTTCCGCAGTCGCGCGGGTGTTGGAGGCGTTAGCCAATGCGGGCCTCCCTGCGGACACGCTTACGTTCGTGACCAGGGTGTCCTATGGGAACCATCCCACCCACTCTGCGTCGACGGTGTTCATGAACCCTCTCGGGGACTTCGTCAAGAGACCAGACTATGTCCCCCGGCAGTGAACGCTATTTGAAACCGTCCTGGTGGAATTCCTGAGCCGGGTACGTGCTTTATCCCCCAATGTTTTTGGAGTTATGCGGGCTGATGAAACGCTCCCCCCATTAAACGGAACAAATAGTTCTAGTCCCGATCGGGGCGTTGATTTTTTATTTTTCTTATTATGCTGTTATAGGCACTATATCTGCTTTATATGAGATCGCCTTTACGCCCAGGTTGGGCGTTAGTTGTTTGGGTTCAAATCCCAAACATTTTTAACCAGTCATATGAGTTTGGAGTATAAGGTAGCAGAAAGAGCGCTAGTACATTATTAACTGTATATTCGATATTTCTCATGTGGTTGGATTGAAGGAATTTTGTTTGGTGCTTATACTCATAGTTGTATCCTCTGTTGAGGCTAGAGTTGATACCATTTTGCCGGGGAATATACTTGTAAGGGCTACGACTACGACTTTGGCTGGTTGCGCTAAAGTCTATGTCTCAGACACGGCGTCATATTGTTCTGGTAACTGCCCTGTAGGGCAGTCTTGTGTCCTAAGAGATGGGGGGTGCCGTTGTTACGCGCCGACTACGACGACGATACGTGTCCTATCGACTGTGACGATACCATATATAACAACTACCACCGAAAAAGTTTATAAGCCCCCTAACACGAGCCTATTCCTCGCTGACTCCGACATCGACGGTGTCCCAGATTACAAGGACGATTGCCCGGATATCCCGGATGGCCCAAATTTAGGTCAGTGCGAAGGATCGGTCGGATACGTCATCAACTGCACGTCAGATAACGGCTGCTGGTACCAGAAATGCAGGCTGAGCCAGTCGGACTATGACAAGGATGGTTTAGGCGACCCCTGCGATAACTGCTGGTACAATGCGAACAGTCTGGACCTAGGGACTTGCGTTGGAGACTACTCAAAATACGAAAAGACATGTGAAGTAAACTCTGACTGTGGGAAAGGCAGGTGCAGCCTCAACCAGGAGGACACAGACGGCGACGGGGTCGCAGACGCATGCGACAACTGCCCGAACAAGATAAATAAAAACCAATTGGATACGGACAAGGATGGTATAGGCGACACCTGTGATAACTGCCCAAGCAGAGCCAACGGCCCCAAACAGGGAAGCTGCAACTCTGGGTTGATCCAAGGCCTATGCAAGTCCAAAGCGGACTGTCTTGGCGGCCCCTGCTACATGGTCCAGGAGGATGCGGACAACGACGGCGTCGGTGACGTCTGCGATAGGTGCCCTGGCAAGAAGGACATGGGCACCGACCTCGATGGTGACGGTATAGACGGCGCATGTGATAACTGCCCTGCGATCTACAACAAAGACCAGAAGGACACTAACAACAATGGAGTCGGAGATTCATGCGACTGCAATGATGGGATACAAGGCTCAAACGAAGAGGGCATCGACTGCGGGGGAACGTACACTTTCATGCAAGTAAAGGACACTTGCCCGCCATGTGACTTCTGTAATGCTCAACTCCCTTTGCCAGCCAAGTTCGACTGGCGCAGCCACAACGGTAAGAACTGGATGACGACAGTCAGAGATCAGGGGGCATGCGGTTCATGCTGGGCTCACTCGGCAATTGGGGTCGCAGAAGGGAAATACAATATAGAACAGGGTTATAGCACTAATGCTAATATTGGGGAACAGTATCTCGTCTCAAATTGCGCAGAAAACGGCCCCGGAGACTGTCTTGGGGGGTATAAGGAGGTGGCACTTTTAACTCTTAGGGATTTGGGTGTCGGCAGCGAGAAATGCTACCCCTATCAATCCGGCAGCTGCGTACACGGGGAGGGGGTTGACAATCACCTCGTATGCAATGCGCAGTGCAACGGTCCCGCATGCTCATACCCAAGCTCATGTGAGCCTGGTTGCCAAGGTTGGCACACCGGCTGGAGGATATCCAGTTTCACGCAGGTCACAGGAACAGTCGATGCTGTGAAGAAGGCGGCCGCATGTCACGGGCCGCTCTCAGTCTCCTCTGCTAGCTGGTGGCATGCGGTTACCCTGACTGGTTGGGACGATAACTACAAGTTCAATTCCACGTCTACGAAGGGCGTGTGGATAATCAAGAACAGCTGGGGTGCGAACCAGAACAACGACGGTTACGTCCGCATACCATACTATGGGGACCCGCACAGCGACATACTAAACGATCCGATATACTATGTGAATGGAGTAAAACCATATGGAACAGACCCTTAGATTAACGGCGGGCACATTGGCAGTACTGCTCATCATAGCATCATACAATACGGTCTCTGCTGCGCTGAACCCGGCAGCCGTGTACTGTACCGCATTGGGCTACAGGTACGTGACTGAGCCCACTGAGAAAGGGGACTTCGGATACTGCATGATCGACGGAAAGAAGACGGATGCCTGGAAGTTCATACAGGGGGAAGTATCCCCTGAAAAGAGTTACTGCACAAAGAAGGGGTACAGGTTGAAGGTAGTCAACGATTATGGCGTGTGCGGCAAGTGGCTCCTCACTGAATCCTGCGCAGTGTGCGTACTGCCGAACGGGACGGAACAGGAGGTCACTGAAGCCATGGGACTGACATTCCAGGAAACAACCTGCGGAGACGGCCGATGCGGGATTCCAGAGGATCATACAAGCTGCCCTAAGGACTGCAAATCAGGCGAGATTGACGGACTATGCGACGCAGTCAAAGACGGCATATGCGACCAGGACTGCATCCTACAGAATAACGCAGGAGATGACATAGACTGCACGAATGCACCCACAACGACAACACTAAAACCGGGCCCGCTTAATCCAAAAATCCACTCAACGACGACCCTACCTGCGACAAAACCATTAAACCAACCTCAAGCCAATGAATGCATACCTCTATTGACTGCAGTACTGGCAGGATTAACAGCAGCTACTGTGAAAGTTATCAAACCTTAACTATAGAGGTTAATTTTAGTAGTGGTTAACGGATAGTAGATGCCCGGTCTTCTCAGTCTGACCACGATGGATTCATATACTTCTTAGTGTAAGTAGGTGTGGGAGATGTCCTCGATAGGCTAATCCTCACCAAAAATGGTTGGGGCGTTGTAGTCGTTTGCCTAAAGCGCGATCGGGGCGATATCAGCCGATTACATGGTATATGTGGGTTATAGCATCTATGGATTGTGTTATCTAAACCTCTGAAGGGATTTGAACACCTTGTCCTATTGTAGTCATATTCTTGTGGTCATATTTATTCATGTAGTCATATAGGGTATTTGATGCACATCGAGGTTCAGAAGCGCGGCGGCAAGAGGTTTTTCTATGTCGCCCACTCCTTCCGGTACGAGGGAAAGGTGAGAAAACTCAGGAAGTATCTGGGAGTCAACCTCACAGAGAAGGAAGTCTCCGCTTTGCGCCCTTCCGCCGAGAAGGCTCTGAAGTGGCGGGTGGGACCGTACAAGAACATCCGCGATCCCCTGAAGACCGTCTTGTCCGGGGATGAGATTAGACTGATCAAGTCGCTGATAGGGAAACATGACGTCAAGGTAGGCCACTTATCCGAGGAGGAATGGCTCAGGTTCACCGAGCTTTTCGCATATGATACGAACGCCATAGAAGGCTCGACGGTGAATCTTGCGGAAGTCAAGGGGATACTCGAAAAAGACGAGTGGCCCGACAGGGCCAAGGGTGAGATTGCCGAGACGTATGGTGTTGCTGATGCAATCAAGTTGATTAGGAGGGCCAAGGTGCATTTGTCAATCGACTTGATGATGGAACTGCATAAGGTAGTCTTCAAGAACTCTAAAGGGTTCGCGGGTAGGCTGCGCCCCCCTGGAGTGGAAGTGGTGGTCGCAAACCGTTTTGGAGAGGTTGTCCATAGAGGCGCACCCCAAAAGCGGGTAATGAGCCTTCTTAGGGAACTCATGGGATGGTACGCGGAAAACAGAAAGAAGTACCACCCCATCGTCCTTGCAGCGGTTGTTCACAATCAGTTCGAGAACATCCACCCGTTTGAGGACGGAAACGGCAGGGTCGGAAGACTGTTGTTGAACAGTATACTGCTGAAGCACGGCCTTCCGCCCGTGAACATCGAACTAAAGGACAGAAAAGAGTACTATGCTTCTTTACAAGCGCATGAAAAGGAGGGCAATCTCAGGCCAAGCATAGAGTTGATATTGAAATCCTATGACAGGCTCAGGAATAACGTAAAGAGTATATGACTACATGTCTGGGAGGTGTAGTCATATAGGGCATCCCCCGCCCAAATCGGACAAATCCTTCGGGTCCCGGCCGGTCAGTAGACGTTGGCCCAGATTTTGGCGGAGGCGTCGTCCCCGCTTATGAAGCCTACGACTACGTTGGCGGCTCCTCCGTTCCGGTAGCGTGTGGCCGACACCTCGGTTTTGGTGCCGTCCGGCCTGATGACCTGCAGTGT